>ENA-UESG01000702-UESG01000702.1-human-gut-metagenome-genome-assembly--contig:-NODE-702-length-28360-cov-17.862108_pt1 | contig 28360 bp, 20 predicted proteins | sample MGYA00243002_ERZ508003 | MGnify/ENA primary metagenome ERZ508003 (study PRJEB26167, sample SAMN06115514) | human gut metagenome | host: Homo sapiens | place: China:Shanxi | collected 2015-12-02... | reverse complement strand
CAGCATAGATACACCTTATATATTCTGGACCCTGATCATACTGGTAACGTACTCGATAGTTGTATCTGTGGCTTTCTACATCGAAAAGCGACCTGATAATGACCGTATGGATAACGATTTGAAATACCGCTATATCAAGATGAAAGGTGAAGCCACTCCGAATGAAATATCAGAATTGGAAAACATTTTTGAACTGAACCGTGACAATGCCGGTATTGAACAGATACGCGAGGACGTGGAGGCATACGAGGATGCCGTCCGGAAGCAGGCTGCCCTTACCGAGCAGGTACGCCTGAAAGAGCAGGCCGCAAAGGAGTTGGACAGCAAGGCGAAGTCCATCAAAAGCAAGTCTATCGGGAACGAATCTAAAAAATAGCCTATGGCCAGTGTAAAAGCAAAATTCAGACCTTCCGTCATAGAGGGAAAGGAAGGTACCGTCTATTATCAGATTATCCAGAACCGTGTAATCCGTCAGTTAAAGACGGATTACCGGATATTTGCAGATGAATGGAATGATGCTGAAAACAATATCATCATCGGTAATTCAGAGCGAAGCAATCTGCTTCTCTCCTTGCAGGAACGTATGAAATGGGACCTGAAGCGGTTTGAAATGACCATTCGTAAATTGGGAAATCAGAAAAGTACATTTACGGCGGATGAGATTATTGGTTCCTTTCAGAACGGAACGGATGAACAGTCATTCTTCAACTTCATGCAGGGTGTCATCGCCCATCTCAGACAGATGGGCAAGATACGCACGGCCGAGAACTATTCCTGCACCCTGAAAAGTTTCATGCAGTTCAGGCAGGACCGGGATATTCTGCTGTCTGAAATTGATTCGGATTTGATGCAGCTTTATGAAGCCTATCTTCATGGGAAAGGTGTCGTACGGAATACCAGTTCATTCTATATGCGTATTCTGAGGGCGGTATATAACCGTGCCCTGGAAAAGGAACTGGTGGAACAGCGCAATCCTTTCAGGCATGTCTATACGGGAGTGGACAAGACCGTCAAGCGTGCCGTTCCCTTATCCGCCATCAAGCGCATGAAGAACCTGGATCTGTCTTTGCAGCCTAATCTGGAATTTGCAAGGGACATGTTCCTGTTCAGCTTCTATACCCGTGGCATGTCGTTCATAGATATGGCTCACCTGAAAAAGAAAGATCTTCAGAACGGCTTCTTATCGTATCGCAGACGAAAGACCGGGCAGCAGCTGGTTATCAGGTGGGAAAAATGTATGCAGGAGATTGTCGGCAAGTATCCGGAAAACAGTCTCAGTCCCTATCTTCTGCCAATATTGAAATATCCTTTTGAAGATACGAACAAGCAGTACAGGAATGTGATGTCCGTAATAAACCGGAAACTGAAAGAAATAGCCGGACTGGCCGATATATCCGTTACTCTGAGCATGTACTGTGCCCGCCATTCATGGGCAAGCGCAGCCAAAAGCAAGAATGTTCCGATTTCCGTCATCAGCGAGGGGATGGGACATGATTCGGAAATGACTACGCAAATTTATCTGGCTTCATTGGATAACTCCGTAGTGGACAAGGCTAATTTCAGTATTTTGAGAGAGCTATAATACTACAACTGTTTAGGAAAAGTTGTCATTTCTTGTTAAGAGAGAGATAAAACATTGCAAATATAAGCAAAATAGATAAATAGACCATATTAAAATGTTTTTTTCTTCACACTCAATCATTTAGAAAATTGGTAATATTTAGGAAAAATAAAGATTCTAATCGCATAATCTATTAAAAGACAGTACAATTAGGATATAAATCTTCTCTCTTAACAAGAGGTGATGATTTTTATGCGTATCAACAAACTTAATAATAAATATGAAATACTTTTTTTATAAAACATTAAATCTATGTATTCCAGTCATAGGATTATTTTTATTATATACTAGTTGTGATTCATGTTCAACAAGTGCTCCAGACGACAAATATCTATGTGAATTCCACAATAAATATTTTCAATATACAGGAAATGAATCAAAACTTAATGAGAATGATCTGTCTTTGTTTGTAGATTATTCTACTTGCATTACTTTGGGACAACATTCACCATTCTTTCAAAGTTTAGTTCCTTCATTTGTTGCTGCTACAAAACACTATTATTCTATAAAAGGTGATAAGATTGTCGAAGAACAAAATATAAATGTATTTCAAGCATTAAGCAATATAGTAGAGGTAAATTATGCCGACTTAAAGCAAGCAGCTAATTTAATCGTTAATGGCAACTCTGAAGGTGTGCTTTTAACTGACGGTGAGTATTACCAGAAGAATATAGCTGGTGGCGGAATCAGTGATCCATATATGGCCAATGCATTCAAACAATGGCTTAAGAAAGGACATGATATATATATACTTGCAGAACCATATTTAGAAGGACCTCAGAAATATAACAAGAAGAGATTCTATTTCTTGTTTACAGATAGCAGGTTAGAAGGTAATATCTATAAGAGAATATGTGAAACTACTAAATTAGAAAATTATCCGGATGTTGAAATGTTCCATTTATCGGCAAGTCATCCTACAATTATGGCGGAAAATGGAAAAAGTAAAGTAAATGAAATTGTTTCTGCATCAAACAAAAACTATGGTCTTTATGAAATTCAAGACTGGCCAGTAGATTGGAAATCTATAGAGGGTTATATTATGGGCGCTGTAGATGAAACAACAGGTGATCCACTGCAATATGGTAATCCTGTTATCTCCGGCTTAAAGGTCGATAGAAACAGTTATGGAGGTTTTAGAATTTCTGATATATCAGTTAAGGTTTACGATATAAATGCAGACTATAACAACTTCTACACTGAAACTGAAGCCCCTTCTGGTTTGAATTTGTCTTCTATCAGTTTAACTGAGTCTGTTAATGCATTTGTATATGACAAGGAAGAATTCAACAAATACGGTAATATAAACATACACTTTGATGTTCCTATGTGGAACCCAACTTTCTTATCATGCAAACCGTTTAACTTCACCAAGATAGATATTAATGTATCTGGTATTGAAAACGTATTTGAGAATTATGAAGAAATGTTCAATTTTGATGCTATAGGTTTACCTGGCAAACAGAACACCTCAGTTTCTGAAAGTGTTAAACAAGCATTATTTGACAAGGACATACAGAATATGATGAAGAATGCAAATCTGTATACCATCTACATAAAAAGCAATAAATATTAATCATTAAATTTTCTATTATGATAACAAGAATAACAACTTTACCTCAGTTGGAGGCTTTACAGAACAGTACAATGATTTATGCAGTTATCTCAGCGTTAATAGCTTTGTTGATCGCATTCATTATTTCTTTCATTATCAAATACCAGGGTGGTCAGGACAAATCTTATATAACCAGAAGAATATGGTTTATAGTCATAGGTATAGTTTCTGCAGCAGGTTTTTATCTTTATAATGATTTAGTTGTTAAGGGACAGATCGTTAATGCCGGTTTCAAGAGTATGTTTGTTGAAACCAATATTACATGTATTGGGATTCTTCTTGGAATCTATTTTGTTCTAGGTATTCTGATAATGTTTATCTTCAGAAATTCAAAATTTGGTTCTATTTTAGGTAAGGGGAAAGAATAAATAAGTAAGTTATGGCTCAACAATATTTTGTATTAGGGATTGGTGGTACAGGAATGCGTTGCATTGAATCCCTCATTCATTTATGTGCTATGGGTATGTTTGATGATACAGACATACATCTTTTAGCACTTGATACAGATAAAGATAATGGTAATTTTGCCAGATTGAAAGAAGTAAAGGAAGCCTATGTTAAAGCAAAAGGAACTGATGCTTCACTTCGTACAGCTTTAAACGAAACTTTCTTTTCGGCCAATATCAATTACTATGAATTTTCGCCTAATTATGAAGTCAAGAGCGATTTCATGTCTGTATTTAACTATGGGGATACTAAGTTCAATAATCCGGAGCAAACAGCTATAGCGGATTTGGTATTGACTAAAAACGTAGAAACATTTAACCTTCGTCACGGTTATAGGGCACAGACCCATCTCGGCTCCATGATGATGTATCATTCAATATTGGAAGCAGCCCGTTCAAATAAAAATTCTGAATTAAAGACATATTTGCAGAAACTCATTCAAGTAGCTCAAAATGGAGGTGCTAGAGTATTTATTCTTGGTTCAGTATTTGGTGGAACAGGTGCTTCTTCGATTCCTATCATACCTCAGGCTATATCAAAAGCTGCTGAGATAATGAGTAACGGAGCAGTTAATATTCTCAATAATGCATATTTTGGGTCTACATTATTGACTGCCTATTTTAACTTTAAATCACCTACAGGAGCAGAATTGGTTAATCAGAAAATTATTGCAACCAGTGATAAATTTGCATTAAACTCTCAGGTTGCAATGATGTTTTATGATGATGACAGTACTGTAAAAAGTACATATCAAAAATTTTACATGTTGGGGACTCCTGGTTTGGACTGGAACCCTATGGCTAAAAAGGAACAGTCAGAAACAATTACTGGTGGTGCAAACCAATGTAATGATTCTCATTATATCGAGCTTATGGCCGCTTGTGCTGCACTTCATTTTCTTAAGGTTCCTGAAGATGATTTACGAACAAGAAAGCAGAACCATGACACAGAGTATTTGTATAGAGCTGTTGACGACAGTGGAAAATTGGAATTCAGAGATTTTGTTGGCCAAGAAATGGAACAGGAATTTGCTAAGAAACTTGGTATGCTAACAGTGTTTTCTTTATTCTGCAATGGAGAGGATGATTTTGTTAATAGTGTAAAATCAGGACATCAAAAGGATATTGTGAATTTCCTGGATATAGATAACACTCAAATCAAGGATGGTGTAAAAGAATATTTTAAATTGTTCCATTTTTCTATTAATCAAGATGACACATTGTATGAAGGTTGGTTACGTCAGCTTCATAGGTCTGCAGGTGGTGATGATAAGTTCATTCTGAATGCTGCTTTATTTGCACCACAGAAGAAAAAAGAACTAATGAAATACAAGTGGAATAAGGACTTATATAAAACGACTGGTATAGGCAAAGATAATAAGTTTGATGTTGGATTAATTAGCTCTAAATTTAACGAGTTTAAAAGAGCATTTAAGGATGAAAACCAAAAAGAAATGCCATCTATGACCAATCGTGGAGAACAATTATATAAAAGAATATATAACACACTTGTTTCACTTTATAAATTCTAATTCATTATGTCAAAAGCTCTACTAATAAAAAGTCAAATAGACAAGAACGGAGGAGAAGTTGGTAAGTGGAACAACTTCAATAATGCTCCTTCATATATACAGGGTATTCATACAGGAAAAATGTTAGAGGATATCTCTGCAGAAAAACTAGGTGCATTAATTTCTGGTATACCTACTCCATGGGCAAGAGCCAAACTTTTTAAGTTTGCCTTTTCTACCATAGCTGCACCAGATCCAAATATAAACACAGAAGGTCTATTACAGTTCTATAATATGCTTCATGCCGAATGGAAAGGCTTGATGGCTGTAATAGCATTATACCCTGACAGAATTAGATTTTCTGATCCTGTTTATATGGATGTCAGAGGGGGAGATTATGATATAGCTTCTGCCTTTGGTAGAATGCTGTTCAATGAAAAGGATGTTTGGAGTAACCAGGATGACTTGGCTCGAAATCCGGATGCCCAACCATTTATTCAACTGATCTATTATAGAGAACATCTTGTTGGTGGTACATCTCCTCTTACCGGTTGTTTTACAGGTGTTGATTATAGTAACTTGGGTAATGATGCTTCAGATATTAATTGGTATCGTCAAGGAAAGTTTGAGGACCCGATGAATTATCTTACTCCAGAAGAAGTGCAAAAGGTTTATTTGTTTGTTAAAAACATGAACCGTAACCAACAGGCTTTTGAGACTAAAATCAATTCTCAGAGAGGAAACAATCTAAGGATAGAATTGACAGGATTCAAGGCTGTAAGCAGACAGTGGGAAAATGAACTTAGTGCTAAAGGTAATGGTTTGCTTCGTCAAGTGGGCCCTATTGCTCAATACGGTAATCTGTCAGCTCCATTTGCAGATTTGTTCAAGAGTGATGTACCGGTTTACATGAAGCAGGATTTCACCTTCACTTATTTTGATGACGGTAACTGTCAGGTTATAGGTGATATACAGAACCTCTTAAGCAAGGATAATTTTGTAGTTGGATGGTGTGAAGATAAAAATGAGCTAACAAAACTTTCTCAGGCTCCAGTGTATTACTTAAGAGTTCCTGATTTAAGTGATGGATCATGCTCTTACTTTTCCCTGCCGTTATCAGAGCAAGGCATTGACATCTTTAAAAATAGTCTGTCTTCTTTATTGGGTTACTCTTCAACTTCAGGAAACACTAAACTTACTGCCAAGATAAATGATGCTGGTCAGTTAGCTGTAACTTTGGTAGTTGAAATTGACGGTGAACCTGTTACGCTTAACAAGAGAGAATACAAGATTCAATGGATGACTTCTAATGGCAGAGTTATTTTATGGCCTAACTTTGTCAGTGAAAATTGGAATAAATACTATTTATATTCTGAGTTTACAAGTGATGTAAATGAGAACTTTATACCATTCTTTAAATCTGAAGGTAAGATACTAAGAAATATAAGGGGTGAGTTCTTAACTTCGGATTATGAGATAGCACCAGAAGAAGATCGTCAGGTTGATGTTAAACAACTTGTTACATATCCTCATGGTCAAGGTACAGATTTGATTAAATATGATATTATAAGCACTGATAAGCCAATGGCTGGCGTTCTCGTTAAAGTTAAAGAGGCTGGCAAACCTTGTGGCGCAGGTATATTAATGTTCAGACCTGATGTAGTTAAGGATTTATCAAATGTTGATGTACAAAATACTGCTGTTGTAGGTATTGACTTTGGTAGTAATAACACTTGTGTTTACTTTAACGCTGGAAATAGAGGTGCCCAACCGGTTCAGTTTAAGAATTATAGGTCAGTTATAGTTGGTAAAGAAAATACGGATACTCGTTCAATTGCCCAGAATGACGAACTCCTATTCTTCACTAACTATGAATCCAATAATGGTCAATTAAAGTCATGGCTTCATGAACATGATACTCGTTATACTAAGAATGGTATATCAGAAGAAATACAAGGCGGTGTTCCTGTAAATCGTCCTAATATTTTGGTCAATCACATGGATGAATTTATTATAGAAACACAGGCTGGTAATCTTCATTATAACATGAAATGGTTGAATGATGATAAAGGTTTATTGAAGAAACGTGCTTTCTTAAAAAGTATTTGGTTACAAACATGTGCCTTCCTTTACCAGAATAAAATTAAACCATCTCAAATAAATTGGAGTTATCCAGGTTCTATGATGGAGGCTGACATTGACGAATTAAGACGAATATTTGAGGAATTGTCTCGTATGACACCTATTATGGGTAGGAAACCGTCTATCAATGATGAGAATATCACAGAAGCTGAAGCCGTATGTAGTTATGCACTTTCAAATAACAACTTCGGTCTTAACAATAATAATATGTTCCTAGGTATTGATGTTGGTGGTTCTACAAGCGACATTCTTCTATTGGCTAAGAATCCGCAAAAAGGTAATCAGGCTTCACTTTTCAGAGAAAGTTCTGTGAGACTTGCTGCCGGTGTTTTCTTTAACACTGTTATAAATTCTGATGACTTTAGACGTGCTTTATTGAACTTCCATGAAGGAAAGAGTACAAAGGTTTTTGTAGCAAATATACAGGAAATAATTAAGGAGAAGAAGAAGGCCCCTTATTACCTCAATAGTATATTTGATCAGCTGAAGACAGAAGAAGACTACGATAAATTCTATAGTTCTATAGCTGATAATGCAAAAGTAGTATTTACTTTACCTGCATATGTAACAGGATTGTTGCTTTACTATTCTGGTATGCTTATTGGAAAGACTATCAAGGATAACAATCTTGACAATATTACTAGGATTGATATTCTATCGTTTGGTAAAGGTGGTCGCTTATTCCACTGGCTCCGTAATGCTGCTAGTAACAGTACCACTATGGGATATTATAAATCATGTCTCAATGCCGGTGTTAAACGTATAATTGATAGGGAACTGGATGTTAAATACAGAGACGAAATCGAGGTTGACAATAAAGCAGAGGTTGCTAAAGGTCTATGCGATATGCAGGATCTAAATAAAGTATTCGTAGATAATCATAGCGATATCTGTGGTGAGATAGGTGTAAGATTTACAAATTCACAGGGTGCATCTAGAGAGTTGTTGCCTACAGATGAATTGTCCGGTGAATACTTCGATAATGATATGAATTACTTTGACTTCACAAGCATGGAATGTTTTGAAGAGTTTTTCAATATCTTTATCAATTTCGTAAGTGTAAAAACTAAATTATGCACTATGGACGCTGAACTCAGAAATGATTTCGCCGATCTTCCAAATAAGGTAGGAGCTTTCATTTGCCAGGACAGCGAATATAAGAGTGCCAAACGAAAAGTAAATAATGGTGGTTCTTTCGCTTATCATCAACCTTTGATTATAGCAGAAGGCTCATGCTTCCTGGAGAAAACATTAATAAAAAAAGTGTTTAGTTAATGAAGACATTATCACTATATATAGACAGATGGTATATTGCCGCAGCAGTCTGCTACGACAATATACCTCGTCGTATAGATCTGCCTAATAGGGAAGACCGTATTTGGCTCTATTTTTATGAAGATATTAATAATGATAGAGTTATTTATGGTAAATCTTATCAGAAGCATTATCTGGATAAGGAGCTTCATTACTATGGTGATATATTCTCTAAAGTCGTAAAAGAAGATGAAACCTTTAAAAGATTTGGAAAAGATGTTAGTTTGAAAGAAATCTTTAAGGCATCTGATATACTTGAACACCTAACTAGGGACTTTAATGAAAATGAGAAAATAGATACCTACATCTCTTTTTCAGTTGATGTTTCGTATGCCGCCCAGAAGGTTTTTCTCGATATATTGGAAGAGAATAATTTTGTTATCAAAGAGAGTGTTGCTAGAATCTCTCACTTAGCTGTAGAACTTTCCAATAAAAAGGGCCTGTTGAATGATTCAAATTGCATTCTCGTTATTACAGCTTGCAATGAGAATCTCCGATATGTCGTTTACAAACAAAGTAATAATGTTTTTGTTAGACAAGGAAATGAAGGACTCCTAAGAGGTTATGGAACTGATTTGAGAGGCCGGGCATTACTGGAACAGATTGTTTGGCAAATTAATAATTCAACTAAATTCCTAAGAAAAGAGGAAGAGGAAGAGGAAATTAACAGATTGAACCAAAATCTGGCAAGATGGCTATTACAACTTGACAACACCAAGTTTGGTCGTCCTGTTATATATAACGATATAACTTTCTCCAGAGCCCCACATAATAAGCAGAATGCTACTATTCTGAAGAATGTTATTGAGGAAAGAACCAAAACAATAGTCAATGATGTAGTTGACAATATTGTTCAATATGTAAAAGAACTTGATATTGTATTCTCAGATATAAGTCATATTATTTTCATAGGTGATTCATTTAAGAATAGCATGTTCAAGGAAGAGTTATTACAGCGTTATCCTGTAACTCCGAACAATATAGTTGCTTTTGGGAATAAGGATATTCCTGAGATTGTTGGTATTTACAGTCAAATGGACTTGTCTCAATTTGATAGTTTAAGAAAGAATATCGAAAATCTCTCTTATGAACAATTAGAACAGATTAAAATTGCAGAAGAAGATAGAAAAGCTAGAGAAGCTGCACTTAAGAAGCAGGAAGAAATTGATCTTGCTAATGCTGCTATGCGTGAAGATGAGAGAAAGTTCAATGCCGCCATTGTTGACGCTGAATCTTATGAGAAGAAAGGCGACTATAGCAGCATGATAGATCTTCTAAACATTGCTCTTACTTTAAAGCCTGATGATAAGGAAGTAAAGAAAATGTTGGATGAAGCAAACAGAAAGCTATCCGAAATCAAGGTCAAGAATGAGCAATATAATAAAACCATCAGGATGGCTCAGGATGCCTTGAACTCACAGCGATGGCAGGATGCTTATTCAAAGAGTGAGGCAGCTTTAGAATTACGCCCTGATTCTTCTGAGGCAAAACGTATTCTTACTGAATCACAAAGAAAAATCAAATTAACAGAAAGCCTTAAAGAGTTTCTTTTACGAGCTGACACCTTTATTGGTCAGAAATTATATAAGGAAGCATTAGAAGAACTGAATAAGGCTAAGCATGCTGATTCTAATAATAAAGAGATTGAGGAACGTATATCCAAAATCCAAAATATACAGAAGAAGCATAAAGAAGAATTGGGCTTATTAGAACAGGAACTTACTAAGGCCGAAAAAGAAGATAACTTTGACATAGCCATAGAAATATGCAATAAGCTCATTGACAAGGATATTCAGAATCCTAGAAAATGGAATGAGCATATAGTTTATCTTAAAGAAAGACGGAACAAATATCTTAAGGATATAGAGCTGTTTGAATCGTTAAAGATTAAGATAAATGAAGCAAGTTTTAATGAACATTGGGAAGAACTTATAGAGCTATGCAACAAAGCATTATCTATAAAATCTGATGATTCTATTAAACGATATTTGGAAAAGGCACAGGACAAGTTCAAGCTAATTCAAGATCAAAAGAATTTTGAGAGCTTGGTTTCTAATGTGAAAACATTTATTGCTGATAGACAATGGCCTGAAGCTAAAGAAATTATCAAGGTATTACACGAGAAATATCCTGACAGAAGTGATATTATAAGGAATCTTCGTAAACAAATTTTTGATGCAGAAGAAGCCTGGGAGGATAAACTTAGTGGAAAGAAACATATATCTTCTCCTATGCCAAATAATACTGAAGAGTATGGAAAACCTCCAGTAAAAATAGATAGACCTTCTAAAGATTCTTCTTTTGATGACTTCTTTGGCTCCGATAGTCCTAAAGGGAACAGCTTAGGTCAAAATAAAGGCAAGAGTGTTCCTTCTAATACGAATAGTCAGAAAAAGGAATCTTCAGGTGATAGTTTCTTTGATTCTGATTCTTCTAAATTAGAGAAATCAAAACAGAAACAGCATACGAAACCATCTGCAAAAGATGATTTCTTTAAAAGCTGATATTAAAAAAATGAATTGGGTTAGAATGGATTATTTTTAACTTTTTAAACTAATAACATATGGCAGAAGTACAGCTTAAAAGAAAAATTACGCTGCGCCGTAAGGAAAAGCCAGCGGAATTTACATTTGATGGACTGCTAAAAGTAAAATTGTTGTGGCAGTCTAAAACAGACTTGGATTTGTGTATTTTCTTTAAAAGAAAAGATGGACAAATCGGAGGCGTATTCTCTTCAGCATTCCGTCAGAAAAAATCTGATTTAGGTAATTTGTCTGAATTCCCTTTCATGTTACATAAGGGAGATGAAGCAGAACCGGCACCTGGGGGAGAATCTATAGAGCAAATCAATATTGCCAGTCTAAATGATATAGATACAGCGCATGTATGCGTATTAAATTACAGTAAAGCTATAGACGGAGAAGAGGTAAACTTTGCCCAGGATTCAGGTAGAGTAGAAATACAAAGTGACTCAGGTGACTATCTGGAAGTCCTGATTGATGCTACCGAGGATGGACATGTTTACCATGTATGTAGTATCAAGAATAATGAGGGTATTAACTCTGTTATAAATGAAGGTGTTGTTATGGATTTGGGTACTGCTTTTGATAAAATACCTGGGTTCTCACTAATATGCGAATAATAACTTTTAATTTTTATAATTATGGCTGAAGTAACATTAAAAAAGAAAATTACTCTTCGTAGAAAAGAAGAACAAGCTGCTTTCACTTTCTCTGGTAAACTTAAAGTAAAACTTATTTGGTCTTCTGATACAGACCTTGATTTATGCCTATTCTTTAAGAAAAAAGACGGCTCAATCGGTGGTATATTCTCTAATGAATATAGAGGAAAGAAATCTGACCTAGGTGATTTAAGCAAATTCCCATTTATGCTTCACATGGGTGATAATAAAGAACCGGCTCCAGGTGGTGAGGAAACAGAACAAATCAATATTGCCAGTCTTAGTGAAATCGACACAGCTTATGTTTGTATCGTGAATTATAACGCTGCCGTTGAAGGTGAAGATGTTACCTATGCTGACGAAGGTGGACGTGTAGAACTTCAAAGTGACTCAGGTGACTATCTGGAAGTGTTAGCAGACTCTAAAGAGGAAGGCCATGTTTACTGCGTTTGTTCAATTAAGAATAAGGATGGAGTTTATGCATTGAAGAACGAAAGCAATGTAATGGATTTAAGCACTGCATATGAGAAAATTCCTGGCTTTGAATTAATTGTAAATTGCTAATATGGTACAACTAAAGAAAAAAGTTACTCTTAAGACCAAGATAGCTGATTCTGATGTAAAACAAGATATACAACCAAAGAATACAGCTCCGCAGGAACCTGTTAATAAAACAGGAGGTGGTAACAAGCGTAACCTTTGGGTCTTTTTGGGTATAGTTGTTTTGGCTGCTATATTGTTCTTTGTTTTTGTGGGTAAAGATAATGAGACATCAGTACAAACAAATGTAGCTCAGAATCCTGTTACTGCTAAAGCTGATTCTATTCAGCCTGCCAAAACAGAAGAAACAGCAGAAAAGGTTGATTCAACAAATGTAGAGAAAACAGACAATACATTAAAGGAAGAACCTACTAAAGCAACAGCAGAGATGCCTTCATCAGAAAGCAACTCTAAACAAAGTTCAAAGCCGGATGTTGTCAAAGTAGAGAAAAAAACTCAAACATCATCTGCAATACCTGTAAATGGTAGCCTCGAACAGAAAGCTATTGCTGTTATACGTGGTACTTACGGCAATGGATTGGAGAGAAAACAAAAGCTCGGTGACGAATACACTGTTATCCAAAACAAGGTTAACGAAATGTATCGTGATGGTTTAGTTGATTAAAACTGTAAATACTGAAATAAAGAAACCGATGTTCTTCATTGGTTTCTTTATTTCGTAAACATTGAAATATGATTATATCAGTTATAATAGGGTTATGTATATGGTTTGTAATACCTATACTTCTCGAAAATAATTTTAAGAAAAAGAAAAACAAGGCAGCATTAAGGATGGTGTGTAAGATAATTGGTCTGGTCATTGTTATTGCTGCATTAATTAATGGTTTGTTTTAAGTTCTATGAGAATTAAAACTATATTTATTTTATGTTTTGCTCTTCTACTTTTTAGCGGATGTGCAAATAATAAAAAAGAAAAGGTTGAGACTTCACCTGTTCTAAGCGAGATACAAAAGAAATACATAGATGAAGGTTGGCTTCTAAAATCGGATAGCAGTATGGATGGAGAACTACCTTCTTCCTATGGGGTTAAACCGAAATATGGCCTTCAGGACAATTATTTTGATATTAATATGGGTGAGGGCTGTGATATTGCTGTGAAGATAATAGACCTGTCAAATGACAGGTGCATACGATATATATTTGTGAGCGAAAATTCTTCAATAACAATAAATCAGATACCACAAGGCCAGTATTATCTTAAGATAGCCTATGGTTATGATTGGATGGAAAAATTCGAAGATGGTATGACTCATGGTAAGTTTACACGTAACTGTTATTATGAAAAAAGCGTAGATGTCTTTGATTTTGGCAAGAAAAATTCTCAACATACTATTAATTATATTTTGAATATTAATATTCAAAATGGTATTGTAAATAATAATTTCAATACAATTAAAATCGACGAAACAGAGTTTTTTAAATAATTGAGCTATGAATATTTTTAAACTATTTCTTTTTCTTTTAATTTCCCCTTTGGTATTTACTTCTTGTGAAACCTCTCAAACTCCTGTTGATGAATTATCTTCCTTGTTGGAAAAGATAGATAATAACAGTGAAAATTACTCTGAAGAAGATTGGAATAATATAACAAATGAATTTACAGAGATAGAGGAAGAGTTATCTAAGTATGAATATACTGATGAGGAACTAAAGGAGATAGGCAGAATTAAAGGCCAGATTCTAGCAAAGATGGCAAAAAGTGCTGTCAAAGATCTTAAAAAACAAATGGAAGATTTAAGTAAACAACTTGAAGGTGGACTTGAGGGCTTTATGGAAGAAATTAATAATTAATACATAATATACATGGAAAAAAGAAAACATTACGAAGGTTTAAACGACCAACAAGTTGTTGAGAGTCGTGCCAAGTATGGCGTGAATCTTTTAACGCCACCTAAGAAGGATTCACTTTGGAAACAATTTCTAGAGAAATTCTCTGATCCTTTAATTGTCATATTAATAATAGCCGGTATCTTATCTATTGGTATCGCTTGCTATGAATATTTTGGCCTTGGGGAAGGTTTGACAGTCTTTTTTGAACCAGCTGGTATTTTGGTAGCTATACTGTTGGCAACAGGTTTGGCATTCTATTTTGAGCTTAAGGCAAACAAGGCTTTTAACCTATTGAACAAGGTTAATAATGACGAACCGGTAAAAGTAATTAGAAATAGCAACGTAACGGTAGTTCCTAAAAAAGATATTGTTGTTGGGGATATTGTTTTATTGAGTACTGGTGATGAAGTTCCTGCTGATGGAGAACTGCTGGAATCAATTACACTCCATATGGATGAGTCAACCTTAACTGGAGAGCCGGTTTGTAGCAAAACTACTATTGAATCTGAATTTGATTCTGAAGCTACTTATCCTTCTAATTATGTATTGCGTGGTACAAGAGTAATGGAAGGACACGGTGTATATAGAGTAGATAAGGTTGGCGATTCTACTGAAAATGGAAAACTTTTCGCTAAAATGACAGGTAGTGATATAGATGAAAAGTTGGAAGAATATGATGAAATAAAGGAAGAGAGAGAACTAACGGAAGAAGAAAATAAGGAATACATTAAACTTCTAGCTGCTCAACAGGGTGTAAGGAAAGGTGTTAAAACTCCTCTGAATGAGCAATTGGATGGTTTAAGTGAACTTATTACAAATTTAAGTTATGGCTTTGCTACATTAATCATTGTTGGTAGAATAGCTCATTATTTCTCATGGAATCTGTTGGCATGCTGTTTGATTATTCCAACTGCTCTTTTCTTTTACCTGGTTATTAAGAAATTTGAAGACTGGTCAAAAACTGCATGTGTTTCTACTATTATAACTTTTGCGGTTATATTCATAGGTGCTGTTTTAGGTTTACATGAATATTTGTTGCCTGAGGCAGAATTGTCAGGACTCTTAGCTCATACATTGGACACCCTTATGATTGCTGTAACTCTTATTGTTGTAGCTGTACCAGAAGGGTTGCCTATGGCAGTAACATTGAGTCTTGCTTATTCTATGAGAAGTATGCTGAAAACAAATAACCTGGTTCGTAAAATGCATGCTTGTGAAACAATGGGTGCAATTACCGTTATTTGTACTGATAAAACTGGTACTTTGACACAAAATAAAATGCAGGTTTATGAAACCAAATTTTATAATCTGGATAAACAACAGCTTAAAGAAGACGAGGCAAGCAAACTTATAGCTGAAGGTATTGCTGTTAACTCAACAGCATCACTAGACCTGTCAGGAACTGAACCAAATGTTGTTGGAAATCCTACTGAAGGTGCCTTACTATTATGGTTACACAAACAAGGAATAGACCATGTAACTTTAAAAGAGAGTGCTAATACTTTATCTGAGATACCATTCTCTACAGAAAGAAAATACATGGCTACTGTCGTTACTTCTTCAGTTAATGGAAAGAAAATCCTGTATGTAAAGGGTGCTCCTGAAATAGTTTACGGAATGTGTAACAGTTCTTCTGCTAATGTAAGTAAATCAGAAGTTGACAATCAGCTTCAGGCTTATCAGAAAAAAGCTATGCGTACATTGGGATTTGCTTATCAGATACTGGATGATAATGATAAATATATCGAAAGTGGAAAGGTAGTTGCTACAGGTCTTAATTTCTTAGGTATTGTAGCTATCTCTGACCCTATTAGAACAGATGTTCCAGCTGCTGTAACAGAATGTATGAAAGCCGGTATTAAAGTTAAAATAGTAACAGGAGATACTACTGGTACTGCTATTGAAATCGGTAGACAGATTGGACTTTGGTCAAATACTGACAGCGATAAGCATATTATAACTGGTCCTGAATTTGCTAAATTAAGCGACAGTGAATTAGATGATATAGTTCTTGATCTTAAGATTATAGCCAGAGCGAGACCAATGGACAAACAGCGTTTGGTTGAATCTCTGCAAAGGAAGAATCAGGTTGTATCAGTTACTGGAGATGGTACTAATGACGCTCCTGCTTTGAAAGCCGCTCATGTTGGTTTGTCTATGGGTGCTGGTACTTCAGTCGCTAAAGAAGCTAGTGATATAACTATTATTGATAACTCATTTAGCAGTATTGGTAGGGCTGTTATGTGGGGTCGCTCTCTTTACCAGAATATTCAACGTTTCTTACTATTCCAGTTAACTGTAAATGTTGCAGCTTGTTTTATTGTTCTAGTTGGAGCATTTATGGGTGCTGAATCACCACTAACTGTTACACAAATGTTGTGGGTGAACTTGATTATGGATACATTTGGCGCAATGGCATTGGCTTCACTTCCTCCTTCAGCAGAAGTTATGAATGATAAGCCAAGGGAAAGACAGGCCTTTATCATCAATAAGCCTATGGCTTTCGATATTGTTGGTGTTGGTGGTTTCTTCTTCCTGTTGACACTATTATTCGTTTATATTTTCCAGCACAGTGATGTTACTAGTTTAATGGACTTATTAACTTTACAGTTGGGCGAAGCAAATAGCGTAACTCCTTATGAGCAGACACTGATTTTCTCAATATTTGTGTGGACACATTTCTGGTATATGTTTAATACCCGTTCCTTCGAAACTGGAAAAAGCTTGTTCAAACTTAAGCTAAGCTCAGGATTCAAAACGATAGTTGGTGTTATTGTTATTGGACAAATTATCATAGTAGAAGTATTCTATGAGTTCTTTAATGTTGAGCCAATGTTCCACACACTTAATTGGACTTTGAATGTATCAGGTATTATAGATTGGCTTATTATTGTAGTCTTATCTTCACTTGTCCTTTGGGTTAGAGAACTATGGCATCTATTAAGTGCTAAGAAAAACTAATAATTAATTATAGGTGATGAAGGTATGTTACAATAATACATATCTTCATCACTTTTTTTATGTGTTATTTTACATCTTGCGTTATGAGATTAATATTTTCTGTTTTTATTTTTATTTGTACAAGTCTAATTTCTTGTTCGAATAGCTATCAACAATCACAAAATTTAGAGATTCCTATTAATACTATTGAGAGGGCAGAGAATATTTATTATAGGTTAGGTTATACTGTATCTTTTAATCCTGAGCTTAATATACCTAATTGGGTAGCATGGGAACTTAATTCTTCGAAATTAATAGAAAGAGAAAGTAGAGCCGGACATTTTTATCCGGATCCAGATATACCAAGAGGTATAGAAACAGGTGATTATAGTAATTCAGGATATGATAGAGGACATATGTGTCCGGCAGCAGATAACAAATGGGACAAACAAGCAATGAGAGAGAGTTTTTATATGACGAACATTTGTCCACAACATCATAATCTTAATAGAGGCGATTGGAAAGAGTTGGAAGATGATTGTAGAAGATGGGTTGAAGAGTCTGGTATTATTTATATTGCTTGTGGCCCTATATTGTATAAAAACGATATAAGTTATATTGGAGAAGAGCGTAAAATCCGTGTTCCTAATGCATTCTTTAAAGTTATATTAGCAGGTTTGGATGAAGGTAAACCAAGAGCTATTGGGTTTATATACAAGAATACATCTGGCAACAATCCATTGGACCATTATGTAAATTCTGTAGACCAGGTTGAAAGAATAACAGGTTTAGACTTTTTCTCACAACTGCCTGATGACGTTGAGAATGAAATAGAATCTAATTATAATTTAAATCAATGGAGATAAAATAATGAATAGTAATATGCAGTGTCCGATTTGTGGAAGTACAAATAATATTATTCTGGAGAATAACAGCCAGAAAATACTAAAACTAAGACATCTAGGGCTGTTATTTTCTAATAAAGAACTTGCCAATAAATTTAATACAAGGTGCCTTTGCCCAAAATGTAATTTAGAGTTTAAATATAACGAAGTAACAGGGTATTCTATCGATAGTACAAAAAAAATGGAGTTCGGTATATTATCTGCTCTTTGGCAATATATAGATATAAAATTGTGCTACAGTGATTCTATAGACAATTTGTTTATAGACAAGGATAGCAGGAACCTTTTTATCAAGTTCTTATTTGATAAATACTCAATAAGGTTGAATGAATCAGATTTATTAGTAAGATACAAATCAAAGAATATTAATAAGGTAGGTGATTTGGTATCTTATATTAAAAGCTTGAAAATAGAATAATATTTTTTAATACAGCATATTATGAATAAATAATAGTAATGTTTGTAACTGTTATAAACTTAATTAAGTTTGTTGTTAAATTATCTCTATACAAAATATGGCATGTATCATAAAAAAGAAATAAAAACTTGCTTTTCTTTTATATTATCACTATATTTGTATATACTAGTTAGCGTTCTTTGAATAATGCAAAACAAGACAGAATACAGAACTTCCCTCGTTTCTAAATCGTTACCTGTCTAAAAGTTTATTTCTTGTAAGTTTCTTATTTCTAGTAAATAAGAAAATATACGAGTGTCTTCTTACGTGAAAGGTCACTTTCTTGTTCTTGATGCCGGCGGCTAAGGCCCAGCCTTTTAATACCTGACATATAATCGTGAGGCTAGGTAGATGGAATATCAAGCCGACCCTGTCATTGTCATTCTCCCTTGCGGGAAGATATTTTATCGCCTCTTCGGACAATGGGAGATAAATAGCCTCTTTCGTCTTTCTCTGTATGATCTGTAAACGGAATTTATCATTTCCTTCTTTTTGCATATCTTCCCATCTAAGAGCGGTCAAGTCGCTGATCCGGAGTCCGCAGAAACAGCAGAACAGAAAAGCCTTTTTTACCTCTGGGCATGCGCAATCTGTCCGGATTAACCTCTTTAGTTCCTCTAGGGTCAAATAAGTACGCAGGCTGGTAGGTTTGTGAGGTTTTTCGTCTGTATCCAGCGAACCACAAGGATTCGAGAGGATCAGTCCTTTTTTGACCGCCTTATTGAGTGTGACATTCAGGAGCCGGTAATAACCGTGAATCGTGAAGTCGCTTTTGAGGTAGGGTTGTTTACGCAAGTGAGCGATGAAACCTTTCACGAAACCGGTATCTATGTCCTTAAGCAAGCATTGCGGCATATAGTCTCTAAGATGATTGGCCAGACTTCTTAATCGTAGGGAATAGGCTTTGTCGCCATGCGCGGATTTATCGGTGTACAATTCCGAGAGGAATTCTAAAAGTGTTTTTTTCCCGAGCCCGTTTATCATACGGACACCATAAATCTCGTTCTGAAGATCAATGATCCGTTGTGCCTTGATACTATTGGCCAAGCGCAAAGTGATCCGGTTCTTATCACGGTCTTCAGGGAAACGTTCCGGGGTGAGGTAGAGCTTGAGGAACTCATAATACCTCTTTCCTTTGTAATAGATGTCCAGATATATGGACTGGTTCGCGTTCGACAGTTTCTTGAACCGGAGCTTTACGGGCTCTTTCGCTTTCATCTCATTCTTTTTTCTTGCCATGATTTTGCTGAATTTAAGTGATTATGTATATTTGTTACTAGGATGATCCGAGTACCACCCCGGTAGCATAAAATACACGGATTGAGCCTTTTTCTATAGGTGAAAGTTGCAAAAGGTAGGGAAACCTATCACTTTTATGAAATTGATACATTTATCTCTTATTATAGAGAGTTCTGCCTATCAGCGCCACGATATATCCTTTCTATTTTTGTCACATATTAAATGTGGAAATAAAAAATATTATACTATGAGATTCAAGAGATATATTCTTTTATCGTTGGTGTTATGTGGTCTGGTCGCTTGTTCGGACGATAACACGATAGAGATTCCGGAAGCGCCGGTACTGGAGAAAGCGCAACTGGCCTTGGCGATCAAGAGCGAGAAGGGTGCGATGACGAAGGCGGCAGAGGAGGCTACTCCTACGGACGCAGACGTGAATACGCTTACGGTCGGAGTGTTCGGTACGGGCTGGAGTATGGTATATACGGTGAGCGGTGAGGACATAAAGACCTCTACAAGTACAGACGTGACCACGCAAGAAATCGGTCCGAAAGAGGTCTATGCGGGTGTGGCGGAAGTTGTTGTCGTGGCCAATGCTTCGGCAAATGTTCAGGCAGCGTTGGCCAATGCCGGTACGAAAGACGCGTTTCTTGCTACGGTGATTAAGCTGGAGGAGGAAACTCTGGAAAAAGGTTTGACTATGAGCAGCGAGGTGCTTACAGTAACTTTGGTTGCGAATACGACTAATTGTATTGGTTATAGTACGAAGCAAGGCGATGATATAACCGTAGGAGGTCAAGCCGGTAAAGAAATTTATGGAGCAGGCCCGGTTCGATTAGTCCGCGATGTCGCTTCGATCGCTTTGGCTTCTGCAGAGATCGACAATCTTAATAATGCGAATTATATAAGTAAAGACTTTGTTTTAAAAGAAGTCTTTATCGCCAGTGCGAAGGGTGTTTCCTGCGTAGCTTCCGCATCCAATTGGGGGGGAATAGAGAAAACATTTGACTTTACAAACACAGGTTTTGGATATTCAAATTATATGGTAGGTAAAGAATTCTCAGGATCTCCGAATATCGACGAGGGTTCTTATAAAAAAGGAACTCAGACAAAAAGAGATGAATTAGCAAAGGCTCATACAAAAGACAATACAGCCTTGAATCATGAATTCTATGTCTATGAAAATAAATTGGGAGAGATCGCTAAAGCAGACGAAGCTTCTGCGAACCGGGATTACGCCAACCACACCTTATTGATCGTAAAAGGAGATTATACCTATCTGCCGAATGGTTTGGCTGATAATGAAATTAATTATGTGAAAAAAGAAAATTGTTATTATGCGATACCTGTAGGAGCGAAAGTTACGATTGACGGGAAAAAAGAAGAAGATTTTTATGTTAGGCGTAACTACAAATACGCTATCTCCTTAACCATCATTGGCCCCGGTTCCGAGATCCCATACGATCCGATGGTATCGGCGAACGTGAGCGCATCCGTGAAAGTGGAGCCATGGAACGTGAAGACTATCCATGAGGAAGTAGAATAAAGCAATATAGGGTAAAATAATTGATAAGAAAAAATTAGGATTATGAAACACATACTGTTTACAAAGGAATTGCTTCTCTTGGTTGTGGCTGTGTTCGTTATGATAGCGACTAGCTGCATCAAGGAGGATTTGGATCAGTGCTATACGCTCAAACTGAAGGTCGAGAATATCAAGGGAGACGATATAACGGAATACGGATGGATGGAATCTACCGACTTATATATATTCGACGAGAATCTGAATTACTTGGAGAAACGTCGCTTGGATAAGAACTTTATCCGTTCCCGCAATGAGATCGTATTGGATGGCTATACCGCCGATCGTAGTCTACGTATCGTGGCATGGGGCAACGTGAATGCCTTGGGTGAAAAGCAATCCGTATCGGAGGCCCAGACCATAGAGGACTTGAAAGTGATGTTGAAAAGCCAAGATGGTTTGGCGGTTACCCCGGATAGCCTTTATTATGGTAGCGAACAAGTGTTGACAAAAGCCGGAGGCGTAGCGAAGGAGACTGAGATCGTGATTCGTCCGAAAGTGGGTACGGTCACGATCGAGACCCGAGGGTTGCAAGAGCAACTCGGCAGGATGGGGTTGAGAAGTTCCGTGGATTGCGACTTCTACTTGAATAATACATTAAGTGGTTTTGATTACCGTGGCACGCAGATTGGCGATAGCGTATATTATAATCCGGAAGGTGCATGGAACGAGTCCGGGGTTGAATGGATAACCCCTACTATGCAAACCGCTTGTCCGGGACAGGATATGGCTGTGTCGATAAGCGCCAATGGAGTCTCGTTAGGCTCGGCCAAGGTAGACGAGAACGGTGATCCTATTTATACGAGCGCGGGAGAGAATACCCATCTGATCCTTGAATGGGGTGAGGGCGGAACCTTATCCGTCCGGGCAACCGTTCGTCCTTGGGGAGTAGTGGAAGAAGATATTCCGATGCATTAAAGGGTACCTCATCATATATAATTAAGAAATACGATACGAACATGAAATTATTAGCGAACATATTTTTATCCGGTTTGGCGATTCTCGCTTGTGTGAGTTGTTCTAAAGATGAGGATCCGGTTCTTCCCTTAGAAGGCGCTAAGCTGTCCGTCGCTGTCAAGGCGTCCGGTACGGCTACGAAAGCCTATAACCCCAATGACGTGAATGAGTTGGAGGGTGAGGCTTATATCAATAATTTGGCTGTGGTAGTATTTAATGAGACCGGTACGGAACTGCTCGGTTATAAATGGGAGGCTCTTTCCGGGGCGGAACATTCCGCCATAATAGCCGATGTGCCGACAACGAAGGCTGTCCGGGCACGGATCATTGTCTTGGCGAACGTGCCGAGAGATTTATTATCTACCGTTTCTACCTACGATGAGTTCCAGACTCGCTTGGTAGACCTCTCCTCGCAATCGCAAACGAACCTAACGATGAGTAGTCAAGTGATCGTTACAAAATCCACTTTATCTGAGGAAGATAACTATTTAGGATATGAGGATCTCGGCGATCAGAATGTGGATGGCATCTCCGACCCGATCCTTTTGACCCGTGTAGCCGCACGTATTGATTTGGTGAATATATCCACTCGTTTTGCCGGAACGCCGTTCGCCGGACGTGAGGTGCGAATCGATGCGGTAGGTATCTACAATATGAAGACAAAGTCTTACTATTTCAGTGAGGCGGATTGGGGAGAGACAGAGGCTCCCGATGCCGTGCGAAATTCGGAAGATACCTCGTTCGAGGATCTGTTGGTAAATGATGGCGCTTCGATATCCAATACGCCATTCGTTCATTATGTAATGGAAAATATGAAAAGCGACGATCACACGATGATCGCCGTAAAGGCTACCTTGAAGGGGAATTCCAGTTATCAGGACCATACGAAAATCTTCACGGCGGTGATCAATGCGGGTGGCTTGCAGAACGGCTATGATCATAATTTCATCCGTCGCAACTACGTTTACCGTCTCCGTATTTATTTTGACGGCGAAAGTTTCGACAATATTCCCGTAACGCCAGACCCGGGCCCGGATCCGGAACCCGAGGTAGATACCAACTTGAATATAGCCGTGCAGGTAGTAGGCTGGGGCCCGGTAATGCAACATCCGGTAATAGACTAAGTAATGGAATCATAGGGAATGAAATTTAGTATAAACAAGAAAAAACAAAAGGATATGAAACTAAGACATTTATTATTAGCCTCCTTCGCCGCATGCGCTTTCGCCTCCTGCTCGGACGATAGCTCGAATGGCATCGAGATACCGGAAGAGAACTATCAGATGATAGACGCGAATATATCACTTACGGCTACGGCCTTGGATGGGATACAGACAAAAGCGGTTGATGCAGAAGAAAACGGTAGTAATACAGAGCAATTTATACAAGAACTAACCGCTTATTTATTTTATGCAGAGGGGACTAGTGAGGATGATTATAAATTTGCCGCTATGAAAACGGTTACTGCGAATGGTGCTTATTCCGTAAAAACCATAGAGGATATAGTTGTCAAGGTAAAGGCTACGGCGGCAGGTGAACTTTCCGATACGCAATTGAAAGTGATATTTCTGGCGAATACGAAACTTGCTACGCTTCCTTCTAAATTAGGGGATGTGAAAGCAGCCAAACTTGAAAGTTTCGTTAATTTTATGCAAGTGCATCCAGTGCCCGGTGGTACGCAAACGTATGTACCGATGTTTAGCCAGATAGTTACGATCGGTGGAGGTGGGCATAAGTTGCTTGCAGGAACAAAGTATGATAACTGGGTGAAAGGATCTACGGCCCCTTCTATTATATATACAAACAATGCGACAGCAGGTTCAGCGCATAAGGAGATTGAGAAAAAAAGTGAAGGAGAATGGACTGAAAAAGGTTCCTCTTATGATCCGGCAAATATTTCAGATGCTGATAAAATCCCATTAACCCGTCATGTAGCCCGTGTCCAACTTCAAGCTATTGATTGCGACTTCAAGAACAATTATGCTGACGCGTCATTTGAGTTGACACATGTATATATCGCGAACGCTAGCAATACTTCCCTTATCTATGCTGACGCAGAACCGTATAGTTTGGATAATGCTACTGCTTATTCTCATGGTTGTACTTATACCCGGGATGACTATTTCTTAGTGGACGGTAGTCAAAATGTACCTTCTTTACATTGGACAATGGATGCGGGGGTAGATATCGCAATGACGGGTAATGATCATTCTAAGAATATTTCAAATGGAAACATAAATTATGATGGGACTTACTGGTTTAAGTTTGATGACCAGACAATTGAGGGCGATGAGGGTGATCCTAGTAACAGACATAAAGAGATGCCCCAATTTTATGTGTTTGAAATGAAAGGGAATAAACCGATGCTTTCAGATGATCTGGATAAAAGTGATTCTCCATCTGGAAATATACAGACCATGTTAATTCTTCGAGGCAACTGGTATCCAAATGGGAAAAAAACAGGGTTATCAGACGATAAGAAAGATGTGGTTAAAAGAGATCGCTACTACCGTATACCAATTAAGCAAGATGCGACTAGTGGCATTATTGGTGTACAACGTAATACCATCTATAAGATATACGCTACGATAACCGGTGAAGGCTCTAAGGATCCTGACACAAGCGAGTTGAACGCTTGTATCAGTTTCAGCATTAAGGTTGAGCCTTGGAAAGTCATCACGCAAACTGAGACAGACGTGAATTGATTAAACTCTTTCATAACGATTAATAGCGAGAACGGGGTTCGGAATTTCCGAACTCCGTTTTTTTGTCCTATGATGGATGGATTTGCACCCTGCATAGGTATCCCTATCGCCTAAGATAGCTTTAGCCACACCCTCAAAACGCTACTTCCAATATGCTAGTTTTACCCCTTAAAGTTGAAAGTTACGCCTATCGTGCCGAATAATGGATTCCTCTAATTTTGCTAGCGTAAAACAAGAGAAAAATTCAATCCATTATGAAAATAAAGAATATACTAGCATTATTATGCTTCCTTTGTATTGGAGTGTCCTGCTCCATGGAAGACGATATTTTGAGTGGTGTGGATACGAAAGGTACCGAAGCGAATATCTTAGATACCGAGGCAGTTTTTATTCTATCTCTTTCCGGCAATAGCTCTATGACCAAAGCTGTTGAAACAGAAGATCCCAACGTGGCAACTTCAACGGAAGCTACTATTAGAAACTGTTTTGTTGCTATTATTAAAGATGGCAATGAGGTGTTGTCTTCTTATTGGTACGAAACAAGCGATCTGCAGGCTGCTGCTGACTACACAACGGGTATCACACGGCATATGATCGTAAAAGTACCCAGTAAGAATCAACCAATGCTTAAAGCTTATGCGGTAGCGAACTTGAATGAGGTTACAGCCAATAGCCTATTGGCATGTACAACTTTAAATGATATTAAAGATGTCGAATTGACGGAACAACCCAATTTTTTGGTAAAGCTCGGAGAACAGGCCATTGATTCTTATAAAACAACAGCGCAATTGGCTACTCATGATGACGATAACTGCAACAAGATAACGATTCCTGTATCTCAGAGAGCTGCGGCGTTTGAGTTGGCTTCCTTCAAGGTGGTAGACACAAGTAAAGGAAAGGTGAATGGTGAGTATCTGGAAGTACCGAATGTCGAGGTCGTTTCCGTGCAGATGCTGAACATTAAACAAAGTGCTAAAGTGGTAGGTGAGTATGGCAACTCTTTTTCTACAGTAAAAGATAATATTCTGAAGCTAACCGATGTGAACCCAAATGATCCGAATAAAAAAACATACGGCACTTACGATAAGATTCGTTTTTATGGTTATGATAATACGGATACGAGCAATCAGACTTCCATGAAAATAATCTATAAGGTCGATGGCGTAGTAATGGATTGTACCTATCCGATCAAGACAAAGCCGGGAAATGAAGTGAAAGTCGTTGGCGGGAATCTTTATAAATTATACGTGACAATAGGTAATGCCTCCGAGGATATTGAATTTGTAATTGAAGATTGGATATCAAATACGGTGAATGTCGGTGATATTTTTGGAGGTAAGTAAACAGGGTAAAATAAATATAACATGAAGAAGTTAAAAGATATAGTATTGACAGGATTTCTGGCGCTCTTGGCTTTTACCGCATGTACGGAAGAGACGTTGATAGATGAGTGGCCAGTGGAGACAGGTATGGTTTCAATCCCTTTCTCTGCCGAGGGAGTGGAGACAAAAGCGATAAATGCCGGTGGTACTTATCAGTACGCTACGGCGGATGAACTTAACATAAACAATATTTTCGTCTCCATCTTCAAGAAGGTGGATAACGAGTGGAAATACTTGACTTCTAAGACCGGAACTTTAGGTGATGGCAGTTTTGTCGGGACACAAAGTTCCGGCTCCTTTAAATTGACCGGTTTAACCTTACCGCTTAATACGGAACTGAAGGTGGTAGCTATCGTGAATCCATTGGAGGACAAGGTTGCGTCTTATGCGGAAATGGACTATGCGACATTATGTGAAGAATCCGTATCATATACATCTTTAGGGGGAACCGATTATTATACATTCGATCCTAAAACCTTGATAAAGGTCGGAGAGGGGGAGATGACATTAACGTTGACAGATGGATTGATTACGGGAGGTAAGACGGTTAGCCTAAAACAACTGGCGGCGAAGGTACATCTGGAGCTAGAGGTAGATTTGCCGGAGCTGGAAGGTTCTACGACAACGAGTGATTGGAATCTGGGAGGTTTTGCTTTGACGGAATTAACAGCCGTGCTGACTAAAGAGTTAATGAACAGTGCTTCAAATAGCAGTAATGCTGTCACCATTTATAAGTTGGATGGGAAGCTTGGTGCTGTAGGCAAAAATGGTAGAATTCCGGCGGGGGCTGTAGAAATAGCGAAGGCTATGAATGGAAATGGTTGTTCGCATGTAGGATGTAACGTGGGCACAACGATTGGCGACAAATGTGCTCATCTAACGATAACGTTAGAGGGGGGAATAACAGTTGAGAAAATAGAGACGACTCCTAAATGGCTCTTTAGCTTGAAAACAATTCAGATTCTGAATGTGAATACAGAATCAAACTTGATTATATCCGAGAACGAGAAAAATCTCTTGTCTAAATTACTTGACAGCCAACTAAAAACAATAAATAAAGCGTGCTCCACTGTAGAGGTTGTTCTTTATACGTATGAGAGAGAGAAAGTCGCCGATTTGCAGAATGCTCTGACAGTCAATCTGGTCGGTGAGTTTGCGTTGGGTGCGGATATAAAGAAATATATTTATAAGATGAAAGGAAATTTCTTGCATCCTTATTGGGAAAACGGTTCAGGATGGGGAGATGGGAGTTCGGAGTTTTATCTATATCAAGATGATTTGGAGCTTGAGGGTGAGCCTAGCTCCAGTGAGGAGATCACCTCCGGAGGTGAGGGTACGGATTACAAATACTCCATCCCAATCACCCCTGAATATAAAGCGGATGAATGCACGGACGGTTTGATCCACGGTAACTATTATCATGTGACAGGAATGTTGAAACAATCAACAGGTGAGTTTAAGATATGGGTAGCTCCTTGGGTTGGGAAAGATGTTAGCGCAAACTTTAATTAAACAGTAAATAAAATATTATGAAAGCGATGAAATATATATATGCCTTGTTCTTGGGCCTGTTAATGCTAGGACTAGGTTCCTGCATGGAAGAGACGGAAGTGAATGGAGGAGAGCAGAAAGTTGATGGATTACGACTGTCCTTGAGCGTTTCCGCTAGCGACGTGATCTCTCCGCTCACGAAAGCCTCAGCTACAGATGCTAATGCTATTAGCGATTTGAATATCCTTGTGTATAATAAGGATAATAATCGCTTAGTTAAAGGATTGTATTTGACCGGTGCAGCCTTGAATGGCCTTACCGTAAATAATAACGAAGAGAATAAGGCGGTTAATTACGATATAGCTTTACAGAATGGTTCTTATCGTGTACGAGTAATTGCGAACGCAGAATCTGATTTGAGTGCGGAGCCGTTCGATAAGATAGATAATCTATCGTATGGAACGTTAGATAATTTGCCAAA
>ENA-UESG01000700-UESG01000700.1-human-gut-metagenome-genome-assembly--contig:-NODE-700-length-28466-cov-10.133150_pt1 | contig 28466 bp, 27 predicted proteins | sample MGYA00243002_ERZ508003 | MGnify/ENA primary metagenome ERZ508003 (study PRJEB26167, sample SAMN06115514) | human gut metagenome | host: Homo sapiens | place: China:Shanxi | collected 2015-12-02... | reverse complement strand
GCCAGATCGGAATCCGATCATATCAAACAGAATCAAGAGCGGGCCGGCCAACAGCAGCCATAAAAGCGCATATCTGAGACAAATCTGCCCCAAAAAATTGCCGAAAAGAGAAGTGTAATCCCAAAGCCCCAAACCAAGCCAGACATTGAAAACCAGCCCGGCGGTCAACTGGGAAACAATCAGCACGATCCCTCCCAAAACTGCCTGGAGCCACAGCGGAAATGTCCAGGGCATTCGTTCGTTGACAGCGTCCAAAGGGATACACAGGAGGGAGAATACGGCAAGATCGGTCCAATGGCAGTTTCCGGTCAAAAGAAGCTGTAAAGCGCAGAAAACGACTCCGCCGCAGAACCATCGGAATATATGCCAAAGCAGCTGCATGATACGTCCCCCTCAAAAAAATTATCCGTCTCCCATCCTCCCTGATTAGGCATGCACAATGCTGAACGCCGGAAACAACAGTTCCCATCCGGTATGCGGATGACGGAGCTCCTTGCCAAGGTATTCGTGAAGAACCTCGTGCGCGTGGCCACAAACTCAAGGCCAGTGGCCAATCGGAACCGCAGTATGGAGGATTTTTCGGGCAGCTCCGTTTGATTTCTCCAGTATGCGGACTGGCAACGTGATGTCGGAAACCTTGCGGGAAAGCGTCTTTAGATAAGCTGCACGGCTATATTTTGGCAGCGGCAAATGACAAGAGGCTATTATTAGTTTATGCACATTACCGCAAAAATAGAAGTTATTTCCGATTTTAGAAATTTATTACTCCATAGCGAAACCGTAAATTCTGCTGAACAGAGAAAAGCCCCGGCCGGGCGGCCTTCATTCACTATTTTCCGTGCCGGTCTTACTCTTGGGGACAGCAATCTTTCGGGGGGTATGGCGCGAATGTGCCGCCGATTATCGGGTGACTTTCCGGTTTTCAGAGTGTCGATTTCGCCGATGCCTTTTTCCGGGAGCGTACAGCCAGATGCAATTTCTCCATGATGTTTTGGGGGCCGGATTTCCGGCGGACAGAGTCTTTTGCGGACGAAACGTGGGGAAAATCGGGCACATCCGCTGCGGGGGTTGGAGACAGTACGGTTATATCTACGAAAAAGAGAGGAGCCGTTTGGCTAAAATAGAAAAAATGGCGGAGGCCCTGGAAAAGAAGTTGATTTTTCTCCCTAAAAATGATAGTTTGTAAGAGAGCACGCAGAGAGGCGTGTGATTGCTTTCCACATTTCTGTGAACGAACACAGAATGGAGAGAAGTGTGCAAAACATGCGGCCCGCTCTCACGGGACCGCTGGAAAAATTCTGAGGCTTCACAAGGGGGAAATTCCAATGTTTGATTCCAACCACGTATTCCTGGGCATTGCACCTATCGGCTGGTGCAACGACGATATGCCGGAGCTGGGCGGGGAGAACACCTTCCAGCAGACCGTCAGCGAGATGGCACTGGCGGGCTTCACCGGCTGCGAGATCGGCAACAAGTATCCCAAGGATCCTGCCGAGCTGAAGAAGGCCCTGGACCTGCGCGGCATGCGCATCGCCAGCCGCTGGTACTCATCCTTCCTCCTGACCCGCCCCTTTGAGGAGGAGGAGAAGGACTTCATCGCCAACCTGGACTTCCTGGCTGCTGTGGGCGCCAACCGCATCAACGTCAGCGAGCAGAGCTACTCCATCCAGGGCAAGATGGACGTACCCGTGCTCACCGGCGGCCACAAGCATGTGATGGACGACGCCGAGTGGAAGCTCCTGTGCGACGGCCTGAACAAGCTGGGCAAGATCGCTGCGGACCGGGGCTTCAAGCTGTGCTTCCACCACCACATGGGCACCGTGGTCCAGACCAGCGAGGAGACGGACCGCATGATGGCCAACACCGATCCCCGGTATGTGTTCCTGTGCTATGACACCGGCCACTTCACCTTCGCCGGCGAGGACCCCCTGGCTATGCTGAAGAAGTACGTGGACCGGGTGGGCCACGTCCACCTGAAGGATATGCGGCTGCCCGTGGTGGAAGAGGCCCGGAAGAATGACTGGTCCTTCCTGCAGGCCGTCCGCAACGGTGCTTTCACCGTCCCCGGTGACGGCGACGTGGACTTTGATCCTGTGTTCAGGGTGCTGGCGGATGCCGGCTACCAGGGCTGGCTGCTGGTGGAGGCGGAACAGGATCCTGCCAAGGCCAATCCGCTGGAGTATGCCATGAAGGCACGGAAGTACATCCGGGAGCATACGGGACTCTAATTCGAAGGGGGACTGCGCCCCCCTCGACCGCCCCCCTCCCCAGTGACGTCGGTCACTGGGGACGCCGCCCAGGGCGGCTAAGTCAATGTATTTTCGGCAGGCGCATGTCCTGCCGAAAATGGTTGAAATGCATCGCGCCGCTGGCGCGAATGGAATTTGAGCAACAATCTTTATTTAGGAGATGACTCCAATGGCCTATATGAACAAGAACGCCGAGCTGAAGAACGGGTACAATGCCTATATTGACTCCTCTGTGGACGACATGGGTACCCAGATGGACGTGGGCCTGCTGCTGATGGAGGCGGGGGATACCTACGTCTATGAGGATGCCAAAAAAGAGGTGGCAATCCTCCTGTTTTCCGGCTCTGTCACCTATGAGTGGGACGGGAAGAAGGTGGAGGCCGACCGCCCTGACTGCTTCCACCACGATGCCTACTGCCTGCTGGCCGGCTGCGGCACGAAGGTGACCATCACCGCCAAGGCCCACAGTGAGCTGTATATCCAGGCCACTGTCAACGAGACGCCCTATGAGGCCGTCATGTACACCCCGGACAAGGTCCAGGTGGAGCACAAGGGCTTTGGCGGCGAGCTGATGGGCTGCATGTCCCGGGAGATCAAGACCTTCTTCGACCTGGACAACGCCCCCTTCTCCAAGATGGTCCTGGGCGAGGTGCTGAATCTGCCCGGCAAGTGGAGCTCCTATCCGCCCCACCACCATCCCCAGCCGGAGGTGTACTTCTACCGCTTCGACTATCCCGACGGCTTCGGCGCGGGCTTTGCCAACGGCGAGATCTTCAAGACGCAGCACAATGGCTGCGCCGTCATCAACCATGGCTTCCACTCCCAGACCGCCGCGCCGGGCTATGCCATGTGCTACGCCTGGGGCATCCGGCACCTGGAGGGGGATCCCTGGGACAAGACCCGCATCGACGATCCGGAGCACGCTTGGCTGTGGAAGGCCGATGCCAACGACCACATCTATCCCAATCACTGACAGGAGGTAATCACCCCATGAAAACCGTTCGTTTGACCATGGCGCAGGCTTTGGTCCGTTTCCTTGAGAACCAGTATATCGAAGTGGACGGCGAACAGAGCCGCTTCGTCCGCGGTGTATTCATCATCCCCGGCCACGGCAACGTGGTGGGCCTGGGCCAGGCCCTGAGCCAGGAGGCCAAGCACCTGGAGATCTGGCACGGCCAGAATGAGCAGGGCATGGCCCAGGCAGCCGTGGCCTTCGCCAAGCAGATGAAGCGCAAGCAGATTTGCGTGGCCACCTCCTCCGTGGGCCCCGGCGCGGCCAACATGGTCACCGCCTGCGGCACCGCCACCGCCAACAACATCCCCCTGTTGGTGCTGCCCGGCGACGTGTACGCCTGCCGCCAGCCGGACCCCGTGCTCCAGCAGGTGGAGCAGACCAACAACCTCTCCATCTCCACCAACGACGCCTTCAAGGCCGTCTGCCGCTACTGGGACCGCATCGTCCGGCCGGAGCAGCTGATGAGCGCCATGATCTCCGCTTTCCGGGTGCTGACGGACCCCGCCAACACCGGCGCCGTCTGCATCGCCATGCCTCAGGACGTGGAGGGCGAGGCCTATGACTATCCCGAGAGCTTCTTCAAGAAGCGCGTCTGGCGTCTGGAGCGCCGTCCCGCCACCGAGGCCGCTCTGGCCGACGCGGCGGAGGTCATCAAGAAGGCCAAGCGGCCCATTCTGGTCTGCGGTGGCGGCGTCCGTTACTCTGAGGCCCACGAGGAGTTCCGGGCCTTCGCAGAGGCCACCGGCATCCCCTTCGGCGAAACCCAGGCCGGCAAGAGCGCCATCGAGTGGACCCACCCCCTGAACCTGGGCGGCCTGGGCGTCACCGGCTGCTCCGCCGCCAACGATATTGCCAAGAAGGCGGACGTGGTCATCGGCGTGGGCACCCGCTACACCGACTTCACCACCGCCTCCAAGTGGCTGTTCAAGGACACCTGCAAGTTCGTCAACATCAATGTGTCCGAGTTCCAGGCCCTGAAGATGGACGCCGTGCCCGTGGTGGCCGACGCCAAGGATGCCCTGCCCCGCCTGCTGGCGAAGCTGGACGGCTACAAGGCTCCCTACACCACTGAGGTGTCCGCCGCCCGCGAGAAGTGGGCCAAGGAGCTGGAGCGCCTGGACCATATCACCTTTGAGGACAAGAAGAGCTGGAAACCCATCATCAACGACGCCAACGCCGACTCCGCCAAGCGGTTCGCCAAGGACCTGGACGCAGGCCTGTGCCAGACCACCGTGCTGGGCGCCATCAACGCCATGATGAGCGAGGGCGACGTGGCTATCGGCGCCGCCGGCTCCCTGCCCGGCGACATGCAGCGGATGTGGCGGCCCACCGGCATCGACTGCTATAACATGGAGTACGGCTACTCCACCATGGGCTATGAGATCGCCGGTGCCCTGGGCGTGAAGCTGGCCATTGGCGACAAGCGGGAAGTCTACGCCATGTGCGGCGACGGCAGCTTCAACATGCTCCACGGCGAGCTGGTCACCGCTGTTATGGAGCGCAAGAAGATCAACATCTGCCTGTTCGATAACGCCTCCTTCGGCTGCATCAACAACCTGCAGGTGGGCCACGGCAACGTGACGCTCTGCACGGAGCTGCGGTACCGCAGCAAGGACGGCCTGTTCGGTGACTTCCTGAACATCGATTACGCCAAGGTAGCGGAGGGCTACGGCTGCAAGAGCTACTCCATCCGCACCATGGAGGAGCTGGCGGCGGCCTTCGAGGACGCCAAGAAGGTGAAGGACCGCCCGGTGCTGTTCGACATCAAGGTGCTGCCCAAGACCATGACCGACGGCTACGGCTCCTGGTGGCGCGTGGGCGACACGGAGGTGTCCGAGCGGCCGGAGAACCTGGCGGCCTATCAGGATCACCTGGACCACGTGAGGGACGCCCGGAAGTATTGATCCTCTCGAGGGGGAGCAAGCTCCCCCTCGACCTCTCCTACCACCAGTGACATCGGTCACTGGTGAACGGCGCCCCAGGCGCCTGGGGCGGGGAATTTTCGGCAGGCGCATGTCCTGCCGAAAATGATTGAAAGATCTTCTTTCGCCGCTGGCGAAAGAACTGGGAAAACACTTGGTTTCCCCAAGTCCCTTTCCTGCGGGTATCGAAAGAGGAGGAGATTCGTTTGAATTGTCCTTTTTGCGGCGCGGAAATGGGGAGCGGCGCTTTGCAAAGCAACTATGGAATCTATTGGCTGCCAAAGCCTCGGAAAGCCGGACCACCGGACTTGTCTAAGGATGCAGAGCATTTGAGCAGGCAGGATACCCCGCTTATTACGCCACCTTATATCCCAGCCTCCCGCTGTACCAAGTGCCGGAAGATTATTCTTGATTACTGAGCTGCCGCCCCGGTCGGCACGTCTATGACCGTCCGGGCCACGGTGCGGCGGGCGGTTGATAACCGCCCCTACAGGAAGATCTCCGGGCTTTCCCGAACTGCCAGGAGAGCGGCAGCGAAAAGCGGCGCAGGATGTATCCCTGACTTCCCCGGGCTGGTGGTTTCCCCAAGGGTAGCGCGTTTCCGTCCCTGACTGCCGCAAGGGACCGTCAACCATCCCCCGCCGGCGGCAGGAGGTCTGCGCTGGCGCAGACCGACCCGCCGAACATGTTTTCTTTTCCACCGGGCGCGGCGCATTTTCTTTTTGATGTCTCAAAAAGAAAATGGGGGGCGCATCTGCCAGACATCATCATAGCTGCCTTTCCCCGCTGAAACGGGCGGCCTTACAACTGCATATCCTCATTTTCAAATAAAGGAAGGTACACAATCATGGATAAGGTTCTGAAAATCGGCATCATCGGCTGCGGCGCCATCGGCAAGGATCACTGCCGCCGCATTATCGAGACGGTCCCCGGCGCCACGGTCGTGGCCGTCAGCGACTATGTGGCTGCTGCCGCCGACGAGACTGCCGCCAAGTACGGCATCAAGTCCTATGGCAACGACTGCGACGGCATGATCAAGGACCCTGAGGTGGAGGCCGTGGTCATCACCTCCATCGATCCTACCCATCACGACTACGTCATGAAGACTCTGGCAGAGGAGAAGTGGTGCTTCTGTGAGAAGCCCCTGAGCCAGAACGCCAAGGACTGCGAGGAGATCATCCGCCGGGAGCAGGAGATCGGCAAGCGGCTGGTGCAGGTGGGCTTCATGCGCCACTATGATCGGGGCTACGCTGAGATGAAGCGGATCATCGCCTCCGGCGAGCTGGGCAAGCCCCTCATCATCAAGGCCTGCCACCGCAACGTCTCCCAGGGCCCGGGCTTCAAGACCGAGAACGGTGTCACCAACGTCGCCATTCACGAGCTGGACATCTGCCGCTGGCTGCTGGATGACGAGTATGAGGACGTGCAGTGCGTGAAGGTCCGCCAGTCCTCCAACTCCGACAAGGGATATGATAACCCCCAGGTGATGCTGATGCGCACCAAGAAGGGCTGCTTCATCGACGTGGAGGTCCAGGTGGCCGACGGCTACGGCTATGACATCCAGTGCGAGGTGGTCTGCGAGAACGGCACCGTCAAGCTGCCCGATCCCTACGCCGTGGTGTGCCGCTCCCGCCCCGCCGGCTGGGACAGCGTGAAGCCCGCCGAGTCCATGCCTATCATGACCGACTGGAAGGAGCGCTTCATCGAGGCTTATGACATTGAGTTCTGCAAGTGGGTGGAGTCCGTCCATGCCGGCAAGCTCACCGGCCCCTCCTCCTGGGACGGCTACGTGGCCTGCGTGGCTGGCGACGCTCTGAACGCCTCCCGCGGAACCTCTCAGTTCCTGAAGGTGGAGACCATGGAAAAGCCGGAAATGTACAAGTAATCTGCAAAATCAAGCGCAAAAAGGCCGCCCGGGAGGGCGGCCTTTTTGCGGGGATCCCCTGGGAAGCGTGAAGGGTCGAGAGTTGAGAACGAAGAGCGCTGCTGTTTGGATAGAAGCTGCCTCTTCGTATCTCTGATTTCCACCCCTCACGTTTTCCTCTGTTGGAGGGCTTGTTTCTTTTTGTTTCCAATCGTTCACAAAATCTCCCTTGTTTTCGCGGTCGGAAGGCTGTACCATAAAAACAGAACAAAGAAGATCAGACGGCCGTCCGCGGCCGGAAAGGAACGATATGAACATACGAAAGAAAATCCTGACTCGCTGCGGCGCCCTGCTGACGGCGGTTCTGGTGCTGGCCCCAACCGCCCTGGCGGCGGAGGCTGAGATACCGTACATCCCCCAGACTGTCCCGGCGGCCCAGCTTGCTCCGGCAGACCAGAGGGGGCAGGAGGACTGGCAGCTGCTGCTGGTGAACCCTTGGCACACGGTGCCGGAGGGATATGAGATCAAGCTGGCCACGTTATCCAATGGACTCCAGGTGGACGAACGGATCTATGATGATCTGGATGACATGCTCTCCGACTGCCGGGAGGCGGGCCTGAACCCCATCGTCTGCTCCGCTTACCGGACGGAGGCCACCCAGACCCGGCTGTACCGGAACAAGGTGGCGCGGGTCCGGGCCTCCGGTGTGCCGGAGGACCGGGTGGAGGCGGAGGCCGCCCGGTGGGTGGCCAAGCCCGGCACCAGCGAGCACCAGACCGGCCTGGCTCTGGACATTGTAGCCGCCGGCTATCAGATCCTGGACGAGGAACAGGAGGACACGGCGGAGCAGAAGTGGCTGATGGAGAACAGCTGGAAGTACGGCTTCATCCTCCGTTATCCTTCGGAGAAGAGCGACATCACAGGCATCGGGTACGAGCCCTGGCACTACCGTTACGTGGGCAAGGCGGCGGCAGCGGACATCTACCGCACCGGCGTCTGCCTGGAGGAGTATCTGAGCCAGGAGGGGCCGGAGGCGGAGCTGGCGCCTGCGCAGACAATCCGGCAGGCGGCCCCGGCATCCGGCTCTATGGAGACCGCGCCGCAGGGGGCGGCGGCCATCTGAAACTGCATCCACATACACGGCGGGGAAACCCGCCGTGTATATTTTCCCTGAATTCCTACTTGACAAATAGGATTTTTTGTGAGATAACTATACCATAGTAATTAACTGGGAAAAGGAGTGAACCAGATGAAGATTTACGCGGACAACGCGGCCACCACTCGGGTGAGCGACACGGCGCTGGCGGCCATGACGCCCTGCTTTCAGGAGATCTACGGCAATCCTTCCAGCCTTCATACGCCGGGACAGCGGGCGGCGGAGAAGCTGGCGGCCGCCCGGGCGATCTTTGCACGGAACCTGCATGCGGATCCCCGGGAGATCACCTTCACCTCCGGCGGCAGCGAGGCGGACAACCAGGCCCTCCGTACCGCGGCGGCCTTGGGGGAGAAGCGGGGCAAACGTCATATCGTCTCAACGAAATTCGAGCACCATGCCGTGCTCCATACCCTCCAGGCCCTGGAGCGGGAGGGCTTTGAAGTAACCCTGCTGGACATTCCGCCGGACGGCGTGGTGACGGCGGAGCAGGTCCGGGATGCCATCCGGCCGGACACTTGTCTGGTGAGCGTCATGTTTGCCAACAACGAGATCGGCACCATCCAGCCCATTGCCGAGATCGGCGCCGTCTGCCGCCAGGCGGGGGTCCTGTTTCACACGGACGCGGTCCAGGCGGCAGGCCACCTGCCCATCGATGTGGAGGCGATGCAGGTGGACCTGCTGTCCCTCTCCGCCCATAAGTTCCATGGGCCCAAGGGCGTGGGAGTGCTGTACGCCCGGCGCAGTATTCCTCTGGCTACGCTGATCCATGGCGGTGCCCAGGAGCGGGGGAAGCGGGGCGGCACGGAGGACATCCCCGGCATCTGCGGCGCTGCGGCCGCCTTTGACGAGGCCTGTGCCACCATAGAACAGAACGCCGCCTACCTCACGCCTCTGCGGGACAGGCTGATCGCCGGCCTTACCGCCATCCCCCACACCGCGCTGAACGGCGATTCGGCCCGGCGGCTGCCGGGGAATGTGAACGTGTGCTTCGAGGGGATCGAAGGGGAGTCCCTGCTGTTGCTGCTGGATGAAAAGGGCATCGCCGCCTCCTCCGGCAGCGCCTGTACCTCCGGCTCCCTGGACCCCAGCCATGTGCTGCTGGCCCTGGGGCGGCCCCACGAGGTGGCTCACGGCTCCCTCCGGCTGAGCCTGAGCCATGAGAACCGGCCGGAGGAGATCGACTATATCCTGGAGGTCCTGCCGGGGATCGTGTCCTATCTGCGGGGCATGTCCCCTGTGTGGGACGAGCTGGAGACCGGCCTGCGGCCGCATCTGATCTGAAAGGAGACAATGACTATGGCCTTATATAGTGATAAAGTGATGGACCACTTCCAGCATCCCCGGAACGTGGGGAAGCTGCCCGACGCCGACGGCGTGGGCGAGGTGGGCAACGCCAAGTGCGGGGATATCATGCGGATGTATATCCAGGTGGACCCGGAGACCCAAGTGATTACCGATGTAAAGTTCAACACCTTCGGCTGCGGCAGTGCCATCGCCACCAGCTCTATGGCTACGGAGATGATCAAGGGCAAGCCTGTTTCCGAGGCCCTGCAGCTCACCAACCGGGCAGTGGTGGAGGCTCTGGACGGCCTTCCGGCCCATAAGCTCCACTGCTCTGTCCTTGCGGAAGAGGCGGTGCGGGCTGCTATCCGGGATTACTACGACCGGAACAGCATCCCCTACGGAGAGGAACTGCGGGCTTGCGAAGGACATTGCGATACCTGCGGACATTAAGAAAACGCCTCGGAGCAATGCTCCGGGGCGTTGTTTCTCCCAATCAAAAATCATCGTCCCCGTCTAGCTCGTCCTCGTACGGGTAGCAGTCCGCGAACATCTTCTCAAACCGGCGCTGATTCTTCCGGTCGTTGGGCGTCATCCGATTCAGATTCTTCAGAAAGGACAAAATCATACCGAAGAGATATCCAAAGGTGCCGGGGGCGGCGGTGAGCCAGATCATCAGCGCGGAAATCACGGCCACGCCCAGAAAGCCGATCACCGTGCGCCAGGCGATCCGGCGGAGTGCCAGCGCCAGATCAAAGGCCGGGACCTGGTGCTTCCGGCGTCTGGCCAGGGAGATGGAGGAGCAAAGCGCCACCAGGGCCTGAACGCCGAAGATGCTCATGATAAGAAAACCGGCGACAGCCGCGCACAGAAAATGGAGGGCGATTGAGGCGATATCCATGCAGGGTTCTCCTCCCATGTCCAACTGAGTACGATCATTATACAGGAAAACCGCCGGTTTGACAAGGGGTGTTCACGCGAGCCACCATGTCCGGCCGTCCAACTGTCCGTCCTGGATGGTCACTACGCCATAGGAGGGGCGGGTGGGGGCACCGATGCTGCCGGGATTCAGGAACAGTGTCCGGCCCCGCCGGTCCACCAGAGGTCTGTGGGTGTGGCCGAAGAGGAAGAGGTCCAGCTGTTGTTCCTCCGCGGCAAACCCCGCGGTCACCAGGGACTGCTTCACGCCGTAGGTGTGGCCGTGGCACAGGAGAATACGCTTGCCCCGCAGCTCCAGCAGCCGTTCCGCCGGCTCTGTGGGACGGAAGTCACAGTTGCCCGGAACCTGTTCCAGGGGGATGGAGGGAAACCTGTCGTGGAGCCGTTCCCCGTCCCGCCAGCAGTCCCCCAGATGCAGAATCAGGTCCGGGGAGGTCTGCTCCACGGCCTGCTCCATGGGACTGACGGCGCCATGGGAATCCGAGAGTACCAGAATCTTCATAGGCATTTCCTTTCCGGAGAGGTCTTTTGGTTCAGTATAGAGGACGGTGGCAGATTTTGCAAATTTTTTGCGTGGATCCCCGGCGCACTTTCCCGGATGCGGAAAAAATTGAAAAAGGGGCTTGACAGAGTAGAGCGGCTATGGTATATTCTACCTGTGGTTAGTTAAAACTAACTAACGGCGCGGGCCGGGAGCGGCCCATACTTTCAACGCTGGGGTTTGTTGAAACTAACTTCGGCGGCAGGAACGGAGGGCTGTCATGGAACGGAGCTTTGAAGCGGTGCTGGTGGAACAATGTGCCACCACGCTGGCGGGTGTGAAGCCGGCCAGCCTGTTCCGGTATCAGGGCGCTGACAAGCGGCAGCCCCGGGAGGCCGCGGCCCGCTGGGCCAAAGAGCTGGCCCCTTACGGCATCACCATCCGGGTCCTGAAATACTGTCCGCAGACGGGTGCTTGTCTGATCTACCTGTACCGGGCCGGATGGCTTCGGTCGATCCTCTCGGAGCCATCCACCCGCGCCTTTCTGGCGGGACAGGGGTATGGGGCGGATCAGAGCTGTCAGGAGCTGCTGAGGCAGCTTTCCAGGCGGCTGTGCCTGGAGCGGGAATTCCCCCATGAGATCGGCGTCTTTCTGGGCTACCCCCTGGAGGATGTGGTGGGCTTCATCCGGAACCGGGGCAGGAACTACACCTGCTGCGGATACTGGAAGGCCTACGGCGACCCGGAGGCGGCACAAAAGCGTTTCGATCAATACCGCCGCTGCACTGCCGCCTGCTGTGAGCAGTTCCGGAAGGGCACGGCCATCACGCAGCTGATCGCAGCGTGAGCTCCAACACAAGCTGGAAAGGAAGCAATGCTATGAACAAATTAGCCATCGTATACTGGAGCGGTACCGGCAACACGGAGACCATGGCCAACTGCATCGCAGACGGCGCCAGGGAGTCCGGTGCGGAGGTCGCCATGCTGTCCCCTGGGGAGTTCTCTGCCACCCGGTTTTCTGAATTTGGTGTCGTGGCCTTCGGCTGCCCCGCCATGGGCGCCGAGCAGCTGGAGGAGGACGAAGTGGAGCCCATGTTCGCCGGATTGGAGGGCTCTCTGGGCGGAAAGAAGATCGCCCTGTTCGGCTCCTACGGCTGGGGCGACGGCCAATGGATGCGGGAGTGGTGCAGCCGCTGCGAGGCGGCGGGCGCCAACCTGTATGACGAAGCGGGCCTGATCGCCAATGATTCTCCCAATGAAGAGGCCCGAGAGGCCTGCCGGGAGTTGGGCCGCAAGCTGGCGGCCTGGTAACATTTGCTCATCAAAGATCTTTCTTTGATACTTATCTCCTTTTTTCCCCTCAACATGGCCCTCGCGCGGTGTGCCTGCCGCGCGGGGGCCGACTCCTTTTTCACGGCTTTCAAATTTTTCCGAAAAAGGGCTTGACAGCCATGGTTAGCCATGATAAACTACAAAACCGAAAGAAGGTTAGCAAAAGCTAACCACAGAACAGATCCAAGTGGAAGAAGTGTCTTGCAGAGGAGGGAGGTTTTATGATGCCTCTGACAATGGCCCGGCCGGGAGAGACTGTTACGATCCGCAAGATCACCGGCAGGGATGAGGTCCGGCAGCATCTGGCGGAGCTGGGATTCGTGGTGAACAGTGATGTCACGGTGGTCAGCCAGCTGGCCGGCAATCTGATCCTGCAGGTGAAGGACAGCCGGGTGGCATTGGACAAGACCATGGCGAACCGGATCATGATTTGAGAGCAGAGTAGGAGGAAGAATATGAAGAGCCTGAAAGACGTCAAGGTGGGGGAGACCGCCACAGTGGTCAAACTCCACGGAGAGGGCGCTACCAAGCGCCGGATCATGGATATGGGCATTACCAAGGGCGTGGAGATCCACGTCCGCAAGGTTGCGCCTCTGGGCGATCCGATGGAGCTGAATGTGCGGGGCTATGAGCTCAGTGTGCGGAAGGCCGACGCGGAGAAGATCGAGGTCTCTTAAAGAGGGGACTGCGTCCCCCTTTACGCTCCGGCAGACCTGCGGTCTGCCTCCACTATTCCCCCACACCAGTGACGTTGGTCACTGGTGTGTGCGCCCCAGGGACGCACGGGTCGGGGGATTTTCGGCAGGTACACGCCCTGCCTAAAATGATTTCATTTTGTTCTTTCGCCACTGGCGAAAGAACCGGGGAAGCCGGAGGTTTCCCCTGGCCCCCCTTTCCCGGATGATGCGGGGACGGTGGAAATATCAATGGCGGCTGTTGCCGCTGTTTTTCAGGATGAAAGTTAGCCTAAACTAACACTTTGGAAGGAGAGAACGATGGACATGAAGATCGCACTGGCCGGCAATCCGAACTGCGGCAAGACTACGCTGTTCAACGACTTGACCGGCTCCAACCAGTACGTGGGCAACTGGCCCGGCGTCACAGTGGAAAAGAAGGAGGGCCGGCTGAAGGGACGCAAGGATATCGTCATCCAGGACCTGCCCGGCATTTACTCCCTGTCCCCCTATACACTGGAGGAAGTGGTGGCCCGGAACTATCTGGTGAAGGAGAAGCCCGACGCCATTTTGAACATCGTGGACGGCACCAATATCGAGCGGAACCTGTACCTGACCACCCAGCTGATCGAACTGGGCCTGCCCGTGGTGGTGGCGGTGAACATGATGGACCTGGTCCGCAGAAACGGCGACCAGATCGACGCCAGGAAGCTGAGTGACGCCCTGGGCTGCCAGGTGGTGGAGATCAGCGCCCTGAAGGGCGAGGGCGGCGTGGAGGCTGCGGAGCTGGCTGCCAAGATGGCCCAGCAGAAGCGCGCCGCTGAACTGCCCCACGTGTTCACGGGCAGCGTGGAGCACGCCATCGCCCACATCGAGGAGTCCATCCAGGGTATGGTGGACGACCGATATCTCCGCTGGTACGCGGTGAAGGTCTTTGAGCGGGATGAGAAGGTCCTGGCGGACCTGAACCTGAGCACAGACCTCCGGGCCCACCTGGAGGACCACATCGTGGACTGCGAGAAGGAGCTGGATGACGACGCGGAGAGCATCATCACCAACCAGCGGTATGCGTACATCAACGATCTGGTGACGAAGGCCGTCAAGAAGAAGGGCGAGAAACATCGCCTCTCCACCTCCGACAAGATCGACCAGATCGTCACCAACCGGATCCTGGCCCTGCCCATCTTCGCCGTGGTGATGTTCGCGGTGTATTGGATCGCCATGGGTCCCTTCGGCACCTTCCTGACGGACTGGACCAACGATGTGCTGGGCACTGCCTGGCTGGTGGAGATCCCCCGTGCCGCCCTGGAGGGCTGGGGCGTCAACGAAGTGGTCGTGGGCCTGATCTGCGACGGTGCCCTGGCCGGTGTCGGCGCGGTGCTGGGCTTCGTGCCCCAGATGCTGGTGCTGTTCCTGATGCTGGCCATTCTGGAGGACATCGGCTACATGGCGCGAATCGCCTTCATCATGGACCGGATCTTCCGGAAGTTCGGCCTCTCCGGCAAGAGCTTCATCCCCATGCTGGTGGGCACCGGCTGCGGTGTCCCCGGCGTCATGGCCTCTCGGACCATTGAGAACGAGCGGGACCGCCGCATGACGGTCATGACCACCTGCTTCATCCCCTGCGGCGCTAAGATGCCCATCATCGGCCTGATCGCCGGCGCCCTGTTCGGTGGCTCCGGCCTGGTGGCCGCATCCGCTTACTTCATCGGTGTGGCGGCCATCGTCATCTCCGGTATCATCCTGAAAAAGACCAAGATGTTCGCCGGCGACCCGGCGCCCTTCGTCATGGAGCTGCCTGCTTACCACATCCCCTCCGTGGGCAACGTACTGCGGGCCACCTGGGAGCGGGGCTGGTCCTTCATCAAGCGGGCCGGCACGGTGATCCTGGCCTCCTCTATCATCCTGTGGTTCCTCCAGGGCTTCGGCTGGGAGAACGGCGCCTTCGGCCTGGTGGAGGACATGAATAACTCCGTCTTGGCCGCTATCGGCAGTGCCGTGGCCTTCATTTTCGCGCCCCTGGGCTTCGGCAACTGGCGGGCCACTGTGGCGGTGGTCACGGGCCTGATCGCCAAGGAGAACGTAGTGGCCACCTTCGGCGTGCTGTACAACTTCGCTGGGGAGCTCAGTGAGAACGGCGACGAGATTTGGGCTCTGGTGGCACAGGACTACACCGCCATTTCCGCCTACTCCTTTATGATCTTCAACCTGCTGTGCGCCCCCTGTTTCGCGGCCATGGGCGCCATCAAGCGGGAGATGAACAACGCCAAGTGGACCGCCTTTGCCATCGGCTATATGTGCGTGTTCGCCTATGTGGTCTCCCTGATTGTCTATCAGATCGGCGGCCTCATCACCGGCGAGGTCTCCTTCGGCATCGGCACTGTGGTGGCCGTGGTCCTGGTTGTGGGCATTGTGTACCTGCTGTTCCGTAAGAACAAGTACGAGGACGAGCGGCTGACCATCCGCTCGGTGGATGCCGCCGGACGCCGCGCCGCCCTGAAATAAGAAAGGAAGCAGCCAATGAACGCACCCACTATCATCGCGGCCCTCATCGTCCTGGTGGTCTTTGCGGCCATCGTAGGCAAGGGCATCTACAACCGGCGTCACGGAAAGGGCGGCTGCTCCTGCGGCGGCGACTGCGGGGCCTGCGGCGGATGCCACTGCGGAAATACCCGTCATTCCTGACGAGCGGAAGCCCGGCCCCACCGGGCGGAAGGAGGCGTTCCATTTCATGGAACTGAGCCAAGCGCATCTGCGGTATCTGTTGGCCATTGGCGAGCTGTCCCAGGGAAAGGCGGCGGTCAGCTCCACTCAGGTGGCCCGGGTCCTCCAGGTGTCCCGCCCCTCCGTCACCCGGATGCTGGCTGTCCTGGCGGAAAAGGACCTGGTGACCAAGGAACGCTACGGCAAGATCACCCTGACGGAGACGGGGGCGGCCCTGGCCCATCAGCTGCAAGCGGGCCTCCGGGACCTGGAGCGGCGGCTGCCGGCCCTGGGCCTGGACCTGGACCGGGAAGAGACCGCCGCCGTGGCGGGGGCCCTGGCCTCAGTCCTGCCGGAGCACTGTCTCCGAAAGCTCTGCACGACCGAATCCGGCGGGACAATGGGATGTGCCACGCCTTAAAAAAGCAGTCCTGCGGCTTTTGCCGCAGGACTGCCTCTTTTCTTGAGCATAGAACTATAAAAGAGATATGATATATTTTGAGAAGACCCGGGGCCATTGGGCCGCCAGGTCCTTTTGTTTCCGATCCTTTATCTTCACGCTCTATTCCAGTCTCTGTACCGCAGCTCCCAGCACGCCGTCGCCGATGTAGACGCTCAACGTACCATCCAGCTCGCCGCTCCAGATGTGGTCGTAGTTTGGCAGGGCGGTGGTGAGCTTGCCCTGCAGAATCTCCATCTCCGCCGGAGCGCCGCCGTTGGCCACCGCCAGATTGTACCGCGCCGCGCCGTTGTGGGACTGCGTCACCAGCTCGATGAGCTTGCGGATCACCAGGTTCCGGCCCCGGACCTTGGCAATGGACTGGAGCTGCCCGTCGGCGGCGAAGGTGATGAGGGGCTTGATCTGGAGCATGGTGCCCGCCATGGCCGTCACCTTGCCGATGCGGCCGCCTTTCTGTAGATATTCCAGCGTGTCCACGGAGAAAAAGGGGAAGGTGTTCTGGATCAACCAGGGCACCCGGCGCTCTGTCAGCGTCTGCCAGTCCATCCCCTGCCGCAGCTCCTCTGCCAGCTGGAGGATCATCATACCGGTGCCCAGAGACCCGCTGACGGAGTCATACACCCGAATGGTCAGGTCCCTCCGCTCCTCCGCCAGCAGCCGCACCATGTTGTAGGTGCCGGATAGGCCGCCGGAGAGCATCAGGGCGATGACCCCGTCATACCCCGCCGCGGCGATGGCGTCAAAGGCGTCCGAAATGTCCTGAGCGGCGGGCAGGGAGGTCTGAGGCAGCTCTCCGGACCGCAGCCGGGCATAGATGTCGGCGGCGTGGATGTCTACGCCGTCCCGGTACTCTCCGTCTTTGCACAGGATCCGCAGGGGCACGACAAAGACCTGGTTTTCCGCCGCCAGTTGAGGGGAGAGGTCCGCACAGGAATCCGTGAGCAGGGCGATTTTTTGGGGTGTCATGGTCACATCTCCAAACCTTTCTCTCATGCAGGGCCGGCAGACCTGTCCGCCGGATCGGATGATATGGTGTGCCCATTCCGTCACACCATATCAATATAACCTAGTATATGGAATGCTACCGTAAAAATCAAGAGGAAAATCCCCGTAGGGGGAACAGGAAGCCCGTTCCTGTCTACTGGTGAAATTTTGTGGCGAGAGGACTTGCCAAAGGCGGCGGATTTCCGGTATGATAAAACACAGGATCTGAAAGGGAGGAAAGACCGTGCCGCTGGATGTGAAGGCCGCTGTGGCGGATGCACTGCTGGAGCTCATTCGCCGGAAGGATGCAGACAAGATCACCGTGAAGGACCTGGTGGAGGTCTGTGGGATCTCCCGTCAGACGTTTTACTACCACTTCAAGGACATTGTGGATGTGGTGGAGTGGGCGGCTCAGCAGGGAGTCCAGCGACTGGTGCGCGAGAGCCTGAACGCCGCCACCCCCCAGGAGGCCCTGGGCGTCTTCGTGGATTTTGCCGTAGAATCCCAGCCCCTGGTTCAGCGGCTGCTGAACTCCCAGCGGCGGGAGGCCATAGAGCGGATCATGGTGGACGCCACCCGTACATACCTGGCGGACAGCCTGCGGGAGCGGCGGGGAACGCCCGCCCTCCGGGCCGGGGACTGGAAGATTGCCCTGGATTTCTATGCCTATGGGATGACCGGACTGCTGCTGGAGAACTGCCGCCAGCGGGATCTGGACCGGCAGGAGCTGGCGGATCAGCTGTTCCGCCTGCTGTCCGGCGAGATGGTCCGCCCTCCGGAAACCTGACAGATGTGCCCGCGTGTCAAAGAGCTTGACACGCGGGCATTTTTGTCAGGACAGACAGCCTCCTCTGCCAGTGGCGCGCACGGAGCGGACGTGATATAACCACAGCAAGAGAGCGGATACAGCGCAGTGACCGGAAAGGAGTGCGCGCATGGAATTGAGAGATGGAATGTTTGCCGTGAAGCTCTGCGAGCTGGAGCATCAGTACGGCCTGCTGAGAAGCCGCCTGGAGCTGTGCCAGGGGGCGGACCACGAGAAGATCCGGCACCTGCTGGCGGACGTGCTGGATGACTATCGGGAAAACGCCCTGCTGCTGGAGCAGAGCGCGGAGGGCTGCCGCTCCCCGGCAGTGGCGGAGCTGGCGGGCGTCCAGCGGGACTACTCCAAACGGATGGAGGAGCTGCTGCGGGACAGGCTGCCCCGCCTGATGCACGGGGAAGAGGACCCGCAGGAGGAGCGGGCGGAGGCGGCGGCCCTTTTCGCGGAGTACGCCATCGACTTCGCGGCCCAGGGCGTGCGCAGCGCCCTGCTGGCGGCCCTGGCCGCCATGGACCAACAGATGAACTGTGAGGAACAACAAGGAAAGGAACATCCCGTATGAAAGAAGTCAGACCCCCGAAACGGCCCTTGATTTTTTACTACTGCGTGGCCATGCTGATTCTGCTGCTGTTCAACTTCCTGGCCATGCCCTGGATGGCCCGCCAGCAGATCCAGGAGGTGGATTACGGCACCTTCATGGACATGGCGGAAAACCAGGATCTGGGCCAAGTGGAGATCCAGGAGCAGGAGAACCAGATCGTCTTTACCAACAAGGATGAGACCGCCGTCTACTCCACCGGCATGATCCCGGATCCGGACCTGAAACAGATGCTGAAGGACTCCGGCGCGGAGTTCTCCGGCCAAGTCATCCAGCAGACGGATCCCATCCTCAGCTTTCTGCTGACCTGGATCCTGCCCATCGTCATCTTTGTTGCCCTGGGGCAGTATCTCTCCCGGCGCATGATGAAGAACATGGGCGGCCCCAACGCCATGGCCTTCGGCAAGTCCAACGCCAAGGTGTATGTCAAGTCCTCTGAGGGCATCAAATTCTCCGACGTGGCCGGAGAGGACGAGGCCAAGGACAATCTCAAGGAGATCGTGGAGTACCTCCACGACCCAAAGAAGTATCAGGAGATCGGCGCCACCATGCCCAAGGGCATTCTGCTGGTAGGCCCTCCCGGCACCGGCAAGACCATGCTGGCCAAGGCCGTGGCAGGCGAGGCCAACGTGCCCTTCTTCTCCATCTCCGGCTCCGACTTCGTGGAAATGTTCGTGGGCATGGGCGCCAGCAAGGTGCGGGACCTGTTCAAGCAGGCCAAGGAGAAGGCCCCCTGCATCGTGTTCATCGACGAGATCGACGCCATCGGCCAGAAGCGGAATTCCGGCGCCTATGGCGGAAACGACGAGCGGGAGCAGACCCTGAACCAGCTGCTGACCGAGATGGACGGCTTTGAGGGCAATACCGGCGTCATCATCCTGGCGGCCACCAACCGGCCGGAGTCCCTGGACCCCGCCCTGACCCGGCCCGGCCGGTTTGACCGGCGGGTGCCGGTGGAGCTGCCGGACCTACAGGGCCGGGAGGATATTCTGAAGGTCCACGCCAAGAAGATCAAGGTGGCGGAGGACGTGGATTGGGGCAAGGTGGCCCGAATGGCATCCGGCGCCAGCGGCGCAGAGCTGGCCAACATCGTCAACGAGGCGGCGCTGCGGGCTGTCCGGGACGGCCGCCGCTTTGCTGCCCAGGCAGATCTGGAAGAGAGCATCGAGGTGGTCATCGCAGGCTACCAGAAGAAGAACGCCATCCTGACAGACCAGGAGAAGAAGGTGGTGGCCTACCACGAGATCGGCCACGCTTTGGTCGCGGCCAAGCAGACCAATTCCGCCCCTGTACAGAAGATCACCATCGTGCCCCGGACCTCCGGCGCCCTGGGCTACACCATGCAGGTGGAGGAGGGCAACCACTACCTGATGAGCCAGGAGGAGCTGGAGAACAAGATCGCCACGCTTACCGGCGGCCGGGCGGCGGAAGAGCTGGTCTTCCACTCCGCCTCCACCGGCGCCTCCAATGACATCGAGCAGGCCACCAAGCTGGCCCGGGCCATGATTACCCGGTACGGCATGAGCTCTGACTTTGACATGGTGGCCCTGGAGACAGTGCAAAATCAGTACCTGGGGGGCGACGCCTCCCTGGCCTGCTCCGCCGAGACTGCGGCGGAGATCGACCGGCAGGTGGTGGAGCTGGTGAAGCGCCAGCACGAAAAGGCTAACCGAATCCTCTCGGAGAACCGGGAGAAGCTGGACGAGCTGGCCCGGTATCTGTACGAAAAGGAGACCATCACCGGTGACGAGTTCATGGAGATCCTGAATCAGTGAGCATCCGATCCGTAAATCAGAAAAGAGGAGGCGCCGAAGGGCGCCTCCTCTTTTGCTGCCGTCTCACAGCCCCAGGCCGTAGATGCGGTTGGCGTTGTCAAAGAACACCGGCTCCCAGTGTGTCTCCGGCACCAGCTGGCGGATAAAGCCGATATATTCTCCCAGGTTGACAATGGGCCAGTCGGTCCCGAACATCACCTTGTCCCAGCACTGGATGGCCGTCAGCCAGGTGCGCAGCAGGAACACGTAGCCCGCCTGCTCCCGGAAATAGGCGTCCAGGTCCACCCGCCCCTCCAGAAGGCCGGACAGGTCGGCGGCCACATTGGGATTTTTCTCCACCACTGCCGCCGCGGCCTCCAGAAAGGGGTTGCCGAAGTGGCACATAACGAACTGGGTATCCGGATGGTCTGCCGCCACCTCATCCAGGGCCAGGGGGTGGCAGTATTTCAGATGGGCCCGGGAGAAGGCGGTCAGCCCCATGTGAACGGCCACCGGCTTACCGTAACGGGCTGCCAGGCGGTAGATGGGCTGGTACATGGGGTCCGACAGAGCGATCTTGTTGTACCCGGGGTACAGCTTCACGCCGCAGCAGTTGTCCCGCCGCAGGTGCGCCTCCACCCGGTCCGGCAGGTCCGGGATCACCCGGCTCCCGTCCTCCAGCAGGCTGCTGTCCAGGCCCACGCAGTAGTGGAACAGGTCTGTGGGGTAGTCGTGCCGCCGGAGCTCCAGACTGTGATTTCCCATCACCACGCCGTGGGCAATGTGCAGTTCTCCATAGACCTCCCGCAGATGGTCTACGTTGTTGTGATGGCCCACCTGCCGGGCCATCTCCTCGGCAGAATCTTCCGAAAACAGGTGCAGGTGGGCGTCGATGATCTTCATACCCGCAGTTCTCCTTCCAGTTCGCCCCGGTATCCAGCGGAGCGGCGATTTTTCAACACCGCTATTATAACAGAGTTTGCCGCCTTCGCAACCCCCGTATGAAAACGGTTCCCGAAAAAAGCACAGAGGTCAGTGACCTCTGTGCTTTTCCTTTCGACGCGCCTGCCGCAGCTGGAACTTCCGCGCTTCCTCCGCCTCCCGCTGTTGGCGGGTGCGGGCGAGACGGGCCTGCTTCCCCTGCTCCTGTTGGAGCTTCAGGGCCTGCTGGGCCTTGGTGCCGATCCCTGCGGCCTGGGTCATCCGCCGGGCCTCCCGCTGGCGCCGCTTGGGGCTTTTGGGAGGGGGCAGATGCTCTGTCCCTGGCCGGGGCGGGCTGAATCGCAGCGTCCGCCAGTGTTCCAGAAGATAGGCGTAGACCTCCTGGTCCCGGGGCTCCGCGCCGAAGACGATCCGGCAGACGGAGTACTCCGTGTCGTCCTCCCGCTCGTACAGGCCGATCCAGAAGGGATCGTCGAACAGGATGGTGAGCCTGCTTGTGCCCATGCGTGTGTCCTCCTTTAAAGGTCTCGCACAAAGAACGGACAACCAAGGAGGCAGGTTACTGACGGCACATGGGCCGCTCCCGGACTACCAACCGGGACGTGTTTTTATCTTTGCGCTATCAGCATACCACAGCGGGCGCGGGATGGCAAGGCCGGGAGACAAAGCGTCCCTTTTCCCATCAGCCGCGGCGGTCGTATGATATGATAAAAGGGACCGAAACAAGCTGTAAGATTTGATCGCAAACCTTGTGTATATCAGTGAAGGGGTAAATAAGAAGCGAGGTGAAAGCCGATGGATGACACAACAATCGTCCAGTTATACTGGGATCGAGATGAGCGGGCCATCCCCGCCACATCCGGCAAATATGGAAACTACTGTAACTCGATCGCCTGGAACATCCTGGGCAATCGGGAAGACGCCGAAGAATGCGTCAATGATACCTATCTGTGTGCATGGACCTCTATGCCGCCCCACAGGCCCAGGGTTCTGTCCGCATTCCTGGGGAAGCTCACGAGAAACTTGTCCCTGAACCGATACAAGCATCATATCGCGGAGAAACGAGGCGGCGGAGAGGCCCCGGCTGTGCTGGATGAAATTGCGGAGCTCGTATCCGACACGGACAACGTGGAGCGGGCAGTGGACCGCAGGGAACTTGTAAGGGCGATCGACACTTTTTTGGAGAGGCTTCCAGCGGATAAGAGGCGCATTTTTGTCTGCCGGTACTGGTATTTCGATCCGGTTTCCAAGATCGCGTCCCGGTTTGGAATGACGGAGAACCATGTATCCGTAACACTGAATCGCCTCCGGCTGAAATTACACAACTATCTTCAGGAAAGGGGCTTTGACCTGTGAAAAGAGAGGAATTTTGCGAAGTCCTCGGTGACATCAATGAGAACTATGTGAAAGAGGCCGGAGCAAATCCCAAAGCCGAGAAGCGGAGGCAGTTTAAGTGGAAAGTGATCGCGGCCTGTTTATGCCTGCTGCTTGCGGCGCCGCTGACCGTATTCGCCATGGATACCATTCAGTATCATGCGGCAGTGGATTATCTGCGTTCCCTCGGGATCCCCGTTGAAGATCTGAGCGACTACTCCCGCACGGAAATCAAAGAGGCCGTGAAAACGATGGATGCGGGAGAAAGCAGCCTGCTGACGGAAGAAATTCTGAACCTGCTGCCAGATAGCGGAGAACCGATACAAAGGCCAACACAGGTGACATCAGAACAGGTCAGGGAATTGACACCGACCATGACGCGAGAAGAGGTCCTTTCATTTTTGGGCGATACCCAGGACATCGGTTCCGGCATTTACATATATATTTATAAAGTAGACGGAGACGCACTGCTGCGGATCCCGTTTGCAAGTGATGAAGCGCAGCTGGGGGTCACAGGAGAAGAACTATTAAGGACCTTATCCCCGTAAGGGCGCAGGAAGGGCTGATGCGGAAACGTCCCGTTATTTCCACCCAAAAAGGGCGGCCCCTACGACCGCCAGGGGAGCGCGCAGCGACTGCGCATCCGTTGACGGCTGTGCCGCCTTACGGTTGCGGCGTGCCCGATGCGGGCAAGCGGAGCGCGCAGAAAGAGGGGAACCAGCGGAACACTGGTGTCGCAAATGCTGAGAGCGCCGCAGCGCGAGACAGAAAACAGAGGCAGACCGAGGGCGTCCTTACACCCTGATTTTGGTCGGCACTTCGCCGCGGGAATCAACTGCCAAGTCTCTGCGGCACTCCGCCGCGCCCGCCGGGATGCCATCGTAAACCCGCAGGCACCCTCTCATACCGCCCCCCGTACAGCAACTTTGCATGCACGTGCCGGAGCGCGACAAAAGGCGTTCTTTTGGAATGTGCATTGGGACAAGCCGTCATCGCGGCTGAATCCCCCCATGTGGGACCCATAAAAAAGCGGCTGGCCTTCCGTCCAGCCGCCTCGTATTTTCTGGCAGGAAAAATCTCTTAGCTCCGCTGATTCCCCGAATTGGTGGTGTCCTTCAGCAGCACGTCATGGGCTCCGCCCTCCACAATGGAGACGGAGGACACCAGGGTCAACTTGGCCTTCTCCCGCAGTTCCGGGATGGTCAGCGCGCCGCAGTTGCACATGGTGGACCGCACCTTGGAAAGGGTGGTGGCCATGCCGTCCGACAGCTTGCCGGCATAGGGCACGTAGGAGTCCACGCCCTCCTCGAAGGAGAGCTTGGCCGCTCCGCCCAGGTCGTACCGCTGCCAGTTCCGGGCCCGGGCGCTGCCCTCGCCCCAGTACTCCTTCATATAGCTGCCGCCGATCAGCACCTTGCTGGTGGGGGACTCGTCGAACCGGGAGAAATACCGCCCCAGCATACAGAAGTCCGCGCCCATGGCCAGGGCCAGGGTGATGTGGTAGTCCTGGACAATGCCGCCGTCGGCACAGATGGGCACGTAGACGCCGGTCTCGGCAAAATACCGGTCCCGCTCTGCCGCCACATCGATGACCGCCGTGGCCTGGCCCCGGCCGATGCCTTTGGTCTCCCGGGTGATGCAGATGGAGCCGCCGCCGATGCCCACCTTCACGAAGTCGGCGCCGCAATCCGCCAGGAAGCGGAAGCCCTCGCCATCCACCACGTTGCCGGCGCCCACCTTCACGGTGTCGCCATAGCGGGAGCGGATCCAGGCCAGGGTCCGCTTCTGCCACTCGGAGTAGCCCTCGGAGGAGTCGATCACCAGCACGTCCGCGCCGGCCTCCACCAGGGCGGGCACCCGTTCCTCATAGTCCCGGGAGTTGATGCCGGCGCCCACCACATACCGCTTCTGACTGTCCAGCAGCTCCAGGGGGTTGCCCTTGTGGGAGTCGTAGTCCTTCCGGAACACGAAGCTCACCAGATGCCCGCCGGCGGAGACGATGGGCAGGGCGTTGAGCTTGTGGTCCCAGATGATATCATTGGCGGCCTTCAGGCTGGTGCCCTCCGGGGCGGAGACGATTTTCTCCGCCGGGGTCATGAATTCGCTGACCGGGGTGGCCGGGTCCATGCGGCTCACCCGGTAGTCCCGGCTGGTGACGAGGCCCAGCAGCTTTCCGGTGCCGGTGCCGTCATCCGTGACCGCCATGGTGGAGTGGCCGGTCCGTTCCTTCAAGGCCAGCACGTCCGCCAGCGTGTCCCCCAGGCGGAGATTGGAGTCGCTGATGACAAAGCCCGCCTTGTAGTTCTTCACCCTCCGTACCATCTCCGCCTGCTGCTCGATGGGCTGGGAGACATAGATGAAGGCGATGCCGCCCTCCTTCGCCAGGGCGATGCCCATCTGCTCTCCGGATACCGCCTGCATGACGGCGGAGACCATGGGCACGTTCATGGTGAGAGCGGGCTCCTCCCCCCGCCGGTACTTCACCACCGGGGTCTTGAGGGAGACGTTTGCGGGAATGCACTCCGCGGAGGAGTAGCCGGGCACCAGCAGGTACTCACTGAAGGTACGGGAGGGCTCGGAGAAAAAATAAGCCATAGGGCCACCTCATTTCATCAGATTTCAAGTGGAAGCTGGATTTACAGGTCCAGCTGGAAAAACAGTGTGGACTCCACAGGACTGTCGTTGTAGCAGGGGATCTCGTAAAATCCCAGCTGCCGGTAGAGGCGGACGGCATCCTCCAGAACCGGCAGGGTGTCCAGCAGCATACAGCGGTAGCCGATCTGCCGCGCGTCCTCTGTGATCCGGCGGATCAGCTGCCGGGCAAGCCCCCGGCCCCGGTACTGCGGCTGGACGTACAGGCGCTTCATTTCGCATCGCTCGCCGTCCAGCCGCCGCAGGGCGATACAGCCCGCCGCCCGCCCGTCCACCCGGGCCAGGTACAGCCGTCCGTCCGGCGGGGCGTACTTGGCGGCGGGGGCGCGCAGCTCGTCCGCATAGTGCTGGATGTCCAGATAGATTTGAAAAGCTGGGTCGTGCGTCACCAGCATGGCGGTGTACGCCTCAAACAGGGCCCGAACGTCTGAGAGGGCATTATAGGCCGGTTCGATCACAACGGTTGAATCCATATTCAAGCACCTCCCGGCGGATGTTTCAGATATGATACCCGGTTCCGGCCGGTCTGTCAACCGTTAGAGAGAAAAATAGTCCTTTGCGGCATCGAACAGGCCAAGATCGTAATTCCCCGGGATATTTCGGTACAGGCAGGGCCCCACCCGCTCGGCGTGCCCCATCTTGCCGAAGACCCGGCCGTCGGGTGAGGTGATGCCCTCTACCGACCAGACGGAGCCGTTGGGGTTGCCGTCGATATCCATGGTGGGATGGCCGTCCAGATCCACGTACTGGGTGGCGATCTGGCCGTTTTCCGCCAACTGTGCCAAGAGATCCGGCGGGCAGAGGAACCGCCCTTCCCCGTGGGAGATGGGGACGCTGACGATGTCCCCCACCTGGACCTTGGTCAGCCAGGGGGACCGGTTGGAGGCCACCCGGGTCCGGACGATCCGGGACTGGTGGCGGCCGATGACATTGTAAGTCAGCGTGGGGCAGGCGGCATCTGTGTCCCGGATTTCTCCGAAGGGGACCAGCCCCAGCTTGATGAGGGCCTGGAAGCCGTTGCAGATGCCCAGGACGAGGCCATCCCGGTTTTGCAGCAGGTCCATCACCGCGTCTGCGGCCTGGGGGGACCGGAGAAAGGCGGTGATGAACTTGCCGGAGCCGTCGGGCTCGTCGCCGCCGGAGAAGCCGCCGGGCAGGAAGAGGATCTGACTGCTCCGGGCTGCCTGGGCAAACCGGGCGGCGGATGCCGCCACATGGTCCGGTGTCTGATTATTCAGCACCAGGATCTGCGGCTCCAGGCCAGCCCGTAGCGCCGCCCGGGCGCTGTCGTACTCGCAGTTGGTGCCGGGAAACACAGGAATCAGCACCTTTGGCTTTGCCGTGCCTGTCCGGGGAGCGGCGCGGGAGAAGGCCGGGGCCTCCAGTACCGGCACCAGCGCAGGATCGGCAGGGACTCGGCTGGGGTATACATCCTCCAGCACGGACTCGTTCAGGGAGAGCAGCTCGTCGATGGAGACGCTGTCAGCGCCGGTGGTGAGGACCGGCTCCGCCGTGGTGGTGCCCAGCCTGACGGCGCAGAGGAGGTCTGTGTCCTCCGTCAGCTCCGCCACAATGGCGCCAGGGCACGGCAGGTCCCAGGCGATCTCACGCCCCTCGGCCTGAAAGCCGATGGAGTTACCGAAGGACATCTGCATAATCCCCTCGGCGATGCCGTGCTCCACCGCCCAGGCGGAGCACACCCTGCCCGCCCGGCAAAGCTGGTGGAAGGTCTCCCAGGCTTCCCTCTGGCTCTGGGCGCCGCCGTTGGCGGGAGCAAAGAGGTACACCGGATGTCCCGCCTCCTTGAACTCGGGGGAGAGCACCTCCCCGGCCCGGATGGGGGCGATGGCAAAGGAGATGAGGGTAGGGGGCACGTCCAGATCGTTGAAGGTGCCGGACATGGAGTCCTTGCCGCCGATGGCCGCCGCGCCGAAGTCCAGCTGGGCGTCCAGAGCCCCCAGCAGGGCGGCGAAGGGCTTGCCCCAGCGTGCGGGGTCCTCCCGGAGCTTTTCAAAGAACTCCTGGAGGGTGAGGTAGGCCCTTCGATAGTCTGCCCCGGCGGCCACCAGCTTGGCAAGGGAGGTGACCACACCGTTATAGGCCCCCCGGTAGGGGTCCACCGCCATAGCCTCCGGGTCGAAGCCCCAGGCCATAACGCTGGCCTGGTCCGTCTCCTGCCCCGGCAGCACCGGCAGAAGGGCGGCCATCACCTGGGCGGGGGTTCTCTGATTTCTGCCGCCGAAGGGCATCAACACGCTGCCACAGCCGATGGTGGAATCGAACCGCTCCGCCAGCCCTCTGCGGGAGGCGGACGCCAGACTGGAGGCTATGGAGCGGAGGGAGGAGTTTTCGGCATCCTGGGAGACCGGGGACGCGGGAATGGGGGCAGGAACCGCCGCCCGGGCGTGCTTCACGGCGCCGTTGGTGTTCAGGAAGTCCCGGCTCAGGTCCACGATGGTCCTGCCCCGCCAGCGCATCACCATCCGGGGGGACGCCGTCACCACCGCCACGGGGTACGCTTCCAGATTCTCCGCCTCCGCGGCGGCGATGAATCGGTCTGCGTTTGACCGGGCCACCACCACTGCCATTCGCTCCTGGGACTCGGAGATGGCCAGCTCTGTGCCGTCCAGGCCGTCGTACTTCTTCCGCACTGCGTCCAGATCGATATCCAGGCCGTCCGCCAGCTCACCCACGGCCACGGATACGCCGCCTGCGCCGAAGTCGTTGCACCGCTTGATGAGCCGGGTGACATTCCCATCCCGGAACAGCCGCTGGATCTTCCGCTCCTCCGGGGCGTTGCCCTTCTGGACCTCGCTGGCCATGGTGGTGAGAGACTGCCTGTTGTGGCTCTTGGAGGAGCCGGTGGCGCCGCCGATGCCGTCCCGGCCGGTGCGCCCCCCCAGCAGGATCACCACGTCCCCGGGCTGGGGCCGTTCGCGGACCACATTCTCCGCCGGGGCGGCGGCCACCACCACGCCGCACTCCAAATGCTTGGCGATGTAGCCGGGGTGATATACCTCGCTGACCAGCCCTGTGGCCAGGCCGATCTGGTTGCCGTAGGAGGAGTAGCCCGCCGCGGCGGTCTGGGCGAGCTTGCGCTGGGGCAGCTTGCCGGACAGGGTCTCCGCCACCGGCGTCCGGGGGTCGCCGCAGCCGGTGAGCCGCATGGCCTGGTGGACGTAGGCCCGGCCGGACAGGGGATCCCGGATGCAGCCGCCGATGCAGGTGGCCGCGCCGCCGAAGGGCTCGATCTCCGTGGGGTG
>ENA-UESG01000675-UESG01000675.1-human-gut-metagenome-genome-assembly--contig:-NODE-675-length-29096-cov-4.337882_pt1 | contig 29096 bp, 21 predicted proteins | sample MGYA00243002_ERZ508003 | MGnify/ENA primary metagenome ERZ508003 (study PRJEB26167, sample SAMN06115514) | human gut metagenome | host: Homo sapiens | place: China:Shanxi | collected 2015-12-02... | reverse complement strand
TTATTCCAACTAGATTTCTGATCGCATCCCCTTGCCAGCTTCCCGCTTCCCGGCCCGCCCCCGTCCAAGCTCGGAAAAACTTTTATCAATATAAAACCATTAACCACAGGAGATTGTTATGACCATCCCTCAGCTTCATATGTATGATTTGAAGACTGGCGAGTACACTGGCAGCCGTGATGCCACTCGGCGTCCCAATGGCGAGTATATGCTGGAGGCGACCGGTGCGACGCCCGTTGCTTTGCCTGCCGACATTCCTGCGGGGCACATTGCCCGCTGGACCGGGGACGCGTGGGAGGCGGTGGAAGACCATCGCCAGCATATGGACGAGCGCGGCCGCAAGGAAGGCGGGACGCCCTACTGGCTTCCCGGCGACACGTGGCGTTCCGAGCCCCGGTATACGGAGGAGCTTGGCCCGCTCCCTACGGAGGCGCTTTTGGCGAAGCCGGAAAAGTCGGCCGAGGAGCTGGCGCAAGAAGCGCAGGCGAAGATCAAGGGGCGGCTTGCGGCGCTTGACGCAAAGTACCTGACTCCCCGCACCCTTGCGGGCCTGGCCGTCGGCGACGAGTATGCCCTTGAGCAGTGGCGGGCGCATGAGGCCGAGGCCGAACCGTTCCGGATCCAGCTCGCGGCGCTGTAGACCTGCCTTCCTCCTGTACTGTATGCATTCCGTAAACAATACAGGAGGATCGCAATGGGGTTGCGTTTCGTGGAATATCGCCGTCGGCAATGGGTTCTCAGGTACCGTGATCCGTGGAGCGGCAAGCAGCGCATCAAGAGCTTTTCGACTGAAGGCGAGGCGCGGCAGTTCGAATCCGTACAGGCCGAGATGCATATCCGCGAGCGGGAGCTGATGCGCCGGGCGAAGCGGCGCATGTCCTCGGCATCGGCGACAAAGGCCACGGTCGCGGAGCTCCTTGAGCGGTATGCGGGGACACTGGAAAACCCCACCACAAGGAGCACGACGACGCAGCATGCCGAACCGCTGACGGCCATTTTCGGCCACCGCCGGGCGCACTGCGTCACTTGCGACGATGTGCTGGCCTGGTGCGAAGTGCAGCGCCAGCGCGGGGTGGGGCAGTCCACCGTGCACCGCCGCGTGAGCATCCTGCGGGCGGCGTACGGATGGGCGGTACGGGCGCGTCTGCTGCTTTCCAACCCGTTGGTATCGCTGCGTATCGCCAAGCCCAAAGCCCAGCGTATCGCACCGCCGTCCGTCAAGGAGGCGCGCCTGCTGTACGACGCGGCGGCCCCGCATATCCAGCGGGTCATCGTGCTCGGCATGGCGAGCGGGGCGCGCATAGGCCCGAGCGAGCTTTTCCGGCTCCGCTGGTCCGATGTGGACGTCGGAACGGGCGTGATCAGGATGCCGAACGCGCACAAGGGGGCGGGGGAGGAATCCCGCGACGTGCCGATCCGGGACGACGTGCTTGGCCTGCTCAGGCGGTGGCACGAGGAGGACAGGCAGACCGGGTGCGCCTATGTCATTGCCTATAAAGGGCGCCCCGTCCGGAGCATTTCCAGCGGCTGGCACAACGCCCTGCGCCGGGCGGGCATCGCGCGGCGCATCAGGCCGTATGACTTGCGGCACGCCTTCGCCTCGCTGGCGCTTGTGTACGGGGCGGACATCAAATGTGTGGCGGAGACTATGGGGCACAAGAACATCACGATGCTCCTGAGCGTCTATCAGCATACCCTTTTCGAACAGCGCAGGCGGGCCGTCAACGCCGCGCCGGGGCTCTTTTCGGGCACGGGAGCGAAACGGGGCAAGAAAAAACGCCTCCCGCCCGGCAGGGGGAAGGAGGCCAGCGCGTTCTTCGAACCGGCCCCGGAGCGCCGGGCGGCGCCTCCGCACGACGCGGCGGCCTCATGGGGCGTTGCCGCTTGCGTTTGCGCTGGAACCCGCGCGGCGGACAGGACGGATGCCGGGACTCCGGACGCACGGCAGCCGGACGGAAGCGGGGCGGGATGAGCGGGGATTCCCGGCGGGGTGGCCGTTTTGGCGCGTTGCCCCGCTTGCCTGAAGGCCCTTTGATGCCGGGGAAGCTTGCGGCGGCAGGGGCGGCTTGGGGCTGAACAGCCGCACGCCACATCTTGGAAGCACCCGGGGCCTCCCGCTCAGGGGCCGCATTCGCCTCTTGCCGGGCTTTTCGGCCCCAAGCCGAGCCCTCACGCGGCGGGCCGTATGCCGGAATCCCCACGGCGGCCCGCTCCGCCAATGCGTTCATGCGGTCTTGGTTCGGACAGGGCGAGGCGTCAGCGCCGGGCCGGGGGAGGACAAAGGAGATAGGCAGCCCTCCCCATGCGGGGTCCCCCTCATGCCCCGGCTGGTTTCGCTTGATCCCGCAAGGAGGCGATCAGCACCTGATACAGGCATTCGGGGTCGATCGGTTTGGAGATGTGGCTGTTCATGCCCGCCGACAAGGCCGAAACAACATCTTCATGGAAGGCGTTGGCGGTCATGGCGATGATGGGGATCGCCTGCGATTCCGGCGAATGGGACGCGCGGATGGCGGCCGTGGCCGCGTAGCCGTCCAGCACAGGCATCTGGATATCCATGAGTATGGCGTCGAATGTTCCGGGGGCGGACGCCGTGAAGATGTCCACCGCTATCTGCCCGTTCTCGGCGCATGTGAAGGACACTCCCTTCATTTTGAGGATTTCCTCAGTGATTTCGCGGTTCAGATCGTTGTCTTCCACCAGCAGCACGTGACGGCCGCGCAAACTGGGCGCTTGGCCCTCCGTGCCCGGTTCCAGTTCCGCCGCGGCGGAGGCGGGTTTCTTTTGCGATACGGCGGAGAGCGTATGATAGAGGGCCGAAGAGAAGAGGGGCTTGGAAAGGAACGCGTTTGCCCCGGCCTCGCGCGCCCGCTGTTCGATGGACGTCCAGTCGTAGGCCGTAATAATGATGATCAGGGTTTCCGGCCCAACCACTTCGCGGATGCGGCGCGTGGCCTCGATGCCGTCCATCTCCGGCATTTTCCAGTCGATGAGGCAGACGTCATAGCCGTTGCCCCGTTCGTGGGCGTCCACGACCTGATCGAGCGCCTCCCGCGCCGTCAGGACCCACTTGGCCGCAATGCCCATCCGCCGCAGGATGAGGGCCGCATATTCGCAGGTGTCGAGGTCGTCGTCGACGACGAGCACTTTCATATCCCGCGCTATCTGCTCTTTTTTCTGGATATGGCCGTTGGGGGGGAGCGCAAGCGGGAGCTCGACGGTGAAGCACGAGCCTTCGTGCTCCTTGCTCCGTACCCCGATGGTGCCGTTCATGAGCGTGACAAGGTTGTGCGTGATGGCGAGCCCAAGCCCCGTCCCCCCGTACTTTTGCGAAATGGAACTGTCCGCCTGCTCAAAGGGTTTGAAGAGCCGCTTTTGGAAGGCTTCGCTCAACCCGATGCCGGTATCGCTTACGGTGAAGCGCATCAGCACGCCGCCGTTTTTGTGTTTCTGGCTGACCTCAAGCTTGATGGAGCCGCCTTCAGGCGTGAATTTCCTGGCGTTTGAGAGCAGGTTCAGCAGGATCTGGTTGATGCGCAGGGGGTCCCCCACCAGCCTTTCCTCTTCGATGCCGGACAGCGCCACGCTGAAGTGCTGCCCCTGCGATTCCGTCTGGGGATACATGATGGAGACGATGGAGTCGATCAGATTGGGGAGATCGAACTCCTCGTGGTGGACGGCGAGTTTCCCGCTTTCTATCTTGGACATGTCCAAAACGTCGTTGAGCAGCGACATGAGGTGCTTGGAGGAAAAGCTGATCTTATGGAGGCAGTCGACTACCCGCCCGTGGTTCTGGATATGGGCGGCGGCGATGGTCGCCATCCCGATGATGGCGTTCATGGGGGTGCGGATTTCGTGGCTCATGCGGGAAAGGAAGTCGCGCTTGGCGGTGTTGGCCTGCTGCGCGCTCGCCAGCGCGTCCTTGAGCGTTTGCCGTGTCTTCACCTCGTGGGTGCGATCCGACAGGGACACGACGTACCGGATGGTGCCCGCGTTTTCCTTTACGGGGTACAGGTGAAGGTGCATGAAGCGGTCTTCGCCGGTCAGGGTATCCTTCATCGAAAAGTCGCATCCCTTCGGCGCGTCGAACGGTGCCTGTTTGGCGAAGTCGTCAAGCACTTTCTGATTCGCTGCCGAAAGCCGGGAATGCAGGGTGCTGATATCGTTGTTTCCAAGGCCGAGTATGCGGTCGGCGTTTCCGCTGATATACTCTATGCGTTTGTCCCGCACATGATAAATGACGAAGACGTCATCTATACTGTTGCACAGGATATCGAACAGCTTTTCCCGATATGCGATGGCCTGTCCGGCCTTTTTTTGAAGCCGGTAGAAAAAGAACGCCACGGTCAGGACAACGAGGATGAGGAAAAAGGAACCGGCCGTCGCCATGTTGACGGTAAGGGAAGACTGCCCTACGAATTCACGTATCTTACTGTTGGCAAAAGAGATAACCGTTTTGAGCGAATCCTCAAGCTCGATATAGGCGGGTTCCACATTGGCATCAATATAGGAAAGGATCTCCGTTTTCGAGTGTGAAGGGGAATAGGAAAGCCCTTCCAGCAAGGCATTGTGAAAGGCGTCCGTGGCATTGAAAAGCCTTTCTATATCTTTTTCAGGCCCCAGATACTTTTTTTTAATTTTATCCCTGTCCATATTTATTTTGAGGAAGCGCTCATGGACGATAAGGGCAAGTTTTTTCTTGTCGCTCGTTTCGCTGCTCAGAAGTTTCCGATAAAAGAACTTCGTATCAAGGGCTCGTGAATGTATTTCGCGGGCGGTATTGGATACGGTATAAGGATGTCTGTATGCGGTAGCAACTTTTTTTTGTCTCATAGAGCAGGAATGTACTCACTAAACAAAAAATGATAGATACTGCACATATTATCACTATTCCCAGGAATGAATGACGCATATTTTGCATGGAGTCCCCTTGCCCTTCTCCTTGTCTTGTGCCCAATCATCAAAAGTATCATGGCGTTATCTTTTTAATATACACCGTAGCCATGATTTGTGCAACTCGTGAAATAATAAATGTATGAAACATTCCTGAAAAGAATAAAATAGTTTTAATAATAGTGAATTGTTCTCCTTTTTGAAAAAGAGGTTGTTTGCCGCACCAAAAGATGCTATGAAATGAAAAACATACTATCCTGATAATGTGATATTTACTGTTTTTGGATAGTGGATATGAAATGGCGGGTCATGTTCTGTCAGCGTGTCTTATTTCCGATATCCGGCAGGAGATGATTGGGTAGAGGGCAAGTTGCCGGGTGCGCGGGGGCCGGGATAGGCCGGAGAGGGGGCCGCCCCTCAGGCCGTGGGGAGTAGGCATGGGATTGCGGGTGTACGTCATGCCGCCGTTCCTGAGGGGCACTCCCGCCGTGGGTCCGGACGGGCGGAGTTTGCCCGCTGTCCGGGGAGGACAGAGAGGGGCTGGCTGCGATCGCCGAAGTGCATCATGCCGCGCACGTCAGCCGTCGGCGTCCACTCTTCCCAGACGCGCTCGATGGCGTCTTGCAGCTCCAAGAAAAAGGAAGCGCCCGCAAGTTCCCTAGGCCGTGGGGTGCGGAGGCAGCATGAGCCTCGCCCTGAGCAAGGGAACGTGCGGGCGCACATTCGGGATGGCAAACCAGAGTGGCGGCAGGGCCATTCTGTGCCGAAGAAGGGCCTCGGGACGCCATCATATGGATAAGACTGGCCGCAAAACGGGCAACCAGTGGGCAACCAAGGCCGGAAACGACAAAGAGGATACATACGCTATGGCATGTATCCTCTTGAAATCTATTGGTGCGCCAGGGAGGAATCGAACCCACGGCCCGCAGCTTAGAAGGCTGCTGCTCTATCCAACTGAGCTACTGGCGCAAATATGGTAGCGACAATCTATAAAGCAAGGCTTCCCCGAGGTCAAGCCTGATCTGGCGCGTTTTGCAAGGCTTGGGAAGGGCGGGCGGCATGGCCCGGAGCGGGCGGGGCATCCCGGCGAAGAATTCACGGGCGGAAAGGGGCGTCCGCCATTGCTTTCAGGTTGACTGTGGGCTATCCCCTCTGTACGCTTCGGCGCGTTTGGAGTATGGCCTTTACTTTTAGCGAATGAAACCAAGGAAAATTCATGCCCGCATACGGAGATCTCGTTATTATTGTTACCCCCAAGGGGAAGCGGAGCTTGCGCCGCGTTGATGAAAATCAGGACATGCACACGCAGGACGGCATCCTGCGCATGGCCGATGTGGTCGAAGCGCCGTTCGGTTCCGAAGTCTGCACGACGCTCGGCGTGCCGTACCGCATCCAGAAGCCCACGCTGAACGATATCGTCAAGGGCGTCAAACGCCAGACGCAGATCCTCTATCCCAAGGATATCGGGTATATCTGTATGCGTCTCGGCGTGGGGCCGAACCGCACGGTCATCGAAGCGGGCACCGGATCGGGCAGCCTGACCGTGGCCCTGTCGTGGTTCTCCGGCACGACCGGAAAGGTGCATACGTTCGAGGCCAGGGAGGAATTCCACAAGCTCGCCCGGAGGAACTTGGAGTGGGCGGGGGTGGGGCAGAACGTGACCATGCACTGTCAGGACATCGCGGAAGGCTTCGGCGACGTGACCGGCGCGGACGCCCTGTTCCTTGATGTGCGGACGCCGTGGGATTATTTGAAGCACATCCCCGCCGCCGTGACGCCCGGCGCTGCGCTGGCGTTCCTCCTGCCCACCGTGGATCAGGTCGGCAAGCTCCTCCTCGGGCTGGAGCAGGGTCCCTTCGACGACGTCGAAGTCTGCGAAATCCTCGTGCGCCGCTGGAAGCCCATCGCGGATCGCCTGCGCCCCGAAGACCGCATGGTGGCCCATACCGGGTTTCTCATTTTCGCCCGCCATCAGGAACGCTCGGCGAAGTGGGACGAATGCCGCACCGCGTCGCTCGGCACCCGTGAACGCAAGCAGGAAGCCGCGCGCCGTGAGCGTCTGGGGCTGGACGGCATGGAGACGGCCTCCGAACAGATCGACGAATAGCATTCCCATCGTATTATGAAAATAACAATCCAAAATCTTTCCAAGGCATTCGGCGGTCGGGACATCTTCTCCGACTTCTCTCTGGACATCGACTCCGGTGTCCGCTTGTGCGTGTGCGGGCCCAACGGCTGCGGCAAGTCGACGCTCATCCGTATGCTGGCGGACGCCGATGCCCCGGATTCCGGGCGCATCATCATGCCGCGCGGCTGCCGTGTGGGGTACGTGCAGCAGGATCTGGACGAGGCCGTGCTGGACACGCCGCTGCTCGAATGGGTGGTGGACGTCCTGCCGGACTGGCATGACTTCTGGTCCGCATGGGAAGCGGCGGCGGCCTCCAAGGACGAGGCCGCGATCGCGCGCCTCGGTGCGCGGCAGGCCGAGCTTGAGGCCCTGTACGGCTACAATCCCGAGCACAAGGCGCAGGCCGTGCTGTCCGGTCTGGGATTCGACGAGGGCAAGTGGCACCTGCCGATCAAGCAGCTGTCCGGCGGCTGGCGCGAGCGTGCAAAGCTGGCCCGGGTGCTGGTCGCCGGGGCCGACGTCCTGCTGCTCGACGAACCGACCAACCACCTCGACATTGAGGCGGTGGAATGGCTGGAAGATTTCCTCATGGATTACAAGGGGGCGCTGGTCTTCGTGGCCCACGACCGCGTGTTCATGGACCGGATCGGGACGCACGTGCTGTACCTTGGCGGCTCGAAACCTGTTTTCCGCAAGGCGACGTTCAGCCAGTTCGTGGAATTGCAGGAAGAGCTTGAGGAGCAGAGGGAACGCGAGGCCCAGCGCCTGAACGCCGAAATCGAGCGCAAGATGGATTTCGTGCGCCGTTTCGGGGCCAAGGCGACCAAGGCCCGCCAGGCCGGATCGCGCCAGAAGATGGCGAAGAAGCTTGAGAAGGAGCTGGAAGGCTTCCGCCCGGAAGCCAAGCGCAAGGAACTCAGCTTCAAGTGGCCCGAGCCGCCCAAGGCCGACAAGACCATCCTGTCCGTGGCCGATCTCGCGTTCGCCTTCCCGGACGGCGTGAGCCTCTGGCCTCCGCTGACGTTCACGATCTACCGTGGCCAGCGCATCGCCCTCGTGGGGCACAACGGCTGCGGCAAGTCGACGCTGCTCAAAATCCTCGCGGGCCGTCTGGAGCGCAAGGGCGGGACGCAGGTCATGGGCTCGCTGGTCAAGATGGGCTACTACAGCCAGCACCAGACGGAGCTCCTGAACAGCTCGGGCACGGTGCTCGGCGAAATCCGGCGGCTTTCCGATCCCCGGATGACGGAAGAGGAGCTCATGAGCGTCCTCGGGCTGTTCCTGCTCGGGCAGAACTACTTCGACCGGCAGGTGAGCAGCCTGTCCGGCGGCGAGCGCAGCCGCCTCGTGCTGGCGTCGCTGTTCCTCGCGCGCGCCAACTTCCTTGTGCTCGACGAACCCACCAACCATCTGGATCTCGAAAGCCGCGAGGCGCTGGTCGAGGCGCTGAACGCCTTTGACGGGACGCTGCTGATGGTGGCCCACGACCGGTATCTGCTTTCGGAAGTGGCTGACGAGGCGTGGTCGATGGCCGGGGACGGGATCACCGTCTATAAGGAAGGGTTCGCCGAATACGACGTTGCGCGGCGCGCGGCGCTGGCGGCGTCCAAGGCCGGGAAGGAAAGGGAGAAGGACGCCGGGCGGAAGGCCGAGGGCCCCGTCCCCGGCAAGGCGCTGGACCGGGAAGAGCTGAAGCGCCTCAAGCGCGAGCAGGCCGAGCAGCGCAATGCCCTCTATAAGAAGATGCGCCCCAAGCAGGAGGCGTATGCCAAGCTGGAAACGCAGCTTGAGGCGTTGCTGACGGAGCAGTCGGACGTCGAGGCCGCGCTGGCCGACCCCGAGGTGTACGCCGACGGGAACAAAACGACGGAACTGCTGAAGAAGTTCAGCCAGTTGAAGGAATCAAGCGAACAGGCGCTGGAGAAGCTCGGCGAACTGGAAGCCGAGCTTGCGGAACTGGAAGCGCAGCGCGCCGCCTTGTCGATGAACGGCGGCGGGGATGAATTGTAGGCGTTCAGCCTGAAGAGTAAGGAGAATCTTGTGGCCAGAGAAATCACCGAGCGCCGCCGGGCCAAGCTGGAACGGGTACTGCGCTGGCGTCAGAAGGATCTGACGCTGGTGTTGGCGAATATTCACGATCCGCATAATGTTTCGGCCATCTACAGGAGCGCCGACGCGTTTGGGGTTGCGGCGCTGCACCTCTATTATACGGATACGGCGTTCCCGGAGCTCGGCAAGAAAAGTTCCGCGTCCGCCCGCAAGTGGGTGGAAAGCGTCCGGCACCGCAGCGCCGAGGAACTGTATGCGGCGCTCAAGGCGGGCGGGCATCAGATCCTTGCCACGAGCTGCACGCCGGAATCGAAGCCCCTCGGGGCCTACGACTTCACGAAGCCCACGGCGGTCATCATGGGCAACGAGCACAGCGGCGTTCCCGCCGAATTGAACTCGCTGGTGGACGGCGAGGTGTACATCCCGATGTACGGCATGATCCAGAGCTTCAACGTCTCCGTCGCCGCGGCCGTCATCCTGTCGGAAGCCTCGCGCCAGCGGGTGCAGGCGGGCATGTACGACCGCCCGAGCTACCCGCCGGACGAGCTCGCCGCCCGCCTCGAGGCATGGATAGAAAAATGAGCCGGGTCTGTCATTGACCTTTCTCCGTTCTATTGGGTAGAAGAGGGGGAAGGCTTGGGGAAAGCGGGTCCCCCGGCCCGATGGGAACGGTCGGAACATGTCCTGTAAGATGGGGAACTTCATGAATCTTCGCGTGTTCGCTTTGCTTGGCGTCCTGCTGCTTGCCGGGTGTTCGGGGCTGTCCGTGCGGCATCTCCCGAGCAATCCGTGGAAAAATGAGGCGTCCCAGAACATCCAGATGCGTTACCTCGCCTTCCAGTATCAGGTGATACCGGTGGGCAATGAGCTTGGAATCGTTGCGGAAGCCTATCCGGTCATCGACAAGCTGCCCGACTGGGCCTCGTGGTACGGCGAGATCATGCTGATCGACGATGTGGCGAACGCCTACAGCTACGTCCTTGCCTCCAAGGACACCGTGCTGGTTCCCCGCCCGCTGAACCGCGAAGCCGGGCTCCCGCTTGAAGTCAGCCTCGATCTGGGGACGAACCGGCATCAGCCGCTTTCGATCTCCTTCGGATACCGTCTGGTGCTTACGGACACGCAGCCCGACGGCACGGCGGGGCGGCGGATGCTGGTATCGGAAAGGGCGCTCGAAAAATAAGGCGGATCTGCCGTTTCGCGCTTCCGGCTTGGGAACTGTTCTCCCGTTTGCTTTTTGGGATGCCTTAAGGGACGTATACGCGTCTTTTACGGCATCTTTCCGTAACGGGCCTTAGCCGGATGATGGCATGGGGTAGCCGCCAGTGTGGATCGTAAAATGGAAGAGATACGTCTGGTTGAGCCATCCATAGGACATCAGGGTGCGGTAGAGGGGTTGAAAAAGGAATTTCTCGATCGCGGTGAATGTTTTATCCACGGAAGTGCGCTCTTGCACCAGATGGAGTACCCAGAATGGCTCCGCGCACTGAGGGACAACGGCGATCCGCACACCGTCAGAGAGGGCAGGGCCGTGGCGAGCACTTTTCTGGCCATGCGGGCGAGGGACGAAAGGCTCGTCGGCCTGATAGACGTCCGCCACAGCCTTGATACGGATTTCTTCCTGCGGTACGGCGGGCACATCGGCTATGCCGTCAGGCCGTCCGAACGGCGCAAGGGCTATGGTGCCGCCATGCTGCGGCGGGCTCTCGCCTTCGCGTCGGGGATAGGGCTGGCGGAGGTCATGGTGAGCTGCGGTTCCGACAATCTCGCTTCTCGGAAAACGATAGAGGCGTGCGGGGGAAGGCTGGCAGGGTGGGAGCCGTACGCCGATGGCCTGACGTTGCTCATTTACTGGATTGCGCCGTAGTTCCGCTTTGTTTTTCTTTATCCTCAGTGGAATTTTTCCGTTTTCCGCCGTCCCTGCGGACGCCGTTCCCGTTTGGCCTTCTTGCGTGTGTCTGCCGGGCTCCGGTTCCGCCCATGCCAAAAGGGAGGGCGGGCCGGTGTTGACGGCTTGCCCCTTTTTATGCGAGGAGAGGCGGCTGTTTGTCCCGGCGAGAGGGGCATCGTGATGCCGGGATGCCGTTTTTTGTGAAAACGGTCGTATCGTTTCGGATGGGGAAGGGGGCTCAAAGGGGGCCGGGCAAGGGTTGGAAGGCCGAAAAGCGGCTGGCGGAAGGGTTTTTCGCGGTATCCGGCCCTGATTTTTGCTTGCCAGTGCTCTTATTTTTGAGTAACATTTTCCGATTCCATTGATATGGTCAGTGTTTTTGAGATGCTGTACCTCATACGAGCTTCCCGGTTTCGGCCGGAGGCTCGATTGCGCGTTTTTCCGGCATACCGCGTCCGCCGGAAGGCGCGATGCGGAGGGGGGAGCGTCCTTTGTTCACTTTTAAAAAGCGATATGCGGGGTTCTGAGATGTTCTCATTCATCGTGGTATTGGCTTGCGGGCTGTTCGCCCTCTACTATGCGTATGATACCTCCAAGCGCGTCTTCTCCGCCGGTACCGGCACGGAAGAAATGCAGAAGATTGCCGGCGCTATTCAGGAGGGCGCTCAGGCGTACCTGAACCGTCAGTACAAAACCATCGCCATCGTGGGCGTGATCGTGGCCGTGCTTCTGGCTTGGGCCCTTTCCGGCCTTGTGGCGCTGGGCTTCGTGCTTGGCGCGGTGCTGTCCGGCGTCGCCGGCTACATCGGCATGAACGTTTCCGTGCGTGCCAACATCCGTACCACTGAAGCCGCCCGCCAGGGCATGACCCCCGCCCTCAACGTGGCCTTCCAGGCCGGCGCCGTGACGGGTCTGCTGGTCGTGGGCCTCGGCCTGCTCGGCGTGGTCCTCTACTATGGCCTGCTGACCATGTTCGGCGTGGAACAGAAGACCATGCTTGAAGCCCTCGTGGCCCTCAGCTTCGGCGCTTCCCTCATCTCCATCTTCGCGCGTCTCGGCGGCGGCATCTTCACGAAGGGCGCCGACGTGGGCGCCGACCTCGTGGGCAAGGTCGAAGCCGGCATCCCCGAAGACGACCCGCGCAACCCCGCCGTCATCGCCGACAACGTGGGCGACAACGTGGGCGACTGCGCCGGTATGGCCGCCGACCTCTTTGAAACCTACGCCGTGACCGTGGTCGCCACCATGCTGCTCGCCGCCATCTATTTCACCGGCGAACTCCAGCACCTCATGATGATGTACCCCCTGCTCATCGGCGGCGTGTGCATCCTCGGCTCCGTGTTCGGCACCAAGTACGTCCGCCTCGGCTCCGACAACAACATCATGAAGGCCCTGTACCGTGGTCTGACCGTCGCCGCTCTGGCTTCCGCCGGTCTCATCATCGTCGTGACCTTCCTGCTGTTCTGGGGCGCTCCTGAAATGCAGATCCAGGGCAAGACCTTCGGCGTGGGCAACCTGCTGATGTGCTCCCTGACCGGCCTCGTGATCACCGCCGCGCTGGTGTGGATCACCGAGTACTACACCGCCACCGCGTTCCGCCCCGTCCGCAGCATCGCGCAGGCTTCCACCACCGGCCACGGCACCAACGTCATTCAGGGCCTCGCCGTGTCCATGGAATCCACCGCTCTGCCGGTCATCGTGATCTCCATCGGCATCCTGTTCTCCTACAGCAACGCCGGCCTGTTCGGCATCGCCATCGCCGCGACCACCATGCTCGCCCTCGCCGGCATGATCGTCGCCCTTGACGCCTACGGCCCCGTGACCGACAACGCCGGCGGCATCGCCGAAATGTCCAACCTGCCCGGCGACGTCCGCGAAGTCACCGACGCGCTTGACGCCGTGGGCAACACCACCAAGGCCGTGACCAAGGGCTACGCCATCGGTTCCGCCGCGCTCGCCGCTCTGGTGCTGTTCGCTTGCTACACCGAAGACCTCGGCCGCTTCTTCCCCAACCTGAACGTGTCCTTCTCCCTGCAGGATCCCTATGTCCTCGTCGGCCTGTTCATCGGCGGCCTGCTGCCGTACCTGTTCGGCGCCATGGGCATGATGGCCGTGGGCCGCGCCGGTTCCGCCGTCGTGGTTGAAGTGCGCCGCCAGTTCCGCGAAATCCCCGGCATCATGGAAGGCACCGCGAAGCCCAACTACGGCGCCGCCGTGGATATGCTGACCAAGGCCGCCATCCGCGAAATGATCATGCCCTCCATGCTCCCGGTCTTCGCCCCGATCATCGTGTACTTCATCATCGACGCCTTCGGCGGCCAGAGCGCGGCGTTCGCGACCCTCGGCGCCATGCTGATGGGCACCATCGTGACCGGCCTGTTCGTCGCCATCTCCATGACTTCCGGCGGCGGCGCGTGGGACAACGCGAAGAAGTACATTGAAGACGGCCACCACGGCGGCAAGGGTTCCGATGCGCACAAGGCCGCCGTTACCGGCGACACCGTGGGCGACCCCTACAAGGACACCGCTGGCCCGGCTGTTAACCCGATGATCAAGATCATCAACATTGTGGCTCTGCTGCTGCTTCAGGCCCTTGCCTAAGCCTTAGAGTCTCAGGTCCATTATCGCGAAGCGCCCCGGTGGGATTGACCGCCGGGGCGCTTTGTGTTTTTCATACAGGATAGCCATTCAGGAAGGGTCGTCATGCTGCATATCGGGTGTCACTTGTCCAGTTCCAAAGGGTACCGCCACATGGGGGAGGACGCGCTCTCCATCAAGGCGGATACGTTCCAGTTTTTTACGCGAAACCCGAGGGGCAGCAAGGCCAAGAAGGCGGACCCCAAGGACGCGGAAGCCCTGCGCGGCCTGATGGAGGAGCACGCCTTCGCGCCCGTTCTGGGGCACGCGCCCTATACGCTGAACGCGTGTGCCCTTGATGAGGGGCTGCGGGCGTTCGCGCGGGACGCCATGCGCGAGGACGTGATGACGCTGGACACGTATCTGCCGCATATGCTGTATAATTTTCATCCCGGCAGCCATGTGGGGCAGGGGATCGACGCGGGCATGGCGCTCATCGTCGAACTGCTGGACGCGATCCTGCGTCCGGAGCAGACCACCCGCGTCCTGCTGGAAACCATGTCCGGCAAGGGGACCGAGGTCGGAAGCCGTTTCGAGGAGCTGGGGCATATCCTCCGCTCGGTATCGCTGGGCGACAAGATGGGCGTGTGCCTCGACACCTGCCACGTCTATTCGGCTGGATATGATATCGTCAACGATCTTGACGGGGTGCTGGAGCAGTTCGACCGGCATGTCGGGCTGGGCAAGCTGTACGCCATCCACCTGAACGACAGCCTGATGCCCTTCGCCAGCCGCAAGGATCGCCACGCCCGCATCGGCGAAGGGACCATCGGGCTGGAGGCGATTGCGCGGATCATCAACCATCCCGCCTTGAGGCACTTGCCGTTCTATCTGGAAACGCCCAATGAGCTTCCCGGCTATGCCCATGAAATCAGCGTATTGCGGGCCGCATGGATTGAATGACGACGGATGCGGCGGCCCCCTTGACTTCGCGCTTTCGTGAAGCACTCTATACTTCGTTCACCGTGCGTTTTCGCACTGTCCATTCATCAGGGAGAATCATATGAAATTCACGTATTCCATTCCCACCAAGATCCTGTTCGGCCCCGGCAGCTTCAACGATCTCGCCACGACGCCCCTGCCGGGCAAGAAAGCGCTCGTCGTCATCACCGCCGGAAAATCCATGCGCGCGAACGGCTATCTCGATCGCCTCATCGACATGCTGGACAAGCAGGGCATCGGGCACGCGCTGTTCGACAAGATCCTGCCCAACCCGGTGCTCCGCCATGTCCATGAAGGCGCGGCGCTGGCCCGCGAGCAGGGCTGCGACTTCGTGATCGGCCTTGGCGGCGGCAGCTCCATCGACTCCGCGAAAAGCATTGCGGTCATGGCCAAAAACCCCGGCGACTACTGGGATTACATCTCCGGCGGCTCCGGCAAGGGGCAGCCGCTGGTGAACGGAGCCCTGCCCATCGTGGCGCTTGCGACCACGGCGGGCACGGGCACGGAAGCCGACCCGTGGACCGTCATCACCAAAGAGGACACCAACGAGAAGATCGGCTTCGGCTGCGCGGAAACCTTCCCCGTGCTCTCCGTAGTGGACCCGGAAATGATGCTGACCATCCCGGCGCACCTGACCGCCTATCAGGGCTTTGACGCGTTGTTCCACGCCACGGAAGGGTATATCGCGAACGTCGCCACGCCGCTCAGCGACGCCTATGCGCTGAAAAGCATTGAACTCCTCGCCAAATATCTGCCCGCCGCCGTGAAGGACGGATCGGATCTGGAAGCCCGCACGCAGGTGGCGCTGGCAAGCACGCTTTCCGGCATGGTCGAGTCGACCTCCTGCTGCACGTCCGAACACGGCATGGAGCACGCCCTGAGCGCTTTCTATCCGAAACTGCCGCACGGCGCGGGGCTGATCATGCTTTCCGAGGCGTACTATTCGTTCTTCGCCGACAAGGCCCCCGAACGGTTCACGGCTATGGCCAAGGCCATGGGCGTGGTGACGGGGCACCTGCCGGAGGCCGAGCGCCCGATGGCGTTCGTCAAGGCGCTTGTGGAATTGCAGAAGGCGTGCGGCGTCTACGGCCTGAAGATGTCCGACTACGGCATTACGAAGGAAGACATGGCCAAGTGCGCGGCCAACGCGCGGCATACGATGGGCGGGCTGTTCGAGCTTGATCCCTACGCGCTGTCGCTCGACGAAACCACGCAGATCATGATGGACGCCTACAAATAAGCGGGCGGGACACACAAAAAAAGCGCGGGCCATGCCGCGCTTTTTTTGTGCCCATGCCGGACGTTGCGCCCCTGAACCCTATGGCGGTTCAAAGGGAATCGGTTTCACGGAACGCGCTGAACGGATTCGATCCGCACGGAATTTCTTGAAGGGCAGGGCGATCCCCTTCGGCGGACTTGAGGAAGGGAAAACGCGTAAGCCTCTCCCTTCCCAACGCCTTCCCGCCCGTCCCCCAACAAGCCGCTAGCGGGTACCGGCTTGTTGCTTTTCGATCCAGACGAGGAGTTGCTTGCAGAAGGTTTCGATGGCCTCTTCCGTGATCTCCTTGCCTTCTGTGATGGTGTATTGGTTCATGAGCAGGGCGGGCGTCGCGTTTGTGAAGCCTTGCCGGGCGATTTCAAGCCCGCAGCCTACGCAGGTGATGCGGGCTTCGACAGCGTGCTGTTTCAGGTGGCGGCGCAATGACCGCTCGGTTTGCGCCATGCGCGGGCCGTTCAGATCCAGAATGCGGATATTGATTTCAGGCTGACTCATCAGAGCGATCCTTCACGTTGAGCGTTTCCCTCCGCTATAGCGCTTCGATGGGGCGTCCGCAACCGTCGGGGCTGGCGGTAGGGCCTTCCACGCCGCCAGCCCCGGAATATCAGGCCTCCTGTTCCAAAGCCGGGGATTCGGACAGGGCGGAAACCGTGATCCAGCCTATCCATGAGAAGAGGAAGCCGATGAAGAAGGGCGGGATGCCCGCGGCTACGGAACCGAGCTGCGGCCCCCAGATGGAGGTGGGCCCGTAGGCGATCAGATACCAGGCGAGGCAGGAGAAGAACCCGCACGCGGCGCTGGCCCATGCTGCCCCGGCGTTGCGGCGTCCGAAGCGCACAAGGGCGACGTAGGGCACCAGCGCCATTGCGCCGACGATGCTCCAGCTGGTGGTGCAGAGCAGGGCGACGAGCTGCCCCTTGATCTGGGCGCAGCCGCCGCTGACGAGCACGCAGATGGCGATGCCGGCGAACCACGAAAGCCGGTTGCTGGGCCGCCCGCGCAGGTCCTCGGACAGGGCGGAAACCGCGATATGGTAGATGCCGGTGGCCGTGGACAGCGAGGCGGAGACGATGGCCAGTACAAAGATGTGCAGGGCGAACTCGGGGAGCAGCATTTGGACGAGCTTGGGCATGACCTGATCGGGGCTGGCGACTTCGGGCAGGATAAGCCGGGAAAGCGCGGCCGCGAAGTAGGCCCCGCCCACGAGCACCGTCAGGATGAACATGGCGAGCGGCGTGGTTTTCTTGAGCTGGCGAGGATCGGCGATGGCGAAATGGCGCTGCATCATCTGCGGCTGGGCCCACACCGCGATGGAGGTCACGACGACCAGCGAGAGGATGAACAGCCCCCGTTCCCCGCCGGACAGGGAGACGAACCCGTTGTTGGCGAGATCGCTGGGGGGAAGGGCCGCCAGCGCCTGCATACCTTCCCACGGGCCGCCGACCTTGGAGAAGATGGCCCCCACGAGCATGAGCATACCCACGAGCATGACGACGCCCTGCATGGCTTCGGTGTAGAGGACGCCGCGCAGTCCGCCGATGAAGACGGTGAGCCCTACGATGATCGCCACCAGCCAGATGAGCGCCCAGACGGGCACGGGGAGGATCTCGGCCAGCAGGAGCGCCGCCCCCTTGATGACCGCCGAACCGTATACGCCGAGGAACAAGGCGAAAACAAAGGCCATCGCCCTTGTCAGGCTGGGCGAGCCGTGGCCGAGGCCGAGCAGCTGCGCCGGGGTGCGCGCGCCGAGGCGTTCCTGCCACTTGCGCGTTGGCCACGCCAGGAAGCGGTAGACGGCCCACGTCCCGAACCAGACGTTGCCCGCGGCCACGAGCAGCATTTGCAGGCCGTAGGCATGGGCGAGGCCGCCGAACCCGACGAGCGCCACCGCCGAGATGTAGGTGGCGACATAGGCGAAGGCCTGCACGCCGAACCCTACGGAGCCGCTGAGCACGGCGTCCTTGCTGCGTCCCTTATGCACCAGAAAGGCGAAGACCGCGAAGTAGCCGGCCCAGAGCAGGATCTCAGTCATGGTTGCGCTCCATCCGGCGTTTCGCCGGTTTCACATTGCGGAGGAGCCCGAACAGGGACATCGAAAAGGACACGAACATGGAAACGAGGGCGACTCCAACGGCTCCATCCATAGGCAGGTTGGTCAGGGCGGCAAGCATCACGGTTTCTCCCGGCGGTAAAAAGGTACAAAAAAAGCCACCGGCCCTTTGAGGTCGGTGGCTTGTCCTTACTGAACAAAGCTCAATGTGCTACGGAACGTCTCATTTACGCACAGCACATCCGATCCGGGGCCAGCAGCTGGTGTCCCGAATAATAATAGTAAAAGTGCGCAAACGAAAAGATCATGGTATAACTCCGTGGAAGAGATGTTCCCACAAAAAGGGAGGCTCCGTCAAGGGGGCGGGGCCGCTTTTTTTGTCATTGCTTTCTTTCCCCGGAACAGGGATGCTGGACAAGCCAATCCCGGAGGCGGGCGAGTTCGGGGAGAAAGCGGGATTCCAGTTCCTTCACGGCGGCTTGGAGCGTTTCCGGCGAGTCGTCCCTCGCAAGCTGACTCCTGCGCGCGAGCATGTCCATCCAGATGTGCCCGTCGAAGATGATCCGCCTCCGCCACGCGGCGGCGAGGACGGCGGGCGGGGTGGGCGTATCGGGAAGGTACCCGGATGCCGCAAGATGGTCTTTCATCGCTTTCAGGCCCGCGTCGACGGCAAAACGCATACGGCGCACGGCCCCTTCCTGTTCAAGTCCGGAAAGTGGTGATAATAAAAAGGCTTCTTCCAAACGGCTCAACGTTTGGAGAAAATGTTGCAGAGAAGCCGAAGACGGCGTAAAAAAGGATGGCATCACTTTTCCTCTTGACAAGCCCGTAAAGCGGCTTAAACCGTTATTTCGCGCTGTACATCGGTTTTTCCATAGTGTAGTAGATTACTCGGTTTTCTGGCGTCGATAACGCGTTAGGAAAGCCGTTCATTTTTTGTAGAGCAGATTCGTTACAATGGAAAGGGGAATAGTGAATGAAATCTTCGCATTTGAGGATGCTGCTGCTTCTGGGAGCCTTGGGGCTTGCGTGTTCGCCGGAATCGGCCTTTTCTCAGGAGAAGGCCGCCGCTCAGGCATATGCGGGAAAAACGGTCACGGGGGAAGTGACCGTAAAGCAAACTGTTGAAGATACGTTGCAGTCGCACCGTGGCCTGAAGGTCATGCAGGAGAACCTTGACGTCGTCCGTCATGAGCTCCGCAGGGCCAAGGCGGGGTGGGGCCCGAGCGTCGACGCCGTGGGGCGTACCGGCGCCAGCCGGCTGAGCAATACGACGACGCGCCCTTTGAACGCCGATAAGGACATGTACGGGGCCAACAGCATCAGCCTTACGCTCACGCAGCCGCTGTGGGACGGTTTCGCCACGCGCAGCCGTGTCCGCACGGGCGAAGCGACGGTCGATTCCATGACCTACCGCGTCCTCGACAACGCCACGTCGTTCGCCCTGGACGCCATCATTGCCCATGTGGACCTGCTCCGCCGCCGCGAGATCCTGCAGCTTGCCAAGGATAACGTGAGGCAGCACGTGGAGATCCTGGACTCCCAGAAGGAGCGCGTGGAACTCGGGGCCGGCTCCTCCGCCGACGTGACCCAGACCAAAGGCCGCCTGGCCCGCGCCCAGAGCACGCTCACCGATGCCGAGGCCTCGCTCCGGGAAGGTGAGGCTTCCTACATCCGCTTGACCGGGAAGCCCGTGCCCGCTTCGCTGGCTGAAGTGTATGTCCCGGAACCCATGTATACCGGTTATGACGCCGTGATGGAGGTCGCCGACAAGAACAACCCGAAGCTGAAGGCCTATATGTCCGACATCAAGGCCGCGCGCGGGGAAAAGGAACTGGCCGAATCCGCCTACCACCCCAAAATCAATTTTGAAGTCGGCCCCACCTACTCCGACCGCAGCGGCCCCGGCAGCCAGTGGACTTCCGGCGTGGACGCCGGGCTTGTCATGCGCTGGAACCTGTTCAACAGCGGGGCGGACAAGGCCGGAACCGAAGCCGCCGAGTCGCGCACGAGGATGGCCACGGAGACGCTGTATAATTTCCACGACGAACTGGCTCTGGAAATCGAAAATACATGGACCCGGTATCTGGCGGCCAAGGAACAGAAGAAGTATTATGAGGAAGCCATCGGCTACAACACGGCGACGCGCGACGCGTATCTCGAGCAGTTCAAGCTGGGCGAAAGAAGCCTGCTCGACGTGCTTGATGCGGAAAGCGAGCTTTTCAACTCGTCCACGCAGTACACGACAGCCAATGGCAACGTGGTTGTAGGCGCGTACAGACTGTATGCCCTCACGGGTATGCTGCTTCCCGAACTGGGCATCAAGGAAGATCCGCTTTATGAATCGCCCAGAAATCAGCAGGAAAAGCGCTAGGTTCCTGCGTTGAGAGTGTCCGCATGGCTGATGTGATGCAACCCCCGAAGGGGGGAGAGCCCGATACGCCGGAACAGAAGAAGCCCGTCCCGCTGGTCAACGACGGTTTATCGCCTTCGGACGTGGATTTCATTCCGCCGCTGGTGCACAGTTTGGTTACGTTGCTGCGGCTTCGCGGCAAGTCCGTTTCCACGGCGTTTCTGATGGCGGGGTTGGCCGGGACGGGGCGTGTCTCTCCCGGGGCCTGCCTGCACGCGGCAAAGCGTGCGGGGCTTGAGGGGAAGATCGTTTATCGGAAGAGCCTTCAGGACATTTCCACGCTGGTGCTTCCGTGTATCCTTCTGTTGTCCCGTGACCGCTCGTGCGTCCTGACGTCCCTGGATGACGGCAAGGCGGGAGTGATTTTCCCGGAAACGGGGGAGGGCATGCAGCCCGTCCCCCTTCAGATGCTGGCGGACGAGTACACGGGATACGCCATTTTCGCCACGCGCGAGGCCCGGCTTGACCAGCGGGCCGACCGCATCCGGCTCCTCAAGGGGAAGCGCTGGTTCTGGGACGTCCTGCTCTACTACATGCCGATTTATCGGCATGTGGCCTTCGCCAGCGTGGTCATCAACCTGATCGGCGTCATCAGCCCCCTGTTCGTGATGAACGTGTACGACCGCGTGATTCCCAACAACGCGGTGGATACGCTCTGGGTGTTGGCCATAGGCATCCTGATAGCCTACCTTTTCGATTTCCTGCTGCGCAACCTGCGCAGTTACTTCGTCGACGTGGCGGGCCGCAACGCGGACGTCGTGCTTTCCAGCCGTCTGGTGCAGAAAGTGCTGACCATGCGGCTGGACGCCAAGCCCGAATCGACCGGCGCGCTGGTCAACAACCTGCGTGAATTCGAGTCGTTGCGCGAATTTTTCAGCTCCTCGACGCTTCTGGCGTTCATCGACCTGCCGTTCCTTGTTGTGGCTTTGCTCCTGTTGGGATATATCGGCGGCCCGCTGGTGATTCTGCCGCTGTGCGCCATTCCCGTGCTTATCATTACGGGCATCGTGCTGCAGGAGGCCGGCAAGCGCACGGCGGAGCAGGGCTATAAGCAGAACATGCAGAAGAATGCGCTGCTTGTCGAACTGGTCAACGGGCTGGAGACTCTCAAGGCGTGCATGGCCGAAAGCCGGATGCTGCACCTCTGGGAACAGGTGGTCGGAGTTTCGGCCAAAGCCGGCAGCGTGGCCAAAAAATACAACAATCTCGCCATCACCATCTCTACGCTGGTCACGCAGGCCGTGTCCGTGGGCATGGTCATCTGGGGCGTCTATCGGATTGCCGACGGCACCATGACGATGGGCGGGCTCATCGGCTCGAACATTCTGGTGGGCCGGGCAATGGCCCCGCTGATGCAGATCGCAAGCCTCCTCACCCGACTGCAAAATTCCCGCATGTCCCTGCAGGCGCTCGATCTGCTGATGCAGCTTCCCTCCGAAGGCCAGAACGACAACGAGTACGTGGAGTTCGGCAAGCTGGACGCCTCGTTCTCGTTTGAGGATCTGGCGTTTGCCTACCCCGGCGCCGAACGTCTGGCCCTCACGGACATTTCCGTGTTCATCAAGCCCGGCGAGAAGGTCGGCGTCGTCGGGCGGATGGGGTCCGGCAAGTCCACGCTCGGCAAGATGCTGATCGGGCTGTACCAGCCCCGGGACGGCGCCGTGAAATTCGGCGGCGTGGACATCAGGCAGCTTGCCGAAGCGGACCTCCGGGGCAGGGTCGGTTTCCTGCCGCAGGACGTGGTGCTCTTTTACGGCACGATCCGGGATAACATCGCGCTCGGCGATCCCACCATCAACGACCAGATGATCCTGCGGGCGTCCACGCTGGCGGGCGTGACGGAGTTCATCCGTTCCAACCCGGCCGGGTTCGGGGCGCAGGTCGGCGAGCGGGGCATGTCTCTGTCCGGCGGCCAGCGCCAGGCCGTGGCCCTGGCCCGCGCGCTGGTGCGGGACCCGGACATCCTGATCCTCGACGAGCCGACCAGCAACATGGACAATGCGTCCGAGCAGATGATCAAAAACCGTCTCAAAGCGGTGATGGGCAACAAGACGCTGGTCCTGATCACGCACCGGCTGAGCATGTTGGAACTCGTGGACAGGCTCATCGTTATGGAAGGTGGGCGTATCATTGCGGATGGTCCGAAGAACGAAGTGTTGCGCCGCCTGCGCGAGCAGCCCGCGCCCCGGACCGAACAGTAAGGATTGAGTCATGCCGCAGCAACCTGAAAAACCGCAACAGCCTCAACTCCCAAACGATACCCGCACCCAGGCCATCGGTTCGGAGGAGCTCCCCTACGTCAACGAGGTGGAAGCCGCACTGGCGCGCAAGCCGCGCCTCGGGGCGCGCTTCCTTTCATTGGCTGTCGGCCTCTTTTTCCTCATTTTGGGCATCTGGGCGAACTTTGCCGAAATCGATGAGGTGACCCACGCCAACGGGCAGGTCATTTCGTCGCAGCGCACGCAGATCATCCAGAACCTTGAAGGCGGTATCCTGGGGGCCGTCCTGGTCGGTGAAGGGGAAATCGTTGAAAAGGGCACGCCGCTTGCGCAGCTCGACAACAAACTTGCCGAGAGCCAATACCGCGACGCCCAGAACAGGATCTTGGAGAACGAGCTTTCGATCATCCGCCTTGACGCCGAGCTGAAAGGCGAATCGCCCGCCTTTCCGGAAGAACTGTCGGTTTCGCACCCGCAGGCCATCGCTGACCAGATGGCCATCTTCCATGCCCGCGAACAGCAGCAGAACGCCGAAATGGGCCTGCTGCAATCGCAGTATGAGCAGCGCTCGCGCGAAGTCGAAGAACTGACCGGCAGGAAACGCCAGACCGAACGCAGCCTTGCGCTTGCCGTTGAACAGCGGAACATCGCCGCGCCGCTGATGCAGCGCAAGATTTATTCCCGCGTCGACTACCTGGGGCTTGAGCAGAAGGTCGTGTCGCTGCAAGGCGATATCGAATCGCTGGCGTCTTCCATCCCCAAGGCGCAGGCCGCCGCCGAAGAGGCGAAGCAGCGTTTGACGTTGCGCAAGGCGGAAATGGAAGCGGAAATCAACGCCGAAATCAGCAAGCGCCGCACGGAACTCAATTCGCTGAAGGAAACCCTTGCCGCCGGCGGCGACCGGGTGACGCGGACGGAATTGAAATCCCCCGTCCGGGGTACCGTCAAGCAGATTTACATCAACACGGTGGGCGGCGTCGTCAAACCCGGCGAAGCAATCATGGAAATTGTGCCGCTTGACGATACTCTGTTGGTCGAGGCCCGGGTTCGTCCCGCGGACGTGGCCTTCCTCCATCCGGGGCAGAAGGCGATGGTCAAGATTTCCGCGTACGATTTTTCCATCTACGGGGGGCTTGAGGCCGATCTCGAGCAGATCAGCGCCGATACGATTGAGGACAAGCGCGGCGAGTTCTTCTACCTGGTCAAGGTCCGCACGCACAAGAACGCCATTTCGTACCGCAAGGAGCAGTTGCCGATCATCCCCGGCATGGTGACGACCGTGGATATCCTGACGGGCAAGAAGACGGTTCTCGACTATATTTTGAAGCCGATTTTGAAGGCCCGGCAGAACGCCTTGCGGGAAAGGTAAATGATCCTCTGGAGGTGGCTTCGTGTCCTCGCAGGCCTGCTTGCAGTAAGTATTTTCGTCGGATTGCCGTATCCCGGCGCGTTTGCTTCGGATGATGACGACGAAATACTCCTCAAGCGGAGTTCCGTCGGTTCGCTTCTGTCGAACAGGAACAAGGCGGAGGGTGCCCGGGTTGCGGCGCCGTCCGACCCGCCTCCAGCCGTAACCCCGGCCGAGCCCGCGCGGGAACCGGAGGCGCAGGCTGCCCCGGCTGGAAAGCGGGGAGAGGGCGGCCCCATACGGCTGTTCGGGACGCTGGAGATGAGGAGCAAGATAGGGAAGATGCCGAAATGGACCTCCGTTCTGGAAAAGGAGCGGAAGAATCCGGGATACGTGGCTAACCGGCAGTTCCCCGGGCAGGGCGCATGGAAGGACATCAAGGCGAAGCTGTCGGGCATGTCCCCGCTTGAGCAGGTGAAGGCCGTGAACGTGTTGATCAACAGATGGCCTTACCGCACCGATATGGATGTATGGGGCGTCATGGACTATTGGGAGACGCCCGTGGAGTTCTTTCAAAAGTCGGGCGACTGCGAGGATTTCGCCATTGCCAAGTATTTCGCGTTGCGCGACCTGGGCTTTCCCGCTTCCCAGATGCGGATTGTCGTGCTGAAGGATACGCTTCGCAACCTCGACCATGCCGTCACCGCCGTCTACCTGGACGGGGACGCATGGATACTCGACAATTTGAGCAACGCGGTCTTGTCGCACAAACGGCTTTCGCATTATCGGCCGCAATTTTCAGTGAACGAGGAGTACCGGTGGGCGCATTTGACGCCTTCCGCTCCTAAAAAGACGGGCCGTTAGCCCGTCGGGCTCCGGCTGGAACGTGTAGTGAACGACCATGCAGACGAGTGGAACGGATAAAGAGAGGGGCGTTATGGAACAAGTCATTCCCCAGTCTAAGGTGGGAAACAAGTCCGCGGCGTACAGGCGCATGGGCTGGTTTATGGCCGTCATTCTTGTGCTTGTGCTGTGCGCTGCGGGCAGTCTGGCATGGTTCAACATCAACATGGCGGAAACGTCCCTCAAACAGGATGTGGAGCGCCGCCTGCAATTTACGGCCCAGAACAAGGCCAACGCGCTTTCGCTTTGGTTCAACTCCATGCAGAACCAGGCCAACCGGCTGATCAGCGCGGATCTTTTCCGGCTGTTCGCCTCGGAAGTCAACGGGCTGGGCAATGATCTCTCCCCGCTCCTGAAAGCCTCCGGGGACAGTCCCTCCGGGAACGACGACCTGTCGCAGCTGGCCTCCCAGCTTCCGCTCATGAAGAACCTTTTGCAGGAATTCATTTCCTATTCCGGATTCCTGCGCGCCCGTATCACCAATGCGGACGCCCAGACGTACCTTTCCACGGACGTCACGCCCCCGGCGCTCTCGCTGGAACAGCAGCAGGGCATCCGGCAGGCGGTCGAGTCGGGCAAGTTGGGCATCCTGCCCGTGCGCAAGACCAGCAATGGGCTGGTCCTTGATTTGGTCGTTCCCATCTTCGCCCCCCAGTATGTTGAAAACCGCTCGGAAAAGCCGGTGGCTACGCTTCTGCTGTCTCTGATGGTTTCTTCCCGCCTCGGTGAAACGATTGATACGGCGAAGGGCGAGAACTCGTTCGGCGTTACCCACGTTTTCCAGATCGTCGGAACCAAGCTGCAAGATCTTTTGCCCCTGTCCGCGGATATCCAGAATTTGCCCGACTGGCAGCTGGGGCAGAGCGACAGCCTGCCGTTCGGGATCCGGGGAGGGGAGGCCGGCTCGCCTGATGAAGTATACAGCATCGGCGTAAAGGTTCCCGAGCTGCCGTGGCTGGTCGTGCAGGAAGTGCCGGTGGCGGCCGCGCTCAAGCCCTTCCTGGCGCAGCGCAATGCGATCGTCATATGGGCGGTCATTGCGGTCGTGGTCGTGCTGCTGGCCCTGCTGGCCGTCTGGTGGTGGCTCGTGGGGCGCAACGCCCGGAATGTGAGCGCCGAACTGCTCCAGTTGTATCAGATTTCCAATCAGCAGAAGCAGCTCCTCGACGGCATCAACAGCGCGCTTGTGGACGGCATCGTCCTGACCGACAAGGGCGGCATGGTCCAGTATGCCAATCAGGCGTTCGCGCGTATGGTTGGGCGTTCCGACGAAGAGCTTGTGGGCATGGATTGCGCGGCGATTTTTGGCTATGACACCGCCTTGCGGCTGTATAAGCAGCTGGACGTGGCCATCCAAAGCGAGCAGTCTTTCATGTTCAAGGACGTGATGTGGCTGCAGTCGAAGAAGTACCACTATCAGATCACGTGCTCGCCGTACCGCAACGAAAGCGGCGTGATCACCGGTACGGTTTCGGTGTTCCGCGACATCACGCAGCTTGTCGATGCGCAGGAGCGCAACCAGCGTATGGTCCGGCAGACCATCGCCGCGTTCATGCACGCCATCGAGGCCGTCGACCCGTACTTGGGCGGCCAGTCCTCGTATATGGCGAACCTGGGCGGCGATTTGGTCAAGACCCTCGGCCTCAGCGAGGAAGACGAGAGCACCGTCCGCACGGCTGCCAGCCTGTCGCAGATCGGCAAGATGCAGTTGCCCCGCGAGCTGCTGACCAAGCCCGGCGCCTTCACGCCGGAAGAGCGTCAGGCTATGGAGCGGCATGTGGAATACGCCCGGGAGACCTTGAAGAACATCAACTTCGAACTGCCCGTCGTGGAAGCCATTTCCCAGATGAACGAGTTTATGGACGGTTCCGGGTATCCCGAAAAGCTGCACGGGGACGAGATCGGCATTTGCGGCCGTATCCTGTCGGTTGCGAACACGTTCTGCGCGCTGATCCGGCCCCGCTCGTATCGTAACGCCAAGTCCGTGGACGTGGCCCTGAACATTCTGGAATCCGAATCGGCTAAGTATGATCAACATGTTGTGCACGCGTTGCGTGAATACTTGAAGACGCCTGCGGGGGAAAAGTTCGTCAGAAGCCTTGCTGACGAAAACGCCTGACGAGGCGATACAAAAGGGACCGGTGTGGGCTATGCGCATCCTTTTTCTGCATCATACGTTTCCAGGGCCGTTTCGGCAGTTGGCGGCGCGCTTGGGTGGGCTTCCCGGCAATGAAATCGTGTTCCTTTCGGAGCGGAGCAGGCGGGATGTGTGGATTCCCGGCGTTCGGAATCTGACGGTTTCCGGCGTCCAGCCGGTTATGGCGAAGGACAGGGCCGAGCGGGAATTGCTGCAGATGATGCGCTACGGTTCACGTTTTGCCAATGCGCTGTTGAAGCTGCAACAGGGCGGCTTTGAACCGGATATCGTCTACGCCCATCCCCGATGGGGATGCAGTTTTTTCGCGCAGGATATTTTCCCTCAGGCGTTCCATGCCGTGTATGCGGAATGGTATTACACAAAAGGGGCCAATTACACCTTTTTCACGCAAGGGGCGGCCCGGCCCGCCGTGGAGTTTGCCCAGAGCCGCGTCCGTAACCTCTGCCAGCTCAATGCCCTTGCGGAATGCGATCTGGTGGTCACGGCCACGAGCTGGCAAAAAAAGCAGTACCCGCAGCAGATTGCACAACATATTCACGTGATCCACGAAGGCGTGGACACGGATTTCTTTTCCCCGAAGCCCGAGCGCTTCCGTATTGAGGGATGTGATCTTTCCACCGTCAAGGAACTGGTGACGTTTTCGGGCCGGGGGCTGGAGCCTTTTCGTGGTTTCCCCCAGTTTTACAGGAGCTTGCCCCGGTTGCTCGCGGCGCGTCCCGAGTGCCATGTACTGATCATGGCGTCGGAACGGCAGGGGAGCGACGAGACCGTTTCGCTGGAGCGCCTGCGGGAAGAGGTGCCTGTCGATTCCCGCCGTGTCCATTTCGTGGGGTTCCGCCCTTACGAGGAGTACCGGCTGTTGCTGCGGGCTTCCACGGTGCATGTGTATTTTACGGCACCGTTCGCGCTTTCGGCGGGGCTGTTCGAATCCATGAGCTGCGGCTGCCTGCTGGTCAGTTCGGATACGGAACCTGTCCGGGAAGTGGTCAGGCACGGCGAAAACGGGTTCCTGTGTGACTTCTGGGATCACGATATGCTTGCCGATATGACGACGGAGCTGTTGGCCCGCTCGGATGCCATGGGCCCGGTGAGAGCGGCTGCCCGCCAGAGCATTGTGGAGGAATATAACCTGAAAGTGCAGATTCCGCGCCACATGGACTTGCTCCTGTCGACGTATGCCGACTGGAAAAAAGCTCGGCAGACATCGTAGATAAGGAAGGCTCCCCCATAAGGGAGCCTTTTTTGTCGCTTTTGCGGGGAAAGACATAGTAAAGGGCATTTCAAAATGTTTCTAAGACGAATCTAATGCACCTAGTTTAGTTGAATGAAGCCAAGGTGTACCCAGAGACGTTCAAAACGGGTCACCAAACGCCGAAAATTACCCGCTTCTTAGTTTCCCCTCTGTTTCATGCACTGCTTTGTTTTCAGGCCGATGTCGTTCGCGAGCTTTATCGCCAAATTGGAATAGCTTGAAGGAACGGGTAGGGGCTTTTCAAACGTCTCCATCAGTTCTCCCGAGCGCATCGGCAATGCGAGCAAGCGTCAGGATGTGGCATCCTGAATGCCCTCGTTATATCGGGCTTTACTGAGAGTCCGTGTGGATATGCCTGGCCCTAAGGAAGAGACAAACCAGCAGAGGATCGCCGACAAGCTCTTGACGAGGGGCACGGCATGACCCCGATCACCAGCCTCTAAACTTGGATGTATGGCTATATGCTCGGCATCGTGGCGATGCCCATCAGGGACATGGGAATATAGGAGAAGCCCCCGACCGGAAGGAAGGGGGCTTTCTCATGAGCAGGATAGAATTCCTTACGCTGTGTAATTGCTTAAAAATGAAGCAAGGATGTGTCTAGTCATTTCCTTTTCGGGGGAATTTTGCACCATTGGGTATGGATGGGATGCCACGATTCGCTCGCACACTCTTTTGGCACATACCCATCCCATTTTTACCTATCTCTTATCCACCACATAAGTTCTATTAAGAAAACACATAGATGCCATCCGGATGACGGATTTCTCCGCGTTTTCGCAAGCCCTCGGCGTGTTGACAGCCAGCTTTGATTTTGTTCACCTTTATTTTAGATAACATACTATAAACAAAGATATTTTTAATAGATAACTGTATATTTATAGCTCTGTGAAAGCATGTGTAGCCCGTAGTACGTCGATATTTCGACTCCTGC
>ENA-UESG01000665-UESG01000665.1-human-gut-metagenome-genome-assembly--contig:-NODE-665-length-29684-cov-4.048333_pt1 | contig 29684 bp, 17 predicted proteins | sample MGYA00243002_ERZ508003 | MGnify/ENA primary metagenome ERZ508003 (study PRJEB26167, sample SAMN06115514) | human gut metagenome | host: Homo sapiens | place: China:Shanxi | collected 2015-12-02... | reverse complement strand
TGTCAATCGTTTGACCTGTCGACCGGGGCAGAATCCGCTGTCCCGGTCGGCGATTTCGGCTTGTTTTCGTGAACCGGGACACTCCGGTTTCCTCAACTCATATCGTCTGGCAGACGGAATCGGCGGAATAAGGCCGATTCTGGAATTGGCACGTTGTCCCGGTTTTCGCATAAATCGATTGACATTTATACCGGGGCAACAAAAATTGTCCCGGTTTGCAAAGATCGCCCGAAATCGCGAACCGGGACAGCGGATTCTGGCCTGGCTTGAACGTCAAACGATTGATGCAGGTACCGGGACATTTTCCGCCACGAAAGTTGGGCCATAAGTCTCAAGTCCTAAGCCCCCCTCAAGGCCATCGCAACTTGAAAAACGGCGCTTGCCCGGACAAAGCAAAAGGGCTGGAACCTTCCGATTCCAGCCCTTTAGTTGCTGGTGCGAGTGGGGGGAGTTGAACCCCCACGAGCATACACTCACTGCCACCTGAAGACAGCGCGTCTACCATTCCGCCACACTCGCAGACAATCGACTAACTTACACCCGGCTGGGTAATCATGCAATCTTCGGCGTGTCGCATGGGCGGCAGGGATATATCGCTTGTGGGTCTCCTGCGGGCGCCGTGATCTTTGAGGGTGGCGGCACTCCCCTCAGTCACTTCGTGACAGCTCGTCCGCAATTAAGGACGGGCCTTGCCTGCAACCTGCTGGTTCGACTATCGTCTCACCTTCGACTACAAACAGCCCACTGGGCTGTTTGCTTAACGTCTCAGCCTCAGCGAGGGGAGCAGAGAGAAGTTCGGCACAAGCCGCAACGAAGGAGAAAAACTCACAACCCTGGCCGGCGCTCGCCGTTGCCGTAGAAGTGGGCCAACGCTTCGTCGCGGAACTCATCAAAGTATCCGCCGTCGATCGAGGCGCGGATGTCGTCCAGCAGCTTCACGAAGAAATGCTCGTTATGGATCGTGGCCAACGTAAACCCGTTGAACTCGCGGGCGCGCAGCAGGTGGTCGACGTACGCGCGCGAATAATGCTGGCAAGTGTAGCAGTCGCACCCTTCCTCCAGCGGCCCGAAATCGAACTTATGCTGGGCACGCTTGATGTTGTACCGGCCGGCGCGCGTGTAAATCGCGCCGTTTCGGGCGCAGCGTGCGGGGGCCACGCAGTCGAAGGTGTCGCCGCCGTTCTCCACGCAAGCGAAAATGTCGTCCACAGAGGCGATACCCAGCACGTGGCGCGGCCGGCTTTCCGGCATCGCGTCGCAGATCCATGCGCAGGTGTCGCCGATGATGCGCTTCTCGATCGCGCCGCCGATGCCCACGCCGTCGAAGTCCAGCGACGCGATCTGCGAAGCCGCGCGCCGGCGCAGATCCTCGTAATTCGCGCCCTGCACCACGCCATACAGCGCCTGATACGGCCTGCCCAGGCGTTCCGCCGTCAGCCGCTGGTGCTCGTCCACGCAGCGACGGGCCCAGCGGAACGTGCGCTCCACCGAATCCTCCTGGTAGGAGCGGGTGTTCATCAGCGTGGTGAGTTCATCGAACGCGAACATGATGTCCGCGCCGATTTTGTGCTGGATGCCCATCGAAATCTCAGCGGAGAAACGATGTGCGTCACCATTCAAAGGCGACTTGAACGTCACGCCGTCCTCATCCACCCAGGCCATGCGCTCCTTGCCCTTGGCGATGATGTCGTCCGACTTCATGCCGGTCACGTCCATTGCCAGCGTCTTCTTGAAGCCGACGCCCAGCGACATCACTTGGAAACCGCCAGAATCGGTGAACGTGGGCCCATCCCAGTTCATGAAACGCGCCAAGCCGCCGGCCGCGTCCAGCACGTCCTCGCCCGGGCGCTCGAACAGGTGGAAGGCGTTGGCCAGCAGGCACTGTGCGCCTAGATCCTTCATCTGCTCGGGCAGCACGGCCTTCATCGCGGCTTGCGTGCCCACCGGCACGAAGGCAGGCGTGCGAATATCGCCGTGGGGCGTGTGAATGATGCCGGTGCGGCCGTATCGGGCACCGTCTCGCCCAAGCCCGCTGGCCGTGGATGGCAGGCGGGTGATCGTTTCGAAATGGAAGGCGCTGCGGTCGCCGGGCTGTCCGGGCTGTGCGCCCAACGGATGTTCAAGAAGGCTGATCGTCATATGTTCACTTTAGGCAGAAGGGCCAGAAAAGGGCCGGAAATTGTGAAGAACTCGGTTTCGAGGGGCGGATTTCGCCGCTCCCGAACGTCTACTTCCGCTTCAAGGGGCTCCCGGTCAAGTAGGCCGGCTGCAAAAATGGCGGAATGGCGTTAAATGAGGGCCCTTGATACTCGGAATTGACCGCGCGAACAGCCCCTTGAAGTGCAAGTAGATGTTCCCGAAACAGGAAATCAGCCCCTCGAAGCCGAGATGCCCATAAGACTCTGCGATGATTACGCATAGACTTTCAATCAACGTTCAGAAAACCTCCAGATTGACTGCCTTTACTACTGAGGTAGCACACGAGAAGCGGCAAGGAGCAAGCGCCCAAATAGCCGCCGAACAGACGTGATAGGAATTTAGGAAAAGGAGCAGCAATGGCTGACGAATTTAACCCGCAGGGCGTCGACCAGCCCCCGCGGAATAACGAAAACCCCAATAGTACTGCCGATACCGGCAACGCCGAGCCGAAGAACCCGTTTGTGGGTGGCGACTCGGTTGATGCCGGCAACGCCAGCGATTCCAGCGAGCAGCAAGCCCCGGTTTCCTCGGCCGCCCTCGCTGCCGATCAGCAGCCTACGCAAGCCGTTACCGACACCGCCGCCACCGAGCCCATCCCGGACTACGCCTCCGCCAAGGGCGAGAGTACGGTGGTCTCCTCCTCGCCGGCTTCTCCGGCAGCGCCGGCCGCAGACCAGACCTCGGCCACAACTCCGCTGTACCGCCCGGCCCCGGAATACGGCGCTTATGGACCGACCCCGACTCAGGCACAGGGCCAGCAGGGCGGCCAGGCCGGCAACAATGCCCAGCCCACGCAGCAATTCCCGTTCGGCCAGCCTGCACAGCAAACCCCACAGGGCCAGCAGGGCAACCGCAACCCCTACTACACCAATAACCCGCAGCCGCAGGGCAACGGCAATCCGTTCAATCCGCCCACGCAGCCGCAGCAGAACAACGGCAACCCGTTTGCCAGCCAGTCCGGTCAGAATGGCCAGAATGGCCAGCAGCCCCAGCAGGGCGGTCTGTTCGGTTTCGGCGCTCCCGGTACCGGTACGCCGAACGGTCAAGGTCCGACCCAGCCGGGACAGCCCGGTCAGCCCGGTCAGCCCGGCCCCGCCAAGCAGGGCATGTCCAAGACGGCGAGCAACATCCTCATCGCCGTGGTCGCCGCCGTTCTGGCTGCGGCCCTCTGCCTGGGCCTCGGCTACGGTGCCCTCACCAGCGGCCTGATCACCTTGCCGACCAGCAACTCGCTTACCAACGTCAGCTCGAATAAGTCCGGCTCCGGGTCCGCCACCGCCAAGAGCGGCGAAGCCCCCGACTGGCAGACTGTCGCCAGCGATGTCTCCGGCTCCGTGGTCTCCATCCAGACCGCGTTGAGCAACGGCACCGCCAAGGGCTCCGGTGCCATCATCGACACCGAAGGCCACATCATCACCAACAACCACGTGATCTCCGGTGCCCAGCAGATTCAGGTGACGCTTGCCAACGGCAACATGTATTCCGCCACGCTCGTCGGCACTGACGCCACCACCGATCTTGCGGTCATCAAGCTCGACAACCCGCCGAGCGACCTCAAGGCCGTGGAATTCGCCGATTCCGACAAGCTCGCCGTCGGCGAGAACGTGATGGCCATCGGCAACCCGCTCGGCTACGACGACACCGCCACCACCGGTATCGTCTCCGCCCTGAACCGCCCGGTGACCGTGACCGACGACAACAACAACGAGATCGTCACCAACGCCGTCCAGATCGACGCGGCCATCAACCCCGGCAACTCCGGCGGCCCGACCTTCAACGCGGCCGGCCAGGTGATCGGCATCAACTCCTCGATCGCCTCCACCGCCACCTCCTCCGACTCCGCCGGCTCCATCGGCATCGGCTTCGCCATCCCGTCCAACCTCGTCAAGCGTGTGGCCGACGAAATCATCAAGGACGGCAAGGTCAAGCACGTTGCCCTCGGCGTGGTCATCAAGTCCGACACGGTTGAAGCCGACGGCGTGACCCGCGGCGGCGCGACCATCACCAAGTCCAGCGCCACTGGCAGCGCGGTCGTCTCCGGCGGCCCGGCCGACAAGGCCGGCCTCAAGGAGGGCGACACCATCGTGGCCTTCAACGGCAACGCGGTGAACAACAACTACTCGCTGCTTGGTTACGTTCGTGCCGCGGCTTTGGGAGACAAGGTGACGCTGACCATCGTGCGCGACGGCAAGACCATGAATGTGGACGTGACGCTCGATCAGGAGGAGTCGTCGGTGAACGGTTCGTCCGGCTCCGATTCCAACGGCAACAGCCAGAATAACCAGAACAACCAGAACGGCAATGGCCAGAACGGTTACGGTAATGGCAATGGCAACAGCGATGGCGGCACCGGTGACGGCGGCGGCTTCTCCGACCCGTTCGGCCTGTGGTAAAGCCGACTCGACAACGTCACACGGTGTTGAGCGGTAACCGCTGAACACCGTGTCGGACAAGCAAAGGCCCGTGACAGTGAGCAAACTCCTGCCACGGGCCTTTCGTATGCGCGATTGTGCCTCGCACCCATGCCACCAACGTAGTTTCGATATCCGGCATGTCGCGCAACGCTCGTTGATAGGGTAGGCCAAGCACTGAGTTCGGGCGACGTCCTGAACACAGCGCATAATTCAATACAAAACTGAATACATTTCTTTACGCCGTGTATCGGAAGGTTGCGCGGGAGCCGAGCAAAGCGAAGCCCCAGGCAAAGCCGCCGGTGGGTTAACAAGGCGTGACCGTAGCGCCGATTGCGCGGGCCACGCTTGCCGTACCGCAATCGACTCCGTATACGAGCGTAAGGAGCAATGATGAGCAGACTCATCAGATTCTTCACCAAAATTCTCGACATCTGCAAGCTTGTGCCGATGCTTCCGGTCGTCGTCATCGCCGCAATTCCGTTGGCTTTACTAGGCGATTGGCGTCCGTGGGGCAATGCGATGGCGATTCCGGTACTCGGCAATCCGGGCTTCGGCCAGTGGCTGGTTATCGCACTGGTGCTGATTATCGTGATTGACACTGTGCGCGGCATGATTGACGATTTGCGTCATGGGCAGGTTGGAGTCGATGTGCTGGCCGTGGTCGCGATCCTCTCCACCGTGGCCGTCGCCGAATACTGGGCAAGTTGGGCGGTGACGCTGATGATCACGTCCGGCGAGGCCATTGAGGAATACGCTCAAGCCAAGGCCGAGCGCAGCCTGACCGCGCTTATGGAAGCCGCGCCGCAAACCGCGCACGTCGTCAACCTGCCTGGCGTGGGGCGTGGGTTTGCTGCCGATAAGGGCGATTCGTCCGATGGCTTCCGGCGTGTGGGCTTGGCATCGGCTGCCGCCGCCGCGCACCGCTTCGACACGGTGCCGGTCGAGCAGGTGCAGCTGGGCGACGTACTCATGGTGTTGCCGGGCGAAACTGTGCCGGTTGACGGCGAGCTGCTGTCCGGCACGGCCACGCTCGACCTGAGCAATATCAACGGTGAGCCGGTGCCGCGTGAAGTGTTCGCCGGCGCCCGTGTGATGTCCGGGGCGGTGAACGGCTCGACTGCATTGACCATGCGTGCCACCCAGGTGGCCGCCGATTCGCAGTACCAGCGCATCCTCGAGCTCGTGGCCTCCGCGCAGGAGTCGCGCCCGGCCGTGGTAAAAACCGCTGACCGCTTGGCCGTGCCCTTTACCGTGCTTTCGTTGGTGATTGCCGGCGTCGCATGGGCGGTGTCCGGGGTACCGACGCGATTCGCCCAGGTGCTGGTGCTGGCCACGCCCTGCCCGCTGCTCATCGCCGCACCGGTGGCATACATCGCCGGAACCGGACGCCTCGCCGCAGCCGGCGTGCTTATCAAAGCACAGGACGTGCTGGAAAATCTCGGCCGCGTCACGCAGGTGTTCTTCGACAAAACCGGTACGCTCACCGTCAAGCAGCCGCAGGTGGTGCGCGTCGAGATGTTGTCCGGCGCTGCAACCCGTCTCAACGAAGACCATGTGCTGATGATGGCCGGCGCGGTGGAAAGCTACTCGGTGCACATCCTGTCCAAAGGCATTGCCAAGGCCGGCGCGGAGGCGCTGGCCCGACTGCGCCAGCGGTTCGAGGATGGCCAGCGCCTGTGCCCAGAGCCGGAGGCCAGCTGGCCTGGCCATGGCCGGGAGTATCCGGTCGTCAAGAACATCAATGAAGACGCCGGCAAGGGCGTTTCCGGCGAGGTGAACGGACACGCGGTGCGCGTTGGCCGGCTGTCTTTCGCGGCTGCTGGGGAGGATGGATTCCTGGCGGTCGGCGAGGCTGCCCCCCTCAGCCCGCGAAGCGGCCAGCTCCCCCTAAGAGGGGGAGCTCAGCAAAAAGATGACCTGCGCACTCGCTTTGGCCTGCTGCAGCCGGATGAGATGGCGTCCTACGTGTCCGTTGACGGCCGGCTGATCGCGCGCATCGTGCTGCGCGATGTGCCGCGCGCCAACGCCAAGGCAGCGCTCGCCAAACTGCATGAGTTGGGCGTCACCAAGCTCGCCATGCTTACCGGTGACAAGCGGGCTTCCGCCAATATCATTGCCAGCGAAGTCGGCATTGACGAGGTTCACGCCGAACTGTTCCCGGAGGATAAGGTAGCCGCAGTCAAGGCCGCTACAGGAGCCGGCAAAACCGTCACGATGATGGTCGGTGATGGTGTGAACGATGCCCCGGTGCTCGCCGTCGCCGATATCGGTGTGGCCATGACCGACGGCACATCCACCGCCGCTTCCGAAAGCGCTCAGGTGGTCATTATGAATGACAATATCGCCGCCGTGCCGCGCGCCATCGCCATTGCACGCCGCACCAAGCGCGTGATGCTTCAAGCCGTAATCGCGGGCCTTGTGCTTGCCACCATCGGCATGATTGCCGCCGCGTTCGATCTCATTCCGGTCGTCGTCGGCGCATTCCTCCAGGAGGCCATCGACGTGGTGAGCATCCTCTGGGCTCTCACTGCTTTGATTGATCGGGACTGATTAAGAATATGAGGCTTCTGCTGTTTTTGTAGGTCAGTTGACTGACCGGGATGGTCGTATGTCGAGTCCACCGCATCGAAACATAATCGGGGCGATACGGTTGGTGACGTGGCGGAAACGGAAATCCCACCCACGAAAGCAGCAATAGCATCGGAGTTATTCATTAGGTCGATTTGACGTTTATTAGGTCGGTCCTTGGTCGGAGCGGCCCTTGAAACCCCGCCGTTCCAAGGGATGGCTTCAGCACCCTCCGACCTAATGAACGAAGAAATGACCTAATGAATGCAATCGAGGTCGTAAAGAGCCGTTGGAGCTGACAGCTTCAGTGTCATCAAGGGATTCGCCGGTTGTGCAGTATTGTTATTGTTCTGCGGCGGCTCTTTACCGTCGGCCTTCCAGCCAATCGAGGGCGGAAGTGACGCGGATTCCTTGTGAGACGTACCTTTGCTCAACCCGACTGGTTACGTACTGTTGCTCACACGGTATGCCGAGAACATTGCCAATTAAAGTAAGGTGCCGGGCGAACCGGTCATGGTAGGTTTGCCCGGATTTGATTTCGATCATCAGGCGATGATTCGGATCGGTGAAATCCAACAAATCCACCTCGACCTTGCTGGCATCGCGGTAGAAGAATAATTGTGGCTCCTGATTGGCGTTCAAATGCTGTTTCATGGTTTCCGCAATGATGAGGTTTTCAAATATATCGCCGAACTTGGGGTGCGCAACCAGTGCTTCGACCGTCCGAATGCCCAAGAGATGGCACAGCAAGCCAGTGTCATAAAAATAGAGTTTCGGCGTTTTGACCACCTGTTTGCGTGCGTTCGTGTAGAACGGCATGAGATGGAATGCGATGTAACTTGATTCCAGAATCGACATCCATGCCTTTACGGTTCGCGGACTTACACCAAGTTCATTGGCGATGTTGGTGTAGTTTATGAGTGCTCCGGAACTGAGTGCGCAAAGAGTCAAGAATCGGCGGAAGTCAGCCAAATTGCGTACATCAAGATATTCGGAAACATCACGTTCGATATAAGTGTCGATGTAGTTCGAGAAGAACAGATTGAGCGGCATTCTCGTGTCGTAAATGCGTGGATAACCGCCTTGCAGCATAAACGTATCCGGAGTAAGGGCCTGATTCGCCTTGCATGCTTCTTGGAATGAGAACGGCAATAACTTGACCAATAGGGAAACCCATAATCTGACATTAGCAGTGCTCGTAGGTTTCCCAAACGCACAAACTATGGCCTAATACACAGAATTCCCACCACTCTCCCTCTGTCGCAACGGAAGGCTTTGCGTTAGGCTAGAGCGCGTGACTGAATCCGTGAATACTGAACTCCGCATTGCTGTTATCGGCGCTGGCCCGGCCGGCGTCTACTCATCCGATATCTTCCTGCGCCAGCTCAAGAAGCTGGGCGAAGAGCTTGGCCTCGGCACCGAAGCGCGCATCGACCTGTTCGAGAAGCTGCCGGTGCCGTTCGGCCTGGTGCGTTACGGTGTGGCCCCGGACCACCCGTCCATCAAGTTCATCGCCTCCGCGCTTGAGAAGACGCTCGACAACCCGAACATCCACCTCTACTGCGACGTGGAATTCGGCAAGGACGTGACTCTTGACGACCTGTTGGCCCGTTACGACGCCGTGCTGTTCGCCACCGGCGCGGTCAAGGACAAGCCGCTGAACCTGCCCGGTGCCGACCTTGAAGGTGTGTACGGTGCCGCCAAGTTCGTCGAATGGTACGACGGTTACCCCACCGGTGCCCGAGAATGGCCGCTCACGGCCGAGAACGTCGCCGTAATCGGCGGCGGCAACGTGGCCATGGACGTGGCCCGCGAACTCATGCGCAACGCCGACGACCTCAAGGCCAAGACCGATATTCCGGACAACGTGTACGAGGGCATCGGCCAGAACAAGGCCAAGGTGCTCCACCTGTTCATCCGCCGTGGCGTGGCCCAGGCCAAGTTCAGCGTGCAGGAACTGCGCGAGATGGAGAAGCTGCCCGGCGTGCAGCTCATCATCAACGAAGACGACTTCGATCTGGACGACGAGACCATCGAGGTGGCCGGCAAGGACAAGCTCACTCGTCAGATGGTCGAAGAGCTGTTCGCCATCCGCGAGATGGCCGAAGACATGGAGGATGACGGCGACGTCGACTTCGAAGGCAACCCGGCCGACCGCAAGTACTACGTGCACTTCAACTCCGCCCCCACCGAGATCCTCGGCGAGGACGGCAAGGTCAAGGCCATCCGCGTGGAGCGCACCGAAACCGGTGCCGACGGCAAGATGCACCGCACCGGTGAGTTCACCGACTACCCGGTCGAGGCCGTCTACCACGCCATCGGCTACAAGCCCGCCGAAGCCCCCGGCATCACCTACGACGAGCACGGCGCTCACCTGGCCAACGCCAACGGCGACGGCCGCATCACCACCGAGGCCGACGGCGGCGAAGTGCGCGACCGCCTGTACGCCACCGGTTGGGCCAAGCGCGGACCGGTGGGTCTGATTGGCTCCACCAAGTCCGATGCGCTCGCCATCGTGACCAACATGCTCGAGGATCTGGCCAAGGCCGCTGAAGGTGGCCGTGTGGCAGCCGACCGCGACCCCGAATCCATCGACCGACTGCTGGCCGAGCGCGGCATTCGCCCGATCGACTTCGCCGGCTGGAAGAAGGTCGACGCCTTCGAGCGCGCCGAGGGCGCCAAGGAAGGTCGCGAGCACAAGAAGGTCATCGAGCCCGACCAGATGCGTGAGCTCGCCCTGGCCTGACGTTCGCCCACGCCCGTCCGGTATTCGTCCACCCGGCCGCGCCCCGTGCGGACGCGGCCGGGCTCGGGGCCGGACGGGCCGGGCGAATATGGGACATTTCTCGCGGCGCATATCCAGCAATCATTCAGCCTGCGATTTTAGTGTGTGCATTATGGATGCCAAAGTACGGGTGCACGGCCATTTCAACGGCCTGAAAACAACGCTGCTGTTTGCCCTGATGTGGGCCATCATCATGCTGATTTGGTGGGCCACGGGCGGCAGTCGGCAAACCCTGAGCATCTATATCGTCATCGGCCTGATTACCACGTTCGGCACCTACTGGTTCTCCGACAAACTCGCCATCGCCTCCATGGGCGCGCGGGAAGTCAGCGAGCAGGAAGCCCCGGAAATCTACCAGATCGTGCGTGAACTGAGCGCCAAGGCCGGCAAGCCGATGCCTCGCATCTACATCGCCCCCACCATGAGCCCGAACGCCTTCGCCACCGGACGCAACGAACGGCACGCGGCCGTCTGCTGCACCCAAGGCATCCTGCAGATTCTCAACGCCCGTGAACTGCGTGGTGTGCTGGGCCACGAACTTATGCACGTGTACAACCACGACATCCTGACTTCCGCCATCGCCTCTGCCATGGCCACCGTCATCTCCTACCTAGGCTATTCGCTGATGTATTTCGGCGGCGGTTCGCGAGACGACCGCGACAGTTCCGGTGGCCTCGGCCTGATCGGCGCATTGCTGAGCGTGATTCTCGCGCCGATCGCCGCGTCTTTGATCCAGATGGCCATCTCCCGCACCCGCGAGTACGACGCCGATGAAGACGGCAGCCTGCTTACCGGCGATCCCGAGGCCCTGGCTTCCGCACTGAACAAGATTTCCTACGGCGCGCAGACCACGCCGATGCGCAAAACCGCCGGCACCCAGTCCGTCTCCGCAATGATGATCGCCAACCCGTTCTCCGCGGTCGGCTTCTCGCGCTTGTTCTCCACGCACCCGCCGACCGATGAGCGCATCGCGCGCCTCATGCAGATGGCCAACGAAATGAACGGCACGCCGATCGCTCCGCCCACCTACTCCACGCGCGTCGGCAGGTGACGTGCTAGGATAACTATTCGTGCCTCGTTTGGCTGAGCATGCTCGTCACGTGAGGTGCAGCAGCCGTAAGGCATGCGGACATAGTTCATCGGTAGAATGAAAGCTTCCCAAGCTTTAGAGGCGGGTTCGACTCCCGTTGTCCGCTCCATTGATTTTCAATGATTTTCATTATTTCCGGGAAAGTGTCGCGCACGATCGCAAAACTACGCGCTATTTGAGCGCTTTGCCCGCGGAACCCAGCTGCCGGCAAGCCTCGACCACGCGGGCGGACATGGAATCCTCAGCCTTACGGCCCCAAGAACGCGGATCGTAGAACTTCTTCTCGCCCACTTCGCCGTCGATCTTCAGCACCTTGTCGTAGTTCTCGAACACGTGGTCGGCGATTGGACGGGTGAAGGCGTACTGGGTATCGGTGTCGATGTTCATCTTGATTACGCCGTAGCTTACAGCTTCGGCGATTTCTTCCGGGCGTGAACCGGAGCCACCGTGGAACACCAGCTCAAACGGCTTGCCATTGGGGAAATAGACCATGCCGGCCGCGCTAGGCAGCTCGCCTTCGGCCACCGCGCGCGCCGCGCGCGCCTGAATGTCGCCGAGTAGCGACGGGCGCAGCTTGACCACGCCGGGCTTGTAGGCACCATGCACATTGCCGAATGTGAAAGCGGCCATGTACCGGCCACGTTCGCCCAAACCCAGTCGGCGGGCGACTTCGAGGCCATCTTCCGGAGTGGAATACAGCTTTTCATTGATTTCGGCGGAGTGACCGTCTTCCTCACCGCCGACCGCGCCGATTTCGATTTCGAGCACGGTGTGCGCCTTCTGCGACTTGTCGAGCAGTTCCTCGGCGATGTCCAGATTTTCCTTGAGCGGCACGGTGGAGCCATCCCACATATGCGACTGGAATGTAGGCTCCTGGCCTCGTGCCACCTGATCGGCCTCATGCGCGAGCAGAGGACGCACCCACTCATCCAGATACTGCTTGGCGCAGTGATCGGTGTGCAGAGCGATGGTGATGTTCGGGTATTTCGCAGCCACTTCATGTGCGAAAGCCGCCAGCGCCAGCGAGCCGGTAACGCGATCATTGACCCCCCTGCCGGAGACGTAGGCCGCGCCTCCCACGGAAATCTGGATGATGCCGTCGGACTCGGCGTCTGCGAAGCCCTTCAACGCAGCATTCAGTGTCTGTGAGCTGGTTACGTTGATGGCTGGATAGGCGTAACCGCCTCGGCGGGCGGCCTCGAGCATTTCGGCATAGCGTTCCGGTGTTGCGATCGTCATGGCTTCATTATCGCGCGAGGCATGCCCTCTAGGCTCCGTTCTTCAACCTGTGCGCTGTGCGATTGGTCACAGCATCGCCTCGTACGAGTAGAAATTCGTCACCCATTCCGGGTTGTCGCACCTCCAGCCTCGCCCTGCGTGAGACGAAACTTCGCAGGGTAGAGGGTGTACGGTAGTCTGTTTCCGGCGGAATCGTGCGAATGCGGAGGTGCATCATGCCTGGAATTGTTCTTATTGGTGCTCAGTGGGGCGACGAGGGTAAAGGCAAGGCTACCGATTTGATCGGCACCAAGGTCGATTACGTCGCGCGCTTCAACGGCGGCAACAACGCGGGCCATAGCGTGGTGGTCGGCGATGAGTCGTACGCCCTGCACCTGCTGCCTTCCGGTATTATCAACCCGAACCTGACCCCGGTGATCGGCAACGGCGTGGTCGTGGACCCGGAAGTGCTCTTCGAGGAGATTGACGGCCTGGAATCCCGCGGCATCGATTGCTCCCACCTCAAGGTGAGCGAGGCCGCACACATCATCGCGCCCTACCACCGCACACTCGACAAGGTGACCGAACGCTTCCTTGGCAAGCACAAGATCGGCACCACCGGCCGTGGCATCGGCCCGGCCTACGCGGACAAGATCAACCGTGTCGGCATCCGCGTGCATGACCTGTTCAACGCCGACCATCTGCACGACAAGGTGGAGGCCAGCCTACACCAGAAGAACCAGATGCTGGTCAAGCTCTACAACCGTCGTCCGATTGACGTGGACCAGACCACCGAGGAGCTGCTGAAGCTCGGCGAACGCCTCAAGCCGTACGTGGCCAACACCGGCCTGATTCTCAACAAGGCGCTTGACGAAGGCAAGACCGTACTGTTCGAAGGCGCTCAGGCCACCATGCTTGACGTGGACCACGGCACCTACCCGTTCGTCACCTCTTCCAACCCGACCGCCGGCGGCGCCTGCACCGGCACCGGCGTGGGCCCCACCAAGATCACCCGCGTAGTCGGCGTCTCCAAGGCCTACGTCACTCGCGTGGGCGAAGGCCCATTCCCCACCGAACTGCTGGACGAGTCCGGCGAATGGCTGCGTCAGCAGGGCCACGAATTCGGCGTGACCACCGGCCGCCCGCGTCGCTGTGGCTGGTTCGATGCAGTCGTCAACCGGTACGCCTCCCAGGTCAACGGCCTGACCGACATCGTGCTCACCAAGCTCGACGTGCTCGCCGGCCTGAAGGAGATTCCGATCTGCGTGGCTTACGACGTGGACGGCGAACGTCACGACGATATGCCGACTGATCAGGCCGCTTTCGCCGCAGCCAAGCCGATTTACGAGACCATGCCCGGCTGGGATGAAGACATCTCCAACTGCCACTCCTTCGACGAGCTGCCTGCCACCTGCCAGGCCTACGTCAAGCGTTTGGAAGAGCTGAGCGGCTGCCGTATCTCCGCGATCGGCACCGGTCCGCAGCGCGATCATGTCATCCAGATCAATTCGCTGGTCGACTGACCGTCTGCAACGAATTTCCCGGCTTGACTGGTAACGACGCGGCACATGATATCCGCCGGCTGATTCCGCGATTCGACCACTTGAAGTGGAAGATGGCGGCGGCCGGCATAGTCATTGGTCTGGTTTCAGGATTGCTGGTTGTCGTATACCGTCTCGGCATCGAATACGGCACGGATGCGTCCCGTTGGATATATGCGCGGATTCGCGAGACCCCGTGGCTGATTGCGCCGTGGGCGGTTGCCGCGGTGGCGGCCGCGCTGGCGATCGCGTGGATGGTCGGCAAGGAGCCGATGGCTGGTGGCAGCGGCATCCCGCAGACCAACGGCGTGGTGATATGCGGCTTGAAGATGCGTTGGCAGACGATTCTGCCAGTCCGTTTCGTCGGTGGACTGTTGGGCGCGTTGTTTGGTCTGTCGCTCGGCCGTGAGGGGCCGTCCATTCAGATTGGTGCGTCGGGCGCGCAGTGTGTATCCCACCGTTTGCGCGGCCGCCGCCGTGAGGACATGCAGGAGCATTATCTGGTCACCGCCGGTGCCGCGGCCGGCTTGTCCGCCGCGTTCAGCGCGCCGCTGTCCGGCATGATGTTCGCTTTGGAAGGGGTGCATCGGAGTTTTTCCCCTGCGATTCTGATGGGCGCCACCGCCGCATCGCTGACCGCCGATTTCGTCTCAAAATACTGTTTCGGTCTGCGTCCGGTTTTGGATTTCGGTGATATCGGTCAGCTGTCGTTGGAAGAGTATGTGTGGCTGATTCCGTTGGGATTGGTGGCCGGTTTGGTTGGTTCGCTGATGAACCGCTCGTTGCTTGGCTTCCAGACGCTGTACGGCAAACTGCCGGCATGGAGCCGCCCGATGATTGCGATTGCGATCGCGTTGCCTGTCGGCATCTGGTTGCCCGATGTGCTCGGCGGCGGCTCGAATCTGATTGATACCGCCGAACATGCGCGCGTCGGCTTGGGAATGCTGTGTCTGCTGTTCGTGGCGAAGATGCTGTTCACATCCACGAGTTTCGGCTCAGGCGCGCCTGGCGGTATTTTCATGCCGATTCTTGCGGTCGGTTCGTTGGCCGGCGGCATCTGCGGTGAAGTGTTGCATCGATTCGGTGATCTGCCATCCGACGCAGTGGCGGTGTTTGCGGTGTGCGTGATGACGGGCACGCTCGCCGCGTCCGTGAAAACGCCGATCACGTCGATTCTGTTGGCTGTGGAGATGTCTGGAACGTTGACGCACATGCTGCCGGTCGCGGCCGTCGCTTTCGTCGCGCTGTTGGTGTCCGATTTGCTGCGCACCAAACCGATTTATGGGGAGTTGCTGGAGCGGTACGTGCGCGCGCAAGGCATGCAGATGGCGATCGCAAGCCATGTGGGCAGCGGCATTATGGAACTGCCATTGGAAATGGGAGCGATTGCGGACGGCAAGCGGGTGCGTGACGTGCGTTGGCCGTCTGGGTGCCTGATCATCGGCCTGCGTCGCGGCGAAAGCGAGATCGTGCCGCGCGGCGATACACGGCTGCGTGCCGGCGACTATCTGGTGGTGCTGTTCAGTGGCGAGGAGGAGCGCGAGGTGCGACCTGCGATGCGGCGGCTGTGTGATGCCCGGCTTGACTGAGCCTGGCTGAATTCGGCTGGACTCTGGATGTACGAATCTGCGGAATCGGACATCCAGGGTGCATACGTTGGCGCTCCGTGTAAACTCATATGCGTTAGGAAGGCGGCAACCGCGGCCCAGCTCGTTGTTGCACGGCCTATGGGCGGAACAACGCTGTCCGCGGAAGGCCAGTACAGGGGGAGCGCAATGGAATCGCAAGAACAATCGCCGGGAGACGTGGTGACTGCGGGTGAGGACTCACATCCCATCACGCAGGCAATCGACACTGTTGAGGTGATGCATGCTGGTGCAACCGCGCCCGCCGCTAACACCATGGATCCGCCTACGATTCCCCTGGCGCCGATGAAACGTATGCAGGCGCGGTTCAATCCGCTCGCCGACGGACTGATGTATGTTGTGGTGTTCGTCGGTGGATTTGTTGGAGTCGGCTGTCGGCATGCGTTGGATATGCTCCTGCCGTCGGTCAGCGGGACGCCATTCGTTGTGGGCACGTTTGTGTCGAATATGGTCGCCTGCTTCCTGTTCGCGATGCTGACCGAATTCATGGCGACCGCTTCGTGGCTGCGTCGCCGGGTGCGGCAGGTTGTCAGCCGTGGCGTTGGGCTCGGCTTGCTCGGCGGGCTTTCGACGATGTCCGGCGTGATGCTGGAAACGATGGAAGGTCTGCACGAGCGGCATATCGCCAGTGCGCTTGGCTATCTTGCGGGAAATTTTGCAGGCGGTTTGCTCACTGCCGCCGCCGGCGTGGTTCTGATGCAGGCACTGCTGTCACGGAGTACTCGAAAGCGGGTTCGGGGTGCGTTTTCAGCTGTTTCCGTGTCCGATTCTGCCGAATCGGACACGCAGGGCGTACGCCATGTGAAAGTGGCCGACGTGGCGCGTTCTGCCGCGCAGGCCGCAATGGAAGCCGCGCAGACGGCCCAGCAGATTGCACAGACGGGACAGGTTCCGCGAGTCGAAACACCAACCGTGCCGCCGACCGCCAGCCAGCCTATGCAGACAGGCCGCGTTCCGCAGATTCCTCCGCTGGTCGTTCCTCAGCTGACACAGTCATCGCAGCCGTTGTTGCGCGAGCCGGATACTTCAGACTTGGGGCAGCTGCCCGAGCCGATTCAGCAGTCGCAACCAATCCAGCAGCCCCAGCAGCAGTCGCAGCCAATCCAGCAGCCCCAGCAGCAGTCGCAGCCAATCCAGCAGCCGGCCAACCCGCTTCCACCCAGCTTCGAGCCCAAACCGATCACTGCGGAGATTTCGCTTGTCGCCGACCCGACTACCGGGGAGGTGCGCTGATGATGTGGATGATCTGTCTGTTCGGCGGTCTGGGAGCCATGGCCCGTTACGTGCTCGACGTGTCAATTCAACAAGGCTGGAACCGCGAGAATCGAAGAACGAATCGCAACTTCCCGCTATCCACGCTCGTCATCAACGGCGTCGCCTCGCTATGCGCGGGCATCGCCATGATGTCCTACTATTCGCAATCGGTGGATATGGACACGGTCATGATGTTCGTTGTCGGATTTCTCGGTGGTTTCTCAACATTCTCCACGGCGCTCAACGAAGTGGTTTCATTGATTCGCCAGCGTCGTTTTACGCTGGCTCTGGGCTATGGAATAGCAACCGTCGCGGTGCCTCTCATTTGTGTGGCCGCCGGTTTCGGCATTGCGCTGCTTGCCAATCCGGCGTAATTTTCACGTTACACGGACGGTCGCTGAGTAACGTGAAAGAAATCTGAGCGCAACCGCCATCAAGGCCGCCAGTCCGGATGCAACGCTGGTGATTGCATTCGACCAGACCAAGCCGCTGCTGAAGGCCTTCGCCTCCGCGGGAGTCGACACTAAGAAGCTGTATTTCGTTGCCGGACTGTCGAACAGGTTCGAGAGAATGTAAATGAATGTAATATTTCGTGGTAAGCACGTGAGCATACAACGATAGAACAGTGATGACGGGGAAGGTGCGATCATGGTCGGCATGCGCGATGTGGCGAAGAAGGCCGGGGTGTCTCTGAGCACCGTCTCGCTGGTGGTGAACGGCAACGGGTACGTGTCTGATGACATGCGCGAACGTGTGCGCAAAGCCATGCAAGCCCTCAATTATGTGCCGAACGAGCTTGCCCGCAATCTGTATCATGATTGCACGAATCTGGTCGGCGTCATCGTGCCCACCATCCGCCACCCGTTCTTTGCGACGTTTACCGCACATCTGCAGCATGCGCTCGCCGCGCAAGGATTACGCACTATGCTGTGCTCTACCGCAGATGAGGCGGACGGCGAAATCCAGTATGTCGACATGTTGCGTCGGCACATGATGGACGGCATCGTCATGTGTGCGCACACTTCGCATCCCGGCGATTATTGGACGTCGATTCATCGCCCGATCGTCGCGTTCGACCGTGTGCTTGGAGACGGTATTTCGTCAATCGGATCCGACCACGAGCAGGGTGGGCGATTGATTGCGCAGATGCTGATCCGCAATGGTGCCAAACATGTGGTGATGATTGGCGGTCCGCGAGATCAATTCTTCGATTTGGCTGCGCGCGGAGAAGTCGAGGAAGGACCGTTCGATTTGGGAAAGACCACGTTCCCGACGGTGCGCTACTACCTCACGTTGGAACAGGAATTGACCTCCGCAGGCGTGAAATACGAGTATGTTGAAGCTGGCGAAGTGATGGATTTTGCCGGCTATCATCGTGCGGTCAGCAATGCGCTCGACAAGGTGACGACCGACGGCGTCGATGCCGTGGTCAGTTCCGATATTGGTGCATCGTTCTGCGTGCGCGAAGCGTTGGGCCGTGGAATTTCCATTCCTGACGAGCTGCAGATCGTTGCCTACGATGGTACGTATTTGACTGATTTGGCCGGCATGAAGCTGACCGCGGTCGCGCAGGATTTCTCGGCGATCGCACAGTCGGCGGCCGACCATATCGTGCAGGCGATTGCCAATGAGGAAGTGGCCGCGGCTAACGCTTCACGCAAGAACATCCCCAAGCCGTTCGAGCCGAACGTGCTTATTCCCATGACACTGGTGCCAGGCGATACCACGCGTTGATACTGTGCGTCTTCATGCGTGTGCCCGGTGTGGATCGCATCGATTTCAGCGGCGTCCACAACCGGCGAACGCCCGTCGATAGTCGTGCTCATCATCCGACTTGTGCACATGTGTCCGATTCTGCCGAATCGGACGTCTGAGTTCCGAAAAATGTGTTCTGTGTGTCCGATTCTGGAGAATCGGTCATGTGTGATGTGAATTGGGATGTTTGGATGTCCGTTTCTGCAGAATCATCTTTGCTCTGTACTCGTTGATTCGCAAATACGGCGCATGGCTCGTCATACCGGCCATGCTCGGCGGCGCGGCCTTCCTGGCGGACTCGGTGCTGACGCCGGCCGTGTCGATCTCGTCCGCCGTCGAAGGCCTGAAGACGCTGCCGGCGTTGGAGCATCTGTTCACCGAGAACAAGGATCTGACGATGATGATCACCGCGGTGATCATCGTGATCCTGTTCGCCGTGCAGTCGCGCGGCACCGAATCGATCGGCAAGGTCTTCGGCTCGGTGGTGATGGTCTGGTTCGCGTTCTTGGCGATCGTCGGCGTGGTAGCCATCAGCAACGACTGGTCCGTGCTCGCCGCACTCAACCCGTACTACGGCATCAAGTTCCTGTTCAGTCCGAATAACGCCACCGGTCTGGCGCTGATGGGCACCGTGTTCCTTTCGACCACCGGCGCCGAGGCGCTGTACTCGGATATGGGCCACGTGGGCCGCGGCAACATCTACTTCACCTGGCCGTTCATCAAGGTGGCGCTGGTGCTCAACTACTTCGGCCAGGGCGCGTGGATGCTGCGCAACCAGAACAACCCCGAACTGGCCGACGCCGAGGGGATCAACCCGTTCTTCCAGATGATGGATCCGAACGTGCGCTATGTGGCCGTCGTGCTGTCGGTCACCGCCGGCATCATCGCCTCCCAGGCGCTGATTACGGGCGCGTTCACCATGGTCTCCGAGGCCACCGGCCTCAACTGGATGCCGCATCTGCAGGTCCGTTACCCTGCCCGTACCCGCGGCCAGCTGTACATTCCGGTCGTCAACGTGGTGCTGTGCGTGGCCACGCTGGCCGTGCTGCTGCTGTTCCGCGATTCGGAACATATCTCGGCGGCCTACGGCTTGGCACTGACCATCACGATGATCACCACCACGATCCTGCTGGGCATCTACCTGTGGCACCGCAGCAACAAGTTCGGCACCGTTGTGTTCACCATCGTGTTCCTGGCGATCCAGGTCCTGTTCTTCGCCGCCTCGATGGCCAAGTTCCTGCACGGCGGCTGGTTCACGCTGCTGCTCACGCTGGCGATCCTCATGATCATGTACACGTGGAACGAGGGCACCAAGCTGGAGCGCTCGCAGCGTCGGCACATGATGCCGAAGGACTTCCTCCCCGCGCTGGACAAGCTGCACGGCGATAGCCGCATCCACCGGTTCGCGGACAACATCGTCTACCTGACCAGCGATCCGGACCTGAAGCGTCTCGATACGGACATCTTCTTCTCGATCTTCGCCGACCACCCCAAGCGCGCCCGCGCATGGTGGGCGGTGGCCGTCGAGACCACCGACGAGCCGTTCACCCGTGAGTATTCGGTCGAGAGCTTCGGTACCGACTACCTGTTCCGTGTGCGCATCCGCCTCGGCTTCAAGGTCTCGCAGTCCATCCCGGCCTACCTGCATCAGATCATGCACGATCTGGAGAAGACCGGCGAGCTGCCGAACCAGCAGTCGATCTACCCGAAGCTTGACGCCGATCCCGGCATCGGCACCATCCGCTACGTGGTGATCCACAAGGCGCTGATGCCCGAGTCGAAGGTCTCCGGCCGTGGCGCCCTCTCGCTGCAGATCAAGTACGCGATCCGCCGCGTGGCCGGTTCCCCGGTCAAGTGGTTCGGCCTGGCGCCGTACAACCCGCTGGTCGAGGTGCAGCCACTGTTCGTGTCCACGCGCCGCCCGCCGCGCCTGACCCGCGTGGCCAGCCAGGCGCCCAAGCGCGAGGGCTGAGCCGGCAGGCCGAACAGCCGGTGCGAGCCGGGTGGCCTAATGGCATGTCAGGGGGCCGCGAACCGTCATCGTACGGTTCGCGGCCTTTGCATATGCGAATGATGCAGAGTGGGCGGTACTGCTTGTGAATGTAGCGGGTGGACGGGTGACGTGGTTGATGCCTTTTGCCGTATGTTCACGGTGGCTATGCGTCGGATGGGACTGTAATTCGACTTCTTGGGATCTTTTTTGCTGCAGTGGTGCGCCAAAAGGTCTCAGCCGTCTCTGCGCCACGCCTTCCGGCAGTCAGTACAAGGTTGTACTACACTGGTGGCTGTCACACGGATGTCCCCGGTCGCCCGCGCCTCCGCGGTACATCGTTGTATGGATACGTGTCACGTATGCAGAGTGCATGCAGATATGTAGAAAGGAATCCCATGCCCCAGCAGGACCATCTGACCGCACGTCTCGTCGTCGATGACGATTTTGAGGTCGCTCCGGTCAACAATCGTCTGTTCGGTTCGTTCGTCGAGCACCTTGGCCGTTGCGTGTACACCGGCATCTACGAGCCCGACCACCCGACCGCCGACGAGCACGGCTTCCGCAAGGACGTCATCGACCTGGTCAAGGAACTCGGCGCCACCACCATCCGCTACCCGGGCGGCAACTTCGTGTCCGGCTACCGCTGGGAGGACGGCATCGGCCCCAAGCAGGAACGTCCCCGTCGACTCGATCTGGCCTGGCATTCCACCGAAACCAACGAATTCGGCCTGCACGAGATGGCCGAATGGCTTGAGGCCACCGGCGGCAACGAGCTGATGGAGGCCGTCAACCTGGGCACGCGCGGCCTGCAGGAGGCCCTGGACCTGCTGGAGTACGCGAACGTGCCCGGCGGCACCGAGCTGTCGGAACGTCGCCGCGCCAACGGCGCCGACAAGCCGTTCGATATCCGCATGTGGTGCCTGGGCAACGAGATGGACGGCCCGTGGCAGCTCGGCCACAAGTCCGCCGAGGACTACGGCATGCTCGCCGCCTCCGTGGCCGCCGGCATGCGCCAGATCGATCCGGACGTGGAACTGGTGGTGTGCGGCTCCTCCGCCCATGGCATGCCGACCTTCGGCAAGTGGGAGCAGACCGTTCTTGAGAAGACCTACGAGAACGTGAACTTCGTCTCCTGCCACGCCTACTACCAGCCGTTCTTCAAGGAGGACGGCACGCGCGACATGGCCAGCTTCCTGGCCTCCGGCGTGGATATGGACGGCTTCATCAAGGACGTGGCCGCCACCATCGACGCCACCAAGGCCCATCTGAAGAGCGCGCACGACGTGTACATCTCGTTCGATGAATGGAATGTCTGGTACCAGGGTGAGGAGCCGAGCAAGACCCCCGAGGGCATCGGCAACTGGCCGGTGGCCCCGCGTCTGCTGGAGGACATCTACACCGCCGCCGACGCCGTGGTGTTCGGCGATCTGATGATCACGCTGCTCAAGAACGCCGACCGCGTGCGCGCCGCCAGCCTGGCGCAGCTGGTCAATGTCATCGCCCCGATCATGACGGAGCCGGGCGGCCCGGCCTGGCGCCAGACCACGTTCCACCCGTTCTCCGTGACCGCGCGCCTGGCCAAGGGCGGCACCGTGCTGGAGCCGAAGCTGTCCGCCGGCACCGTGGATACGCCGCGCTATGGCGAGGTCGACGGCGTGAACGCCGTGGCCGTGCGCTGCGCCGACGGCTCGCTCGCCGTGTTTGCGGTGAACCGTTCGCTCGAGGCGACCGCCGAGTTCGAGATCAGGCTGCAGGACGGCGCGCAGCCGGCATCCGTCGAGGCGCAGACGCTGCACGACGACGATCTGTTCGCCGCGAATACGCTCTACGACCAGAACCGTGTGACCCCGCACGCCAACGGGTCGGCCATGTACGATGCCGAGTCCGGCGTGGTCCGCGTCTCCCTGCCGCCGGTGAGTTGGACCGCCCTGCACATCAAGTGACGCGATGGGCCGCGCGGTCCGTTCCGGAGAAGGACGGATCGCACGGCCCTTGCTTCCCGGGCCGGGCGGAAGGGACCGGACCGGCCGGGGAAAACGCGTTATGCTGGAATCAGACGGGCGTTCCGCCTGAACCGTGCGGAACATGCCCGATGGTGCGACGAGAGGGGTGCTGTGGCGAAACGGGTGACCATCACCGACGTGGCGCGCGAGACGGGCGTCTCCATCAAAACGGTGTCGAATGTGCTGAACAACACCGGCAGTATGCGCCCGGAGACGCGCCAGCGTGTCCAGGATGCCATCGAACGCCTCGGATACCGCGTTAACGTGTCCGCCCGCGCCATGAAAACCGGCGGCACGAAGCTCATCGGACTGGCCATCACCGATTTCTGCCAGCCGTTCATGCCCTATCTCGCCGACAGCATCGTGGCGGCGGCACGTTCCCGCGGGTACGCGGTGATCACCGATACCTACAACAGCGCCGGCGGCTTGGCGCAGGCGATCCCGGAGACGAAGAAGCTGGCCGCGGACGGCTGGATTTTCTTCATGGGCTTGCCGATCACGGATCGCACGATACTGCACCAGCCGTATCCGTTGGTGATTGTGGGCGATTACGATACGCAGGGACTGGCCGATTGGGTCACGATGCCGAACGTGGAGGCCGTACGCACCGCGGTGGGGGCGCTGCTGGATTCGGGATGCCGTAGGATCGCGTTGATCGGCGGCACCGCGGAGAACGCATGCCCGGATGCCGACCGCGAGTCGCGGCCCGAAACCACCAGCACGATGCGTACCCGCGGCTATGTGTTGGCCCATGAGGAGCGTGGCCTGCAGGTCGATTGGCGGCTGGTCCGTAACGCGGATTGGGTGCAGTCCGGCGGCCGCGATGCGGTGGCGGGGCTGTTGGACGATCCGGATGCGCCGCGTCCGGATGCGGTCATGTGCCTGAACGACGCGCTCGCCATCGGGGTGATTCATGAGCTGCAGCGGCGCGGCGTGCGCGTGCCGCAGGATATGCAGGTCATTGGGTTCGACAACGTGCCGGATGCCGAGTACTGCATGCCCGGATTGACGACGATCGACCCGCATGTGGATGATTACGCGCGACATGCCGTGGATATGCTGATCGCGCGCATCGAGGGGTCGGCGGATCCGTTCCGCACGTATGTGACCTCCTACGATCTGGTGCGTCGTGCCTCGACGTGTTGACGGCCCGGCGTTCGCCTGGACATGGGTCTGTGACGGGCTGCTGTCGCCTCTCCCGTGGCGTATTCCGGGAGAGGCGACATGCGGGCTAGGATCGGAGCAGCACCTCCGTCAGCGCTTGACGGACGGCGCTCGGCATATGCGAATCGGAGCAATCTTCCATGTCCGGCCCGCTGACGTGCTCGAGTGAATCCATCGTGGCCAATGCGTCGATGCCGTTCTCCGCTATGGCGGCATAAGCCTGTTCCTTGGTCAGATATCGCATTTCGGCATGCCGAAGGATGTCGAAGACGTCTTCCATGCGGGGATCGGCGGCCATCGTCGTGTCGCCGATGGTGACACGTATCTCGCTGCGGGTGGATACGTCGGCGACCGTTACCTGCAATGTGAGGGTTTCGGCATCATACCGGCGATCCGAATCGACGGATGCGCCGTCGGCCTGTACGGATATGTCGCTGTCGGTAATGCCTCGGAACAGGAAATCCCATGTTCTCCGGGCCGGCAGAGCGTGAACGTCTCCCTGGGCTGGCGATACCGTGAGTGCGGATGTGGCGCCGTCCTTGCGCCATCGATAGGTGATCGCGGTGGTCGCCGGGGTGATCTGCCGAGAGTAATGTCCCGAATCCTCCATCAGCGTGAAGTCGCCGTCCGCTCCGGGGAAGACGATGATCTCCAGATGCTGCGGGTTGTCGACGGAGTTGATGGAATCCCCCTCGGACAGGGGCTGCATCGGCACGATGCCGCCGGCCTTCGCGAACACGGGAATTCCGTCGAGCGGACGCCAGACGGTCATGCGCCGTCCGTTGGGCGAAGACGCGCTATACCGGCGCCCGGTGAAGAAGTCGAACCAGTCGCCCTGCGGCAGCCATACGTCGGCCTTGCCCCGTCGGGAGGATTTATCCATCGGTTCCGTGATGGGCGCGGCCAGCAGTTCGGTGCCGAACATGTATTCGTTGGGAACGTGGTATGCGGCGTCGATGTCGGGCGATCCCCAATACATGGGCTCCACCAGGGGAAGGCCTGTCCGGGATGCGCGCCAGTTCATGGTGTGGAGGTACGGAATCATGCGATGGCGCAGGCGGAGCGCATCGTCCATGATCGCACGGAGGGGGTGCGGATGTTTTTTTGGACGGTCAGGCGGCCAGTCCAAGACTTCTGCGGTATTGCACGGGGCTCATCCAGTCCAGTGACTTCTTGATCCTGGTTTCATTGTAGTGGGTCAGGTAGGCGGCCAGGCGTTCGCGGAACTCCTCGTAGCCCACGCCCCTCCAGTCCCGCCCGTAGAATAACTCGTTCTTGAGCCTGCCGAAGAACCCCTCGGCGGCCGCGTTGTCCGGGCTGCATCCCTTGGCGCTCATCGACCGGATCAGCCCGTGCTCGGTGCAGATGCGGATCCATTCCGGCCACCGGTAATGGCAACCCCTGTCGGAATTAAACCGACATCGGTTTAACTCGGATTAAGCCGGGTTTGTTGTTAAGCCGGGGAACGGTTCGGGGTCTTGGTGGCTGGCCGTGTCCCATGTGGTTTCCCGGCTTAACGTTCCGGGTTATGTTCGTCTTGTCCCATTTGATTCGAACGAAGGAGTTTGCCATGGGTGAGACGACGGTTGGCCATGTCGCGGGCGAGGTGGTCCGCGCGCTTTACGGGGCCGGTTATATGGAATCCACCATAGGCCAGTACCGCAAGTCCATCAGGGCGTTGGAACGGTACGCCGGAGGCCCGGATGCGGTGTACACGCGTGGGTTGGGCGCGGGGTTCGCCGCGTCGACCTTCAGTGAGCGGACGGGCGGTTTCAGCAGGCAGCGGTGGTTCGATTACGGCAGGCTGGCGCGTTTGTGCGACTCGTATCTGCGGTCCGGTTCGGTGGACCTGGGCAAGTGGCGCAGGAGCAGGCTTGCGGAGCCGGTGGTTCCGGGTTTGGCCGTGGTCATGGAGCGTTGGGAGGCGTATCTCGCCGGTTCGGGACTGGCTTCGGCGACGGTGGGGCATTACCGTCGGATGGCGGGCTTGTTCCTCACGTGGCTGGAATCTCATGGGGTCGTGTCGTTGGATGGTTCGGATGGCTCGCATGTGCTGGGGTTCCTGGCCGGGCTGCGTTCACGCTGGTCGGAGTCGTCGATGCGGCACGCCGCGTCGGACCTGCGCCCGTTGTTCAGATGGCTCGGGCGGGATGACCTGGCGGACGCGATCGGCCTGGCCGGCATACGCAGGACCCACGCGATCGCGGGAACGTTGCCCGACGACGAGCACCGCCGCTTGCTGGAGGCGTGCGCCTCGCGGTCGGTGCCGTCGAGGGACGCGGCGATCACCCTGCTGTCGCTGACGTGCGGGCTGAGGGCATGCGATGTGATCGGTCTGAGGATCGCCGACGTGGATTGGGATTCCATGAGTATAGGTCTGGTGCAGCGAAAGACGGGCAATCCGTTGACCGTGCCGATGACGGGACCGCTGGCCGCGAGGCTGGCGTCCTGGCTGTTGGACGAAAGGCCCGCCACCGACGACGACCGTGTGTTCGTGCGGTACAAGGCGCCCCATGTCGCGCTTCGGGGTCATTCATCGGTGTACGAGGCGATCAGCCGTGTCATGCGGCACGCCGGGCTCGGACGCCGGGGCGGTTCCAGGCTGTTGCGGCGCAACGCGGCGACGAGGATGCTGGAGGCGGCCACGCCGTTGCCGACGATCAGCGCGGTGCTTGGCCACGCCGACCCCGATTCCACACGCGTCTACATGGCCACGCACCGCGGGGGAATGCTCGCGTGCGTGCTGCCCGTGCCGGAAGGCGGATCGTCATGAGACCCACGGAACACGGATTCGTCGGCCCGCTCGCCGGCGAATTGGAGGAGTACATCCGCTTCAAGGCGTCCATGGGCAGGCATGGCGCCACCCGCGTCCGGGTCCTGCGCTCGTTCGACCGGCATTGCCTCGAACACGGGGCCGTGCGTCTGGAGCGGGGCGTCGTGGAGCGATGGATCGCCCATAGGATCGACGCGAATCCCGGGGGTTGCCGCTCGTGGTTCTCGTACATCAGGGACTTCGGCAGGTGGATGCGACTGGCCCACGATCCCGACGCGTACGTGCTCTCCGACCAGTGGAAGGCCGGATCCCCGCGTCCGACGCCGTACCTGCTGACGGACCGCGAGGCCGCCCTGTTCCTGCGGGCCGCGGGAACGTTGGAGTCTCCGTCGCCGTGGGCGTGGCAGTCTCGCGCGTTCTTCATGCTCATGGCCTGCTGCGGGCTGCGCACCCGAGAGGTCAGGAGACTCGCCGTCGGGCACGTCGACCACAAGGCCCGTTCCATCGACGTGGTCGATTCCAAGGCCGGTCGCAGCCGCAGGCTGCCCGTGGGCGACGAGGTCGCCGCCGAACTGCTGGAATGCGACCAACGGTCCCGCGAACGCTTCGGAGACGACCGTCCCGCGTTCTTCGTCACCTCCACCGGCAATCCGGTCTCCCCGGGCATGCCCGGCGTGGTGTTCCGCCGCGTCTGGACGCGGGCCGGGCTCGAGTGGCCACAAGCCGGCAAACGGCCCAGGCCCTATGATTTCCGGCACCGGTTCGCGTTCGCGAACATCGAGCGGTGGACTCGCGACGGCGTGGACGTGATGGCGATGCTGCCCTATCTGGCGGCCTACATGGGACACGCCGGCATCGACAGCACCCTCTACTACGTGCACGCCAGCCCCGATTTCATGGACGGATACGCGGACCTCGTCGCCGACGCCGAACGCGTGGTCCCGGAAACGGAGGAACCATGAGCAAGGCAAGGAAAACGGCCGCCAGCTCCGGTGAACCGGACTTCTGGCGAGTCGCGCGCGACTGGCTGCACCACTGGCTGCCCAAGGTGCGGGGCAGCTCGCCGAAGACCGTCGAGGCGTACCGCATCGGCCTGGAATCCTACGTCCGATGGCTCGAAACCACGGAAGGCACGCAGCGCAGCCACATCGGTTTCGGGCATTTCGACCGGGCGCGCCTGGGCCGGTGGGTCGAATGGATGCGGACCGAGCGCGGGTACTCGGACCGCACCATCATGCTGAGGATGACGACGATGCGCGTGTTCCTCGACCACGCGGGCCTCGAACACCCGGCATTGACCGCGCTGGGCAACGACGCGGCCGGCATACGTGTCAAACCACCCGCGCGCAAACCCGTCGACCACCTCGGGGAGGAGCACACCAAAGCGTTGCTGACCGCATGGGGCACCGGCGACGCCAAATCGCGCAGGAACCGCATGCTCCTGATCCTCATGTACGACACCGCCGCCAGGATCGGCGAACTCGCCGCACTGACCATCGCGGACGTGGGTATGGATAAGCCGGCCAGGGTCACGCTCACCGGCAAACGCGGCAAGAGCCGGGTCGTGCCCCTGGGAGAAAGGACACGAACCCACCTGGCCGCCTACCTCGAGGAATTCCATCCCGGACCGTCCATGCGCGACGGCGACAGGCCGTTGTTCCACTCGACGAGGAACGGCGCCATCCAGCCGCTCTCCGTGGACCGGATCGACGAGATCCTCAAAACCGCGGCGGCCAGAGCACGCCGCGGGACGTGCCCGTCCATGCCCGAACGCGTCCACTGCCACCTGATCCGCCGGACCCGCGCCATGGACCTCTACCAACAGGGCGTGCCGCTACCGCTCATCATGCAACTGCTCGGCCACGAAAGCATGAGCACAACCAGCGCGTTCTACGCGTTCGCGACCCTCGACATGATGCGCAAAGCCGTCGATGCGGCCAACCCCGGCCCCGACCCCTCCAAGGAGACATGGCTCAGCGAGCAACGACTCCGACAACTACACACCCTCAAATAACCCGGAACGTTAAGCCGGGAAACCACATGGGACACGGCCAGCCACCAAGACCCCGAACCGTTCCCCGGCTTAACAACAAACCCGGCTTAATCCGAGTGGATGATCGGCGTCTCGCCGGGCTTGAGCGTGGCGCACGCGTCGCGAAGCATGCCGTTGGCCAGGGCGGCGTTGGGGCTCGTGCCGATCGTCCAGGCGACGGGCATGCCGTCATGGCAGTCGATGACCGGCGACAGGTACACCTTGCCCGCCGGGATCGAGAACTCGGTGATGTCCGTGACCCACAGCCGGTTCGGCGCGGTGGCGTGGAAGTCGCGGTTCACGAGATTCGCGGGTGCGCCGCCGATCTCGCCCTTGTACGAACTGTAGCGCTTCGCGCTCTTGAGCACGGGGACCATGCCGTGGCTGGTCATCAGGCGCATGATGCGCTTGGCCGACACGATGATGCCCGCGCTTTTGAGCTCGAGGTGGATGCGCTTGTACCCGTAACGCCTCCTGCTGTTCTCAAACGCCTCGCGCACCAGGGACAGGAGGTTCGCGTTCTTGTCCGGCCGGCGCATGGCCTTCAACTGGTAGTAGTACGTGCTGCGCGCGATGCCGACCTCCTTCAGCAGGCTCTCCGCGTTCACGCCCAACGTCTCACTGATGTCCTTGATCAGGGTCGTCTTCTCTCGGCTTGTCAGGTTGTCCGGGTCTGCGCCCGGCTCTTTTCCCACCAGTTCCGCCGCACCCTTCATGATCGCCAACCGGATCTCCATGGCCCGCTGTTCGGCGCGCAGACGCTCGAGGTCGGCGCGCAACGTGGCGATCTCGCCGCGCAGCGCGTCCGGATCGTCCTGCTGCGAGGAATCCCCGCGTTCCGGTTCCCTCTTCGTCACCATGAGTCCTTTCGCGTCTCCGAGCAGTTGACGCTTCCAGTTTCGCACGACCGACGAATCCACACCCACCGCCTCCGCGGCCTCGCGCGAACTCAATTCGCCGGACGCGACCTTCAGGACCGCATCCCGTTTCAATTCCCCGGGAACCGGGCCACGGCGAATCCGGCGTTCGCCCGGCGCGAGCTCGTCGATCCACGAGGCAAGCACCTCTTTGCTCGGATACCCCATCTGACGCATCGTGCGGCTCGCACGCCGCCCATGCGTCAGATAATGGTCCACGGCCGCACGCTTCTGCTCCTCCGTGTAGCGCGCATACCGTTCACCACGCTGCGAGGACACGCCCGTCTCCTGTTCGTCGAGCCAGTCCCGGTGCCACATGCGCAACGCCTCCC
>ENA-UESG01000646-UESG01000646.1-human-gut-metagenome-genome-assembly--contig:-NODE-646-length-30643-cov-3.968102_pt1 | contig 30643 bp, 23 predicted proteins | sample MGYA00243002_ERZ508003 | MGnify/ENA primary metagenome ERZ508003 (study PRJEB26167, sample SAMN06115514) | human gut metagenome | host: Homo sapiens | place: China:Shanxi | collected 2015-12-02... | reverse complement strand
AGTGACCCACCGTCACGCCCGGCACATCGCTTATCTTGTCCAGCGGCCCGCAGGGCAGTTTGCCCACCCGGATGCCCCTGCTCTTCCATTTTGCTTCGATTCCCATAAGTATTCTCCTTGCAAAAATGCCCCCTCCCCACCAGACGGAGAGGGCTGATCTTATTCTTCCTCGTGCTCCACCTTGCTGATCGCGCCCAGGTCGTAGGGCGTATTCTGGTAGACGTAGTAGTTCAGCCAGTTCTCATACAGCAGGTGTGCGTGAGCACGCCAGCGGAAGAGAGGCGGCTGCTCGGGGTCGTCGTTGGGGTAATAGTTCTTTGGCACCGCGATGGGCAGGCCCTTGCCGACATCCCGCTTGTACTCGGCGTCCAGCGTGTACTTGTCGTACTCCGGGTGGCCGGTGACGAAGATCTGCCGTCCATTCTCGGTGCTCATCAGGAAGGGGCCGGCTTCGTCGCTCTCGGCGAGGATGCGCAGGGCCTTGCAGTTCAGCACATCCTCCCGGCTGATGCCGGTGTGGCGGCTGTGAGGGGCGTAGAACACCTCATCGAAGCCGCGCACCAGCGGGTTCGAGGGACGGGTGACTTTATGCTCGAAGACGCCGAACATCTTCTGGTCGAGAAGCTGCTTGCGGATGCCATAGTGGTAATAAAGTCCCGCCTGTGCGCCCCAGCAGACATGAAGGGTGGAGTAGACGTTCGTCTCACTGAAGTCCATGATCTCGCACAGCTCCTGCCAGTAGTCCACCTGTTCAAAGTCTATTTTCTCCACAGGCGCACCGGTGATGATCATGCCGTCGTAGCGGTTGTTCTTCACCTCGTCGAAGGTCTTATAAAACGCCTCGAGGTGGGCCGCAGAGACATGGGTCGCCGCATGGCTGGCCGTCTGAAGCAGGGTCATGTGGACCTGAATGGGCGTATTGGCCAGCAGGCGGGCGATCTGGGTCTCGGTGGCGATCTTGGTCGGCATGAGGTTCAGGATGAGGATCTCCAGCGGACGGATATGCTGGGAGAGCGCCCGTTCCCGGTGCATGACGAAGACGTTTTCCTCGTAGAGGGCATCGTAGGCGGGAAGAGTCTTGGGGATGATCAGCGGCATAGCGTAGTTGCTCCTTTTGACGGTTTTAGCGGGAAGTTTTTATCTGCATCCAGAGACGCTTTTTTCACGGGAAGGGGCCGAAACCGGCAGATGGCGCTGACCGTGTTTCTTAGATCTTATCCAGCGCCTGTGCAATATCGGCGATGAGGTCTTCGCTGCTCTCGAGGCCGCAGCTCATCCGCACCAGCTCAGCAGGCACACCGGCAGCGGCCAGCTGCTCGTCGTTCATCTGGCGATGGGTGCTGGAAGCCGGGTTCAGGCAGCAGGTGCGGGCATCGGCAACGTGCGTCTCAATGGCGGCAAGCTTCAGCTCCTTCATAAAGGTGCTGGCGGCTTCGCGGCCGCCGGCCAGGCCGAAGGAGACGACGCCGCAGCTGCCGTTCGGCAGATACTTCTCCGCCAGCGCATGGTAGGGGCTGGACTCGAGGCCGCAGTAGTTGACATAGGCCACTTTCGGGTGACCCTCAAGGAACTTTGCGACGGCCATGCCGTTGGCGCAGTGGCGCTGCATCCGGACATGCAGGCTTTCCAGGCCGAGGTTCAGCATATAGGCATTCATCGGGGACTGCATGGAGCCGAAGTCCCGCATCAGCTGAGCCGTTGCCTTGGTGATAAAGGCACCCTCTTTGCCAAAGCGTTCGGCGTAAGTGATGCCGTGGTAGCTGTCATCCGGGGTGCACAGGCCGGGGAACTTCTCGGCGTGGGCCATCCAGTCGAACTTGCCGCCGTCCACGATGGCACCGCCCAGCACTGCGCCGTGGCCGTCCATGTACTTGGTGGTGGAGTGGGTCACGATATCCGCGCCCCACTCAAAGGGGCGGCAGTTGACCGGCGTGGGGAAGGTGTTATCCACGATCAGGGGCACGCCGTGGGCGTGAGCAGCCTTGGCAAACTTCTCGATATCCAGTACGGTCAGGGCGGGGTTGGCAATGGTCTCGCCGAACACCACCTTGGTGTTGGGCCGGAAGGCAGCGTTCAACTCCTCCTCGGTGCACAGCGGATCCACAAAGGTGGCCTCAATGCCCATCTTCTTCATGGTGACAGAAATGAGGTTGAAGGTGCCGCCGTAGATGGTGCTGGATGCCACGATATGGTCACCGGCCTCGCAGAGGTTGAACAGGGCAAAGAAGTTGGCTGCCTGTCCGCTGGAGGTAAGCATAGCGGCGGTGCCGCCTTCCAGCTCGCAGATCTTTTTGGCTACCATGTCGCAGGTGGGGTTCTGCAGGCGGGAATAGAAATAGCCGTCTGCCTCCAGATCGAACAGCTTGCCCATGTCCTCGCTGGTAGCGTACTTGAAGGTGGTGGACTGGATGATGGGGATCTGGCGGGGTTCGCCGTTGCCGGGGGTGTAGCCGCCCTGCACGCAGATGGTATCACGGTTCATTGCAACATACTCCTTTACCGGGTTTGTCCGAATAGTACAATTCCCCGCAGGAGCACATGCCTCCGGCGGGGAATTGAAACGTTAAATTTTACTTCCCGTCCGGGGCGAAATGAGGAGAGAACTCCTTCCGTCAAAGCCTTTCGGCTTTGCCACCTCCCTCAAAGAGGGAGGCTTTAAGGCTCCCTCTCCGAGGGAGCTGGCGCACGAAGTGCGACTGAAGGAGTTACTTCCTCAGCCGCTTATCGCTTCTGGTGGCCCAGAAGGTGCCAACGGTCTGGAAGATCTGCACCAGCAGCACCAGCAGGATGACACAGACGATCATAATGTTGGTCTGGTAGCGGTAGTAGCCGTAGGAAAGGGCGATCTTGCCCAGGCCGCCGCCGCCGATGACACCGGACATGGCCGAGTAGCCCAGAATGGTGGTCAGGGCCGTGGTCATGCTGGAGATCAGGCCGGGCAGGCACTCGGGGATCATTACCTTGGTGATGATCTGGAACGGGGTCGCACCCATGCTCTGGGCGGCTTCCACCACACCCTCATCCAGCTCGCGCAGGCTGGTCTCCACCAGACGCGCCACAAACGGGAAGGCCGCCACCACCAGCGGGACGATGGTGGCCTTGGTGCCTACGGTGGTGCCCACGATGATACGGGTCAGCGGAAAGACGCAGATCATCAAAATCAGGAAAGGCACGCTGCGCAGGATATTGATGATGATATTCAGCAGGTGCATCAGCCAGCCGGGCAGGGGCAGAATGCCGTCCTTATCACCGGCCACCAGCAGCACGCCCAGCGGCAGGCCGATGACCAGAGAGAACGCGGTGGAGAGCACCGTCACATAGAAGGTCTCCCAGATGGCAAAGCCATAATCTGCAATGGTCATTCTCCGGTCACCTCCTCCACCGTAATGCCGGGCTGTGCCCGCATATAGGCAGCAGCCTGTTTTGCTTCGTCCAGGTCAGCGGGCAGCTTGAGCAGCATGGAGCCGTAGCACTGGCCGCTCAGGTCGCGGGTATCGGCGCTGAGCACCGACACCAGAATGCCCTTTTCGGCGGCAAGGCTTGCCACCAGCGGTTTTGCGGCGGAAGAACCGTTGAAGGTCACACGCACCACATGATCGTCCGGCGCAAAGCTGGACAGGTCGCGGGCAGCGCTGCCGCCGTTGGGAGCCACCAGACGCTTTGCCGCGGCGGTCTTGGGGTTGGCGAAGATCTCCTTCACCTCGCCCTGTTCCACCACAACGCCGCCGTCCAGAATGGCAACGTGATCGCAGATCTCCTCCACAACGCTCATCTGATGGGTGATGACCACCACCGTGATGCCCAGCTTCCGGTTGATGTCCTTGATCAGGGTCAGGATGGAGTGGGTGGTGTTGGGGTCCAGCGCGCTGGTGGCCTCATCGCAGAGCAGGACCTTGGGGTCAGTTGCCAGTGCGCGGGCAATGGCAATGCGCTGCTTCTGGCCGCCGGAGAGCTGGGCCGGGTAGGCGTTGGCCTTATCGGGCAGGCCCACCATTTCCAGCAGCTCCTTGGCGCGCTTTTCGGCTTCCTCTTTCTTCACACCTGCCAGCTCCATGGGGAAGCAGATGTTCTTCAGGCAGCTGCGCTGCATCAGCAGGTTGAACTGCTGGAAGATCATCGTGATCTCCCGGCGGCGCTGACGCAGCTGGGCAGGCGTGAGCTTTTCCATCTCCACGCCGTCAATGACCACGCTGCCCTCGGTGGGGCGCTCCAGCAGGTTGATGCAGCGCACCAGCGTGGATTTGCCCGCGCCGGACATGCCGATGATGCCGTAAATCGAACCATCCGGGATGGTCAGACTGATGTCCTTCAGCGCATTCACTGCGCCGTCCTTCATCTGGAAGGTCTTGGAAAGGTGTTTGATCTCGATCACAGGGATTCTCCTTTTGATGTAACATCCTTGCCCTCTCCGTCATTGCTCCGCAATGCCACCTCCCCCAAAGTGGGAGGCACTGCATCTTCCGGGCGCAACAACAGCTGACTGTGGGCTGCAATTGGCTCTCCCTTGGGGAGAGCTGGCAAAGCCGTCAGGCTTTGCCTGAGAGGGTGAGCCGCGTTTCCTTAACCCTCGATCGGGCTCAGGTCACTCTGCTTGCCGCCGTAGATGCCCATGGGCTCAACGTGGATGCCGGCAACGGAGACCAGGTGGGTGCCCTTCTCCTCATTGAAGTTGTCCAGGTAGGGCTGATGCTGGAAGTAGTTGGTGTCGCACTGGCCATCCTCAACGATGGTGTTGGGGATCACATAGTCATCGTACTCCTGGATGTCCAGCGTAATGCCCTTGTCGGCCAGGATCTGCTTGCAGACCTCCAGGATCTCGCAGTGGGGGGCGGGGGTGGCAGCGCAGCTGACGGTCTCACCGTTCAGTGCGTCATAATCGATGGAAGGATCATAGCCGTCGGTGGGGTCCTCCACAACAGAGACCACAGCGCCGCCGTAGCTCTCGGTCATAAAGTCCTTGACCTGCTGGCTCTGCAGGGCAGCGATCAGAGCCTTGATCTTGGGCTCCTCCTCATTGCCTTCCTTGCAGACCAGAACGTTAACGTAGGCAGAGGTGCCATCCTCCATGGCCAGAGCGTCGGTCATGGGGTCCAGACCGGCAGAGATGGCGTAGTTGGAGTTGATGACAGCGTAGTCCTCATCCTGCAGGACGTTGGGCACCTGAGCAGCCTCGACCTCGTCCACATTGACGTTCAGGGGGTTCTCTTCGATGTCGTTCTTGGTGGCGGTCAGGCCTGCATCTGCCTTCAGCTTGAAGAAGCCGTTCTTCTCCAGCAGGGTCAGAGCGCGGGCCTCGTTGGTGGTGTCGTTGGGAACGGCGACCTTGATCTTGTCCAGCTTGGCAGCGGTGGAGGCAGCCTCAGAGGATGCAGCGCCGGAAGCGGCGGAGCTTGCGGTGGAGGAAGAGCCGCCGCAGGCGGTCAGGGCAGCGGCAGCAGCGGCCACGCCGGAAACTTTCAGAAAATTACGACGAGTGATCTTAGACATTTTGTTTTCCCTCTCTACTTTTACAAAAATGTTTTTGTGCGGTGCGGCACAATCCGCACCCTTTTGCACCGGAAGCAAAATAAAAAACGCTTCCGTCCTCAGCGGGCATACACCCACAAGGACGAAAGCGTAAAACTTCCGTGGTACCACCTTGGTTTACTGCCTCCTCACAGAGACAGCCTCACTGCTGCGGCGTTTTGCAACGCGACAACCGGACGCTGTAACGGGCGCTCCCGTCGCAGGCTTAGCACTCTTGCACTTCGCCCCCGCGGCTCCGAGACCATTTTCAGTCCCCTGTTTCCTGCCCTTTTCCACCGCCCGGGCTCTCTGGAAGGATCAATGCGAAAACCTACTCTTCTCTTCACAGCCATTTTTGTGATATTGCATACATAATACCCCACTCTTCCGGGTTTGTCAACCCTTTCAACGAAGTTTTTCAGTAGGGAATTGCCTGCTTACTGCTGGCCGGCATCCTGCTCCGTGCTGTACAGCACCATCAGGTGGTTTGCGCTGGCTTCCAGCTGGGATTTTGCCTGACGGAGGTTTGCTTCCTCGGTCTCGTTCATCTTTTCGGGCTTATCCTTGCGCAGGCAGCGGCGCAGGCCGGCAAGGTCGTTCTTGACTCGGTTCTTCTCGTCCTTGTCCAGCTCCTTTTTGCACTTGGAGAGGGCTTCATCCACCTTGTAAGCCAGCATCTCGGCCTGGTTGTGGAGCTCCAGCCGCTCCCTGCGGCGGGTATCCTCCTCCTCGTAGGCGGCGGCATCGGCCATGGCGCGCTGGATCTCGTTCTCAGAAAGATTGGTGCTGCCGGTGATGGTGATGTTCTGCTCCCGGCCGGTGCCCAGATCCTTTGCGGACACCTTGACCACGCCGTTCACGTCGATGTCAAAGGTGACCTCGATCTGGGGCTTGGAGGAGAAGCCGGAGCGGATGCCGGTGAGCTTGAATTTGCCCAGGCTCTTGTTGTCGCGGGCAAAGTGGCGCTCGCCCTGCAGCACATTGATCTCCACGCTGGTCTGCATGGGGCGGGCCGTGGTAAAGATCTGGCTCTTGCGGGTGGGGATCATGCTGTTGCGGGTGATGAGGGGGGTGGCCACGCCGCCCAGCGTCTCAATGGACAGCGTCAGCGGGGTGACATCCATCAGCACAAGGCCCTGCGCGGCCGCACCGGTGGCACCGGCCAGCTTTCCGCCGCCCTGCAGCAGACCGCCCTGCACGGCAGCACCCATGGCCACGCATTCATCGGGGTTCAGGGTATGGCTGGGCTCACAGCCCAGCAGCTCCCGGACCTGCCGCTCCACAGCAGGCATCCGGGTGCTTCCGCCCACCAGCAGGACTTTGCCCAGCAGGCTGGCGGAAAGCCCGGCATCCCGCAGGGCGTTCTGCACCGGCTGAACGGTGCGGGCCAGCAGGTCGCCGGTCATCATCTCAAACTGGGGGCGGCCCAGGCTCAGATCCAGATGGTGAGGCCCATCCTTGCCCACCGCGATGAACGGCAGGTTCAGCTGGGCGGAAAGCGCGCTGGAAAGCTCCTTCTTGGCCTTTTCCGCTTCCTCCTTCAGGCGGCCCATGGCGGCGGGGTCCTTGGTCAGATCGATGCGGTCAGATCTGCGAAACTCCGCCACAGCCCACTCAACGATGCGCTCGTCAAAGTCATCGCCGCCCAGATGGGTATCGCCGCCGGTGGCCAGCACCGTAAAGGTGCCGTCCTCGATCTCAATGATCGAAACATCAAAGGTGCCGCCGCCCAGATCGTAGACCAGGATCTTCTGGGGGGCTTCGTTGTCCAGACCGTAGGCCACCGCGGCGGCGGTGGGCTCGTTGATGATGCGCAGAACATTCAGGCCCGCAATGCGGCCCGCATCCTGAGTGGCCTTGCGCTGGCTGTCGTCAAAATAGGCAGGCACCGTGATGACCGCCTCGGTCACCGGTTCGCCCAGATAGCTCTCGGCATCGCGGCGGATCTTGGTCAGGATCATGGCGCTGATCTCCTGCGGGGTCAGGTCCCTGCCATCGATATGCACCCGGTGATCAGAACCCATGTACCGCTTGATGCTGGACACCGTGCGGCCTGAGTTTGTGGCGATCTGGCGCTTTGCCGCGCCGCCCACCAGACGCTCGCCATCCTTGGTAAAGGCCACCACGCTGGGGGTGGTGCGCTCGCCTTCGGCGTTGGTGATGACCACAGGCTTGCCGCCCTCCACCACCGCCACACAGGAGTTGGTGGTGCCAAGGTCAATTCCGATCACTTTGCTCATAGTGCTTGTCCTCTTTTCTTCGGCGCAGAATATTTCCTTGAATATCTTACCGGTTTCCTATGACGATTTCTTAGAACAAATGTAAAGAAACTGTGTTTCAGGCGTTTTTATCGTCGGCCAGCAGCTGATCGGTCAGCAGTTCAGCCTCCCGCAGCCAGTCGGCAGCATCCGTTTCGCCCTCGGCCTGCAGGATCCGAAAGCCCTGCACGGCTTCGGCCACCTGCAGCAGCGCCTTTTTGCGGGAGAGGTACTGGGTCTCGTACTGGGCAAGACGCAGGCAGACCTGCGGGGTGTAGGCGATGTCTGGCACCTCCCGGGCAGCGCTCTGGGCGCGGCGGTAGTATTGCAGGGTCTCCGCCATCTCCCCGCCCGATGCGGCACAGTCATCCCCCAGGGCGATCATGGCCTGCACCTCCCCGGCCTGTGCGGCCTTTTTCCACATCCGCCGGGCCTGGGTCTTATTCTTCCGGACACCCCGGCCATAGTACAGGCAGTCCCCCAGGGCAGAAAGCGCCTCTGCGCTGCCCGCCTCGGCGGCGGCAGTGTAGCGGGCCGCTGCCTCCGGCCAATCCCCGGCCCGGGCGGCGGCGTGTCCGGCTTCCAGCTCCTGAGCGCCGGGGTTGTCGCTCCCCCGCTCCGATCTCAGCAGCCCGCTGAGCAGGGAGACATCCAGCGTGGCAGAGCTTGTCCACGGGTCCAGCACCACACCATCGATGCCGTCCGTTTCCAGCGCATACTCCATGGCGCTGCGCAGGCTGCGCTCCACCATGGGGCGGGTTGCGCTGGCCTTTTCCGCCTCGGCGTTCTTTACCGAGGTGAACAGCGGCAGATAGTGCCGCTCCTTCCGGGCGTGGAGCAGCCAGGGCTGCAGGCCTTCGGCCCGCTCCTCCGGGATGGGCAGATGCGCCCAGGGAGCGGCCCCGCTCTGGGGGTCCACCGCCGCATCCAGCGGCACCAGCACCCTGGTCTGCAATTCCAGCGCATAGTTCAGGGCGTTCATCAGGCTCCAGAAATGTTCCTCGTTCTGCTCCCGGTACAGCCGCGCCACGGCCTCCTCCACAAACGGGCAGCCTGTGCCCACCGGCCCGTACTGCGGCGCAGTCCGCTTTTTTCCGCTGCCCACCGGCCGGAAGCGCCGACCGCCCATGTTGTATGCCATTTATCTCACCCTTCTTTTTCATCAATAGGATAAGTATAGCAGGAATCCGCAAATTTCACAATATTTTCCCGCAGGCAGCCGAACGCAAAAACAGCAGGCGGCTGCACATGGCCGTCTGCTGTTCGGTTCACTCTTCTGCCGGTTTTGCCGCATCGTCCAGATAGTCCTCGATGCTGCCGATGCTGTACCGGTTCTCGTTGGCTTCCACGCTCCGTGCACTGGCATCGTAGCAGGCTTCCAGAATGGGCATCACTGGCTGCTGGCCCTCCGGGTCGGTCAGATGTCCGATGGCCCGGGCCTCATAGTAGTTGTCGATGATCTGGTTCACGATCCGTTTGCGGTCACGGAGCGGAGTCTGCAGGTTGGCCAGCTGCTCCTGCCGGATGCCGCAGCTGTTGCTGCCGTGGTCACCGAACAGGATGTAATACTCCTGCTCGATCTCCAGCGGTGCAGCCTGATGCAGGTAATAATCCGCCAGTACCCGCCGCTTTTTCTCCGTGCTGAAGCCCTTGATATCCTCCATGCCGCGCGGAAAGAGTTCCGGATGCCGGATCCACATTTCATAGGGCCCCACCGGCAGGTGCAGAGTATCGAATACATCCAGATAATCCTCCAGCGCAATGCGGATCTCGCCCCGCTCCCATTTCTGAATGGTGCGCTTGTCCCGCCCCAGCATATCCGCAAGCTCCTGCTGGGATCTGCCCGCCACGTTCCGGGCAAAGGCAATGGCTTCCCCGATTCGGTTCCGGTAGTTGGTCATATTCTTTCCCTCCTGACACACACTTGTCCACCAGGCATTCCAACGTCTGGCGACATAAAATACTTTCCTCTGGATAAAAGGATAATGGTTTGTCCCGCCTTCTGTCAAGAGTTGCAAATTCAATCACTTCACGTCAAATTTTTGTTAAATGTGTCATTCAAGCCGGACAGCCGCCTTTTTTGCAGAGATTTCGCCGCTCTGTGGGGCAGCCGCTCCCTGTCTTAAACAACATTCGGGCCATTTTGTCCTTTTTCACCTGCCGGAGGCGGCCGGATGTGTCAGGCACACCACAACATGCAACGCAAAATATTTTTTGCAAAAAATTCCTCTGCGGCAAGTTTTTCCCAGTGTATCCGTTTCCGTACACGCAAAAACCGCCCATAGCTGTCAAAAACAGCCATGGGCGGGTGCTTTTTCTTTATGCCAGTTTATTCAGCCTTACGGCAACGTAGGGGTCCGGGAGCTTGAGCTCGTCAGCAAGGTCGGCTTCAGATTCGTACTTCTCCGCCGCCATGCCCACCACAACGCTGCACACATCAAAGCGTCCGGCGGGCGAAAGGGCCGTGACCTTGGCTTCTCCATCGGCAATGGCGGTCACCACGCCATCCGCATCCACGGTAACGACACCCGGGTTGCTGCTGACCCATGTAATGGGCACGCTGCCGCCGCCCTCCACCGCAACGGTGGCCGTCAGGCGCTCCTGGGTGCCCACGGTGCGGAGCAGCAGGTCACTCTTGTTCAGGGTCACCTTGCCGATATCCGAAGTCACCGTGACGCTGCACCGCAAAGCCTGGCCGTTGGAGACCATTGCCGTGATGGTGGTGGTGCCCGCCGCCTGAGCCGTGACAAGGCCCTTGTCGCTGACTGTGGCAACCTCAGGGTTGCTGCTCATCCACTGGTAGACATAGAGGAAGGAGTGGTCGCTGTTGGTCAGCTGGAGCTGGTGGGCGGGGTGCAGGTCATTGTACTGCAGCACAAGGCTCAGGCTGGTGGTGTCCAGCGTGGGCTTTTTTCTGGCTGCTTCTTCATTTTTGCGGGTCACGGTCACCTTGCAGGCGGCACGTTCACCGTGGTCGGAGATGGCGGTGATGATGGCAGTGCCCGCATTGCGGCCCGTCACCTTGCCGTCGCCATCCACCGTGGCAACATTGGAGTTGCTGCTCATCCAGACGATGAAGTAATAATCGCTCTGTCCGCTGGTGTACAGGTAGCCCTTGGGGCGGGGGTCATCATCGGTGATCTCCAGCTCCATCTCGGTCAGCTCCAGTTCCAGCTTGGAGCCGGTTCCGGTCAGGCCTGTCAGCACACCGGGCGCGGCCTGCGCGGGCAAAGGGGCAGCCAGCAGGGCCCCGCTCAGAGCCAGCAGGGCCAGAAGCCGCCCCGCGGTTTGGAATTTCCATTTCATTGGGTCGAACTTCCCTCCTTGTTTCATCCCATGGGATCAAAGGAATGCCGCACACATGGAAAAATTTCGCGTCCATGATTTTTCTCACTATTGATTTATTTTACACGTCCGGCCAATGTGGGTCAAGTTTTTCGCCCAAAGTGCTGTGCTTTCGCACCCGATTTCGTCAGGAATTCCAGTTTTTTCCGATTTTTTTGTGCAGAACATCAGGGTCAAAAGGCGCTCAGTCACCTCCGGTGACAGCTCCCCTGATAGGGAGGCCAGGTTCACGCGCTTTCTTCGGTGTAATACTGTGCCTGGGCGTTCCACAGTTCGTAATACTTTCCATCCGGCTCCCCCAGCAGTTCCTCATGGGTGCCCTGCTGGACGACCTCGCCGTGGTCGAACACGGCGATCTCATCACAGAACTTGCAGGAGGACAGCCGGTGGCTGATATAAATTGCAGTCTTATCGCCCGCGATCTCGTTGAACTTTGCGTAGATCTCCGCTTCAGCCACCGGGTCCAGGGCGGCGGTAGGCTCATCCAGCACGATGAAAGGTGCATTCTTGTACAGGGCCCGGGCAATGGCGATCTTCTGGGCCTCGCCGCCCGAGATGGTCACGCCATCCTCGTCCAAATCTTTATAAAGGCAGGTGTCCAGCCCCTTGGGCATCCGGGCCAACCGGTCGGAAAAGCCCGCTTTTTGCAGGCAGTCGGCGGCACGGGCGGCATCATAATGCTGGGCCGTGGCAACATTCTGGCCCAGCGGCAGGGCGAACAGCTTGAAATCCTGAAACACCACCGAGAAGATATCCATGTACTCATCGTAGCGGTACTTACGGATGTCGATGCCGTTGAGCAGGATGACACCCTCGGTGGGGTCGTATAGGCGGCAGAGCAGCTTGATGAAGGTGGTCTTGCCGCTGCCGTTCATGCCCACCACGGCCAGCCGCTCCCCCACCTTGAAGGTCATGCTCAGGTGGCGCAGGGCATATTGCTCGCTGCCGGGGTACCGGAACGAGACATCCCGGAACTCCACGGTATACTGGCGGTCGCTCCGCTTTTCGGTGGTCAGGCTGCCCTTGTACATCTTGTTGGGCAGGTCAAGATAGTCATAGAGCGTTTTCAGGTAGGGTGCGTTGAATCTGCAGTCGCCCACGGCGGTGAACAGCCCGCCGATGCCCACAAAAAAGTTGGTGGCTGCGCCCACATACTGGGTCACAGCGCCCAAACCAAAGGCCCCGCCGTAGGCCTTCAGGCATACAAAGAGGTAGGCAAGACCCATGAGCAGAGCCGAAACGGCGTTGCCCGTGGCATTCAGGATGCCGAATTTCCCCTTGCGGGCCCGCTCAAAGGCAGGCATGGAGACGGCGGCGTGATCTTTCAAAAACTCGAACTGGTCGTACATCCGCACGTCCAGCGCCTTTTTGTCGTCCCGACATACCCCCATGAGGAAGGCCCAGAGCCGGTTGCCCCAGCGGCCCTCCTCCTCGATATCCGGGCTGCTGTTGCCCGCGCTGGAAGCGCACACCGGCGAGAGCCACGCCACGGCTAGGATCAGCACCAGCACTGCCGGAACACAGAGCGGGCTGTTGAAGACTGTCAGCGGGCCGGCGGGCACCCTGGCCGTGAACAGCCCCACCGACAGCACCGCGCCGCCCAGAATACGGAATACCGCCGCGGATACACTGTCCAGCAGCGCCACAGCGTTAGGATTGCCGCCGCTGCAGAAGCTTTCGCTCTGCTGGATGAAATTGTAGAGGTCGTAGACCTGCTGGCTGTCCTCGTCGGCATAATCCATGGACATCTGCTTTTCCATAAAGCAGTCATGGCCCAGCTGCCAGTTCAGCTGTTCCCGCTCCACGCTCTTCCAGTGGAGCAGGACCGACCGCACCAGCGTGAGCAGAGCGGTCACGCCCAGCACCCACGCCACATCCACGGCAAGGGCCTGCGGGTCCCGCGCGTCCGACAGCTCAGCCACCAGCCGGGCCGAGAACCAGACCACGGCATAGGGGCTGACGGCATCCGCCAGTGCCCACAGCACGGTGGACAGCACAAAGCGGGGCGTATTTTTCCAGTAAAAGCGCCAGGCCCGCAGGGTCAGCCGGACGCTTTCCTTCAGGGTCATTTTTTCTTCGTTCATACGGCCTTGCCCTCCTTGTAATATTTGCTCTGCACCGCAAACAGCTTGGCATAGCCGCCGTTTTGGGCCATCAGCTGGTCGTGGGCCCCCTCCTCGACCACACGGCCGTTTTCAAGGAAGAGAATGCGGTCACAGAAACGGGTGGAGGCCAGTCGGTGGCTGATGAACAGGCTGGTGCGGCCCCGGGTCATCTCGTTGTACTTCTGGTAGATATCATCCTCGGCGATGGGGTCAAGGGCGGCAGTGGGCTCATCCAGCACAAGAATAGGCGCGTCTTTATACAGGGCACGGGCCAGCATCAGGCGCTGGGTCTGGCCGCCGGAGAACTCCACGCCGTCCAGATAGACATCCCGGCCCACATGGGTCTTGATACCCGCCGGGAGGGATGTGATTTTTTCCGTCAGCCCTGCCTGGTCAAGACAGTACCGCACCTTTTCCTCGTCGATGCCGTCCATGGCCTGGGCCACATTCTCGGCCACCGTGCAGGAGAGCACGCTGAAATCCTGAAAGACCGCTTCAAACAGCTTGTAGTAATCCCGGCGGTTATACTGCCGGATATCCTGCCCGTTCAGCAGAACACGCCCCCCGGTGGGGTCAAGGAAGCCGCAGATCAGCTTGACCAGTGTCGTCTTGCCAGCGCCATTCAAGCCCACGATGGCCAGATTCTCGCCGGGGTGCAGTGTCAGGCTCATGTGGGCGATGGTGTTTTTCTCCGCACCGGGGTAGCGGTAGCTCACATCCTCCAGCTGCAGCTCATAGGGCATATCCAGCCGCTTTTCCAGCGGGATGCCCTCCTCAAACCGGAAGGGTTCCGGCAGCTCGAGGAACTCCCGGATGGTGGAGATGTCCAGGCTCTGCTTGCGCAGGAGGGCAAACTGCTCCATCAGGCCTGTGACCCACTGGGCAAAGCCGGAGGCCGCACCGAAGTAGAGCAGGAATTCCGACACCGGCAGGCCCCTGGTCACGGTGAGCCAGAGCAGATAAGCATAGGCCGCACCGTTGCGCACCAGCAGCAGGGCCAGGTCGATGAGGTTGGCGGTCAGGTAGGCGCGCTCCCGCTTTTCGAGAAAGGCATAGTTGAGCCGCAAAGCAGAATCGTACAGGTCAGTGAGCCACTGCCGCAGACCGAAGATGCGGATATCCTTGCCGAACTCGCGTCCCTCGGCGGTGTTGCGCAGGTAATGCAGGCTCCGGGTGATCTTTGCCCCCTCCTCCCGGTGGCGGTAGCCCCACTCGTTGATATTCCTGGTGGAAAAATAGCTCACCACAGCGGTCAGGGCCGTCAGGACACAGAGCCAGGGGTTCAGCCCGGACAGCAGAGCCAGATACACCCCGAAGCCGATGAGGTTTGTCAGGATATCCGTCCAGCTTTTCCAGAAAGCCTCGCCGGAAGCACGGTTGTTCATACAGGCATCGTGGCCCTTCTGGTACATCAGACGGAAGGCTTCATCCAGCAGGTTGGCATAGGCCGTGCGGGTGCGCTTGGTGTTGATGCGCTTCAGCAGCTCCAGCCGCACGCCGCACCGGCCAAACATGGTGAGGTGGTCGATGTAGTAGCACAGCGCGGTCAGGGCAAACAGCAGGATGGTGAACCCGCCGATGGCACCCAGCAGCTGGCCCAGCGGCGCACCGCTTTCCAGTTTGCCCAGCACCGCCGGGCTGATGAGCATTTCGGCAGTGGTCTTGCCTGCCGTGCAGACGGCCAGCAGCACCACCAGCAGCGGCACGCTCCGTCGGGTGTCCCAGGCCACCGAGAGCATGTAGGCAGTGTTCTGCCAGACATTGTATTTGGGCTTTGGCTTTTTTGTTTTCTCGTTCTTTCCCATTTTGGAATCCCCTTTCACTTGTCTGGCAATGATCCTAACACAAAAAATCGCCCCCGACACATTCCGGGGACGAAACGCCTGATTTGGGGGATGAATTGCTAAACCTGTGGAATCAATATCTCCGTCGTGAATGCCCCATCCTCGCTGTTGCGGCTGAGGTAGCCATCCAGCTTTTCCACGATGGCATCAATGCGCACCAGCCCGAAGCCGTGGCCCTCGCCCTTGGTGGTGACAAAACGGCCCGCAAGCTTTTTCTGCTTTTTAGTTGCCGTGAAATTGGTGAAGGAGATATAGAGCTGTGTGCCCTTCATATCCATATATACCCGGATGAGCCGCTCCTCCTCGGGCAGCTCCGCACTGGCATCCATGGCGTTATCAAAAAGGTTGCCCAGGATGCAGCAGAGGTCAAGCTCACTCATTTTCAGTTTGACCGGGATATGGGCATCAATCTGCACCGGGATATTTCGGCTCTTGGCAAGGGAGATCTTGCTGTTGATGATGGCATCAGCCATGGCGTTGCCGGTTTTTACAGCCAGATCAACAGTGTTCAGGTCGGTATCCAATGCATCCAGGTAGGCTTTGATGCCGTCCAGATCCCCCTGTGCCGCCAGCACCTTCATGGTCTGGATGTGTCCCCGGTAATCGTGCCGCCATCCCCGCATCTGGCGGTACATGTTGTCCACCTCTTTGTAGTGGGTCTCGATGAGCTCCCGCTGGTAAGCGGCGATGCGTTGATCGAGAAGCTTTGAAAAGAATTTAAGTTTCATCATTAAGTCCTCTCAATGATCGCCCGGTTCAGGGGCTCATAGGCACCCCGGGGCAATGGGAGGGCGGTACCATCGGCCAGCACGACTTCCTTTTTGGTCACACGGCGGATCTGTTTCAGGTTCAGGATCATCCCCCGCCCCACCCGGAGGAAGCCTTCGTCCAGCTGGGCCTCGAACTCACCAAGCGTCCGCTTGACGGTGTAATCCTGCCTGGCATGAACCGTGACGTAATTCTGGTGCACGTCCAGATACCGCACCTCATACAGCGGCAGGCGCACCAGCTCGCCGGAAAGCTCCAGGTTCAGGCACCGGGCGTTGCGGCGGTGCTTTTCCCAGGCACGGTCGAGAACAGCAAAGAGCTTTTCGCGGCTGACCGGCTTCACCAGGTAGTGGAGGGCGGCCACGTCATAGCCCTCGGCAATGTAATCGGAGTAGCCGGTGATGAACACGATCTGCACGGCTTCATTCTCCTGCCGCACCGTTTTGGCCAGCGTCACACCGTCCGTGCCCGGCATTTCCACGTCCAGAAGTAATAGGTCAAAGCTTTTGTCCTCTGCGTAGCGAAAAAGAAAGGCATCCGCCGAGGCAAAGCGCTCACTCTCCACCTCAATGCCACGCTCTGCGGCCCACTGGTGCAGAATGCTCCCCACAAATTCAGCATCGGTCGTGCTGTCATCACAGATCGCGGCACGGTATGACATAGCGGGCTCCCCTCTCTTTCCGTAAACTCTGGGTAGAAGTATGACACACTTTGTCCGCAATTGCAACAAAAAGAAGCGGTTGACACGACAGCCGCTTCTTTTTGTACGATTTCATTTTATGAATTATTTTCAGTTGTGCTGTTTCAGGGCGCAGACCGCAATGCTCAAAGCCCTCCATGCCGCCTGATACATCAGGACAGCGGCCACCGACAGGGTGCCGATGCTGCCCGCGTAGGTCAGCAGAACACCGATGACCACCGAGAACCAGACCGAGACCATCTGCACCGTGGTGGCGCTCGTCTCGGCGTTCTGGGCCTTTTCCGCCGCGCGCAGGCCGCCGATCAGGCTGGCAAAGCCCTTATCATGCAGCATACAGCAGCGGGCAGTCTCGTCCGGCCGGGCAGGGGTCAGCGCGCTGCACTGCTCCTGATCCAGCAGGGTGATCATCCCCTCGGGCAGATGGTAAGCCTCGGTGATGTGGCGGGCCGTCAGGCTGGGGTCCTCACAGGTGACCAGCAGGCGGATGTTCTCCCGCTGCAGCACCTCCAGACCGCGGGCGGCGTTGCGGCCGCCCACATAATGGAGCACGAACATGGCGTGCAGGCTGCCGGAAACAGCCAGATACAGGATCTGCAGCGCGCCGTTTTGGGAGTGCTCATCCTCGTACTCCTGCTCGGGCAGGGGCACGCCCTCCCGCTCCATGTACAGCCGGTTGCCGATGAGCACCCGGTTGTTATCGCACCAGGCGGCAAAGCCAAGGCCGTGGTGGACCTCCAGATCCTTCACAGGGTACAGGATCTCGGTGCGGTCCTCGATGATCTGGCGGAACAGGCCCCGCAGGGTCTCACAGCTGTGGTTGAGGATGCTGGCCGCATAGAGGATGGCACGGTCGATGCGGCCGCCCTTGAAGATGCGGATATCCTCCAGATTCACGCTGTCGGCGGTAAAGAGCTCGTCGGCATCCACCTGCACGGTGTCCACACCGCCCAGCTCCTCAATGGCGGCCCAGCCGGGCACCACGGCACCGGCGGCGGCTGCGGTCTTTTGCAGGCGCAAAGAAGCGATGCCCGCAACCAGGGTGGAGGACAGCGGTGCACCCATGCAGAGCATGGAGGTCAGGGCTGCGGCCATGCCGTTGGGCCCGCCGCCAAACAGCAGGAACACCAGTCCGCTGAGCACGGCAGCACCCAGCAGGATCAGGGCCGTCTTGCGGGCGCGGCGCTCACTGGCACGCTCCCCGAAGCTCTGCTCCACCAGCGCCTCGTCCCACTGGACAGGGCGGCTGAGCAGCACCCAGGGATCTTTCTGATCCAGGCTCCGGGCCAGCACCCGGATCAGGTCCTTATCCCGGACACGGAACGCGCCCTGCAGCCCCTCGGGGGATCGGGCGGCAAGGTCGTAGCCGTTTCTGACGGCAGTCAGCAGGACACGGCTGCCCAGCAGGGCCAGGAACAGGCCCAGTGCGGCCACGCCGGAAAGCAGCGTCCAGCTGGAGTTCTGATAGCTCTGGGCGTTGAGCAGGGCGACCGCAGCCTGCACCAGCGCACCGCAGGCAGCCAGCGCCGGCATGGTGTCTGCACTGGGGCGGCCCTTGAGGCCCTGCAGGCCATCCCGCAGGACAGGCCAGCCCACAGCCAGCGCACCGGCCAGAAAGAGCAGGTTGGCAGCATAGAACGCCGCCGGGGCGATCACGGGGTCAAGGGAGGCCACAGGGGCCAGCAGCCCCTCGGCAACAAGGCCAAAGTGGAGCAGCACCACGGCAAGGATGCCCTCCAGCACACACCGCAGCGTCAGCTCCGCACCCATCCGGCGGAGCTTCTCCCCCACCTGCTCGGGCGTTTCCGGCTCGGTTTCTTCTTCAGACTTCTCCGCAGCCTCCGGGGCGGCAGGAGCCGCTTCCTCAGCAGGCTGGGCCGGGGCCTCCTCTGCCGGGGCGGCAGGCCGGGCGGGTGCTTCGTCCTCTTCCAGTCCCATCAGCGGCAGGCTCATGCTGTCGTCCTTGCTGGGGGCCTCGGTGCGGGTAGGGGCCTGCGGCTCGTTCTCGTCCGCGCCCTTGCCAAAGAACTGGAAAGCCGTTTCCGGTTCCGGCTCAACCTCTGGCGCGGCTTCCGGGGCAGACTTCGCCTGCTTTACCGACTGATCCTCGGCAAACACCATGGGGATGGCCGGGCCCTCAGGCGCTGCGGGAGCTTCCGGCTCCACGGCCAGCACCTCTTCGGGGGCATCCTGCACCTCCTCCACCGGGGCGGGCTTGGGGGTGCCATAGAGCATGGCCTTGAGTTCGGCCATCTCTGCATCCTCCTGCTGCTCCTGCGGGGTCAGGGGTTCCCGGCGGCGGGGCAGCTCCGGCTTTTTCTCGGGCTGGGGTGCGGGCCGGGGTTCCGGCTTCGGCGCTGCGGGGGCTTCCGGCGCGGTGGGCAGAGCCACAGGCTCTGCTTCCTCCAGCTCTCCGGGCTCCAATGCCAGCTCCAGGCCGGCCTCGGCTTCTTCCTCATGGCCCAGCACGATCTCACCCGTGGGCGGCAGCTCATTCTGCACGGCCGGGGCGGCGGCAGGCTCCTCTTTGTCCTTTTCGCGGTGAAAGAGCTTGCCCAGCAGGCTGCTGGTGCTCTCCTTTTCCTCATCGCGGCGCTTCATCTCTTCGGGCACCTGTGCCACGCTGGTGCTGAAAAACGTGCGGAACTTCTCGTTCTGCGCATCGATCTCTTCCTGTGTCAGCTCTTTGCGCTTATCATCCTTTGGCATCCTAGTCCCTCCCTGTTCTGGTCACGGCAGTCTGGCCGCTGTTTCTTACTCTGCGGCGCGCTGGCTCTGGATCTCGTACAGGATGATGCCAGCCGCCACCGAGACATTGAAGCTGTCCACACCGGTGCCCTGAGCGGCCATATCCAGCCGCACCACACCATCGCAGAGCTTTTTCACCAGCTGGGATACACCACTGCCCTCGCTGCCCAGCACCAGTGCGATGGGGCCGGTCAGGTTGTTCTTGCGCAGGGGCACACCGTCCATATCGGCACAGTAGACGAACACCCCCTGATCCTTCAGGCGGCGGATGGTCTCGCCGATGTTGGCCACGCGGGCCACAGGCAGGCGCTCGGCCGCACCGGCGCTGGACTTAATGACGGTGGGGGTCACGGACGCGCCGCCCCGCTTGGGGATGACGATGCCGTGGGCTCCGCACAGCAGAGCAGAGCGCATCACCGCACCCAGATTATGGGGGTCCTCGATGCCGTCACTCAGCACCAGGAAAGGGGGCTCTCCCTTCTCTCTGGCAACGTTCAGCAAGTCCTCCACGGTCACATATTCGATCTCGCTGGCAAAGGCAGCCACGCCCTGGTGGCTCTCGGTGCCGGTCATCAGGCGCAGCTTGTTGGGATGCACCCGCTTGACCGTGGCCCCGGCCTCCTTGGCCATGGCGGTATAGTAAGCTGCCACAGCGGGGGCCATGCCCTCCGCGATCAGCACGGTATCCACGCCGGAACCGCTCTTGAGCAGCTCGGTCACGGGGTTTTTGCCGTAGACCAGGCTCTCATTCCTGGGCTGCTCCTCCGTGCTGCTGCGGCGGGGACGGCGCGGCATTTTCGGTTCGTCCCTTGATGTGTTCTCCTTCCATTCTATGGCAAGGCGGGCCGTTTGAGCCGCGCCATGGTTTCGTTCTGTTTCAGTTTTACTATATTTTGACACTGATACATTCTAAAGTATAGCATACCCCGGCATTCTTCGCAATGTTTGCCGAAGGCAAAAGTTTTCCACATTCAGCAGGCTATACAATCGGTAATTCGGCTCAAATTTTTCCACATGTTGAAAACCCGGTGGAAAATGTTCAAAAATCAAGTTTGTACGCCCACTTTCCGGGTGGAATTCCACAGTTTCCACCAAGTTTTCAACCTCCTAGGTTCGACATGCAAACTTCCCGCCGTACTTTTTGTAAAATTCAAGTCGGAATTATGACAATTTTTTGAAGGGAGATCCATTGGTTTTTGCCAGAATCTCCAACATCAAAATGCCCAATGTGAATTTGTGTTGAAAACGCCGCGGGAACCGCCTTGATTTTATCCTGTAATTGGGGTATACTACCCTTAGGTTCGTTAAAGGATGCGCAATCTTGTATCCAAAACGGCTTTTTCACCCCAAAATGATTTTGCGGAGGTAATGAATAATGTTGGTAAATGCAACCGAAATGCTGATCAAGGCACGCGATGGCCACTACGGTGTGCCCCAGTTCAACATCAACAATCTGGAGTGGACCAAGGCAGTCCTGACCGCCTGCGAGGAAATGAAAAGCCCCGTTATCCTGGGTGTCTCTGAGGGCGCAGGCAAATACATGACCGGCTTCAAGACCGTTGCCGCCATGGTCAGCTCCATGGTGGAGACCATGGGCATCACCGTTCCCGTTGCCCTGCACCTGGACCACGGCACCTACGAGGGCTGCAAGGCCTGCGTTGAGGCCGGCTTCTCCTCCATCATGTTCGACGGCAGCCACTACTCCATCGAGGAGAACGTGGAAAAGACCAAGGAGCTGGTCGCTCTGGCACACTCCAAGGGCCTGAGCATCGAGGCCGAGGTCGGCTCCATCGGCGGCGTTGAGGACGGCGTTGTGGGCGCTGGCGAGATCGCAGACCCCGCTGAGTGCGCAAAGATCACCGATCTGGGCATCGACTTCCTGGCTGCCGGCATCGGCAACATCCACGGCGTTTACCCCGCCAACTGGAAGGGCCTGGACTTTGAGGCTCTGGACCGCATCCACAAGGCTACCAACAACATTCCTCTGGTCCTGCACGGCGGCACCGGCATCCCCGACGAGATGATCCAGAAGGCCATCAGCCTGGGCGTTTCCAAGATCAACATCAACACCGAGTGCCAGCTGGTCTTTGCTGAGGCCACCCGCAAGTATATCGAGGCTGGCAAGGATCAGCAGGGCAAGGGCTTCGACCCCCGCAAACTGCTGGCTCCCGGCGCTCAGGCCATCATCGACAAGTGCAAGGAAAAGATCGAGCTGTTCGGCTGCGCAGGCAAGGCCTGAGCAGAAGCGCATCTCCTGAGCACATTCCTGCCCCATAAATGATACTGCCCCGCTGTTCTGTGCATCACAAAACAGCGGGGCATTTTTTTGTAAGCCAGTCCGCAAAAAGGGGGCTGCTGCACCGTTTTTTCCGTGTGCCGCAGCCCCTCTTCTTTACTGGTTCAATTTTGCAAACGCTTCCCGCACATCGCCGGAGAAGTAGAGCGTGCCCAGCGCGCACACGGGGCCGGTGCCCCCAAGGGCAACCGCCCGGGCCACACCGGCTTCAATGGTGAAAGCAGGCTCGGCCCTGCCGCCCCGGGCGCGGATCTGTTCAGCCAGCGTCTCAGCGGGCATGGCGCGTGGGGTGTGGGCCGCCACGGTGACGAACTGCCCGGCCAGCGGCAGGAGCAGTGCCAGCATCTCGTCCACATCCTTATCCGCCATGATGCTGAGCAGGAACACGAACTTCTGCCCCGGAAAGCGGTCCCGCAAGCTCTGCACGGTGGCCCGCATTCCGTGGGCGTTGTGGCTGCCATCCAGCAAAAAGACGGGCGAATGCCGCAGCAGCTCGAACCGGCCCGGCCAGCGCACCTGTTCCAGACCGGCACGAATGGCACTGTCCGGGATGTTCCAGCCCCGGCTGCGCAGCACCCGCAGGGCCGTAATGGCCGTGGCGGCGTTCCGGGGCTGATAGCTGCCGATCAGGGGCAGACGGATGCCGTTCAGGCCGTCAAAATCAAAGGTGACAGCATCCAGATCCCCGTCCTCGATGGTCAGCCTGCTGAGATCCACCACGGTCAGCGGTGCGTGCCGCTCTGCCGCCGCACGGGCGATGACGGCATCGGCCTCGGGCACACCGCCATAGCTCACCACCGGACTGCCCGGCTTGATGATGCCCGCCTTGGCCGACGCGATATCGGCCAGAGTGGGGCCCAGCTCCTTCACATGATCCATGCCCAGCGCCGTGATGACCGCGCACTCCGGCGGGTCGATGACGTTGGTGGAATCCAGCGTACCACCCAGGCCCACCTCCAGCACCACGATGTCGCATTTTGTCTCAGCGAACCAGAGCATCCCCAATGCCGTGATGATCTCGAACTCAGTGGGGATATCGGTCATGGCATCGGCAGCGGGCTTCACACGCTCCACCAGCCGCACCAGCGCCTCGTCCGGGATCTGTTGGCCGTTTACCTGAATGCGCTCGTTGAACCGGTTGATAAAGGGCGAGGTATACAGGCCCACCCGGTAACCCGCCGCCTGCAGGCAGGAGGCCAGCATGGCCGCCGTGCTGCCCTTGCCGTTGGTGCCCGCCACATGGATGAATCTCAGCTGCTTGTGCGGGTTCCCCAGTGCGGCCAGCAGGGTCCGGGTGCGGGTCAGGCCCGGCTTGTGCCCCGCCCACTGGACGGCGTGGATATAGTTCAGCGCTTCTTCGTAGTTCATTGTGCAATGCCTCGGATCGTTTTGTTTTCCAGCAGCAGGCGCACCAGCACGGTGTTCACCGCCGCCAGGACCAGCGCGTTGGGAATGCGGGTCACCAGCACGCTCCACGGATAGTTATAGAAGAGGTGGAGTGCCAGCGAGTTGATGACAATGGAGCCCACCGCATGGCCGGCAAACACGCTGATCTGGGTGCGCAGGCCCAGCCGCAGGTTGGGCAGAGCGCGCCAGAGAAGGCCCGCAGTCAGGCCGATGGAGCCAGCCCCCAGCGTGATCAGCGGGTTGATGGCGTAGCCGGAAAGGGTGCCGCCGATCATATCGGCCACTGCACCCACGGCAAAGCCCTCCACCGGCCCGAACAGCACAGCGGCCAGCAGAGTGGGCAGGCTGCCCAGGGTGAACCGGACAAAGCCGGTGGAAATGCTCAGCACCCGGGCAAACACGATGCTCATGGCAGTGAGCAGGGCCAGCATGGTGAGCTTTCGGACGGAATTTCTGGAATGGTTCATATCAATTGTCCTCCCCTGTTTCGGGAACCGCGGGGCGGGCAATGCAAAACGCCCTCCCCTGTGACAAACCGCACAAAGGAGGGCGTGATTCAACGGTTCACATCCAGACGGGGCCGCAGACGGCCCCATCTGCACCCAAGTCCATGCAGCAGCGGGATGCAGGCCATGCACCGCGGGTCTTACCTTCGTCCGCAGCACAACTCCCCGTTGATGCGGCACTTAACGCACATGGCCTTACTCTGTTGATGGTCTTATTATATGCCTTTTTCCGGCCCATTGCAACCACAACTCCCATCATCTTTCCCAATTCGCGGGGCAGATTTTTGGCGGGGTGCACAATTCCGGCCTACACAAAAAGCCCTCCGGTGCGTCTCGTCCCGGAGGGCTTTGGGGTACAAAGGGTCTGGTCAATTACTGCACATCGGTCAGCTCAGCCAGCTTGTGGAAGATCTCGGTGTTGTCATACACGCCGCGGAACTTGTCTGCACCCTGACCACGGGCGTAGAGGTTCACCATGGCACCGGTGTGGGCGTAGGTGGTGTGATCCACACCGGACTTGTGGTTGATGGTGTGGCAGATGGCCATGCTGAAGGGGATGTAGGTGCCATACAGCTCGTAATCCTGCTGGCTCATCTTGCTCTGGCTGGAAGAGCCGACCCTGAGGGTGCGCTCGTAAGCGGTGCGCAGGTTCTCCACCTCGTAGTCGGTCAGCAGCAGCTTGCCTGCGTTGGCGGCATCGGGGTCGGTGGGCAGGGTCAGGCCGAAGTTTGCCTTCACATCCTGCATTGCAGTCTCAAAGGGAGTCTGATTCTTCACGTAGTGGTTCACATAGGTGGAATCGAACTTTGCGTAGGACATCTTCTGGTGGGCCAGGTTTGTCAGGAAGGTGTCGTAGTTGGTGGTCTTGTAGCCAATGCCCAGGCCGCCGGTCTCGTGGTCAGCAGTCACCAGGATCAGGGTATCATCGGGATGCTGGGCGTAGAACTCCACAGCGGCCTGCACCGCGTTGTGCATCTCGATCACATCATGGATGGAGGCAGCGGCATCGTTGGCGTGGCAGGCCCAGTCGATCTTGCCGGACTCCACCATCATAAAGAAGCCGTTGCTGTTGTCCAGCAGCTCAATGCCCTTGCGGACATAGTCGGTCAGCTGCCACTCTCCCGGAGCGGCATCCATGGCGTAGTTCATGGCCTTGCCGTCGGCCAGATTCTCGGCAATGATCAGGGTCTTGCCTGCCCCGGCCTTCAGGGCAGCAGCACCGGCCTGGGTGGTGACAACGTTGTAACCGGCCTGTGCAGCCACCTCGTGGTTGTTGGGGCCGGTGCCATCGCCGTTCACCTTCTGGAACTCGCCGCCTGCGAAATACTCAAAGCCGGAGTTTGCCAGCTCCACGCCGATCTGATAGTAGTTCTTGCGGGTCTTCTGGTGTGCATAGAAGGCAGCAGGGGTGGCGTGGTCAATATTCACCGTGGAAACAATGCCAACCTTGTAGCCCTTCTGCTTATGGAGCTTCTCCGCAATGGTCTCATAGGGCACATCACGGGTCCAGGGGCACATATTGATGACACCGCTCTCGGTCTTTTTGCCGGAAGCGATGGAGGTAGCGGTGGAAGCGGAGTCCGGGCAGAAGGAGGTGCTGTCGTAGGTGGTCACACTGCCCACTTCCGGGAACTGGGTAAAGCTCAGCTCTGCCTCGGTGATGGCACCGTTGTTGGTGACAGTTCCCTGATAGAACCGGGCAGACTGGATCTGGGCAGTGCCCATGCCATCGCCGATGCACAGGAAGATGTACTTGGGCTTCTTCTGGAACAGGTCAAAGCAGTTCTCCTCGTCAGCTGCGGTGGAAGCAGCCGGAGCGGCAGCGTTTGCAGCCACGGGGGCAGCAGTCATCAGACCGGCGGCAGATGCCACAGCACCCACTTTCAGGAAGTTGCGGCGGGACATTTTATGTTCTTTCATACGATAATTCCTCTCTTATCCTGAGCCCTCCCGGGCCCTGTTGCAATGTTTCTTGGGAACGGTTCTATTGTACCCGTTCGGAGGAAGAGGGGAAACCACGGTAAGGAAAATCTTAGGTAAACCCTGGGCAAAGAAAAACAGGCATTGGTAAAAAACAGGTGGTCTTTGTAAAATCGGATTGTTCCTGCCCGCACCATTTCACTCCGTCAGGATTTGTCCCGGATCGGTTGCATCCGATGGGCAAATCGTGTATACTGTAACCCGATTTTTATTTGCGGAGGGAGGGGTGCACATGTCTGTTTTGTGTCTGGGCGAAGTCTGGCTGGAGCTGAACGCTGCCACGGCTCCGGAGCTGACGGAGACATTCCGGGTGCAGACCGGCGGCTGGGGCGCAGGCTTCTGCCGCCAGTACGCCGCATTGGGCGGGCAGGCGGCTCTGCTGGCCCAGCTGGGAGCCGACCCCTTTGGCCGCAAGCTGGCGGCCCGGCTTGCCCGGGATGGTGTGGATTGCTCCCTGCTCTGCTTCACGGATGCCTTCCCCACACCGGTGGTGTTCACCGGAGCAGACACCGCTCTGCCCTACCGTGCCCACACCGCCGGGCTGGCCCTTGGGCCGGAACAGCTGGAGGCCGCCCCGTTCCGGGGCTCCTCTGCCTTCTGCTTTTCCTCCGCCGGGCTGGTGGACAGCCCCCTGCGGCTGGCCCACCTCGAGGCCCTTGCCGCCGCCCGGGATGCCGGGGCGCTCTGCTGCTATCTTCCCCGGCTGGCGCAGGCCGCGCCCTACTGGCCGCAGCGGGAGGCCCTGTGTCAGACCGCCCTGCAGTTTCTTGACCGGGCAGACGTTCTCTTTTTAGAGGAGAGCGACCTGCTCCTCCTCTTCGGCTCCCGGGAGCTGCGCACAGCCCTGTTTGCCCTGTTCACCGGCCATGTGCAGCTGATCTTTTTCTACAAAAAGGACAGGATTCTCGCCTTTACACGCAGCGTTATGGCTTCTGCCGCAAAAAAAGACCAGAGCCCGGCTCTGGTCTTGTATCGGATGGAGAAAATGATGCTCCCTGTCTCCGCTCTACCCAGATTAAATAAATCTGAGCTGAACGCGCTGATCGGATAATCCCCTGCCGCTGAGATGGCGGCGGGAACCAAACAAAAACAGCCAGCGCCGTGGAAAGGAGGAGAAAGCGGCGCTGGCTGTGTATGAGAACTCCCAAACATTTGCGGCTGTCAGGAGATGGTTGGTAGTCTGTCCGCTGCCTTGGCTATTGCCTCGCATCAGCAGGGGACAGTGTTTTTTAAAGGGGCCGCGCCGCCCGGTTTCTGCCGGAAATGCGCGGTTTTCATTGCCTGCATGGCATCTTGGGAGGATGTTTTTCTGTTCCTCCCTGACTGCACCCTTATTGTACAGGATAAAAATGGAGTTTCTTTGTGAGGAATTTGAACAAATTGAAAATAAACGGAGCCGCTGCACATCATTTTGTACAGCGGCTCCGTTTTTTACGATTTTTCTTTAATTTTCAGCCAGATTACCGGTGTAGAGCTGGTAATACTTGCCCTTCTTGGCGATCAGCTCATCGTGGCTGCCGCGCTCGATGATGCGGCCCTGCTCCAGAACTACGATACAGTCTGCATTGCGGACGGTAGACAGGCGGTGGGCAATGACAAAGCTGGTGCGGCCATACATCAGGCCGTCCATGCCCCGCTGGACCAGCGCCTCGGTGCGGGTATCAATGGAGGAGGTCGCCTCGTCCAGGATCAGCACCGGGGGATCGGCAACCGCGGCGCGGGCAATGGCCAGCAGCTGGCGCTGCCCCTGCGACAGGTTTGCACCGTCGTTGGTCAGCATGGTGTTGTAGCCATCGGGCAGACGCTTGACAAAGCCATCGGCATTGGCCAGCTTTGCGGCGGCAATGCACTCCTCATCGGTGGCATCCAGGCGGCCATAGCGGATGTTCTCCATGACCGTGCCGGTGAACAGGTGGGTGTCCTGCAGCACGATGCCCAGAGAGCGGCGCAGATCGTCCTTTTTGATCTTGCGGATGTTGATGCCATCATACCGGATCTTGCCGTCTGCGATATCGTAGAAGCGGTTGATCAGGTTGGTGATGGTGGTCTTGCCGGCACCGGTGGAGCCGACAAAGGCGATCTTCTGGCCCGGGCGGCCATAGAGGTTGATCCCGTGCAGAACGGTCTTTTCCGGCACATAGCCAAAATCGACATCGGTAAAGGTGATGTCGCCCGCCAGCTTGTGGTAGGTGGTGGTGCCGTCGTGGTGGGGATGCTTCCAGGCCCAGATGCCGGTGCGCTCGGTGGTTTCCATCAGCTCGTCATTCTTGCCATACTTGACGTTGACCAGGGTGACATAGCCTTCGTCGGTCTCGCTGGTCTCGTCCATCATCTTGAAGATACGCTCCGCACCGGCCAGTGCCATGATCACGCTGTTGGCCTGCATGGACACCTGGCTGATGGGCATATTGAAGCTCTTATTCAGGCTCAGGAAGGCCATCACGGTGCCCAGGGTCATGCCGCCGACATTGCCAACGGCCATGGCCGCGCCCGCCAGAGCACAGACCGCGTAGCTGCTATTGCCCAGCTGTGCGGTAACGGGCATGATGATGTTGGCGTAGCTGTTGGCCTGCTTGGCGCTTTCCTTCAGCTTATCGTTCAGCTGCCGGAAGCCGTCCAGAGCCTTCTGCTCGTGGGTGAACACCTTGACGACCTTCTGGCCCTCCATCATCTCTTCGATATAGCCGTTCACCTTGCCCAGATCCTTCTGCTGGGCCACAAAGTACTTGCCGCTCATGGCAGTGATCTTCTTGGAGCAGAACAGCATCAGGGCCACCATCAGCATGGTGACAACGGTGAGCTGCCAGCTCATCAGGCACATGCTGGTGAACACGGACACGATGGTGATGGCGCTGGACACCAGCTGAGGAATGCTCTGGCTGATCATCTGGCGCAGGGTGTCCACATCGTTGGTGTACACCGACATGATATCGCCGTGGGGGTGGGAGTCAAAATACCGGATGGGCAGGCTTTCCATGTGGGTGAAAAGCTGGACGCGCAGGTTGCGCAGGGTGCCCTGGGTCACGTTGACCATGATACGGGCGTTGAGCCATGCGGCCAGCACGCCGATAGCGTAGATGCAGCCGATGCGCACCAGTGCGCCTGCCAGCGGGCCGAAGTCCGGCGTGGCCTGCTTGGTCATGGGGACGATATAATCATCGATCAGGGTCTTGAGGAAGAGGCTTGCCTGCACGTTTGCCAGCGCGCTGACGATGATGCAGATCAGCACAAGGATGCAGTGGGGCAGATAGTGCTTGAACACCTCATCCATGATCCGCTTGAGCAGCTTGCCCGGATTCTCAACCTTCGGCTTGGGGCCGCCCATCCCACGGGGGCCGGGGCCCTTTACTTCTTTCACCTGTGCCATTACTGCTCACCTCCCTGCTTGTCAAAATCGCCGCCGCCCTGGGTCTGGCTGTTGTAAACTTCCTGATAGATCTTGTTTGTCTTGAGCAGCTCCTCGTGGGTGCCCAGGCCGTTGATCTGGCCGTTGTCCAGCACCAGGATGCGGTCTGCATCCTGCACGGAGGAGATGCGCTGTGCAATGATGATCTTGGTGGTGCCGGGGATCTCCTCCCGGAAGGCCTTGCGGATCTTGGCATCGGTCGCGGTATCCACGGCGCTGGTGGAATCGTCCAAAATCAGCACTTTGGGCTTTTTCAGCAGAGCGCGGGCAATACACAGCCGCTGCTTCTGGCCGCCGGATACATTCACGCCGCCCTGGCCCAGATCCGTATCATAGCCATTGGCCAGACGGTCGATAAATTCATCCACACAGGCAATCCGGCAGGCCTGCTCGATTTCCTCCTGGGTGGCATTTTCATTGCCCCACAGCAGATTTTCCCGAACCGTGCCGGAAAACAGCGTATTTTTCTGCAGCACCATGGCACAACTGTCGCGCAAGTGCTCCATGCTGTATCGGCGCACATCCCGGCCGCCCACACTGACGCTGCCTTTCGTAGCTTCATACAGGCGGGGGATCAATTGCACCAGGGTCGATTTTGCACTGCCCGTGCCGCCGATAATACCAATCGTCTGCCCAGCCTCGATATCCAAATTGATATCCTCCAGGTTCCACTCCGGGCTGTTGGGATCGTATTTGAAATACACATGGTCAAAGCGGATGCTGCCGTCTTTCACACGCGCAGTGGTATCGCAATGATCGTCGTTGATGTCCGGCGTTTCGTCCAACACTTCCACAATGCGGCGCCCGCAGGCCACACTCCGCGTCAGCATCATGAAAATCATGGAAACCATCATCAGAGAAACCAGAATCTGGCCCACATAGGTGAAAAACGTGGTCAGCAGGCCGATTTCCAGTGTGCCGCTGTCGACCATATGCCCGCCGAACCACATAATGGCAATGATACTGCCATAGATAACAAGCATCATAATAGGCATATTGATCACCACGCGGCCAAAAGCTGTCTCCGAAGCGCGCCTCAAATCAGTATTGCGCGCGTCAAATTTCTGCTTTTCATAGTCCTCCCGCACAAAAGATTTAACCACCCGGATAGCCGTCAGGTTCTCCTGCACGGACAGGTTCAGGCTATCGGTTTTTTCCTGCAGTTTGCGGAACAGGGGGCCGACTTTCAACAAAATCAGGAACACCACAATCGCCAGAATTGGAATGGCCACCAGAAACACCCGGGACAGCTGCACCGAAATCAACAGCGACAGTACCAATGCCGACACCAACATGACTGGCGCGCGCACCAGCAGGCGCATGCCCATCATCATGGTCAGCTGCATGGCGTTGATGTCGCTTGTCAGGCGAGTGATCAGCGTGGAAAACCGTTCAATATTGCTGAAGGAATATTCCTGAATACGGTCATACTCCGGAGCGCGCAGATTGGCTCCGAAACCCTGACCTGTTTTTGCCGACAAGTAAGCCGCGCTGATACCAAAGCCCAGGGACACAAGGGCCATCGCCACCATCAGGGCGCCCATGCGCACAGTATAGGACGCGTCGCCGCTTTGGATACCCACATCCACAATCCGCGCCATCACCAGCGGGATCAGCAGTTCAAAAACGGCTTCCGCCGCCGAGCAGATAATACCCAGGATAAACCATTTTTTGTATGGCCGCAGATACGGCCAGAGGTTTTTGATCATGCTTTTGCTTCTCCTCCCTTGAGATTCTCCATCACGCGGAAAAGCAGCCCTTTCAGCTGCTCCCGCTCC
>ENA-UESG01000630-UESG01000630.1-human-gut-metagenome-genome-assembly--contig:-NODE-630-length-31458-cov-4.581116_pt1 | contig 31458 bp, 25 predicted proteins | sample MGYA00243002_ERZ508003 | MGnify/ENA primary metagenome ERZ508003 (study PRJEB26167, sample SAMN06115514) | human gut metagenome | host: Homo sapiens | place: China:Shanxi | collected 2015-12-02... | reverse complement strand
TGGGGAAATGTCATCACAGATACAGAAAAGAGTTTCTGTTATGAAGGATATGAGGTTCCCTTTGAGTTAAATCATGTATTGTACAGAGGATACTACTATGACGGAAGTTGCACAGATACTGAAAGCGATACAAATCTTTATTATCTGCAGAGCAGATATTACGATGCAGAGGTGGGAAGAATTTTTGAAGAGAAATTTGGTGAAAAGGTATATGAATAAATATCATAAGCATGTTTGTATAACAAGTGAAATACAGGATAATGCATATGACGAACTTATCAATTGGTTAGAGTCAAAGTGCGACTCGTTTTCATTTTGCTTATCTCATTTTGGAAAAGTTGTAGTTACAGAATCTAATGCTGATATTTATCCAGAGTATGAAATTGGATATGTAGAAGAAGACGAAGAAAGCAAAAAAGATTATGAACAGTATAGGAGAAGAGTGCAAAAATATTTGGAAAATATTTCAGAATATATCATAGAGAATTATGTTGATATAGAATATTGTGAAACGATTTCGGGGTATGAAAAGGAAATCTTTATTATTAAATTTAATAATATTACAAAAAAGTTTTTTGAAAATGTTAAGGATTTGTATGGCTGGTTGTATCCGGAATTTCCAGAACATTTGACATAGAAAAGTATGGCGAAAACAAAAACATTGTTTTTTCACTCACATATCCTGTTTTACTTTTGGTATGACGAATATAATCTACAGTAAGCTTTTTGAGTAGCTTCTTTACATACATATTAATAGTGTTGAGTATATTGATAAGTACAATGTTAATGGCATGTGGGAAAAAATATAGTGATTATAAAAACATTTGGATATCTAAAGATAGAAAAGTAAAAAAAGAACCTGAAGGAATAGCAATAATAGAATAAGTAATTTAGCATAGAGTTTATAAATAAAATGAAATAATTTGTTGAATTATTAGCTAATAGGTTGTAAAATATACTCTGTAAAGTGCTTATGGACACAGAGAAAAAGGAAAATTTAATAATTACAACAGGGGAGCTTGTAGGCAGGCTGAGAGGAAGTGATCAACTTCGACCCATGAACCTGATTTGGATAATGCCAACGTAGGAAGAAATCAATTTTAAGATTCATTGCGGACAGACCAAATAGGTTTGTCCTTTTTCTTTTGTGAAAAATTAAATTCAGGAGGACAAAGATGTTTAAAGAATGTTTAGAAAATGTTAGAAAGAATGTGCCATTAGTACACAATATTACAAATTATGTAACAGTAAATGATGTTGCAAATGTTTTGCTTGCCTGTGGAGGAAGCCCTATTATGTCAGATGACATTGATGATGTAGTGGATATTACATCTATATGTGGCGGTCTTAATATTAATATTGGAACATTAAATAAGAATACTATACCTTCAATGTTTGCAGCAGGAAAGAAAGCAAACGAATTAGGTCATGTTGTTTTACTTGACCCTGTTGGAGCAGGAGCAAGTGCCTTAAGAACTAACACAGCTAACGAACTTATGGAAAAAGTAAAGTTTGATGTTGTTAGAGGAAATATTTCAGAAGTTAAGACTTTAATGGTTGGAAGTGGAAGTACTAAAGGTGTTGACGCTGACGTAGCCGATAAAGTTACAGATGAAAATCTTGAAGAAACTATTTCTAAATTAAAAGCTTTTTCAAAAGCAACAGGAAGCATTATTGCCGTAACAGGTGCAATTGACTTAGTATGTAATAGCGAAAAATGTTATGTAATAAGAAATGGCAAGCCACAGATGAGTTCCATTACAGGAACAGGTTGTCAGCTTTCAGGACTTATGACAGCATATTTAGTAGCTAACTCTGACAACAAGTTAGAAGCAGCCGCAGCTGCAGTTTGCTTAATGGGACTTGCAGGAGAGATTGCTTATGACAGAATGCAGGATGGTGATGGCAACTCAACATACAGAAACAGAATTATTGATGCTATCTACAACATGGATGGAGACACATTGGAAAAAGGAGCAAAATATGAAATCAAGTAATACTACAACAGATGAGTTATTACTATATGCAGTAACAGACAGAGCCTGGCTTGGAAACGAAACACTTTATGAACAGGTTGAAAAATCATTAAAGGGTGGAGTAACTTTTGTACAGCTTAGAGAGAAAAAACTTGATGAAGAAAGTTTTTTACAGGAAGCCATTGAAATAAAAGAGTTATGCAAAAAGTACAACGTTCCATTTGTAATAAATGATAATGTAGACATTGCCATAAAAATGGATGCAGACGGAGTACACGTTGGACAAAGTGACATGGAAGCAGGAGACGTTAGAAAGAAACTTGGTCCTGACAAAATTATTGGCGTTTCAGCCCAGACAGTTGAACAGGCAATTTTAGCTGAAAAACACGGAGCTGACTACTTAGGAGTTGGAGCAGTATTTCCAACAGGCTCAAAAGATGATGCAGAAGATGTACCTTTTGAAACATTAAAAGCCATATGTGAAGCGGTAAGCATACCGGTAATCGCAATTGGCGGAATAACAAAGGATAACGTAAAAGAACTTGCAGGAAGCGGTATTTGCGGAATCGCAGTAATAAGTGCCATATTTGCAAGCAAAGACATAGAAACTGCAACAAAAGAACTAAAAGTCAACACAATAAAAGCTGTAAAGTAGGAGAACAAATGTCAACAGGATTTATATTTGATGTAGATGGAACAATACTAGACTCAATGGGAATATGGATGAACGTAGGAGAACTATATCTAAAAGATATGGGAATAAAGGCGGAACCAAATCTTGGAGAAATTCTATTCGAAATGACAATGAATGAAGGTGCAGAATACATACAAAAAAAGTATAATCTAAACCTTACAACAGAAGAAATATGCACCGGAATAAACAACCGTGTATACAAATTCTACGAAAAAGAAGCAATGCCAAAACCAAAGGTTATAGACTTTATAGAACAAGCCTACGAGAACAAAATCCCAATGACAATAGCAACGTCAACAGACAGACCAATGATAGAAGCAGCTTTCAAAAGACTGCACATAGACAAATATTTCAAAAAAATATTTACCACGACAGAGGTTGGATATGGAAAAGACAAACCGGACATCTTCATAAAAGCAATGGAAGAAATGGAAACAACACCAAAGCAAACATGGCTATTTGAAGATGGAGCATACTCAATAGAAACAGCCAAACAACTAGGCATAAAAACAATAGGAATCTACGATCCTGCAAGCGAAAAAGACCAGGAAAAAATAAGAAACCTAACAAACATCTACATAAAAAATTGGACAGAACACAAAACCCTACTTAACCAAATACAAAATAACAAGTAGAAACAACCTAAACAAAAAACAAAAAGGAAAAACTATTTAACCAAAAACAAACAACAGGGTTTCCTATTATTCAAACAAAAAATAATAAACCCTGACAAAGCGATAAATTGGGGGCACCACCTTATATCGCTATACAAAACACAAGTAAAAAAGTACAACTTGTGAACCACAAAAACTAAAAAACTTACAGGCAAAGCATTATATAGTGAAAGTACTATTATCACCGGCGGAAGAAAATTTTGAAAACAAACAATAGGCAGATTTTGGCAATTTTGCGAGCATAGTGTAAAGCGAGAAACCTACTGTTTGAGCCGTAGGCGAGTTTAGGTTTTCGCTTTACAATAGACGGCGGAGCAAAATAACAAAATCAACGTGTTTGTGACAAAATTTTCTTTCGCCGGTGAGGAAAACTATCAGTAAAGTTTTGCCGGAAAAGGAGAAAAGAATGAACACAGCATTAACAATTGCAGGAAGTGATTCTTGTGGAGGCGCCGGAATACAAGCAGACATAAAGACAATGACAGCTAATGGAGTTTATGCCATGAGTGCTATTACAGCCTTAACTGCTCAAAATACAACCGGCGTATCAGACATCTATGAAGTAAGCCCTGAATTTTTACAGGCACAGCTAAAAGCTATATTTGAAGACATAACACCGGATGCCGTAAAAATAGGAATGGTATCATCAAGTGACTTAATCAAAACAATAGCTAAAAGCCTAAAAGAATACAATGGAAAGAACATAGTTCTTGATCCCGTTATGGTTGCAACAAGCGGAGCAAAATTAATAAGCGATGATGCCATAAGCACTTTAAAGGAATACTTAATTCCTTTGGCAACAGTAATAACACCGAATATTCCGGAAGCAGAAGTGTTATCCGAAATGGAAATACACAACGAAGAGGAAATGATAAAGGCAGCAGCAGTTATTAGCGAAAAATATGACTGCGCCGTATTATGCAAGGGCGGTCACAGCATAAATGATGCCAACGACCTTCTTTACAGAAACGGTGAATACAAGTGGTTCTATGGTAAGAGAATTAACAATCCTAATACACATGGAACAGGATGTACACTTTCCAGTGCCATAGCTTCAAATCTTGCAAAAGGCAGAGATTTGGACACATCAGTAGAAAAAGCAAAAGAATATATTTCAGGAGCATTATCAGCAATGCTTGATTTAGGAAAAGGCAGTGGTCCTATGAATCATGCATTTGCAATTAAGTGCGACTAAAAAAGGAAAGAGGTACATAAAATGGATAAAAAAGGAACATCAGTATTTAGTAATAGTTTAATTTGGTTTGGAGCAGGTGTATCAATTGCAGAAATTGTAACAGGTACATATCTTGCTTCACTTGGAATGGAAAAAGGCATTCTTGCGATTATTATCGGACACTTAATTGGCTGCTCACTTTTATTCCTTGCAGGAGTAATCGGTGCAAAGACAAAGAAAAGTGCAATGGAAACAGTAAAGATAAGTTTCGGTCAGAAAGGAAGTATTCTATTTTCAGTATTAAATGTTATTCAATTGGCAGGATGGACAGCCATTATGATTTATGACGGCGCACTTTCAGCCAACGGAATTTTTAATACAGGAAACTGGGTGTGGTGCATTGTAATCGGTGTACTTATTATTATTTGGATTTTTATTGGAATAAAAAACATCGAAAAAGTAAATGTTGTTGCAATGACAGCTTTATTTATTCTTACAATTATTTTATGCAAGGTGGTATTTTTTGATAATGGTGTGGCAACAAGTGTTCCGGCAGATGGATTAACATTTGGTGCAGCAGTAGAACTTGCAGTTGCAATGCCACTTTCATGGCTTCCGTTAATAAGCGATTATACAAGAGAAGCAGAAAAACCAATTAAGGCTACAGCAGCAAGTGCAATTGTTTACGGCATCGTAAGCTGTTGGATGTACATTATTGGAATGGGTGCAGCTATTTTTGCACAGAATGCAGGAATCGACCAGATAATGTTAAAGGCAGGTCTTGGAATAGCAGGACTTCTTATAATTGTTTTTTCAACAGTTACAACAACATATTTGGATGCATATTCAGCAGGTGTTTCAAGTGAAACAATCTTTAGCAAAATTAACGGAAAGTATATGGCGATTGCAGTAACAATCGTTGGTACAATAGCAGCAATTATTTACCCAATGGACGATATTACTGATTTTCTTTATTTAATAGGTTCAGTATTTGCACCTATGATTGCAATTCAAATTGCAGACTTCTTCATTATCAAAAACAATAGCGAAGATAAAAACGTTGAAATTACAAATATTATAATTTGGGTTATTGGATTTATTCTATACAGATATCTTATGACAGTTGATATAATTGTTGGAAATACATTGCCTGATATGGCAGTTACTGTTATTATATGTATTATAGTCAGTAAATTTAAAAAGGCTAAATAAGTAGCGCAGATTATTTTGACTTAAAGAACAATCATATATAATCTGTGCCAAATGGGAAATGGAGAAATGTATGATTAATTATGGATTTTCAATAAAAGGAAAGTCCCACAGTACCAGAAATATGGCCTGTCAGGACGCTAATAAAGTAATACAACTTAATAATGGATGCTCAGTAGGTTTAGTAGCTGACGGTGTAGGAAGTGCAAAATCTTCCGATATAGGAGCAAAGATTGCAGTAGAAAAAGCAGGAGAATATTGTAGTAAAAATATTAATTCCGGTATGAATTTAGACCAACAATTGCAGGTATTAAAGGATTCTTTTTCTTATGCATTAAATAGCATTAACCAGTATGCAACAGAGAACAATGCACAGATTGAAGATTTCGATACAACTCTTAGCGGAGCGATTTATGATGGACAAAGCATTGCTTATGGACACGCCGGGGATGGTGGCATAGTTGTAAAAAAGAATGACGGAACTATGGATATCATAACTGAACAGCAACAGGGTGAGAACAAGCAGTATGTTAAGCCATTGAGAGCTGGAGAAGGCAGTTGGAGCTTTGGAAAGTTAGACAACAACATTGCTTCAGTTATGCTTGTTACAGATGGTATTCTTAATGAACTTATTTCACCATTTTTGTTAAATGCCACAGACAGTGTTGCAAAAGCAACAGGTCAGAAGAAAGTTTACAATTCAGCAGCAGAATTTCTTATGAATCCTGACTGTGTTATGAATAATAAGTCATTTAACAATCCTAAGAACATTCTTGAAAGTTTCTTAGACGGAGATATGGACAGAAATGTTTTTTCTAATTGCTTGAAGAATGGATATAGTAAGTTTTTTGACGAAAATCTTACAAAAAGATTGTGCGACGGAATGGCTAAGTATAGCTATCCAATTTGGGCATTAGACCAGATTACAGACGACAAAACTGTTGTATGTATGATGAATGAACAGGCAAAGGTTTCATGCCAGCCACCTGCATTTTACAGCGAACCGGATTGGCAGGGATTAAAAACCACATATGAGAAAATGGTTCATCCTGAAAAATTTGTTAATGAACTGCCTAAGAAAGATTTGGGAAGTACACAGCAGATTAATGCAGACAACAATGCCAAAAAGCAAAGTCAGAACAAACCTAAGTCAGAAGACAATGCTAAGAAGCAGTCTGACAATAATAAAAACAAAACAAAAAAGACAAAGAAAACTAAGACTAAAAAGACCAGAGGCAGAAGCAAAAAGTCAAGAGGAGGCATAAGCACTCCAAGCTTAGGTCGCAGGGAGAGAAGAGGAAGAAGAGGCAGACGTCAGAGAAAGCAGCATCATTTCTTCACTAACCTGTTATTATTCTTAATTCTTATTTGTATGGCTGCAGCAGTTGCAGTGGGAGGTTTGTTTGTATATAAACGTTATTATCAGAATAGAAATAATAATGAGAGCCAGACTGAAAGTGTAAATAAGAATAGCAAGTCAGATACAAACAGTGGAGATTCAAACGGAAGCGATGATGTAGGTTCTGATAATGGTTCAGATAGTTCAACTGGAAGTGATTCAGGAAGTTCAGATGACAGTTCCAGTGGAAGTTCAGAAAAGTCAGATAGCGATTCTAGTGGAAGTTCTGATTCAGGAAGTTCAAGCTCAGATTCAGATGGCTCAGATTCATCTAATAACGGAAGTAGTAGCGATTCATCAGATTCAGGTGACAGTTCATCAAGCGATGGCACTGATTCACAGGCAGTTGATGGAGAATAATATCCTACAAAAATAATATAAAATAAAAAGGTTTCTTGAAAAATGCTCACAATGATGTATAATATTGTGGTATGCGTAGGCATTTTTTTAGAAGCCTTTTTCTTTTAATAACAAAATACCTACAGATTCAGGGGTACTAAGTTGAATATTAAAGATTTATTAAAAAGTAAAAAGTTTAAAAATATACTGATAACAATAGTAGAAATTCTTGTTGTGGCAGGAATAATATTTGCAGCGTTAATGTATATGCAAAGCAAGATTAACAAAGATGCAGATAAGACTAGCGGTGTTGGAAACACTATCGCCACAGATGAAGAAGAGAAAACAGTACAGAAACAGTCAGATGAATTTTATTTGCAGATTAATATGGCAAAGAATGTTATGGTAGTCTACAGATATGATGCTGACAAGAAGAACAAGACAGCCTATAAGATTTTTCCATGCACATTGGGAGAGAATGTTAAAAAGGGCAAATACAAAATTGAAAAGAGCTATTCATGGGTTAAAAACAATGGATGGCACAGGTACAATACTTTATATACTTATTCAGCATGGATTCAGTCAGCAGAATATAGCGACAGATATCCTGATACTTTAGTTAAGAAGTCTTATAATTCAGTAGGTAAGAATAAGAAAGTTGACAAGTCAATTATTTTGTATGCATCAGATGCAGCTTGGATTTACAATAACTGTAAGGACAAGACAGTGCTTGAAATAGTGAAAGGTTCAAAGAAAGACCAACTTCCACTACAGGTTGGAAAAAAGACTGAAACAAACAAGTATTGTGGATGGGATCCTACAGATCCTGATAAAAGCAATCCATACTTGAAGAAAGCTAATGGTACAATATCAACAGGATACACACCTGTTAATGTTGAAAAAGGTGAAAAGATAGATTATTTAAGTAACCTGTTAGCATTAGATGAAACAGGAAAGAATATTACAGGAAAGCTTAAGTATAATAAGATTGATTCTTCCAAAACAGGAACATCTAAAGTGACATATACTTACAAGCTTAAATCAGGTAAGAAGATAACAGCTTCATTATCATACAAGGTAGTTGATACAACAAAGCCTAAGGTTACATGTTCTAAGACTCAGTTTACTTATGAAGTAAAAAGCAAAGACCAAAAGGATATGAACAAGGAATCTAACGCTAAGGCTATTAAAGAAATGGTTAGAAAGTATGTATCCTGTAATGAAAGTGACGTAACAATCACAATAACAACAGTTGATCCATTGGAATTAAAGGAAGGCAACTTCCCGGTTTCAATTAAGGCACAGGACAAGGCAGGAAATGTTGGCTCCTGTCAGGTTATGTGTGAAATAAAAATAAAAGAATCTAAGGGTAATAAGAAATTTGAACCGTCCAAGGCTCAAAAGAAAAAGCTTAAATTACCGAAGGAAACTTCAAAACCTAAAGAGTCTGAGAAAAAAACAAAAGAAAAGCAGACTAAGGAAAAAACAACAAAGAAGGTAAGCGAAACAAAGAAGAATGTTAAGCAGACCGAAACAACTAAGTCTTCTAATGAGAACACAACAACTATAGCTAAAGATTAAATTTTTATACATATTTTTAGGAGGAAATAAATTATGGCAACACCTTATAATCATAAGGAAATTGAAAAAAAGTGGCGTCACAATTGGGATGTAACCCCTATTAATAAAGACACTACAAAACCAAAATATTATTGTCTTGATATGTTCCCTTATCCATCAGGATCAGGACTTCATGTAGGACATTGGAGAGGATATGTTATTAGTGATGTATGGAGCAGATATAAGATGCTTCATGGTTATCATATTATTCATCCTATGGGATGGGATGCTTTTGGTCTTCCGGCAGAAAATTATGCTATTAAGATGAAGACACATCCGGCTATTTCAACAGCAGCTAATATTGCAAACATTAAGAGACAGATTAATGAAATTGCTTCTCTTTATGACTGGGATATGGAAGTTAACACAACAGATCCTAAGTTCTATAAATGGACTCAGTGGATTTTTGTTCAGATGTTTAAGAAAGGACTTGCTTACGAGAAGGAAATGCCAATTAACTGGTGTCCATCATGTAAGACAGGTCTTGCTAATGAAGAAGTTGTTAACGGATGTTGTGAAAGATGTGGAGCAGAAGTTACAAAGAAGAACCTTAAGCAGTGGATGTTAAAAATCACAGCTTATGCTGACAGACTTCTTGCAGATTTAGACAAGCTTGACTGGCCTGAAAAAGTTAAAAAAATGCAGGCAGACTGGATTGGAAAATCATATGGTGCAGAGGTTGACTTTAAATTAGAAAACTCAGACGAGAAGATTACAGTATATACAACAAGACCTGATACACTTTACGGTGCAACATTTATGGTACTTGCTCCTGAACATGCTATGGCAAAATCTCTTGCAACAGATGAGACAAGAGCAGATGTTGAAGCATACATTCAGATGGCAGCTAATAAGTCATCTGTAGACAGACTTCAGGGAAAAGAAAAAACAGGTGTATTTACAGGAAGTTATGCAATTAACCCATTAAACGGTGCAAAGGTTCCAATCTGGCTTTCAGATTATGTACTTGCTGATTATGGTACAGGTGCAATTATGTGTGTTCCTGCACATGATGACAGAGACTTTGCTTTTGCAACTAAGTTTAACATTCCAATTATTCAGGTTATTGCAAAAGATGGTAAAGAAATCGAAAATATGACAGAAGCTTACACAGAAGCTGTAGGTACTATGATTAACTCAGGTGAGTGGAATGGTATGGAATCTTCTGTTCTTAAAAAAGAAGCTCCTCACATTATTGAAGAAAAAGGATTCGGTAGAGCTACAGTTAACTATAAATTACGTGACTGGGTATTCTCAAGACAGAGATATTGGGGTGAACCTATTCCAATCGTACATTGTCCTGACTGTGGAGCAGTTCCGGTTCCTGAAGATCAGTTGCCATTATTATTACCTGACGTAGAATCATATGAACCAACAGGTACAGGTGAATCACCACTTGCAGCAATTGATGAATGGGTTAACACAACTTGTCCTTGCTGTGGAAAACCTGCAAAGCGTGAAACAAATACAATGCCACAGTGGGCAGGATCATCATGGTATTTCTTAAGATATATTGATAATAAGAATGACAAAGAACTTGTTTCAAGAGAAAAAGCTGACAAGTATCTTCCGGTAGATATGTATATTGGTGGTGTTGAGCATGCAGTTCTTCACTTACTTTATTCAAGATTCTATACTAAATTCTTACATGATATTGGAGTAGTTGATTTTGACGAACCATTTAAGAAATTATTTAACCAGGGTATGATCACAGGTAAGAATGGTATTAAGATGAGTAAATCAAAGGGTAACGTTGTATCACCTGATGATTTGGTAAGAGATTACGGATGTGACTCATTAAGACTTTATGAAATGTTCGTAGGACCACCTGAACTTGATTCAGAATGGGATGAAAGAGGAATTGATGGTGTATATAGATTTATCACAAGATTCTGGAAGTTAGCAGTAGATAGCATTGAAGCTAATGTTGAGCCAACTAAGGAAATGATAAAACTTCGTCACCAGATGGTTCATACAATTACAAGACGTCTTGAAGACTTTAGTTTAAATACAGTAGTTTCAGGTTTTATGGAATTTAATAACAAGTTTATTGAATTAGCTAAGAAAGAAGGCGGAATTGACAAAGAAACAATTCAGACTTTCGTTACATTATTAGCTCCATTTGCACCACATATCGGTGAAGAATTATGGGAAAGACTTGGAAACACAGGTAGCGTATTTGAAAACAACAAGTGGCCTGAAGCTGACGAAGAACTTATGAAGGATGATGAAATCCAGGTTCCTGTTCAGATTAACGGTAAGACAAAAGTTGTAATCAGTGTACCTGCGGACATTTCAAAGGATGACGCTATTGCTCAGGGTAAAGAAGCATTAGGCGACAAGTTAACAGGAAACATTGTTAAGGAAATTTATGTTCCAGGAAGAATTATAAATATAGTTGCTAAATAATTAAGTATTTAGTTGAAAAGCTGTTGTTAGGTTGTGATGACCTGATGGCAGCTTTTATCTTTATAGACAAGAAATACCAAGTGTGATAAAATCTTGAAAAAGATAACACTAAGGGTGCGGCAATTTAAATATCAAATTGGCTAGGCAAAATTATGTGAGCGTTGGTATTATAGTGAAGAGAGAAAATATAATATGGAGTAAGAGGTTATGGAATTACAGGACAAAAAATATAGAATTTTAGATATTTTCTTTAGACTGCTTAAAGGTGAGTTTGTGTCTGTAAGGAATTGCTGGTGCTTATAGAAATTTTAATAGCAAGCCGTTCTTTGCCGAAAGACAGTATGGAAGAAATATGATTACAGTGTACAAAGTCATTCATCCACTTGTGATGAAACAAAAGAGGATGAGTGACTTTGGGACACACATCAATTCATTTTCTTTCGTTTCCCAAGCATGCTTACCATTCTTTTTATGGTATCAATTCTTTTGATTTCCTCAGGCGACATATCAGCTTTTAGAACTTCAAGTATGGCATCTGTTTCTTTGTCGGTGAAGTTTATGCCATTTTTGGATGCCTGATTTGTTTCTTTAATAAAATATGTAAGCATTTGCTTCGCATCCATATCTCCTGCACCATTTAATATTTTAGTTAGAACTTCCATTTTTTCAGTAGAAATATCTGAAAGTACAGGATTTTCCATCCATTTGTTATTAATCATAGAACCTCCTTAAATCACATACCAAACATATCCATGTATCCGCTTAAAATATCCTGCTTTGCCCCGTCATCCATATTCATCATTTCCATAACAGTCATTAAAGTTTCAAGAGTTTCCTTGTCCCCGTCATTTAAAAATTCCTTAATATCTTCAAGCATACTTTCAAGCCCTTTATGATTGGCATTCATAGCTGCAATGGAAACATTTTGGTTAACACGAAAGGTATTTTCTAGCTCTATAAACTTGATATAAACCCCGAGAACAGTTGCAAGATTATTATCAATATAAGGGATTATGGCTTTTACTAACTGCATAGTCTGATTAGTTACCATGGAATCGAATTTTGTTTGCATAAAACGGTTGTTTTCCATATAACCATAATCCCCCCGGATAATATTGTGTTGTCTGTTTTATTAAGTTTATGCTGTAAAAACAAATAAAATACTAAATTAAAAATATGCGCACATAATACTTGTAAGTAAAACAAACAGGTTTGTGTCTTCTATATTATTGTATAAAAGAGCGTTTTTGGTCAGACATAGAAAGTCGTATTGGTAAAAGTCGTTGTCATCAACTAGCAGCCGCAACCACAGCCGTTTCCATTACCAAAGAATGAACCACAACCGCCACAGCAGCTAAGAAGCAAGATAATCCAGATAATGCTTGAGCAGTCATTGCCACCACAACCACAGCCTGAGCCGTTGCCACAACCTCCACAACACAAAAGTATAAGGATAAGGAGTAAACAGTTGTTGTTTCCACCGTCTCCGCAACCACATCCACAGTTTGTTGCTGCTAAATCACTCATTTTGAATCTCCTAATTTTTGTTTACACTAAAGTATATGTAACCTGACCTGTTCCGGTTACAAAAAAATAAAAAATGTTAAAAAGCTACAAGGACAAAAGCAAAAATAAGCCATATATTATAGTAGAAATATCAGATAAAATAATGGTAAATATAATGAAGAAGGTAAGACAAATTCTAAACATAGATAGTTTGCACAAAAATAATATAATGGGAGAAAATGTGACAGTTGCAGTCCTTGATACGGGAATATACAATCATCCTGATTTTGGGGAAAGAATAATAAAATATAAGGATTTTGTAAACGGAAAAACAGCCATTTATGACGATGAGGGACACGGAACTCATGTAACGGGAATACTGGCAGGAGATGGAAAAATGTCTAACGGCTTTTTTAAAGGAATTGCGCCTAAGTCGGACATAGTATCACTGAAGGTTCTTGATAAAAGAGGCATTGGCAAGGAAGATAACGTAATAAGTGGAATTTGGTGGATTATTGATAATGGAAAGAAATATAACATAAAAGTGGTTAACATATCTTTTGGCACATTTAATAAAGAGGGAAATAATAAGAAATTAATTGAGGCTGTGGAACTTTTATGGGACATGGGATATGTTATTATAGCTGCAGCAGGAAATAATGGACCGGAATATGGAACTGTGTCAATTCCTGGAAGCAGTAAGAAGATAATTACAGTTGGGGCATTAGATGATAATATTAAGATGGTAGTAAACGGTAGGATTACAAAGAATTACTCAGGTAGAGGTCCAACAAAAGAGTGCGTTCAAAAACCTGATATTTTGGCTCCGGCCAATGGCATATACAGTTGCAGTAATGGCATAAAGTCAGGATACAGCTATGTACCAAAAAGCGGAACATCAATGGCAACACCTATAGTTTCAGGCGTGATTTGTATGATTTTAGGCATTAATAAGGAAATGTCTAACATACAGTGCAAGAAGTTGATAAGGAATACGGCAATTGATTTAAAAATGGAAGGAAACAGGCAGGGCTGGGGAAAAATCAACCCTGAAAAAATGGTTAATTTTTGTAAGAAATAAAAAAAAGCAGGGGAATTTGTTTACTTTAGCACTGTAATTAGTTATAATTTAGTGGAGTAGTTTGATAGCTTAATTTAGGAGGAAATATAATGGAAAAGATTAAAATGACAACTCCATTGGTAGAAATGGATGGCGATGAAATGACAAGAATCCTTTGGAAAATGATCAAAGAAGAATTGTTATTACCTTTTGTTGATTTAAAGACAGAATATTATGATTTAGGACTTGAGTATAGAAATGAGACTAATGACCAAGTTACTTTTGATTCTGCAGAAGCAACTAAGAAATACGGTGTAGCTGTAAAATGTGCAACAATCACACCTAACGCAGCAAGAATGCCGGAATACCATCTTAAGGAAATGTGGAAGAGTCCTAATGGTACTATTAGAGCTATTCTTGACGGAACAGTATTTAGAGCACCTATCATTGTAAAAGGTATTGAACCATACGTAAAGAACTGGAAGAAGCCTATTACAATTGCAAGACACGCATATGGTGATGTTTACAAGGGTGTTGAAATGAAGATTCCTGCAGCAGGCAAGACAGAACTTGTTTACACTAATGAAGCAGGAGAAGAAACAAGAGAATTAATTCACGATTTTAAGGGTGCAGGAATTATCCAGGGTATGCACAACTTAAATGAATCTATAGAAAGTTTTGCAAGAAGTTGTTTCAATTTTGCATTAGATACAAAGCAGGATCTTTGGTTTGCAACAAAAGATACAATTTCAAAGAAATATGACCACACATTTAAAGATATTTTCGCTGAAATTTTTGAAGCTGAATATAAAGAAAAATTTGATGAAGCAGGAATTGAATATTTCTACACACTTATTGACGATGCAGTAGCACGTGTAATGAGATCAGAAGGTGGATATATTTGGGCTTGTAAGAACTATGACGGTGATGTAATGTCAGATATGGTTGCAACAGCATTCGGTTCATTATCAATGATGACATCAGTACTTGCTTCACCACAGGGTTACTACGAATATGAAGCAGCTCACGGTACAGTACAGAGACATTATTACAAGTACTTAAAGGGTGAAGAAACATCAACTAACCCTATCGCAACAATTTTTGCATGGTCAGGAGCTTTAAGAAAACGTGGAGAACTTGACAAACTTCCTGAACTTATGGAATTTGCAGACAAGCTTGAAAAGGCATGTATCGACACAATTGAAAATGGCGAAATGACAGGAGATTTATATTTAATTTCAACACTTGAAAACAAGAAGAAATTAAATACAGAAGAGTTCATTATGGCTATTAGAAAGACATTAGAAGGATTAATGTAGGGTAATAAATATTAGAACGTGTCCAAAGGTTATTTTTCTACCATTGTGCAAGCACAGATGGGAAAGAACTTTTGACACTGTAATAATATTTTATTATATATTTTTTATTATTAATGAGGTTAAAAACGAAGGGAGAAGGAAATATGAAAATTAGTAAGAAGATTTCAGTAATTACATTGGCAGCATTGTTTTCATTGTTATTTGCAATGACAGCTTTTGGTGCAACAGGAAAGGTTACAGGATTAAAGCAGGAGAAGGCTTCAACTAATACTGTAAGTATTGCTTGGGATAACTATTTAGGAACTAATGTGAAATATATAATTGAAACCTCTTATGATAATCAGACTTTCAAAAAAACAGATTCAAGTTAGTCAGCATCAGATTTACTTTATGTTAAGGCATTAAAGCCTGTTTATGTAAGAGTAAAGGCTGTAAGTACTACTAGTGAGAACACAGTTTATGCTATTTCTGATTCAATTCAGGTAGCATCAGTACCTGCTGATGTTAAGGATTTAAGACAGACAACAGCTACAACATCAAGCATAACAATTAGTTGGACAGCTAGTGAAGGTGCTACATCTTATGAGATTGTCAGATTTGTAAATAATAATGAATATGTAGTAGGTTCAACAACATCAACTACATATACAGTAGACGGTTTTAACAACAAACTTAAGAACGATACTTACGTTGGTGTAAGACCTGTTAGAACAGTTAATGGATTTTCTGCAAAGACAACAGGATTCTATAATACGGAATACTTGAGTCCATATAAGATTAATCTTGTTCCTGAAAAGGTTCAGGGATTAGCAATTACAAACTATTATAATTCTTTAAAAGAGGTTACTTTTGGATTTACACAGCCTGAATACCACGACGGTTATGTATATGAACTTTATACATACAAGAAAAAGAAAGTATCTTCAGGCAATTTGTCAAGTATATCATATAATACTTTAAAGAACATTAAGAATCAGTTCTACAAGTTAAGAGTAAGAGCTTATGTAACAATTGATAACAAGAACTACTATGGAGCCTGGTCTGATTATACAGTTTTTGCATTACAGCCAAAGGTTGGACTTAAGAAGTCAGGTAAGAAGTTAAAGATTACTTGGAAGAAAGTTAGTGGAGCAAAGAATTATACAGTTTACATGTCTACATCAAAGACTGGTGGCTACAAGAAACTTACTACAACAAAGAAGCGTGCTTATACAGCTAAAAAATTCAAAAAGAAGAAGCTTAATAAGAAGAAAACATACTATGTTTATGTAGTGGCAAACAGAAAAGAAGGCAAGAAAACTTATAAATCAAAAGCAGTTAACTGCTATTATTTATACTAAAAGTATTTGCCTGTAATGATTGCAGGTAGTAACAAAGGGATCGTCGTGGTGGCGGTCCCTTTATGATAAAAAATATTCAATAAGATTATTGGTATTTTAAAAGAAATTGAGCAAAATATATATAAGGCAGGAAGAGAAAATGTTAGAGAATTTAAAGAAACTTGTGTCATATTACAAACCTTATAAGAAAGTTTTTCTGGCAGATATGTTTTTTGCAATAATGGCATCATTTATAGCATTGCTAATACCGTTGGTAGTAAGATATGTTACGGCAAAAGTAATATATATGCCAGCAGAACAGGTTGTAAAAACAATGATTATCATAGCTATCGTTGTTGGAATTTTGATTTTGTTCCAGTGTTATTGTAACTATTACATTGCCAATTATGGTCACGTAATGGGTGCAAAAATCGAATATGATATGAGAGCGGAAATATTTGGACATTTTCAAAAATTATCTTTTTCATTTTATGATGATGAAAAAGTAGGACAGTTAATGTCAAGAATAACTTCGGATCTTTTTGATATTACTGAATTATTACATCATGGTCCGGAAAACGTAACCATATCAGTAATAAAGATTATAGGAGCTTTGGCAATTCTTTTAAGCATAAATGTAAGACTTTCTCTTATAGCATTTTTATTAGTTCCATTTATGTTTGTTTACGCATATTTCTTTAATAAGAAAATGAAACAGGCGTTTAGAGTTAACAGAATCAAAATAGCGGAAATAAACGCACAAATAGAAGACAATCTTTCGGGAATAAGAGTGGTAAAATCTTTTGCCAATGAAGACTTGGAAAATAAAAAATTTAAAGTGGGAAACGATGCTTTCCTTGAAGCAAAGAAGAATAACTATAAGTATATGGGTGGATACAACTCAGGACTTACAGCTTTTACAACAATGATTAATCTTCTTGTTATAGTTTCAGGGGGATTAATGATAACTAAGGACATGATATCTGTAACAGACCTTGTTACATTTTTATTATATATAAATATTTTTACAGATCCTATTAAAACGTTAATTGATTTTACGGAACAGTTTCAGAATGGATATTCAGGATATGAAAGATTTCTGCAGATTCTTTCAATTGAACCTGAAATTAAGGATAGTGAAAACGCAGTTTCAATAAGTAATGTTAAAGGTGACATTAAACTTGAAGATGTTTCATTTAAGTATAATGACAGCTCTCATAGAGTTTTGAAACATATTAATCTGGAAGTTAAGGCAGGCTCTTATGTGGCACTTGTAGGTTCATCAGGAGCAGGTAAGACTACACTTTGCAATCTTATTCCAAGATTTTATGAAGCCACAAGTGGAAAAATAACTATTGATGGAAAAGACATTAAAGACATAAAATTAAAAGATTTAAGAGATAATATAGGTATAGTACAGCAGGATGTTTACCTTTTCGTGGGAACAGTATATGACAATATTAAATATGGTCGTCCTAATGCAACAAGGGAGAAAGTAATTGCAGCAGCAAAGGAAGCTAATGCATATGATTTTATAATGTCACTTCCAAATGGCTTTGAAACAGATATAGGACAGAGAGGTATTAAGCTGTCAGGCGGACAGAAACAGCGAATTTCAATAGCAAGAGTATTCCTTAAGAATCCTCCAATATTGATTTTTGATGAAGCAACATCTGCACTTGATAACGAAAGTGAAAAGATAGTACAGGAATCAATGGAAAAACTGGCAAAGAACAGAACAACAATGGTAATTGCCCATAGATTGTCTACTATAAGAAATGCAGAAAAGATACTAGTTTTAACAGACAAAGGAATAGAAGAACAGGGTACACATAAGGAATTAATGGACAAACATGGAATATACTATGATTTGTACAATGTGATTGAAAAATAAAAATGTCACATAAAAAGATATTGTATAATATCATTTAAAAGTGTACTATGAAACATATAACAAAGAGACAAAATAATAGAATATTTAACACGGATTTAATCAAACCCGGACAGAACATTTACATTGATATAGTAATATTGAAGAGGAATATGATTGTAATGTTCTGCCGGGTTTTCTTTTATTATAATAAAACAAAAAATCAGGAGGTGCGGTTGTGATTAAAGTCGGAATACTTACAAGTGGTGGAGATTGTCAGGGATTAAACGGAGCAATGTATGGATTGGTTAAAGGATTAACTGAAACCAATAAGGATAAGGTTGAAATTTATGGGATTTTGGACGGTTACACAGGTCTTATTAATGGTGACTATAAGAAAATGAAGCCGGAAGAGTTTGAGAATATTTTAAATTTGGGAGGCTCCATCCTTGGAAATTCAAGACAACCATTTAAGAAGATTAATGAGCCTGATGAAAAAAGCAGAAACAAAGTAGAGGCAATGATTTCTAATTATAAAAAGATGGAACTTGATTGTCTTGTGGTTTTAGGAGGAAATGGTTCCCACAAAACAGCAAATCTTTTGTCAGAGAAGGGCTTAAACATTGTAACTCTTCCAAAAACTATAGATAATGACATTAACGGAACAGATATGACTTTCGGATTTCAGTCAGCCATTGATATTGCAACAAGAACTCTTGATGAGTTGCATACAACGGCAAAGTCACACGGAAGAATTATGATTGCTGAAATTATGGGAAATAAGGCAGGCTGGCTTACGTTATATTCAGGAATAGCAGGAAAGGCAGATGTAATCTTAATACCCGAAATTCCATATAATATTGAGAAAATAAGCCAATATATAAAAGATAAGCTTAAAAATGGCAGAAAGCATATTATTCTTGCAGTGGCAGAAGGAGTTATTTCACAGGAAGAGACAAAGCTTTCAAAGAAAGAACTTAAGCAGAAAAGAGCAAAAGACGGATATATTTCAGCAGGCTACCGTTTGGAGGCTGAACTTAGTGAAAAAATTGACGGCGAAGTTAGAGTTGTTGTACCGGGCCATATTCAAAGAGGTGGTAATCCTTGTGCTTTTGATAGAGTTCTTACTTCAAGAATCGGTGTTAAAGGTGCAGAACTGATCCTTAATAAGCAATATGGAAGAATGGTGGCCGTACAAAGCAACAATATTACAAGTGTGCCATTAAGTACAGCGGTTGAAAAACCAAAACGTGTAGATCCAAATGATGAAATTATAAGACAGGTTAGAATGTTAGGCATATGCTTAGGAGATTAATAAGTAAACTCGGGTGGTTTAATATGGAAATAAATAAGAAAAACGAAATAGACGTAACTGAAAATAATCCAATCATAGAGAAGAATAAAGTTCCTCAGCCGGAAATGAAAAGTGGGTTACAGGAAAAGAAAAAACTAAAGGCAGAAGGAACAAAAGCTGAAAATGTAAAAGAAGTTGTTAGAGGAAAGCACAAAGTTTTGCCTTGCTATGATAACAGGGAATTGTCATGGCTTAAATTTAATGAAAGAGTTTTAGATGAAGCCAGTGATGAAGATGTTCCGTTGTGTGAAAGATTAACTTTTGTAAGTATTTTTTCAACTAATCTTGACGAATTTTATAGAGTTAGAGTAGGCTCAATTTATGATCAGATGATTATTTCTGACAAAAAAAGAGAAAACAAAACTTATATGACATCAAGCGAGCAGTTAGAACGTATTTTTAAAAGAACGAAGGAATTGTTAAAGAAGAAAGAGCATATATATAATGACTTGATGAAAGAAGTTAAGAATTATGGCGTGCAGATTGTAAATTTTGATAAACTTTCAAAAGAAGAAAAAGATGGAATGGAGAATTATTTTAAGAATAATGTTATGCCGTTATTATCTCCACAGGTAATTGGAAAGAAGCATCCATTTCCATTCCTAAATAATCAGGAAATATATGCTGTTGCACTTCTTGAGTCCAAAAACAATGATAAGATTTGCATTGTTCCTTGCAGAAGTAGTGTTTTTAACAGGCTTGTTCAAATAGTGCCGGGTAGTGGCAGATATATGCTTATTGAAGAACTTATACTTCATTATATGCCTATGATTTTTGAAAATTATACAGTAAAAAGCAAGTCTTTAATAAGAATTACAAGAAACGCAGACATTGATATTGATGAGATTTTTGCAGACGAAGACATTAGTTACAGAGAATCAATGGAAGAAATGATTAGAATGCGTACAAAGCTTTGCCCAATAAGAATGGAATATTCAAGAGTGTTAGATGAAAAGGTTATTAGAAGTCTTTGTAAAGAATTAAATCTTAAAAAAGAGCAGACTTTCCATCAGGAAACACCACTTGATTTTGATTTTGTATTTAAGATTCAGGATATGCTTAGAAATAGAAAAGAATTATTCTTTAAGAGAAGGATTCCACAGGTTTCTACAGCAATTGACAAAACACAACCTATGATTGATCAGATTGAAAAGAAAGACATTCTGTTAAGTTATCCTTTTGAAAGCATGACAAGTTTTATTAATCTTTTAAAGGAAGCTGCCGCAGATCCCAATGTTGCTTCAATAAAGATGACTCTTTATAGAGTTGCCAAAAACTCACAGGTAGTTGAGGCTTTAATTGACGCGGCCGAAAACGGAAAAGAAGTTGTGGTAATGGTTGAACTTAGAGCAAGATTTGATGAACAGAACAATATTGAGTGGTCAAGGAGAATGGAAGATGCAGGATGCAGAATTATTTACGGAATCGACCATACAAAAGTTCATTCAAAAATTTGCCTTATTTCATATAAGAAAGACAATCAGGTTAAGCATATTACACAGGTTGGAACAGGCAATTATAACGAGAAGACGTCAAAGCTTTACACTGACTTGTCATTGATGACAGCTAACGAAGATATTGCTAAAGAAGTAGCAGAAGTCTTCAACAAAATATGTTTGGAACAGGTAGTTGAAGAAACAGAGCATCTTCTTGTATCACCTAAATGTATGCAGAGCAAAATAGTGGGGCTTATTGATAAGGAAATTGAAAAAGTGGCAGAAGGTAAGGAAGGATACATAGGATTTAAGTGCAATTCACTTACTGATAAAGTTATAATTAAAAAACTTATTGAAGCTTCTAACAAAGGTGTAAAGGTTGATATGGTTATAAGAGGAATTAGTTGTCTTATAGCCGGCGTTCCGGGATATACCGAAAACATAACAATAAAAAGTATAGTGGGAAGATATCTTGAACATTCAAGAATCTATATTTTCGGTAAGGAGCCTTTGGACAAAATATATATATCTTCAGCAGACTTAATGACAAGAAACACAGTCAGAAGAGTAGAAGTTGCTGCACCAATATACGATGAAGCAATAAAGAAACGTATAAGAGGTATGTTTAACATAATGCTTTCAGATAACGTAAAAGGAAGAAGAATGAAGCCTAATGGAAAATATTGCAAAGACGAAATCACAGGCGAAGCAATCAATTCACAGGAATACTTCTTTGAGGAAGCTTATGGAGAACATAAGGTAGAGAAAACTTCTAAGAATGCTGGAATCGAAAAAGCAAAGGATAACGATGTTTCAAAAGCAAATAAAAAATCACAGAATAATGATGCTTCAAAAGCAAATAAAGAATCAAAGAATAATGAAGTGAAAGAGAATACTAATGAGCAGATTACTGCGCAAGCTAAGGATTTGGCTAAGAGTATTGATGGTAAAGAAAATATGGAATAAAACAATTACTTAGTAGGAATTTATATGGCTTGATTAGTGAAATAAAAAAGAAAACTGCCGGGAAATCAAACAACTTTATTGAATGGTTAATTGATTTCCTGACAGCTTTTTCTTTGGAAGTAAGGTGATTCTTTGAAGATTTATCTTCTCATTTTCCGTACAAAGTCGTCCGGGGCGGTGCCCACGCCACGGGGTCCAGTATACTTATGATTGTTGTAGGAATTACGTGTCATATGAAAGAAACATTGTGTCACACGTAATTTATTGAAGAAATCTTTGATATTTTGCCTGCGATTACGTGTCATTTGAAGTAAATACTGTGTCACACGTAATTCAATGAAGAAATCTAGAAAATTCGTCTGCGATTACGTGTCATTTGAAGTAAATGCTGTGTCACACGTAATTCAATGAAGAAATCTAGAAAATTCGTCTGCGATTACGTGTCACATGAAGTAAATGCTGTGTCACACGTAATTCAATGAAGAAATCTAGAAAATTCGTCTAAAATTACGTGTCATATGAAAGAAATATTGTGACACACGTAATCAGAAGCAAAAAGCTTGCTATCACGTGAAAAATTACGTGTCAGCAAAAGAAATTATCATATGACAAGTAATTGAAAATACAATTACGGATTGTGAGACAAAATCACCCCTGTAAAACGTAAAATATGTCAATTTTCTTCTCCAATAGCCACCGATTACGGAATCTAGCAACCGAAACACTATATAATCCGTAAATCATAGAAAAAAGCTTGTCTGTTCGTCACCGATTACGGAATCTAGCAACTGAAACGCGCTATATAATCCGTAAATGAAAGAAAAGGTTTGTCCCAATCACTGGTGATACAATACCGACACAATATTCTGACAACAAAAAACACAGGGCTGATTCACAGCCCTGTGCCATTGTCATTATATCTTGTTTTAATAATGGTTTTAATATATCCGAATATCAATATACTAATATATCAATATATCCAAATACCAAATATCAATATATCCAAACCTGAATTATTCAATTATTGTTCCGACTTTTCCACGGATTCCTTCTTTAGCTTTTGAAAGGTTTGTAATTATAGCCTTACGTCCCTTGCCGGCTAATACGAATGAAAGTGAAGCATCAATCTTAGGTAATGATGTTACAGGATCAAAGTGTCCTTCATCGATTAATTTCTGAGCTTCTTCAGCAGTAAGGTTCTTTAATTCTTCCTGTGTGCCGTTGTTGTCGATTGTAAGGTAATCGTTTGATGTAAGAATCATAAGAGCAGAAGCGTCTAACATGTCAGCTAACTTAGCTGCTGTGTAGTCTTTTTCAATAACTGCGCTGGCACCCTTTAAACCTGTACGCTGTTCAAGAACAGGAATTCCACCACCACCTGCTGCAATAACAAGCTGGTGAGCATCAACTAAAGCCTTGATAGCATCAATTTCATAAATATCAATAGGCTTAGGGCTGGCAATTATTCTTCTATAACCATCCTGATCCTCTTCATATTCAACATAGTTACCTTTCTTCTTTTCGTTTTCAGCTTCTTCCTTAGTCATTAATCTGCCGATAACCTTAGAAGGAGCATTGAAAGCTCTATCGAAAGGATCAACACGAACCTGAGTGATAATAGTACTTACAGGTTTGTAAATTCCTCTGTGAAGTAATTCAGTACGAATAGCATTCTGAAGGTCAAAACCGATATATCCCTGACTCATTGCACCACAAATTGACATAGGAGCAACTGTTCTGTCAGGATCAAGTCTTGAATATTCAGTCATGGCTGTCTGAATCATACCAACCTGTGGTCCATTACTGTGAGTAATAATAACTTCATATTTTTCTTCTACTAAATCAGCAATAGCCTTTGCTGCTGCCTTTACACGTTCCTGCTGCTTAGGAAATGATTCACTGAAAGCATTTCTTCCTAAAGCAACAACTACTTTTTTATTCTCCATAATACTGTCTCCTTAAACGTAAAAACTATAAAATTATTTTAAGATAAATTAGCACAAAATGCAATATTATTAGTCAAGTTGGTCAGATAAAATCTCCCATTGATCCATAAGTTCATCTAATCGTTCACTTATTTCATTCTGTTCTTTGCTAATTTCGTTAAGTTTTGCGGAATTAGTGGAAACAGCAGGATCTGCTAATAACTCATCCAGTTCATTTAATCTGTCTTCTTTTTCTTTAATTTCTTTTTCGACTTTTGAAATATCATTTTTCAATTTCCTAGTCCTTGCGGCTTCAGCCTTCCTTTCTAAATAATCCTGCTTGCCGGAAGAAGTAGAAGTAACTTTTTTCTCCTTTTCAATGGCAGGCGCATATGTTTTGGTTAACTCTTCGCATTTTTCTTCGTAATAATCGTAGTTGCCAAGATAGTTAATTATTTTAGTATTTGTAAGTTCAAGAATTCTTGAAGCAGTCTGGTTAATAAAATAACGGTCATGAGATACATAGAAAACAGTTCCGGTATAATTATTAATGGCATTTTCTAGAATTTCTTTAGATGTCATATCCAAATGGTTAGTAGGTTCGTCAAGGATAATAAGATTAGCCTCTGAAAGCATAAGCTTAGCAAGAGAAAGACGACCTTTTTCGCCTCCGCTTAAATCCTTTACAAGTTTGAAAACATCATCTCCGGTAAACATAAAAGCGGCAAGAGTATTTCTAATCTTAGTATTAGTCATATCAGGGTAAGCATCAGCAATTTCCTCGAATAAAGTGTTAGAATCTTCAAGGTTGTGATGTTCCTGATCATAATATCCTATATGAACGTTAGTGCCAAGCTTTACAGTTCCGGCATCAGCACTGATAATATCATTAATAATCTTAAGAATAGTAGTTTTTCCTGTTCCGTTATCGCCAATTAAGGCAACGTGTTCACCACGTTTGATTTCAAAACTAATATCAGAAAAAAGATGAAGATTATCAAATGATTTTGAAAGTCCTTCAACTGTCAAAACATCATTACCGCTTATACAGTCAGGTTCTAACTTAATATTCATTACATCTTTTAAATCTTCAGGTTTATCAATTCGTTCCATATTGGCAAGAGCTTTCTCACGGCTTTCAGCACGCTTATAGAACTTTTCCTGCTTATAAGAACGAAGCTTTGCAATAACCTCTTCCTGGTGCTTGATTTCACTTTGCTGTTTCAGGTAAAGATTCAGCTGTGCCTGACGTAATTGTTTTTTCTTAACCGAAAAATCAGAGTAGTTGCCATCATAAACGTGGCAGTGTGTATTTTCAATTTCAATTACCTTAGTAACTATTTTGTCGAGAAAATATCTGTCGTGGGCAATTATGAGAACTGCACCATTATAGTTAGATAAATATGTTTCAAGCCACTTGATTGAAGTAAGGTCTAAGTGGTTGGTAGGTTCATCAAGCATAATAATGTCAGGCTTTTCAAGAAGCAGCTTGCAAAGGGCAACTCTTGTTTTCTGACCGCCGGAAAGAGTGCCAACCTCTCTGCTAAAGTCATCCTCAGTGAAACCTAAACCTTTAATAACACCTTCGATTTCACTTTTGTATGAATAACCATTAAGTAATTGAAAGCGATGTTCCAAATTAGTGTAATTTTCCATAAGCTTGTGAAGTTCATCACCTGAAACACCGGACATTGCCTTTTCATATTCAACAAGTTTCTTTTCCATATTTATAATATCAGCCTTAACGGATTTTACTTCATCATAGATTGAATTGTGTGAAGCAAGATCTTGATACTGAGCAAGATATCCTATAGTCTTGTTTTTACCAAGGGTGATTGTACCGTTATCAGCACTAAGTTCACCCATTATAATTTTCATAATAGTAGATTTGCCTGCTCCGTTATTACCGACAATGGCAGCTTTCTCACCATCGTTTACGAAAAAAGAGCAGTCGTCCAAAATTGTATCTACACCGTAAGATTTAGATATATGATTACATGATAATATCATGATAAATCCTCCTAAAATATTTGTGTTTGCTAACAGTGAACAGTTTACCATAAAAAGACAAAATTTTAAACATATTAGAATGACAAATATTTGACAATCTTTAGGCTAATAACTATAATTGAAACTATATATTGTAGTCTGCGGATAGTGTCGGATTACAAGCACTTAAGCAAGGAGAATAATTAATGAACAAAATATCAAAGGCGGTGGTTACAAGGCTGCCCCGATATTATAGATATTTAGATGAGTTGCGCCAGCAGAATGTGGAGCGTATATCTTCTAAGGAACTGAGTAAACTTATGAATGTAACTGCTTCTCAGATTAGACAGGATTTAAACAATTTTGGTGGTTTCGGGCAGCAGGGATACGGATATAATGTACAGTATCTATATGATGAAATCGGAAAACTTTTAGGACTTGATGTAAAGCACAAGATGATAATAGTTGGAGCGGGAAATCTTGGTCAGGCTATTGCAAACTACGGTAACTTTAGAAACAGAGGATTTGAAATTGCTGCATTGTTTGACAAGAATCCTGACTTAATAGGAAAGAAGACAGCTCACGGTCAGATTTTGGATATTGCAGATATTTATGATTATGTAAAAAAACATAACGTGGAAATTGTTGCATTAACATTGCCAAAGGGACCGGCTAAAAAGATAGCACAAAAGCTTGTAGAGTGTGGAGTAAAGGCTTTTTGGAACTTTGCACATACAGATTTAAGTTTTTCAGATGATATTATAGTAGAAAATGTTCACTTATCAGAAAGTTTAATGAAGCTTACATATAGAATTTCAGAAAAGAACGATTCTAAGGAGTAATATATGAAAAATATTGTTACAGGTACAGATATGAAAAAGGTAGACAGTTATACCATTAATACAATTGGAATACCGTCGTTGGTTTTAATGGAAAGGGCTGCACTGAGTGTGGCAGAGATTGTCTGCAAAAACCAGTTAAAGGATAAGAAAATACTTGTGGTAGCAGGTGTTGGAAACAATGGGGCAGATGGTGTCGCAATTTGTCGAATATTACATTTAAAAGGTTACAACACAGAGTTGTACATTTTAGGTGACATATCAAAAGCCAGTACAGAATTTAAACAGCAGCTTTCCATTGCACATAATATTGGAATTAACATAGTTGGTGATTATAACGATGCAGATGTTATTATTGACAGTATTTTTGGAGTAGGCTTATCCCGTAATGTGGAAGGTGTATATAAAGATGTTATTTCAAAAATCAATAAGGGAAGGAACATTGTATATTCAGTTGATATTCCGTCAGGTGTTAGTGCGGACACAGGTAAAATCTGTGGCGTTGCAGTAAAGGCTAATTGCACTGTAACTTTTGGAAGTTATAAAATTGGTACTGTTTTATATCCTGGAGCAGAATATTGCGGTCAGGTTGTTGTGGCAGATATCGGATTTCCTCAGGAAGCTTATGAACAGATAGAAGAGCAGGTTAAAACTGCAACATTAGAGGATTTTAATTTTATTCCACCAAGACCTAATTATTCAAATAAAGGCACATATGGCAAGATTTTGATTATCGCAGGAAGTAAGGATATTTCCGGTGCGGCGGTTCTTTGTGCTGAAGCGGCATTTAGAGTTGGGGCAGGATTAGTTCGTGTATTTACTGCAGAACAGAACAGACAGATTATTCAAAGATTACTTCCGGAAGCAATGGTGAATACTTATGATGTACATCATTTTAATATGAAATCATTGGAAGCATGCCTTAAGTGGTGTGATGTTGTTGCCATTGGACCGGGAATTGGAACAGGCGTAATTCAAAAGAATATGATTGAAAAAGTTCTTGAATATAATTTGCCAACAGTTATAGATGCAGATGGGATTAACAATATTTCAGAAGACGAAAGATTGAAAAAGAAGTTACACAAGAATGTTGTAATTACACCTCATTTGGGAGAAATGAGCAGATTTTTAAATATTCCGGTTGAGGAGATTGCTTCTAATCTGATTAAATATGGAAGAGAAGTTAATTATAAATATAACATTAACTGTATTTTAAAGGATGCAAGAACAGTTATTACAACGGAACAGGAGACTTTCATTAATCTGTCAGGTAACAGTGGAATGGCTACAGCAGGTTCAGGCGATGTTTTAACAGGGATAGTTGCGGCGCTTATAGGCATAGGTGTTGAATTTAATAACGCAACTGTTTTGGCACCATACATTCACGGATTGGCGGGGGATAAAGCCATGGAATATGTGTCAAAGACATCAATGATGGCAACAGATATTATTGAAGGAATAAAGATTTTATTTAAAGGAATGAGATAATGAAAGATATAGAAAAATACTTTAGAGTATATGCTGAAGTAAATTTAGATGCAATAATTAAAAACATAGAAATGATGAGAGAAAAAATTAAACCTGAAACAGGAATTGTAGGAGTTATTAAGACAGATGGATATGGTCATGGAGCTGTACCCATTGCAAAAGCACTTGAAAATGAATGCGTTGGTTATGCAGTAGCAACAGCTTGGGAAGGACACAATCTTAGAAGACACGGCATTGATAAGCCGTTGTACATACTGGGAGTTGTTCCTGAAAACTTGTGCGATTTAGTAATTAACGAAGAAATGTTACCACCTATATTTACATATAAGATGGCTAAAGCTTTTTCAGATCACGCAGTTAAGTTAAACAAAACAGTTAAATTTAATATTGCAGTTGACACGGGAATGAGCAGAATCGGTTATATTCCAAGTGAAGAAGCAGTAAATGAGGTCGTAGAAATAAGCAAGCTTCCAAATGTGGAGATTGAATCTGCATTTACTCATTTTGCAAAGGCTGATTATGTCGATAAGTCTTTTGCTGAAAAGCAGTTTAAGGAATATAATGATTTTATTGCCAAGGTAGAAGCAAAAGGTGTTAAAATACCAATTCATCAGTGTGCAAACAGTGCAGCTATGATGGAAATGCCTGAAACTTCCCTTACAATTTCAAGAGCAGGAATCTCAATGTATGGTTTGTATCCATCAGAAGAGATGGATAAGGATAATATGAAATTAATACCTGCAATGTCTATATACAGTCATGTTGTATATGTTAAGAACATTGAAAAAGGCAGAGGCGTAAGCTATGGTCAGACATTTGTGGCAGATAAGCCGATGACAATAGCAACTATTCCTGTTGGATACGGAGACGGATATCCACGAAACTTAAGCAATAAAGGCTATGTTCTAATTAATGGTAAGAAATGCAACATTCTTGGAAGAGTTTGCATGGACCAGTTTATGGTTGATGTAACAGGTATGGATGTTAAGGAAGGGGACAAGGTTACTCTTGCAGGAAAAGATGGTTCAGAGGAAATATTAATTGATGATTTGGCAGCGTTAGCCGGAACATTTAATTATGAGTTTGTCTGTGACCTTGGAAAAAGAGTGCCAAGAGTATTTGTTAAAGATGGCAAAATAGTTGGCACAAAGGACTACTTTGAAGATGATTATGAAGTAGAAATATAATTTTTTATTATATTTTGAATACACATTACAAAAATTGGAATACTTATATATAAATAAACAATTTTTGGAGTGTGAAATGGTTATTAGACGAGGGGATATATATTATGCAGATCTGCGACCTGTTGTAGGCTCTGAGCAGGGAGGAATAAGACCTGTTCTGGTTATTCAAAACGATACGGGAAACAGGCACAGTCCAAAAGTAATTGTTGCGGCAATCACATCAAAAATGACTAAGGCTAAACTGCCGACTCATGTAAAAATAGACTGTGACAAATGCAATATTATAAAAGATTCAATTATTTTATTGGAGCAGTTAAGAACAATCGACAAGAAGCGATTGAAAGATAAGGTTTGTCATTTAGACAGCGAAATGCTTAAAATAGTGGACAAAGCATTATTAATTAGTTTGGAATTAGATACATAAGCTTAGTTGACTATTAATATATAAAATGTTAAAATTTCTAGTGGTTTAAATTAGAAATAGAAATAAAGAAGATTACGGAAGAGAGGATTAATATGTCAGGACATTCAAAATTTGCGAATATTAAACATAAGAAAGAAAAGAATGATGCAGCAAAAGGTAAGATGTTTACAATCATCGGAAAAGAAATCGCTGTAGCAGTTAAGGAAGGCGGAGCAGATCCAAATAATAACAGCAAGCTTCGTGATGTTATTGCAAAGGCAAAAGCAAACAACATGCCTAATGACACAATTGAAAGAGGAATTAAGAAAGCAGCAGGAAATGCAAGTGCAATTAACTATGAAACAGTAAGATATGAAGGATATGGTCCTAATGGTATTGCAATTATTGTTGATGCACTTACAGACAACAGAAACAGAACAGCAGCTAATGTTAGAAACTGTTTCACAAAAGGTGGTGGAAATGTAGGAACACAGGGTTGTGTAGCATATATGTTCGACGAAAAGGGACAGATTATCATTGATAAGGAAGAATGTGATATGGATCCTGATGAACTTATGATGACTGCAATTGATGCAGGAGCTGAAGATTTCCAGGACGAAGAAGACAGCTATGAAGTTATTACAGATCCTAACGAATTTAGCGTAGTAAGAGAAGCATTAGAAGCAGCTGGAGTTGCTATGGCACAGGCTGAAGTTACAATGATCCCACAGAATTATGTTGAATTAACAGATGATGAAGCAATTAAGAAGATGAACATTATTATTGACAGACTTGATGAAGATGAAGATGTTCAGCAGGTATATCATAACTGGGATGAATAATATTAGAAATATTTACATATAAAAAAAGATGGTTTCAAGCGTTAAAGAAAATAAAGTTTGGAACCATTTTTTTATTACAAAGATTGAAATTAGTATATAAAAGAAGCTATAGGGATAGGTAACCTATAGCTTCAGAGGATTAGAAGAATAGTCAAGAGAGTTAATAAAGGCTATTCTTCATATAGTGTATGAAAAATCTGTTCTGTAAGTTCATCTATTAAAGGTTCGTCAGCATTTTCAAATTCCATCATAAGAGCCTTCTTAATACGTTCAGCTCTTGAAAAGAAAAGAATTTCATCAGGCTGGCTTAAGTCAAGTCCCTGATCTAAATCGCTAATTTTCAAATTATCATTAGCCCAGGTATTAATGCTGTCAATAAGTTTATCCTCTTCAGCAGCTTCAATCTTAACTTGCTTCATCATCTGTTAATTCAACATAATTCTGTGGGATCATTGTAACTT
>ENA-UESG01000565-UESG01000565.1-human-gut-metagenome-genome-assembly--contig:-NODE-565-length-34038-cov-7.096140_pt1 | contig 34038 bp, 29 predicted proteins | sample MGYA00243002_ERZ508003 | MGnify/ENA primary metagenome ERZ508003 (study PRJEB26167, sample SAMN06115514) | human gut metagenome | host: Homo sapiens | place: China:Shanxi | collected 2015-12-02... | reverse complement strand
AGCTTCAGAAGACAAAGAATCACGTGAAACATACAAATCATCGTCATCAAAGAAATTAACACAAGGTACTGCGACAGAATTGCATGGGCTGGAAATAGATGTCTGGATAAGCAAATTCTCAGGCTTAATTTTCTTGTAAAAAATAGATACCAACGAGTCTGTAACAAAAATTAATTTATCTTGGTTATCCTTCAAATATAGGTATTGATAATCGAATCTATAAATCCCCTCGCAAATCAACCGGGAATCTTTGACCATTCGATCAATAAAGGTCATTAAATCATTCGCATTTTGAGGCGTTTTATTATAGGTCGATGTGTAAGCATCTAACAACATCCATATATCCCATCCGAATTTCTCTTTGTCTCCGTATTTTTCAGAGTTGTACCCTAATTTATCGCCGCCAAACGACATTACAACCGCAATAAAAAGCAGACTCGCCGTAAGTTTTTTGATGAATTTTCTTTTACTCATGATCACATTTTCCTTTCCTTATTTTGATTTGATTGCTTTTACGACTAAATAAATGACCAGTATGCCGATGCAGAGCGAAATAATTGTCAATGCCTCTGCCGTTGCATTAAGGCAAGCACCAATAAAATAAACCAATACCAAAAATGCAACAAAAGCGATAAGAAGCAGCACCCATTTGTTTTTTTTCATGTTATCACCTCCCTATCTACAAAAGTTGGCATTAAATTTTTGTTGAACCAAAGGAATTGTTGAGAATACAATCAATACCCATTTGGAGAGATAGTAGCAAACTACATGACGTGTATACGGAAGCACATTAAAAATGGCAAGCAGGAAATCTATTGACGAAAGAACAGATGCGACCATCTTGTAACTTGACCGCTTCTTTTCACTTAAAGGCTTATTCTTTGCTTCGATAGGTGAGAGAAAGATAGAGATGCCCAAAAGAGCTACTGTTGTCAGGATACGGAAAAGGTGATTTGCTGCGATTGCCTTACTTAGCAAAATGCAGATAAGTGCCAGTCCGGAGAATGCCAAATAGCATCTGGTGTGCGATGTTGCATGGTATCCGCCAATGTAGATTCGCTGTGGGATAAACCCAATCAAAAATGAAAGTGCGTACCGCACATCACCACACACAACAGCGATTAAAACAACAAGCAGAACGCTCACAACAGATGATATGAGCAAATCGTACCCATAGACATACGCATCCGCCTTTGCTTCATCTATCACTTTTTGCTCGCAGAAAAGACGGACTGATTTTTGAGACAGCGTGCGTTCCCACATTGCAGTTGCGCCACCTTATCTTCTGATTTTTGCTTCACTGTATCATAAATTTCAGCAAAATCAAGAAGTTTGGCAAAACTGGTCGTTCTGGTGACAAAAGTGGTAGGTCAGGCTACTTGTAAGGAGCCTTTGCACAGTCTATAATAGTAGCAGGACATTATTTTGTGGAGGTTGTCGAAATGCTGAAGTACCACGTTGCAGTCTGCGATGATGAGAAATCAGACCTTGATGGCATTGTTCAAAGCGTCCAGCAGTACGATGTGCAAGGCTGCTTTGACATTGAAACTTACATGGATGGAAACGAACTTCTGAGCGAATTGCAAATGCAGAAGAAATCCTTTGATCTGCTTCTTCTCGATATCGAGATGCCATCCAACGGTTTTCAGCTGGCGCAGTCTTTGATTCAGATGGAGAAGCATCCTTTGGTGGTATTTGTCACGAAGCGGCATGAGTACGCTGTGCAGGGATATGGCATTGCATTCCGCTACCTTGTCAAACCTTTGGATCAGACGCTGTTCGCTGCGGCAATGGATGCCGTCCTTCAGGAACTGAACTCCAAACATTTCACGATCGAATACGATGGTGTTACCATGTCCTTGGAAACATCGGACATTTACTTTCTGGAAAGCCACGGACATAAAGTTCTGATTCACTGCAAGGAGCAAGACCTTACATTGCGAATGAGCATTCCTGAAGCCTTGGAGCAGCTTCCCAAACGGTGCTTTGTGTCACCACACAAAAGTTATCTCGTCAACATGGAACACATTGTTTACGCTACGGGAACCGCTGTTTTTCTTTCCAGCGGACATCAGCTGCCGATCAGCAGGAGGAAGCGTCAGGAGTTCAATCAGATCTTCAACGCTTATTTGGGAAGATGATGCTTTATTATTTCGTTGAGTTTGCAGGGAGCTTTGCCAACATTGCCCTGTTGCTGCTTTTTATCGGTCGGCTGTTTCCCAAAAAGGAGCCCGTCTCAAGGTGGTTCTATGCCTATGTTGCACTCTTGATTGCTGGGCAGTGTGCTTTGAGTTTATTCCCGGATTGGGTGACGCAGCGCACGATCTATCTTTTAGTTGGCGGATTTTTCCTTGCATTGCTGTTCTATGAGGTTCGACCGTGGCAGGCGGTTTTTGCAAGCGGAGCTTTCTTCACACTGATTGCTTTGGTGGAAGTGCTTGCAATGCTTCTGATTGGGCTGCGTATCCCGGATACCGACATTCTAATGCAGGCTGGGGCAGCACGGTTGGTCTATGTTGTTTTTTCAAACCTGATTCAAATTCCACTCGTAGTCCTGATCTCACATTTTTTCAGCCGAAAAGGAAATGCTCTGCGTATCCTATGGCTGCTGCCGATCATTGCGATTCAAATCGCAAGTATTGCTGTCTGTTATGTGGCACAGTATCATGCTGCGGATGAGTATTTCCCGGATTATATGGTCGGTCTTATGGCGGTGCTTCTCCTTATAAACATCCTGATCGTGTTCTATGTGGAAGCTCTCCGGGAAAATGAACTGGAAAAATTCAAAGTTAAGTTCAACGAACAGCAGTACAATCTTCAAATGGAATACTACCAGCAGCTCAAAGAACGCCAGGAAGAAGTCCGTTCTCTGCGGCATGATGTGAAGAAATACATCCTGGCGATGCAGGCAGTTGCAGAACACGGTGATACCGAAGAACTTCACAAGATTGCGCAGGCTGCCACGGATGTTTTCGAGCGTTCCACAAATATTTCTGCGGTCGGAAATCCTGTTGTTGATGCTCTTTTGAATTATTACTTACGAATTGCGGAAAGGAATAACATCAACGTCAAACTGGATGTGACGATTCCTGAAGTCCTGACGATCTCATCGTTGTCTTTGAGCATCATTATCGGAAACACATTTGACAATGCCATCGAAGCCTGTTGCGACCTGCCAGCGGAACAGAGAATCATTCATCTACAGCTGCGCAAGCAGTATCGAAGCCTCTTCTATCGGCTGGAAAACCCATACAGTGATACTTCTCGCGGAATCCGCATCGGAGAGTATCACGGTTACGGACTAAAAAATATAAATCGTATCGTTCAGGAGAACCATGGTGACTTCTATACGAAAAAGAAAGACGGTGTGTTTACCGTCCAAGTCCGCCTGAACTGCGAAAATTAAAACATTCTCCTAAAACATTGCTTTGCTTTTGCTTGTACTTTGTGTGTTTCATTCATCTGATGTATTCATTATCCTGAAGTGTTGACACACATCAATACTTATGTTATCATTCCCAACAAATCCACAGCGATTTCTGTAAAGAAACGATTCTGTGCGGTTTTATTTCCTGCGAAGATTTACCGCCCCGCAACACACCCGATCAATTTTGCCGCCGATTCACCCGACAAAATCCATCGCTGCGCTGCGTGGGCGGTATTTTTCTTTTCCGGGAAGCTGAACCTTGAATCCTTCATAAGCCGTCTGAACGTGATATCGTGCCATGACCTCACACTTTCTGTGGGCGAGCCGGACAACGCCGCTGCAAAACAGGGGCAGGAACTTCCTTCGGAGCAAACGGTGACCCCCTTGCATGAGCAACACCACCTCTACTTATTTTTTGCGTCTTAACAATTCGGAAACATTTATCGAAAGTTGATTTTGAGCGAAGCGGTAGAGGGCAAGAACCGTCCCGTGGCCACAAATTTTCAATTCTTGAAAATGTTGTGCTCCACCGGGACTTCATTTCTTCAATGCGTCTGCATTTCCGAAGTGATCTTGTTGGGGCGTGCCTGCCCCAAACCCTGCTCAGATTTCGCACCGTTGGTGCGAAAGAACGGCGTGTCGTGCTTACATAGCTTCACCGAGAAGTTATCCGAAACGACAGGAGGTTCAATGAACAAAACGAATGTCAAAGCGAATCCCAGCACGACCCACCGCCACGACACGCCGAACAACAAAACGCACATCATCAAGTTCCGAGTAACGGAAACTGAAAAGATGGAACTCCAATGCACAGCAAAACTCCTTCATCTCTCCCTGTCCACCCTCATCCGCCGTGCGCTGCACAATGCGAAGATCGAGCGCACCGTTGTCGTTGCCGGCGGCGGAGAAGAAACCCTGACTGCCGTTTCCACTCTGCTTGCCCAGTGCAGCAGGGTGGGCGGCAACCTGAACCAACTCGCACGACACTTCAACTCCGGCGGAGCAGACACCGAACAGCTCCGGGCGAAACTTCTGGACGAACTTGCAGACCTGACTGCCTTCCGGCTCAACGCCGAGAAAGTTCTGGGTAAACTGTATGGCAACGCTGAAGCATATCGCCTCTAAAAATTCGGACTACTCTGCCGCTGAGACCTATCTGGTTTACCAGCACGATGAATTTTCCGGCAAGAAAATTCTGGATGAACAGAGCAGACCCAAGCTGCGGGAATCGTACATTCTGGACACCCTTGAATGCGGCGAAGCCTCGTTTGCAATGGCCTGCCTGCTGGCAAACCGGAAGTACGACAAGAACAACCACCCGGATGACATCAAGAGTCACCAGTATATCATCAGCTTCGACCCGCGGGATGCAGCCGAAAATGGGCTGACGATGGAAAAGGCACAGGCCCTCGGCCTGAACTTCTGCAAAGAGAACTTTCCCGGTCATCCTGCTATCGTCTGCACCCACCCGGACGGACACAACCATTCGGGAAATATCCATGTCCACATCGTGATCGGCAGCGTCCGGACACGAGAAGTGGAGCGCAAGCCCTATATGCAAAAGCCCCGTGACTGGCGTGAGGGCATGAAGCATTCCAGCACAGCCCAGACCATGCGGCACCTGCGTGTCGCAGTCATGGAAATGTGTCAGGATGCCAAGCTGTACCAGATCGACCTGCTCAGCTCGAAAAAGCGTGTGAGCGAGCGTGAATACTGGATGAAACGGCGCAGTCAAATGAAACTCGACCGTGAAAACGCTGCCCTGCTTGCCGCCGGACAGCAGCCTACACAAACGGAGTTTGAAACCGCAAAGGAGACTTTGCGGAAACAGATCTCGGATGTGCTGGACAATGCAGCGAGCTTTGAAGATTTCTCGGACAGGCTCTTGCAGCAGTACGGCATCACGGTCAAGAAAAGCCGTGGGCGGCTCAGCTACCTGCCAGCCGGAAGAAAGAAGTTTATCCGGGCGCACAGCCTCGGTGACAAGTTTGAGAAAGAACTCGTGCTTGCCACCTTGAAAGAAAATGCCAAGAGCCAGCCCATTATCCTCCACAGCAATCTTGAGGAAAAACCCGACCGAATCAAGAAGCTGGTGGACATTCAGGCAAAACTGAAGCAGGGCAAGGGCATCGGCTATGAGCGTTGGGCGAAGAAGCACAACCTCAAAGCCATGGCGCAGACCTTGATTCTTTTGCAGGAGAAAGGTCTGCTCAACGAGGACGCACTCGACCAGAGAATTGCAGAGCTTGACACCAAGTTCCATGAATCGCTGGCCGTAGTGAAAGACCTCGAAACCCGCATGGCAAACAACCAAACACTGCGCCGTTATGCTGCTTCCTACAAGCAGTACCGACCGCTCGCGCAGAAACGGAACGTTGCCAAATCCCCCGCAACCTTTGAAGAACAGCATCGTGCAGAGCTGACAGCATACCGGACAGCAGCAGCCTATCTCAAGGCAAACAACATCACTAAACTGCCAAGTCCGAACAAGCTGGAAGCGGAATACTGCGCTCTTGCTTCCGAAAAGGCCCAGTTCTATGAGCAGTACAAGGAAGCCAAGATCGAACTGCTCAAGCTGAAAGATGCAAAACAGAATGTTGCCCTGTTCTTCCGGGAGGACGAACGGACGCAACATCACGAGAGATAAGGAGTTGTGCGTATGATCAATCTGAAAATCGACCCGGAGTTCCAGAATCAGATCCCGCCGCTGACGGACGATGAGTACAAGCAGCTTGAAGAAAACATCCTCAAGGAAGGCAAGCTGCTCTCTCCTTTGATCGTCTGGAACAACACCCTCGTTGACGGCCACAATCGTTATGCAATTCTCCAGAAGCACCCGGAGATTTGCTTTTCCACCATGCCGCTCCGATTTGAAAGCAGAGAAGAAGTCCTCGCATGGATCTGCAAGAATCAGTTGGGGCGGCGCAACCTGAGCCCCGAACAGAAACGCTATCTGCTTGGGAAACAGTATGAAGCTGAAAAGAAAGCTGCAAAAATCTTTCGGGGTAATCAGTACACTTTAGCAAAGAAAAGTGGTGGTGATCACGGTGATAACCACCACTCTGGAAAGAAAACCTGTGACCGGATCGCAGAGGAAAACGGTGTCAGCCGTGCCTCCGTTCTTCGTGCCAGCCACTATACACGAGGCATCGACATCGCAGATAATCTCTCTCCCGGCATCAAGCAGAAAGTCTTTTCCGGCGAAGTGAAGTTCACCCACGAAGAAATGTCCAAGCTTGTGCAGGCAAGTGTCGAGCATCGTTCAGATGTCCTTGCTCAAATCCTGCATCCAGAGGCATTGGAAGTGTTGGAATCTGCCAGCGCAGAATTTGAACCAGAAAAAGCGGAACCCGTTCCCATGCCCACACCACAAACAGAAGAATTTCGGTGCTATCATGTACCGGACGAGTTTATGAAGGTTTACAAATCTTTGAGCCGTGCGACCGAAATGATGAAAAACTCATGGAAGAAAACGCTCAAAAACAATCCCAGCTATTTCACTGACCCGGAAAAGCAGAAGGTTCTCCGCTTCGCAATGCAGCGACCTGCTAACTACCTGACTGAAATCGAAACCTATCTGGAAAAGGCTCTTGCAGAAGCCCTTGAAGAAGAAAAGACCGCATAACGACAGGCACTTGTAAGCCATCAATGAGCCACCAGCCGCAAGTGCAGGGTGGAAAACTTCCGCGCCATTGCGCCTGATAAAAATTGGAACTTTGATTTTCTCGCCCGAATTTGCCACGGTGGGACGATCAAAGGAGCGTGCGTTTGAACAAAAAGAAAAAGTCCACAAACACTTCCCCTTATCCCGATGAAGTCATCGACCGCCTGGCGCGGGCATTCTACCCGGCCATCCTTGCCTGCTGGAACAGCGAGGAAGGTCAGCGGGAGTTTGCCGCATGGCAGGCGGAACAGGCCCATCATGCAAACAACGAAAAACAGGAAGTTCCCACTGGGGAACTCCCTGTTGTACATATCGCTATCGTCTGTGGCTTTTGGCAGGGTGCGTCCTATTCAGGGACGCACCCTGTTTTTGTTTTGAGCCTTCACCGGCTTTTTGAGCTTCAGCCCTCTGCTTCCTGAATCAGGATCGTCAGCTGCTTCTGAACGCTGTCATCTGCTGTGACGGTCAGATGAATTTCGCCCGCAGCTTCTCCTGCGCGGATCACCGCCATACAGCAACCGTCAAAGGTCTCGCTTTCCGGGGTGTCGTAACGCTCCTCGGAGCAGGGGTTTGCGCTGCCTACGGCTTCCAGAATGCCTGCACCCTCCAACTCCACCTTCAGGGTGTGCTTGGTGTGCAGATCTGCGGTGCCATTTGCATCCACGAATTGGATCATCACAAAGGCGGCATCCTCGCCGTTAGCTTGCAGGGTCTTACGATCTGCTGTAAGGGTCATCTGTGCATCCTGTGCGGTGCGCAGCGTGAACTCGCCGTCACACACACCGCCGGTATAGCCCACAGCCTTCAGCTCGCCGGGAGTGTAGGGCACACTGTAGGTGGCGGTAAAATCCACCATGGCACGGCGGCCCAGAGAAGCTCCGTTCAGGAACAGCTCCACCTCCTCCGAAGCGGAGTACACATCCACCGAAGCCGTCTGTCCCTCAAAACCGGGCCATGTCCAACTGGAAAGGTTATCCTTGAACATCCAAGGCGTTTTGCTGGAGGTCTGACCGTTGTGTTCCATTCGCAGCACTGCCAGATAGGGTGCCTTCCGCAGACCGTAAACGATCTCCCGCAGATAGCTGATGGGGCGGCGGTTGCCCAGCAGATCCAGATCTCCAATGTAGGCGGTGCGTTCCGGGTAAATGCTGCTGAAGTTGGCACCACCATCGTAATGGAAGATGCCGCAGCCTGCCTCCCCCAGATAATCGTAGCCAGCCCATGTGAAGTCGCCAATCATGTGAGGATTCTCCTCCACGATGCGCCACAGCCGCACGATGTCTGCTGGGTAAGTCTCGGTGCCTAGCACTGCCTTGTGGGGGTGCAGTTCATGCTCCAGCACATGGCGTCCGGTAAGGTAGTTCAGACCGATCACATCGCAGGAATCCTCGCAGCCGGACAGCGCCTCAGTCAGCAGCGGATGGGTGGCAAAGTAATCACCCTTTTCCCCGGACATCAGGCTCATAAAACTGTTCAGCGCATTGCTGCCGCCGCCATCGCCGCCGGAAGGACCGGGCTGTGCCGGGAACTTTCGCATCACATCCCCCATGATCTCCCGCAGGCGGTAACCGGCTGCCATAAGGCCGTTGAGGGCGTTGGTGGTGTAACGGGTGGGGTCCAGCTCCCGGAAGGTGTTGCAGAGCCGACGGTTGGTCTCCGCTCCGCTTTCCGAGCCTGCCTCGGAGATCTCGTTGCCCACACAGTACAAAATGACACTGGGATGGTTGTAATCCTTGGCCACCATCTTTTGAATGGTGGGCTTCCAGTCCTGCTCAAAGTACAGAGCATAGTCGTAGGGATTTTTCCGCACGTTCCATACGTCGCTCAGTTCGTCCATTACCAGCACACCGTACCGGTCGCAGGCATCCAGCAGCGCCCGCCCTGCCGGGTGATGGGAGGAGCGGATGGCGTTGAAGCCCGCTTCCTTTAGTTGACGAATGCGGCGCTCCTCGGCATCGGGCAGGGTAGCTGCACCAAGAATGCCGTTGTCGTGGTGGATGCAGGCACCCCGTAGCTTGACGGTCTGCCCGTTGATGCGTACCCCATGCGCTGCATCGATGCTCAGGGTACGGATGCCGAAGCCGGTCTCTTCCCGGTCCAGTTCTTCCTCGCCCTCCAGCACCTGCATGGTGCTGGTGTAGAGGTTGGGGTTCTCCGGGCTCCACAGAGCCGGGCTGTCCACGCAGTACCGGAAGGAGACGGTTCTGCTTTCGCCGGGTTGGAGCAGGAGGTTTTGCCGGTCGGCGAGCACCGCCGTGCCCTCCCGGCAGATGGTCTGCTGCAGGGTCACCCGTTCTGTAACAGTGCTGGCAGACTGCACCTGTGCCGTCACATCCAGCAGGGCAAAGCCATCGTCCGCCTCCCGGGTGGTGATACGCACGGTATCCTGCGGCAGATAGACCTTGTTGCCCACCAGCAGCCGCACCGGGCGGTAGATGCCGCTGCCGGTATACCAGCGGCTGTTGGGTTCCAGACTGTTATCTGCAATGACCTTCAGCAGGTTGTCGGCACCATATTTCAGGTAGGGACCAGCCTCCACGGTAAACTCCGCATAGCCGTTCACGTTCCGGGTCAGCAGCCAGCCGTTCAGGTAGACCAGCGCCGTCTGGTACACGCCCTCAAATACGAGGGACACCGGCTTGCCTTGCCACGCCTGCGGTGCGGTGAAATGCTTCTGAAAAATGTACTCGCCGCCGGGGTAGAAGCCGGTCTGTGCACCGTTTTTTGTGTCCGGGGTGCGGGCTTCATGGATCATGGCATCGTAGGGCAGATGCACGGTTTTGGTCTGGGTATTTCCCAGAAAGGAATTCATCCGGGAATTGCCATCGCCCTTTTCTACCGTCCAATCTGCGTTGAAATTCTGTCGAATCATGCCTGTGCCTCTTTCTTGTGTTCAGCATCCCACTTCTTATTGGCCTTTTCCACATCCAGGAAAGCCAGCAGCACTGTAATAATGATGCCGATCACAAAGGGGAAGGTGATGTACAGGTTGAAGATCATCCGAATGGCGCTTTCGCTCTGGACCGTTGCGGTGCCCACAAAGCCGCCCAGCTTCAACAGCCAACCCACAGCCGCAGTACCGATGCCGCCGCCGACCTTCACGCCCAGAGAGGAGCAGCTGTACATCATACCGTCCATGTGGACGCCGGTGGTGCGTGTGGTGTAGCCGCTGGCCTCAGCAATAAGAGCGTTCAATGAGCCGCTGAGGGTACCTGCAAAGACGCCCTTGATGAACATGAACAGCAGGAACATGGAGAGATTCTTCTGCATGGCAAAGTAGATCATGGGAATGCCCAGCACGCTGCTGATGGCGTAGCCCCAGAAGTTGACCTTCTGCATACTGCCGGTCTTTTTGATGAGGACAGGCGCAAAGGCCAGTGCGATGATAACAGGGAACATCTTCATCATGGAGAACTGACCCAGCAGGCTGCCATCGCCCCAGTAATAGGTGGCGCAGAACACACCGGCACCGGTGGTCAGGTTGCTCATGATATAGTACACGATGTAGATGGCAAGGATCATCAGGTAATACTTGTTGTGGACGAGGATCTTAGCAGTCTCGGCAAAGCCATGCTTTTTCTCCTCGGCAACTGCTTTGCCTTCCTCTGCGGCTTCGCTGGTGTTGCCGCTCAGTTCTTCCTCCGGCAGCTCTTTAACTGCAAGGCAGCTGATGGTGTTGACCACCAAACCAACGATCGCGAAGATCAAAGCCGTGGTACGCCAGCCTGCGGCACCGCTGCCGAACTTCTCCACCATGCCGGTAACGGCAAAGCCCATAAAGATGTTGGTGACGACCGCAAACATAAAACGGAAGGAGCCCAGCTGCACACGCTCATTGTTGTTCTTGGTGATCAGTGCCACCAGAGAGGAATATGCAATGCCGTTGGCAGTATAGAACACTGCGTTCAGTGCCGTGTACACGATGAAGAAGTAGATATACTGCATGGTGGTGCTGCCAGCCGGGATGGCAAACAGCAAAAACAGGCAGAGGGAAACACCTACCTGACCAAACAGCATCCACGGACGCGCCTTGCCCAGCTTGGAGTGGGTGCGGTCGATCAGGGTGCCAAAGATCACATCGCTGATGCCGTCCAGAACCTTGGAAGCCAGCATCAAAGAGCCAATGATGGCACTGTCCAGACCCAGTGTTCCGGTCAGATAAAGCAGTACAAAGCTGGAAACCAGACCATAGGAGCAGTTAGAGGCCAAATCGCCGGAACCGTAGGCCAGCTTCTGATACCATTTCAGATATTTTTTCTCTGTCGTTGCAGTAGCAGACATGGGGATTCTCCTTTCAAGATGTGCTGTATCATTCACGGCGACAGAATGCGTCTGTCGCTTTACATTTTTTCAAAAGCACTCTATAATAAAGCCATCGGCCGCACAGCTTTTACAGAATGTTTTTGTATTGTGCCTATATTTTAGCAATTCCGTTCACATTCCACAATGACAGCATCGTGTGCCGCATTCATCAGATTGTATCATATTCGCACATTGCGGAAAAGGAGACTCTTTCATGAAACCGGATTCCACCAGCTATGAGAATATTTTGGAGGTTGAAAACTGGGGCAGTCAGCTCTCTACCTTCTACAAGATCATGTCCCCGGTGCAGATCACGCTGGAGTCCTGTACCGGTCTGGGAGAAACCGACCAATACAGCATTCAGATGTTCTCACCGAATGGCTGCTGGCTGCATGAAAACTCTATGGATGCTTTATTCCGTGCCCTCAGCTCCCGTCCGCTGCACCGCCACGATTATTTTGAACTGATGCTGGTGTTGGAAGGGGAGGTCATCCAACAGATCGAGGAAAAAGAATACCCCTACCGTGCCGGAACCTGTTGTCTGGTAAACCGCAGCATCCTCCATAACGAACGCTTCATTGGCCCCGCCAAGCTCTGTTTTCTTGGTCTGTCTGTGGATTTTGTCCGCAGCCTGACTGAATCTGCATCCCTGCAATTATTTGAAGCCGAACGCCATCTGCCGGAAAATCCCGTTTTGCAGTTCATGCTGGCAAATCTGGGACAAGACCTCCGAAAGGAATATCAGGACCTTTTCCCCACACCGGAAAACACCGATAGTGTTCAAACCCTAGCAACGCTCATCGCCCGCATGACCCACATCCTGCACGAACCCAGTGCCGCCGCCACCTATTATTTGAAGGGCGCACTTTGCGAACTGTTCGATTTTCTGTCGTCCGGGTTCTATGTCACCCCGGTGCACCTGAGCAGCAGCCCCGAAAGCCTGCTCTTTCTGCGTATCAGCCGTTTGCTGGAAGATACAGATGGTCGGTTGCCTCGCAGCGAACTGGCACGGCTTTTGAATTACAATGGCAGTTACCTCAATTCCATCGTCCAGCGCCGCACCGGTCTGTGTCTTTTCGATTACGGCATGACCTTCTGTTTCCAGAAGGCTGAACGGCTTTTGCGGGAAACAACACTTTCCGTCAGCGAGATCGCCCTACAACTCAAATTTACCAACCGCACCCACTTCTACGAACTGTTCCGGCAAAAGTACGGCATGACCCCGCAACAATGGCGCAAGATGCAGAAAAGCGCAGAGCACCCTGAATAAGGTGCTCTGCACTTTTCTCTTAATCTTCTAACCCATGGCTCCCGGTTACGTTTTTCAAGTATTCTTCTGGATTGCCATTCAGAATCAAATCGACATAGCCCAGTGGGTCATTGTAGATGAGGTAGTCTAACTCCGACCTCTGCGCCATGGTTACATCCAGCGCATCCTCGACCCCGGTGCAGTCGATGGAGATTTTTCTCCCGTCCCGGAGCAGCAGTTCCACGCACCCAGTGTCCATGTTAAAGCGGCAAACTTTTTCATCGTACTTCATAACCGTATCCTCCTGAAATCGTTGTCTGGTTTGTATTGGTCGATCTATGATTTCGGATTTCATCTTCCACGGACACCTGCGTTGAATTTTCCGAAGAAAACAAATAATCCGAACCCATCTCCTATCGGAAACAAGTTCGGATTATTTTTGTTTGGTCCGAGTGGCGAGAATCGAACTCACGGCCTCTTGAACCCCATTCAAGCGCGCTACCAAAACTGCGCTACACCCGGATATCGCGCTCCGCTTCCCTACCGAAGCGTGGCGACAAGAGATATTATACGCAGAGTGGGGGCATTTGTCAACCATTTTTTGCAATTTTTTCGGGTATTTTTGCAAAAAGTCCGATTTTTACGCACCGGCGCTCTTTTTATTGTTGTGCTGCCTGCCGCAGTGCCTTGTCCTTTTCCAGCAGGGGCTTGAGGTACTGGCCGGTAAAGCTGCCGGGCACTTCGGCCACCTGCTCCGGGGTACCCTCGGCGATGACCAGACCACCGGCACTGCCGCCCTCCGGGCCCAGATCAATGATGTGGTCGGCGCACTTGATCAGATCCAGATTGTGCTCGATGACGATGACCGTGTTGCCGGCATCCACCAGCTTCTGCAGCACCTCGATCAGACGGTGCACATCTGCGATGTGCAGGCCGGTGGTGGGCTCGTCGAGGATATACACCGTTTTGCCGGTGCCGCGGCGGGCCAGCTCGTTGGCCAGCTTCACACGCTGAGCCTCGCCGCCGGACAGGGTGGTGGCGCTCTGGCCCAGCGTTACATACCCCAGACCCACATCCAGCAGGGTCTGCAGCTTGCGGGCGATCTTGGGCTGGTTGGCAAAGAACACCACCGCTTCTTCCACAGTCATGTTCAGCACGTCGGAAATGGTCTTTTCCTTATACTTCACTTCCAGCGTTTCGCGGTTGTAGCGGGTGCCCTTGCACACCTCGCAGGGCACATACACGTCCGGCAAAAAGTGCATTTCGATCTGCAGGATGCCGTTGCCCTCGCAGGCCTCGCACCGGCCGCCCTTGACGTTGAAGCTGAACCGTCCCGGCCCGTAGCCCCGCATTTTGGCGTCCTGCGTCTGGGAAAACACCGTGCGGATATCGTTGAACACCCCGGTATAGGTGGCGGGGTTGGAGCGGGGCGTGCGGCCGATGGGCTGCTGGTCGATGCCGATGACCTTATCCACAAACTCCAGTCCCTCTACCCCGTCGCATTTGCCTGCACGGGAGCGGGCACCGTTCAGCTCACAGGCCAGCGTTTTGTACAGGATCTCGTTGATCAGGCTGGACTTGCCGGAACCGGAAATTCCGGTCACGCAGATGAACTCACCCAGCGGGAATTTTACGTCGAGGTTGCGCAGGTTGTTTTCCCGTGCGCCCTTCACGGTGAGGAAGTTGCCGTTGCCGGAGCGGCGGGTCTGGGGCACTTCGATGCGCTTGCGGCCGGAGAGATAGTCGCCGGTGATGCTGCGTTTGGCCTTGCAGATATCCTTCACACTGCCGGCCGCCACGATCTCACCGCCGTGCACACCGGCACCGGGGCCGACGTCCACGATATAGTCCGCATTGCGCATGGTGTCCTCGTCGTGCTCCACCACGATGACCGTATTGCCAAGGTCGCGCAGATTTTTGAGCGTAGCAATCAGCTTGTCGTTGTCGCGCTGGTGCAGGCCAATGCTGGGCTCATCCAGCACATACAGCACACCGGAAAGGGCGCTGCCGATCTGGGTGGTCAGGCGGATGCGCTGGCTCTCGCCGCCGGACAGCGTGCCCGCCGACCGGGCCAGCGTGAGATAATCCAGACCCACGCTCTGCAAAAACTGCAGACGGTTCTTGATCTCCTTCATGATCTGGCCGCCGATCTGCTTCTGTTTTTCGGTCAGGTTCGGCTCGTTTTCCCGGATGAATTCCAGCTCTTCCCGGATGGACATCTCGCAGAATTCGCTGATGTTCTTGTCCCCGACCGTTACAGCCAGCACCACCGGTTTCAGGCGTCGGCCGTGGCAGTCCGGGCACTCCACACCGGACATGAAGCTGCCGATTTCTTCCTTCATCCACTCGCTGTTGGTCTCGCGGAAGCGGCGCTCCAGATTCTCTACAATGCCCTCAAAGCTGTTGTAGTACACGCCGCTGCCGAACTCGTTGGTGCGGTGCATCTCGATCTTTTCGCCGTTGGTACCGTAGAGCAGGGCGTTGACCGCCTCGGTGCTCATATCCTTGATGGGCGTGTCCAGCGTAAAACCGTACTTTTTGCCAAGGCCCAGATAGTACATCTCGCTCACCGAGCCCTCAGCGTAGTACCAGCCGCTGGCCTTGATGGCACCCTCCCGGATGGAAAGGTTCCGGTTGGGCAGGATGCGTTCCTCGTCCACCCGCATGAAGGTGCCAAGGCCGGTGCACTTTTCGCAGGCACCCAGCGGGTTATTGAAGGAGAACAGCCGGGGGGACAGGTCGCTGATGGAGATGCCGTGCTCCGGGCAGGCAAAATTCTGGCTGAAGGTCATCACTTCGCCGCCGACCACTTCCACCTCGGCCACACCGCCGGTCAGGGCCAGTGCCGTTTCCAGCGAATCGGCCAGGCGGCCCCGGATGCCCTTGCGCAGGGCAAGGCGGTCCACCACCACCTCCACGGTGTGCTTGATGTTCTTTTCCAGCGTGATCTCCTCATCCAGATCGTACAGATTGCCGTCGATCTTCACGCGAGCGTAACCGGCACGGCGGGCGGCATCCAGCTCCTTCTGCTGGGTGCCCTTGCGCTGACGCACCACCGGAGCCAGCACCATGAACTTGGTCCCCTCTTCCAGCTTCAGGACGGCGTCCACCATCTCGTCCACGGTCTGCTGACTGATGACCCGGCCGCACACCGGACAGTGGGGCACGCCCACGCGGGCGTACAGCAGGCGCAGGTAATCGTAGATCTCGGTCACGGTGCCCACGGTGGACCGGGGGTTGTGGCTGGTGGTTTTCTGGTCGATGGAAATGGCCGGCGACAGGCCGGTGATCTCGTCCACAGCGGGCTTGTCCATCCGGCCCAGGAACATGCGGGCGTAGCTGGACAGGCTTTCCACATAGCGGCGCTGGCCGTCGGCGTAGATGGTGTCAAAGGCCAGGCTGGACTTGCCGGAGCCGGACAGGCCGGTCATGACAATGAGCTTCTCCCGCGGGAGGGTCAGGTTTACATTTTTCAGGTTGTGCTCGCGGGCACCCTTGATGATGATCTTATCGTTTGCCAAGGTATTTTCTCCCTTTTCGTTGTGTCTGTGCATGGTTCTGTTTGCGCTCCGTCTCGGCTGCCGAATCCACAGTGGGGTTCTCGCCCCGGCGCAGGCGGTCGATCTGGTCGCGCAGGAAGGCCGCGTGCTCGAACTCCAGCAGCTTGGCGGCTTCCTTCATCTCGCGGGTCAGACGCTCAATGGCGGCTTCCCGCTCCATCTTACCCATGCGGCGGGTGTTGCGTTTGGCGTTCTCGGCCTTGTCGCTGATCTCGATGCTGTCTGCAATGGCCTTGACGATGGTCCTGGGCACGATGCCATGTTCCTGATTGTAGGCCATCTGGATGGCGCGGCGGCGCTCCGTCTCAGTGATGGCACGGTCCATGCTGTCGGTGACCACATCGGCGTACATGATGACCATGCCTTCTGCGTTTCGGGCAGCACGGCCGATGGTCTGGATGAGACTGGTCTCGCTGCGCAGAAAACCTTCCTTGTCGGCATCCAGAATGGCCACCAGGCTCACCTCCGGCAGGTCCAGACCCTCGCGCAGCAGGTTGATACCCACCACCACGTCGATGCTGCCCAGGCGCAGGTCCTTGATGATCTCCATGCGCTCGAAGGTGTCCACCTCGTGGTGCATATACTTGACCTTGATGCCCTGTTCGGTGAGGTAGTCGGTGAGGTCCTCGGCCATTTTTTTGGTCAGGGTGGTCACCAGCACCCGCTCCTGCCGGGCAATGCGGGTGTTGATCTCGCCCAGAAGGTCTACCACCTGCCCTTCCACCGGGCGCACCGAGATGACCGGGTCCAGCAATCCGGTGGGACGGATGACCTGCTGGGCCACCTGGGTGCTGTTCTGGCGCTCATATTCTCCGGGCGTAGCCGAAACAAAGATCATCTGGTTGAGCTTGGACTCCACTTCCTCAAATTTGAGGGGGCGGTTATCAAAGGCCGACGGCAGACGGAACCCGTACTCCACCAACGTTTTCTTGCGGGCGTAGTCGCCGCCGTACATGGCGCGCACCTGCGGCAGGGTGACATGGCTTTCGTCCACAAAAAGCAGAAAATCCTCCGGGAAATAATCCAGCAGGGTCGTGGGCATGCTGCCCGGCGCACGGCCCGACAGCACCGCCGAGTAGTTTTCGATGCCCTTGCACATGCCCACCTCGTTGAGCATCTCAATGTCGTAATTGGTGCGCTGGGCAATGCGCTGGGCCTCGATGAGCTTGCCCTCTGCGGTGAACTGCTTCACCTGCGCGTCGCACTCGGCGCGGATCTTTTCCAGCGCGGCGGCCTTTTTCTCGGCGCTGACAATGTAGTGGCTGGCCGGGAAGATGGCCACATGCTTGACCACGTTCTGCTTGGTGCCGGTGAGGGGGTTGAACTCGGTGATGCGGTCGATCTCGTCCCCAAAAAACTCCACCCGGATGGCCAGCTCGCTCATATAGGCCAGATAAATGTCCACCGTATCTCCGTGGACGCGGAACTTGTTGCGGACAAAATTTACGTCGTTCCGCTCGTATTGCAGGGTAACCAGCTTCTGGCACAGTTCATCCCGCTCCATCTGCATGCCGGGCCGCAGACTGATGACCATGCTGCGGTAGTCAATGGGGTCGCCCAGTGAGTAGATGCAGGACACCGACGCCACGATGATCACATCCCGCCGTTCCGAAAGCGCCGCCGTAGCCGAGTGGCGCAGACGGTCGATCTCGTCGTTGATGGCGCTGTCCTTTTCAATATAGGTATCGGTGCTGGGGATGTAGGCTTCCGGCTGGTAGTAGTCGTAGTAGCTGACAAAATACTCCACCGCATTGTTGGGGAAAAACGAGCGGAACTCGGTGCACAGCTGGGCTGCCAGCGTTTTGTTGTGGGCCAGCACCAGCGTGGGCCGGTTGCACCGGGCGATGACGTTGGCCATGGTAAAAGTCTTGCCGCTGCCGGTAACGCCCAGCAGGGTCTGGCAGCGGTCACCCCGCTGCACCCCCTCCACCAGCGTTTCAATGGCCTGGGGCTGGTCGCCGGTGGGCTGATACGAGGACACCAGTTCAAATTTTTCGTCTGCCACTGCAGCTCTCCTCTCCGGCTCTCCGCCGGGCGAAGAACCACAATTGGTTGTATCTTTCAATGTGATTATAGCACAGTAGTTTTATAATGTAAACAGGTATTCTGCATTCAGGGCCAGAAAAGTGTGCCGGTCTTGAAGTCGTAGATGGGCAGCCGCCCGGCATCCCGCATGGAAAAGCACTCCGTGTCGGTCAGGATAAAGTGGTCCAGCAGATGGATGTTCACCAGCCCCAGCGCCCGGGCAATGCTGCCAGTGGCCTCCATATCCTCCATGGAGGGCAGAGCCACTCCGTTGGGGTGATTGTGACAGAGCACTACAGCGTCGGTGCCGCCCTTGATGGCAGCGGCCACCACATCCTTCACGTCCAGGCTCACCCGGTCGGAGGTGCCCTCCCGCAGCCAGACCGCTGCTTTGATGTGGCGGCGGGTGCTCAGCGAGACCAGCATGGCGCGCTCGTAATCGGACCAGGCAAACTTGGCCATCAGGTAGCTGCCCAGCTGTTCCGTGGTCTTGAAGCAGCGCTTTCCATCGGTGCGGCAGCGCCCGTAATACCGGCTGACCTGTGGCAGCATGTGCAGCAGCCTTGCCGAGGTGGGGCCGATGCCCTCCACGGTGCACAGTTCTTCCTCGCTGGCCTCCAGCACAGAGGCAAAGTCCCCGAACCGCTCCAGCAGGTTATACGCGATCTCGTTGGTATCCCTCTGAGCATTGGTCGTATACAGGATATATTCCAGCACTTCATGGTCGGCCAGACTGTCCAGCCCGTAGTTCTGCACCCGCTCCCGCATGCGCTGGCGGTGCCCCTGATGCCGTTTGTATTCTGCCATAGCGGTTCTCCTTTTCAGCGTTCTTTCTTTATAGTACCCATTTCCGGCACGGAACTCAAGCCCCCGGGCAAAATATTCAGGGCGGGATGCGTTGACTTGGCTGGTTTTGTGTATTAGTATAGTATCAGTTATTTTTTCTGAGAAGCAAGGAGTATTGCATGAAACAATATACCGCCACCACCAACGACGACGGCGTGCGCCTGTCGCGCTTTGTGCAGAGCGTGACCCGCGATTTTCCCACCAGCCTTTTGTACAAGAGTTTCCGCAACAAGCGGGTGAAGGTGAACGGCAAAAAGGCCGCGCCGGAGTACCGCCTGCAGGCCGGGGACCTGATCGAGCTGTACATCAACGATGAGTTTTTCCCGCCGGAGGGCACAAGACCCGAGCCGAAGGCTGCGCCCAAAAAACAGCCGAAGCAGCCCAAAGTCACCGTGATTTATGAGGATGACAACATTGCCGTGCTGTACAAGCCCACCCACCTGCTGTGCCACAGCGACCGCACTGGTGACGCGAACCTTGTGGATGCCTTTACCCAGTATCTGGCCGAAAAAGGTGAATACGACCCCCACGGCGAAAACCGCTTCAAGCCCGGCATCTGCAACCGGCTGGACCGCGGCACCGAGGGGTTGGTGATTGCCGCCAAGAGCTACGCCGCCCTGCGGGACATGAACGAGATCATCCGCACCGACCTGCTCAAGAAGGAGTACTATACCATCACGGTGGGCATCCCCCAGAGCGGGCGTTTCACCGCATGGTGGGAGCACGACGAAAAGAACAACAAGGTGAGCATCCACGCCCATCAGGCGCAGGACGAACACCGCAAACAGATCATCACGGATGTGGATGTGCTGCGCACGGCCGGGCCCTTTGCACTGTGCAAGATCGGCCTGGTCACCGGCCGCACCCACCAGATCCGTGCCCATCTGGCCTATCTGGGCAAACCCGTGCTGGGCGACATCAAATACGGCAACCGCAAAATGAACGAGCGCACCGGCACAAAAACGCAGGCCCTGTGCGCCGTGCGCATCACCTTCCGGGAAATTCCGGAGGAAAACACCCTGCACGATCTTTCCGGCAAGGTCATCAAACTGAAGGACCCGCAGATCGTAAAGCAGTTTGACGCACTGGACAAAACCAAACCGGACCCTGCCAAAGGAGAATGAATCATGGAGCTGAATGCCTATTTCAAAAGTCTCGTGGATCAGGACCGTGCAGCGGTCGTGATCTGCGACCTGGAACACACCATCATCTATATGAACCCCGCCGCCATTGCCAGCTATGCAAAGCATGGCGGTGCTGCCCTGCTGGGCAAAAGCGTACTGACCTGCCACAATCCGCAGTCCCGCCAGACCATCCAGCGGGTCATCGACTGGTTTGCCGCCGACAAAAATCACAACCTTGTTTACACCTACCACAACGTCAAACAGAACAAGGACGTCTACATGGTCGCCCTGCGGGACGCCGACGGCACCCTGATCGGCTATTACGAAAAACACGAATACCGCAGCCCGGAAACCATGAAGCTGTACGATATGGAGTGACCTCTCATGCAGAAAATTGACCTTGCCGTCTGGCCGCGGGCGGAGCTGTTCCGGTTTTTCTCGGCGGTGTCCCAGCCGTTTTACAGCGTCACCTTCCGAGTGGATGTGACCAATCTCCATGCTTACGCAAGGGCCCATGGCGTTTCCTTTTACTATGCGCTGGGGTATCTGGTGACCGATGCGGTCAACGCCGTGGAGAACTTCCGCTATACCATCCGCAGCGGGGAGGTCTGGCTGCTGGACGAGCGCGTGCCCAGCTTCACCGACCTGATGCCCGGTAGCCAGCAGTTCCACATCGTCACGCTGCCGAAGGAGGGCGATCTGGACAGCTTCTGCCGCACCACCCGTGCCAAAAGCGAAGCCCAGCAGACCTTTCTGGACCAGAGTGGAGAGTTGGACGATCTGATCTATTTTTCCTGTACACCGTGGTTCGACCTGACCGGCTGCACCAACGAGCGGGACTTTGATAAGGACGACAACATTCCCCGCATCACCTGGGGCAAATATGTCCCGGCAGATGGCCGTGAGACGCTGGGCATGTGCCTGGAAGTGAACCACCGTTTTGTGGACGGCTGGCATCTGGGGCAGTTTTACCAGCACCTGCAGCAGGCCATTGATGCACTGAAAATTTGATGCTCTATAAAAAAGCGGATGCTTCCCGTCAAGGGATGCATCCGCTTTTGGTTTGTCTCAGGCCTGCACCGCGTACGTTGCCCGGTGCTTTTTGAGGTAGTACCCAATGCCGATGGCATCGGCCAATGCCCAGCCGATGGGCACACTGAGCCAGATGCCGGTGACGCCCAGCGGGGTCGCCGACAGCAGGTAGGCCAGCGCCACACGGGTGCCGAGCGATGCGACCGTGAGCACCACCGACATCTGGGGCTGATTGACGGCCCGGTAGTAGCCGTAGAGCAGGAACAGAATGCCGATGCCAAGATAGCACGCGCCCTCAATGTGCAGATAGTGCATACCGGCAGCAAGGATGGCGGTTTCCGCCGGGTCAATGAAAATGCCCATGAGCGGCGCTGCAAAGGCGCACACCAGTACACTGCTGACGATGCAGAACGCCGCACTGCACAGCCCTGCACTGCGGATGCCCTTGCGGATGCGGTCGGTCTGGCCCGCGCCGTAGTTCTGGGCCACATAGGTGGAAAAGGCATTGCCGAAGTCCTGCACCGGCATGTAGGCAAAGGAGTCGATCTTGACTGCCGCCGCAAAAGCCGCCATGATCACGGTGCCGAAGCTGTTGACCAGCCCCTGTACCATGAGGATGCCGAAATTCATGATGGACTGCTGCACGCTGGTCATCACCGAAAGGTTCAGGATGGCGGCAAGGTTCTGTTTGTCCCACCGGCAGTCCTCTTTTTTCGGGCAGAGCTGCGGGAACTTTTTCAGGGTGTACAGTCCGATGCCGATGCCGGACACGAACTGCGAGAAGGTGGTGGCTGCCGCCGCACCCTGCACGCCCCAGTGCCACACCAGCACGCACACCAGGTCCAGGATCACATTGAGCACTGCCGACACAGCCAAGAACAGCAGCGGGACCACGGAGTTGCCGATGGCCCGCAGAAGGTTTGCAAAGTAGTTATACAAAAAGGTAGCCGTGATACCCAGAAAAATGATGCGGAGATATTCCTTCATCAGGAGGATGAGCTCTTCCGGCACACGCAGTACCCACAGGATGCCATCCAGCCCCAGGTACACCAGCACATTGAGCGCCACCGCCATGCCCGCGATGAGCACGAAGGACTGGAACACGCTCTGCCGCATGCGGGCCTCTTCCCCGCTGCCGTACTGCATGGAGACGGCCGCGCCGCTGCCCATACACAGGCCCATCAGGATGGAGGTGAGAAAGGTCATGAGAGTGTAGGACGAGCCCACCGCCGCCAGCGCATCCGCGCCGAGGAAGCGCCCCACCACCCAGGTGTCGGCGATGTTGTACATCTGCTGCAGCAGGTTGCCGAACATCAGCGGCAAAGCAAACAGCAGGATGCCCTTTGTAATGGGGCCTTTGGTAAGACTGCGCTGCATGGTTCTGCGATTCTCCTTTTTGTTGATGGTATAATGCGTCTGATGCGTCAAATAGGGTTGACAGCCGGGCCGGAAGTTTTTCCGAGCATGATCCGGCGGGTGGGTCCCTGCTGCCGCAGGCAGTAGGGCGGGCAATGGAATGGCCCGTTGCATTCGAGGAAAAGGCTCCCGGTACACCCGTCGGTCAGCCCTGCACCGCAAACCGCTGCCGGTACTCCCGGGGCGTGCAGTGCTTGATCTCGCGGAAGGTCTTTGTAAAATAGCTCAGGTCGGTAAATCCGCACTCGGCCCCGATCTCGCCGGTGCGCAGGCGGGTGGTCAGCAGCAGCCCGGCGGCTTTTTCAATGCGGTACTGTTTCACATACTGGATGGGCGTGGTGCCCAGCAGCTGCCGGAAACTGCGCAGGCAGGCGCTTTCGCTCAAGGCCACACTGTCCGCAATGCGTTCCACGGTCAGTTCCTCGGCATAGTGTTCCTCCACAAAACGCAGCATCTGTTTCATGCGCTGGGCCGCCACCTGCTCCTGCCGGGAGCTGCGGCACTCGCCCACCGGGCAGTGGGCCGCGAGGGTGTGCAGCGCCGCCGAAAGCAGATACCGAACCCGGTTCTCGTAGTCGTCCGATTCTTCGTCCACAGCGTGCCAGGCCTCCCACAGCCGGGCCAGAACTTCCGCCTGCCAGGGCTCCCCCTTGCTCAGCAGAAAATAGGACGGTACACCGGGCTGCAGCAGCGGCCGGATGAGCTTTTGCCAGTAGATGGTGTCCATCCCGCCCACGAGCCGCGGGTGGAACACCCCGCTGCGCAGCACCGAGGGACCTTCTGCCGCAAATTCCACTGCATGGAGCACGCCGGAGTTGATGAACACGCCCTCGCCTTCCGCAAGGCAGATGCGTTTTTTGTCCACGCCCACAGTCACGGTACCCTCGTAGGCGAGGATATACTCAAAATCCTCATGCCAGTGCCACGGCACCGAATAGCAGGTAAGCCGTTCTTCGTAGCACGCAATCGGGAACAGTGCGCTGCCATGCTGCACAAGCTCCCGCCCCTGCGGTGTGGATGGGATGCCGCAATTCAATGCCAGAGCCATCTACGGGTTCCTTTCCGGGTTTTCAACATTGCCGGGCCCTCTGCGCCGGTTTTGTCATAAAAAACGACCGTTTTTCTTCTAACACCCTGTGACATTGTGTGATATTATGATAACAGCAACGCACAAGAGGCATTGCAAGTATAGCATGCTTGTGGGAGGAACTCAAGCATATGGTCTCGCTTCTTTTACCCATCATTTACATTGCTTTTATCAGTCTGGGCCTGCCGGATTCCCTGCTGGGGTCGGCCTGGCCCACCATGTACCCGGAGCTGGGGGTCCCGGTGTCCTGCGCGGGTATCCTTTCCATGATCATCTCGCTGGGCACGATCCTTTCCAGCCTGCAGAGCGACCGGCTGACCCGGACCCTCGGCACCGGCAGGGTCACGACCATCAGCGTGGGCATGACCGCCGCAGCGCTGTTCGGGTTTTCCCTCTCCACACAGTTCTGGATGCTCTGCCTGTGGGCCATCCCCTACGGGCTGGGTGCCGGCAGCGTGGACGCAGCCCTGAACAACTACGTTGCCCTGCACTACAGAAGCCGCCATATGAGCTGGCTGCACTGCATGTGGGGCATCGGCACCATGGTGAGCCCCATGGTCATGGGTGCCGCGCTGACCCATGGAATGCACTGGACGGTCGGCTACCGGGCCATTGCCCTGTTCCAGGTCCTGCTCACCGTGGTGCTGGTGGTCAGCCTGCCCCTGTGGAAGGAGCGTCGCACGGAGAACGGCACCGAAGAAACCGCCCCGCAGGCACTGAGCTTGCGGCAGGTGTTTGCCCTGCCGGGCGCCCGGGAAGTGATGCTCTGTTTCTTCTGCTACTGTGCTCTGGAAACCACCGCCGGGCTGTGGGCCAGCAGCTATCTGACCCTGAGCCGCAGAGTGGCTGCCGAGACTGCCGCCAGCTTTGCCAGCCTGTTCTATTTTGGCATCACCGCCGGACGAGCAGCTTGTGGCTTCATCACCATGAAATTCAACGACACGCAGATGATCCGCATGGGTCAGATCATTCTGGCCGTGGGCGTAGCTGCCCTGCTGATCCCCGGCCCGCAGGCCCTTGCACTGGCCGGTCTTGTACTGGTGGGGCTGGGCTGCGCGCCCATCTACCCCAGCATCATCCACTCCACGCCGGACCACTTCGGGGCAGACAAGTCACAGGCCGTCATCGGCATCCAGATGGCCAGCGCCTATGTGGGCAACCTGACCATGCCGCCGCTGTTCGGCCTGCTGGCCAACAACATCACCCCGGCCCTGTTCCCCTTCTACCTGCTGGCGCTGCTGGTGCTCATGGTTTGCATGCACGAGCAGCTGGTGCGCAAGACCCGCCGCAGCTGATTTTTTGCCATTCTCCTTTTCGTATACAGCAAAAGGCTCCCTGTCCGGTTTCCCGGGCGGGGAGCCTGCTGTTTTCGGGCTAATTACAGGATGCGGCGGCTGATGGCATTGGCCACGGCAAACAGATCGTCCTGTCCAATGAAGCCGAACTTTGCCTCGTGCTCATCCGCAAAGCATACGGTCAGCTGTGAGGCCTGCAGCGGGTCACCGAAGCCGGCGGTCTGGATGCCGAAGTGCAGCACCTTGCGGTAGGGCAGTACGAAGATCTCCTGCCGGGTGCCGGTCACGCCCTGCATATCCACCAGGATGATGCGGTGAGTGGTAAAAACCACCTGATCCCGCACCGTCTTGTAGGCTCCCACAACGGTCTCGCCGTCCAGCAGCAGCTTCTGTGCATTTTTGCAGATGTCCTTTTCCGGAATGCGGACAAGGTTCTGCATGGGTTTGTCCCGAAATTCCATGGTCAACGCCCCTTTCTGTTTGCTTCATTGTAGCACGCGCCGCCCGGCTTTACAATACGCCCTCTCGCCTTTTGACACCGGATGTGGTATACTGACACCCGGAAGAACGACATCAAATGGAAATGAGGCCCGACTTATGGAGATCATCATTCATCAGGCGATCCTGCATGTGCTGGACACCACGCTGGACGCCCCTGTGCTCAGCGGCAGCGGCATGGAAATGACCGCCGAAAAAACCGCCTACCTGCAAAACCACATCGAAAAGCTGCTGGCCAGCGATGAGATCCGCCAGTGCCGCCCACTGCCGGACTCCGCCTTCCGCAACGAGCTGGAACACAACGGCGACTTTGTGGACCTGTCCTGCCGCATTGCGGGGGTGCTGTTTGACTACATGCATGCCCACACCACCATCCCCGGGGCAGACCTTGCGGTGGTGGATTTCACCCGCGACGGCGAACCCTGGCTGGGCATCCTGAAGCTGAACTACAAGAACGGCTACACCCACTACACCGAGACGGTGGAGGGTGCCCCGGTCAACTCCATCATCCAGCAGCGGGCCTGCCTGCCCACCCAGAGCGGCAAGGTGGAGGAGGGCGCTCTGGTCAACCTGACCAACTATTCCATGCGCCTGTTGGAAAAGAAGTACGACATCGACGGCCACAAGGAGTTTTATCTCTCCACGGTGGTGTTCCAGTACACCACCGCCCAGCCGGAAAAGAAAAAGCTGCAGGCCATTCAGGAGGCCGCCGTGCAGGCCGTGCAGGAAAACTACACCGACCAGCCCCATGTGGAAGCACAGGTAGCCATGATGATCGCCAATCAGGCCGCCGACAACGACAATCAAGTGTCGGTGGAGCAGGTGCGCCGCCAGCTGGAAGAGGACTATCCGCTGGCCGCCGTGCCCTTTGACGACTATGTGGAGAAGAGTGATGTGCTGGACTACGCCCAGCAGCCGGTGACTGTGACCCCCGCCCGCATCCGCCGCATGGAGAGCCGCAGCATCCACACCGCCAACGGCATCGAAGTGAAGATCCCCACCGAGCTGCTGAACGAAGAATCCGAGGTGGAATTCCTGCACGACGCCGATGGCAGCGTGTCGCTGCTGATCAAAAATGTGATCCTGTAATCTTATCGGTCAGACCCCGTGTTCCCTCTTGCAGAACGCGGGTTTTTGTGCTACACCCGTGTTGTATTTATCGTTAGATGCAACGCAGAAGGAGGAACCCGCAATGGAACTCGCACAGATCACGGCCGGTCAGGTCGTTATGTTGTTTCTGCTCATGGGCACCGGCATCGCCGCTGTGAAAACCGGCGTGCTCAAACCGGAGGGCAAGCAGACCCTTTCCAACCTGCTGGTCTATCTGGTGGTGCCCGCCATGATCGTGAACTCCTACCGTATGGAGTTCAATATGGAAATTTTGCACAACCTGCTGGCCGCCTTTGGGATGAGCCTGCTGGCCCTGCTCATCGGTACCGGCATCACGCTGGCCCTCACCGCCCGCCGCAAGGACAGCCGTACCCCCATCTTCCGGTTCGCCTGCATTTTTTCCAATGCGGCGTACATGGGTTTTCCGCTCATCTCGGCGCTGTTCGGGTCCGAGGGTCTGCTCTATGCCAGCGCCTATGTGACCGTGTTCAACATTCTGCTGTGGACCATGGGCTACGGCTTTGTGAGCGGGAGTTCCGACCCCAAAGAGGTCCTGCACAGCCTGCTGCACACACCGGTTCTGTACGCCATGGTGATCGGCCTTTGCATCTACCTGCTGCAGATCCCGGTGCCGCAGCTCATCGCCCAGCCGCTGGAGCTGATGGCCAACATGACCACACCCCTTTCCATGGTCATCACCGGCATGCTCCTTGCCGCCGGGGACCTGGGCTGCATCGTGCGCAGCAAGCCGGTGTGGAAGCTGGCCGCCGTGCGCATGCTGCTGATCCCCGCCGTCTGCCTGGCGGTGTTCGGGCTGCTGGGCTTCCGCAGCATGACCGCACAGGTCGTTCTGCTGCTGGAGTGCTGTCCGTCGGCCGCCATCACCTCGGTGTTTGCGGTGCAGTTTGGCCACGACGAGAGCTTTGCCGCCGGCAGCGTGGTCCTGACCACCCTGCTCAGCATCGTGGCGCTGCCGCTGTGCGCACTGGTGGTCACTCTGCTGTAACGTTTTCACCTCCTGCATTTTTTATGGCCTGTTCCGGCAGACGCAAATCTCCATTTGCACGAATTTTGCCCGTTTTGCCGTCTTTCGGGCCATTTGTGGGCAGTTTTGCCAATCGTTTTTCATTTTACAATGAAATTTTATTTCATCCATGCGTTTCCATCCTGAATGCCGCCCGGCGGTCTCTGCAACTTTTTATCGAAATGCAACAATAACACATGGTTTTTTGCGTTTGGATTTACTATTATAGAAGCAGACAGGTGCCCCGCTTCGCTGCGGGCATGGCACCGCTTATCCCGTGACCATCGCAAGAGGAGGATTTCTCATGATGAAGCCCATTTCCATCTGGAAGCAGGAGCTGTCTGATGGCGTGCACACTGCGCGTCTGGCATCGCTCTACTGCTGTGCTCCTGAACAGACCCCCGCACAGGCTGCCCGCTATGAGGCAGTGCTGAACGGGCTGGAAGCCACCTTTGGCACCCACGCTGAGGCCGGTTTATACAGTGCCCCCGGCCGCACCGAGATCGGCGGCAATCATACCGACCACCAGCACGGCCGCGTGCTGGCCGGCAGCGTGAACATTGACATGATCGCTGCTGCCGCCCCCAACAGCCTGAACCAGCTGCGGGTACAGAGCGAGGGCTATGATCTGTGTGTCATCGACCTGGCTGACCTTGCTGCCCGTAAGGAGGAAGAAAACACCACCATGTCCCTGCTGCGCGGCGAGTGTGAAGCGTTCCGCCAGCGGGGTGCAGCCCTCTCCGGTCTGGACGTATACGTTGCTTCCAACGTGCCCAAGGGCAGCGGCGTTTCGTCCTCGGCCGCCTTTGAGGTGCTGATCGGCGTGATCCTGAACGACTGCTTCATGACCAAAAAGGTCTCCCCCATCGAGATCGCACAGATCGGCCAGTGGGCGGAGAATGTCTACTTTGGCAAGCCCTGCGGTCTGATGGACCAGATGGCTTCCAGCGTGGGCAACATCATCACCATTGATTTTGCTGACCCCGCCCACCCGGATGTGGAACCGGTGCAGGTGGACTTTTCCAAGGCAGGCCTGGCCCTGTGCATCCTGGATTCCTGTGCCGACCATGCCGACCTGACCGACGAGTACGCCGCCGTGCCCGCCGAGTGCCGCGCCGTGGCTGCCGTGTGCGGCGGTGAAGTGCTGCGGGACGTGCCCTTTGACGCCTTCCTCGCAAAGCTCCCGGAGTGCCGCAGACAATGCGGCGACCGCGCCGTGCTGCGCGCCTTCCACTTCTATGCCGACAACGACCGGGTGCCCCAGCAGGTGGCTGCCCTGCGCGGCGGTGACTTTGACGCCTTCCTGCAGCTGGTCACCGCTTCCGGCGACAGCAGCTGGGAGTACCTGCAGAACGTGATCCCCGCCGGGTACAAGGAGCATCAGGAAATGGGCGTGACCATTGCGGCCGCCAAGCATTACCTGCAGGGCAAGGGTGCCGTGCGTGTGCACGGCGGCGGCTTTGCCGGTACGGCACAGGCCTTTGTGCCGGTGGACATGCTGGCCGACTTCAAAGCACACATGGAAGCCATCCTCGGTGAGGGCCGCTGCCATGTGCTGAGCATCCGTCCGGAAGGAGGCGCTGTGCTGTGATCTCCACTGCCATTCAGCAGCTCGTCAATTATGGTCTGGACACCGGTCTGATCCTGCCCGATGACGAGATCTACATCCGCAACCAGCTGCTCATGACCATGCAGCTGGACGACTTTACCGCCCCGGAGGGGGAGGTGTGCTACACCGACCTGGAAAGCATCCTGAAAACGCTGGTGGACGATGCCGCGGCCCGCGGCGTGTGTGCCGACAACAGCACCGCACGCGACCTGTTCGACACCAAACTCATGGGCGTGCTGACGCCGCGTCCCAGCATTGTGCGCGCCAACTTTGAGGAGCGCTACGAGAACGAGGGCCCGCAGGCCGCCACCGACTGGTTCTATAAGTTCAGCCAGGACACGGATTATATCCGCCGCTACCGCATCAAGCGGGACCTGAAGTGGGTGGCCAAGACGCCTTACGGTGATCTGGACATCACCATCAACCTTTCCAAGCCGGAAAAGGACCCCAAGGCCATCGCCGCTGCCAAGCTGGCTCCCCAGAGCGCCTACCCCAAGTGCCAGCTGTGCGCCGAGAACGAGGGCTATGCGGGCCGCATGAATCATCCCGCCCGCGAGAACCACCGCATCATCCCGCTGACCATCAACGACAGCGCCTGGAACCTGCAGTACAGCCCCTATGTGTACTACAACGAACACTGCATCGTGTTCAACAACCAGCACACTCCCATGAAGATCGAGCGGGCCACCTTCCGCAAGCTGCTGGATTTTGTGGGCCTGTTCCCCCACTATTTCGTGGGCAGCAACGCTGACCTGCCCATCGTGGGCGGCAGCATCCTGAGCCACGACCACTTCCAGGGCGGCCACTATGAATTTGCCATGGCCAAGGCCCCCATCGAAAAGGCATGGGCGTTCCCCGGCTTTGAGGACGTGGAGGCCGGCATCGTACACTGGCCCATGAGCTGCATCCGCCTGACCTGCGAGGATGATGAGCGTCTGGTGGAGCTGGCCGACAAGATCCTGACCGCCTGGCGCGGCTACACGGATGAGAGCTGCTTTATCTTTGCCGAGACCGACGGCGAGCCCCACAACACCATTACCCCCATTGCCCGCATGCGGGATGGCAAATACCAGCTGGATCTGGTGCTGCGCAACAACATCACCACGCCGGAGCACCCGCTGGGCGTGTTCCACCCCCATGCCAAGCTGCACCACATCAAAAAGGAGAACATCGGCCTTATCGAGGTCATGGGTCTGGCCGTGCTGCCCAGCCGCCTGAAGCAGGAGCTGTTTGATCTGGCAGACGTACTGGTAGCCCGCACCCCCGTCAGCGAGTACCCCGAGACACTGCAGAAGCACGCGGAGTGGGCGCAGGACATTCTGGCCCGTCACCCGGAGCTGAACGGCGACACCGTGCACCTCATCCTGCAGGATGAGGTGGGCCAGGTGTTCGCACAGGTGCTGGCCGATGCCGGTGTGTACAAGCTGGACGAAGCCGGTCGTGCCGGGTTCGTGCGGTTCCTTGCCAGCGTAAAATAACCTCAAACTATCACAGGCCCCGCCGCTGATCTCATCGGCGGGGCCTTGCCATACAAGGAGGAAACGTTTATGCCTTATACTCTGGAAGTCTGCGTGGACAGCACGGCCAGTGCACTGGCCGCCAAGCGCGGCGGAGCCGACCGACTGGAACTGTGTGCCGACCTGGTGATCGGCGGCACCACCCCCAGCCTTGCCCTGCTGCGGCAGGTCAAAGCCGAGACCGGACTGCCGGTGCGGGCACTGCTGCGCCCCCGCTTTGGTGATTTCTGCTACGACCGCTACGAGCTGGCCCAGATGGAGCAGTCGGCCGCAGAGCTGGTGGAAGCCGGGGCGGACGGCATCGTCACCGGCGTGCTCACCCCGGACGGCGTACTGGATGTGGACGCCCTGCGTCCCATCTACGCTGCTGCCCGCCGGGCGGCAGCAGCTGCAGGCCGTCCCGTTGCCTGCACCCTGCACCGTGCCTTTGACGTCTGCCGGGACCCCTTTGCCGCGCTGGCCGCCGCAAAGGAACTGGGCCTTGCCACCATCCTTACCAGCGGGCAGGCCGCCAGTGCGCCGCAGGGAGCTGAGCTGCTGCGCCAGCTGGTGGAAGCCGCCGGGAGCGATGTGGAAATTCTGGTGGGTGCCGGCGTCTCCGCGGGCAATCTCCCGGCGCTGGCCGCCCAGACCGGTGCCCGGGCGTTCCACCTCTCCGGCAAGCAGGTGCTGGACAGCCGCATGACCTTCCGCCGGGAAGGCGTGCCTATGGGCCTGCCGGGCTTTTCGGAGTTTGACCTGTGGCAGACCAGCGAAACCAATATCCGTGCCGCACGCACAGCGCTGGATGCCCTGTAAAAATCGCCCTCACGCAGAAACGGCCTCTCCTTTCGGAGAGGCCGTTTCTCGTTACAATGCCGGTGCTTCGTTGTCCTCATAACCGACCATCAGGCCGCCTAATTCGGCATAGTAGCTGCACAGGCCGCCGCAGGGGCTCACATCCACCTGCGCCCCCGGGAACACCGCGTGCAGCATCTTTTTCAGCCGGTCGGCGGCGTCAGGGTTGCCGCAGTGGGCAATGTGTACCCGGCCGGAGACAAAACCGCGGCCCTTCATTTCCAGCACGATGCGTTCCAGTGCGCCGTGTTCGCCGCGGGTCTTGCACAGTACCTCCAGCTCCCCTGCTTCACTGGCCTGCCCGATGACCCGGATGCCCAGCATCCGCGCCACGGCAGCTACCGCCGGTTTTACGCGGCCGTTGCGGGCGAGGTTGGCCAGCGATTCCAGCGAGAACAACAGGTGCGTGTGCCGGTGGTAGGCCAGAATGGCCTCGGCGGCATCATCAAAAGCACAGCCTGCCTGCACCAGCGCCGCCAGACGCTCGGCCAACAGGCGGCATTCCGGCCCGGCCGACAGACTGTCCAGCACGAACACGCGGGCACCTTCGTGCTCCTGCCGGTATTCCTCGGCGGCCAGCTGGGCCGCGTTATAGCTGCCGGACAGCGTGCCCGTGATGGTGACCACGAACACTTCCTCCGCGCCCTCGTAGGCCGCCAGCCAGTCGGCCACATTGGGGCAGGATGTGCCGGTCTTGCCCTTATAGCTGCGCAGGGTCTGGGCCATACCGACCGCATCCAGTTCTGCCGTGTCCAGATATTCCCCATCGTCGGTCACGATTTTCAGCGGCACACAGGCAAAGTCCACCCCGCTGAGGGTATACAGGTTGGAGGAAGAGTCCACAACGATCTTGGTTTTCATACAGTACATCTCCAGTTTTATCGTTCAGCGGCGGACAGCCCGCCGGGCTTATTCGGTTTCTTGTGGACATCTTATCAGTTTTTTTAAAACCTGTCAAGCCGTTTTCATCATTTGATAAAAAGTTTTCATATTCCCGTTGACCGCTTCCATTTTTTGCGTTATACTGAAAACCAAAAGCCCCCCTCACCCGCTGAACAGAAAGCATGATCCACTATGAACGATGAAACCAAGCGCCGCGTTGCGGCCTGCGCCGCCGGGTTTGCCCTGCCCCGGTACCGCGACCTCCCTGCCGTAGGGCTGTATCTGGACCAGACCGTGCAATATGTCAACGCCTGCTTCCGCACCTTTTGCGGGGTAGAGCTCACCCCGTCCATGGTGAGCAACTACGTCAAAAAAGGCATCCTGAGCCACCCGGTCAAAAAGAAATACACCCGCGACCAGATCGCTTCCCTGCTGTACATCGTGGTTTCCAAAACAGTCCTCTCGATGGAAAACATCGACACCCTGTTCAAAATGCAGAAGGCCTATTGTTCCGCCGGGGCCGCCTACGATACCTTCTGTGAGGAGCTGGAGCGCTGCCTGCCGTTCGTGTTCGGCTGTACCCGTGCCCTGCCCGACCCGGACCCGGATGCCGACGACGAAAAGCTGCTGCTGCGCAGCACCATTCTGGCCGCTGCCAACAAGATGTATCTGGACTGCTGCTTTGACGCTTTGCGGCAAGAGCAGGCCCTGTGGGAGGATATTTTGCCGGACCTGGCATAACAAAAACGGGAGACAGCATCAACGCTGTCTCCCGTTTTTGTTATTTTGCGATTCGTCCTTCTGCCTTGCCGGACGAGATGTAATGCTCGTAGTATTTCACGTTATCGTCGCCAAATGCGGCCACGAGATCGGGGTTGTTTGCCTTGTATGTGTTCAAATTGAACTCGCTGCTTCCCTGCCGACCTTCTTTCATGCCGTTGGTCACAAAGTGTTCAAACAGTGCTTTCTGGTTTGCACCGAATGCATCTGCAAGATCCGGGTTAAGTTTCAGGTAATCCTGATAATTGTAGACGGCCTGATACTGGGCAAGTTGCTGGGCAAACGGCGGGTTCTGGAAACTCATCGTACGGTATTTAGAACCTACGTTTGAGAGCGTTTCTGTGCTTCCGTCCATGTAAATCAGTTCCACTTTGTCTACTGCGAGATAATCAATCGACCAGTCTCTCCACCATATATCTGGGAATTCAGAATCATCATAATTATACATCGCATTCTGAACTTCATCTTCACTTAAATATATGTAACTTTCAGGATTGCTTTCGTCCGGTTTCACAAAGAAATTCCCGTATACGTCTTGATATACCCACTGAGCATTATCGCCGATGGCAACTTTATATGGAGCCATTCGGTAATACTTAAACGGGCTATCCTCCGCTGCATTATCCTGCGCTTTCAGCTCATAATTATTATTTCGTTCCACATAAAACGGCTCCAATGGTCCTACCATCGTCAGGATTTTTGTCGGCGACATTGATGTTTTATCGTCCACACGATTGTATGCCGTCACATACCA
>ENA-UESG01000553-UESG01000553.1-human-gut-metagenome-genome-assembly--contig:-NODE-553-length-34613-cov-6.808692_pt1 | contig 34613 bp, 33 predicted proteins | sample MGYA00243002_ERZ508003 | MGnify/ENA primary metagenome ERZ508003 (study PRJEB26167, sample SAMN06115514) | human gut metagenome | host: Homo sapiens | place: China:Shanxi | collected 2015-12-02... | reverse complement strand
TTTCGGATTTAGTTTTTTTCTATTTGCACACAGTCCGAACGCCGTGTCAACATTCCAAAACGGCGTTTCAACGAAAATTGGTTTATTGATGTTTCCTTTTCGGCCAATTATTACAGTTTCGGCTTCACAAATATAATCGTTAGCGTATCCCATAATACCGCCACTTCCGTATATGGGATATTTTCCGTTTTCGCATTCAACCTGTTTCTGGTTTCTTCCATTTATAATTGTGAGCACATCAGAAAACTTCGCCATCACACCATCTCCTCCCATTCCCGCAGGTCACTCCGATTTTTCGTCATCTTTTTCCGTTGCCACGCTCTCGATCATTCCGGCAACCGTCTGGCCCAACAGCATGGTACTTGCATTCTCGGCGGTGACCACCGGGCGGCCAGTCTTGGATTCGATTTCTTTCCGGGCATTTCCGGCCACCGCGCCGCCCTGCTTGGCAACGACACGGTTTTCTTCCAGCCCCTGCGGGTTCTGGGCATTCGTCAACTCCGTTGTAGTGGCTTCTGCCAACATATTCAAGGCAAGTTCCAGCGTGCTCATGTTATCACGCAGATTTTCCTTTTTCAGCCCCTTGAAGTTTTTATACTGCCGCGTGCTCATGCCAGACCATGCTTTGGTCACTTCGTCCGTCAGAATGGCATACTCCTGCCCCTCTTTCACGCCGTGCACCTTCCATGCATCGGTCAGTTCTTTTCGGGCACGGATGGTTTGCAGACGCTGATTGATCCACTCCGGGGAATAGCCTTTTTGAGCATAGGTGTCGAGAGCACGCTCGATGGTCAGTTCCGGGTCGATGATTTCCTCAATGCGCTCCCGCCCGACCATTGCCAGCCACATCTTGAACGGTTCTGCCTTTTTGGAGGGCACCGACTGGATGATGCGCAAGAGCTGTTCCGTGTTGGCAACATCCGTTTTGTATCGTTTTCCGTCCTTGGGTGATTTCATTTTGAGTTGCTTACAATTTGTAAGCAACTCAGATGCGCCCTCAATTTTCAGGCGTTTTTTCAAGACAGCCCAGTAGGTGCTTGCTTTTCGAGCCTCCGTCTGTTCTGTCAGAGCTGCTACCACGTCCACCACCGAAAAATACCATTCTTCCTGCGTTTCATCCCATGCGGTGCGAATCGGTCGGTCCTCAAACAGTTGCAGTTTATCGTTTTCTGTCATTGCATTTTCCTCCATCATACCATTTCTTCCAGTTCTGCCAGTCCCTTGGTGATTTCCATTTCCAGCTCATGCAGGTCGGCAAGAATCTCCTGCGTGGAGGGATACTCCACCGGCACATACTCGGTCTCCTTGTACTTGTTGATGGACAAATCGTAGCCGTTGGCGGCAATTTCCTCTTTGGGCACAAAGAAGCTCTGCTCTGTGCGCTTGCGGTCAGCTTCCGCATCGAGGTTGTGGAACCGGGCAATGATGTCCGGGATGTCATTTTCCTTTACTTCAATGCGCTTATCGTCCAGCGAGAAGCCATCGGCTTTCATATCGTAGAACCACACCTTATCCGTGCCGCCTGCGCCGGTCTTGGTGAACACCAGCACCGCCGTGGACACGCCCGCATAGGGCTTGAACACGCCGGAAGGCATGGAGATGACCGCCCGCAGCTGGTGGTTCTCGATCAGCTCTTTGCGGATGCTCTGGTGCGCCTTGCTGGAACCAAACAGCACGCCGTCCGGCACGATACAGGCACAGCGGCCGCCGGTTTTCAGCATTCGCAGGAAGAGTGCAAGAAACAGCAGTTCGGTCTTTTTGGTATTTGTAACGGCTTTCAGGTCATCGTTGATGCTCTCGGCATCCACGGTGCCTTTGAACGGCGGATTGGCAAGGCAGACCGTGTACTTGCTGCAAATGGAGTTTTGCTTGGAAACGCTGTCTTTGTAGTCGATATCCGGGTTGGTGATGGAGTGAAGCATCAGGTTCATAGCCGAAATGCGGAGCATGGTGCGGTCCATGTCAAAGCCTGCGAACATCGGCCCCGCAAAATGCTGCCATTGCTCCGGGGTCATGGTATCCTCATAGTGGGCACGGAGATACTGTGCACTGGACACCAGAAAACCTGCCGTACCGCAGGCCGGGTCGCAGATAAAGTCGTCGGGCGTGGGCTGCACCAGTTCCACCATCATGTCACGGATATGTTTGGGCGTGCGGAACTGGCCGTTCTGGCCTGCAGTTGCCAGCTTGCCCAGCATATACTCATACAGGTCGCCCTGCATATCAAGGTCGGCGATATCGTGGGTGTATAGGTCTTCCAGCCCGGTGATGATCTTTTGCAGCACCTGCGGTGTGGGGATCAGGAACATGGCATCATCCATGTACCGTGCAAAGGCGGTGTTGCCCTCATCCGGGCGGGTGGGGTCGTCCTCGATCTCCACCAGCTCGCCGTTCTCGTCAAAGTCCGGCAGGCGGCCGTACTTCATCTTTTTGATGGCCGGGAACACCCGCTGCTGCATGGTCAGAAAAATCTCACGGGAGTCCTTATCCTTGAACTTGCTCCACCGCATGGACTGGCCTGCCGCACTGGCGGGGAAGATGTGCTCCATTTTCTCGCCCGCCATGCTCTCAAACTCTTCGGTGGCAAGCTCCTTTTCGTCCAGCGACCGGATGAACATGAGATAGGTCAGCTGCTCAATGACAGTCAGCGGATTCGTGATGCCGCCCGCCCAGATGTCCGTCCAGATCTTGTCCACCTTATTTTTAATGGCTCCTGTAACCATGCGTTCCTCCTGAATGTTTGCCAACCGCAAACGGTTTTCTTCTTAAAATTTTGGTGATAGTATCACATTTTTATTATATCAGCAGAACGATTCTTTTTCAACGTTGCGCTTGCTCAGCCTGCATCTGCCGGATGCAGTTCACGGGTTTGGGTGTTCCAACAAACATTTTGCAACGCAAAATAAGCAGATGTATATACAGCTGCCCTGCTTGCTACAACTGTGTTCTCTCTAAATTGTCATCCGCTATTTTCAATTCAATAAAGAAATCGCTTGCTATGCATTTCATTTTTTGATTGAAGGTCATCATCGAACACTTCAATCCATTTTTCGATTTCCACCTCCTTTAACGAAAAATCAAAATCAAATCCGTTCTTTGTGATGAATCTTCACCGGTTCATCACGGGAGCGGGTCGGATTTTTTTATTTTTGTTTACTTGTATCCAAGAACTTGGACTAAGAGGGTGGGTAACTTGGACTACGAGTCCATAAACTTCTGCCGCTTTTCACGGTACACTCTTGTCAAAGGAGGGAAAGCCCTTGTTGAAGTTAAGCAATCTTAAAATCAATCACCGGTTTTATGGCAGGGTTCAGGACAACCGAACAGACACCGTTTGATATAGAAATGAGGTTCACCTTGAACAAACTGCTTTCCTGCCGCCATTGAGAAAAAGCAATCCCCACAGCCACAAAAAGGACTGTGGGGATTGCTTTTATGGTGAAGGAGAAAGAGAATAACGTGTTAACCCTTGTCCGCGCCGGAGGTGATGCCCTCGACGTAGAACTTCTGCATGATGACAAACAAGATGGAGATGGGGATGGACACCAGCACACCGCCTGCACAGAAGAGCGCAAAGTAATTGTTGATCAGGGTCTTTTGCAGCATATTATACAGACCGATAGCCACCGTCCAGTCGGCAGAGACGCCCGAATTCAGGATCATCTTTGCCATCACGAAATCGGTCCATGGAACCATGAAAGAGCTGATGATGGTATAGACCAGGATCGGCTTGGACATGGGCAGAACGACCTGGAAGAACACACGGGCGTCGGATGCGCCGTCCAGCTTGGCGGCTTCCCGCAGGGAGATGGGAATGGTATCAAAGAAGCCCTTGCAGATCAGATAGCCCAGACCGGACGAACCGGCATAGACCATGATAAGACCGGCATAGGAGTTGGTCAGATTCAGATATTTCAGGACGAAATAGACGGCGATCATTGCCAGCACGCCGGGGAACAGGTTGACGCTGACAGAAAGGTTCTGGATCAGCTTGCGCCCCTTGAAGCGGCAGCAGCTCAGCGCGTAGGCTACCATCAGCACAAAGCAGGTGGAGATAACGCAGTTGAAACAGGCCACCACAAGGGTGTTGGTAAACCAGCGCGGGAACTGCGCCACAGAGTCCGGGTGGAACAGAATGTTGACATAGTTGCGCAGTGTGTAACTGGCCGGGAAGAACTGTCGCACATTGATGCCCCGGTCTGTGGAGAAGGAAGTGACCAGAAGCCACAGAATGGGTACCAGCCAGATAGCTGCCAGCAGGGACAGCAGCAGATGCCGCAGGATGCTGCGGACTGTGCGGAGGATACGCCCGCGGCGCAGCTGCGCTGCGGTCTCTGCCCGGCGTGCCGGAGAAACAGTTGTCTGTGTCAAGAGAACGTCGCCTCCTTTTTATTGAGGAACCGGAAGCATACCAGCGTGAACACGGCACAGATGATGAACACCATAATGCCGATGACCGCGGCCATCTTGTAGTTGTACTGCTCCTGCGTCAGGCGGAACAGCCATGTGACCAGCAGATCCACCTCTTTTGCACTGGAGGAAGCCAGCGCCTGATCCTTGGTGATATAAACGTCCTGCGTGAGCAGATAGATGACGTTGAAGTTGTTGACGTTGCGCACAAAGTCCGTTACCAGCGCCGGCCCCTGCACACTGAGCAGGTAGGGCAGCTTGATGTAGATAAAGCTCTGCAGCGGCGAGGCACCGTCGATGGTGGAGGCCTCCAGCATATCGGTGGGAATGTTCATCAACACACCGGTGGCAATGAGCATCTGGTAGGGCACGCCCACCCAGATGTTGATGAGGATGATCATGAACTTTGCCCAGTGCTGGTCGGTCAGGAAGGGAATGTGGTTCATGTTCTGCCCCAGCAGGCCGATGGTCTTTAAAAAATCGGTCACGCCCGCATTGGCCATCATGGTGTTGAAGATGCCGGCGTCCGAGAAGAAGTTGCGCACCAGCAACAGGGTGACGAACTGCGGCACCGCAATGGTGATGATGAACAATGTGCGCCAGAGCTTCTGGCACTTGGTCTTTTTATTGTTGATGAGCATGGCCAGAAATACGCCGCCGAAGAAGTTGGTGAAGGTGGCAAAGAACGCCCATACCAGCGTCCAGCTGAGCACCCGGCCAAAGGCGTAGCTGAAGGTCAGGCTCAGCGAGTGCCCGCCAAGCAGAGAAGCGAAGTTCGCCAGCCCCACCCATGTGAACAGGGCGGCGGGAGGCATGTGCTGCTGATCGTAGTTGGTAAAGGCAACAGCGATCAAAATGAACAGCGGGATGATGGTGAACACCACCACGCCCAGCACCGGAAGGGTGAGCAGGGTAACGTAGAACTTTTCGTTCAGGTACAAGGTGATATCCTGCCGGAAATTGTTGGGCTTTTTGCCAGCGGCCTTCTGCGCCTGTAATGCGTAATTGCTCTGCACCACCAGCATGGCAGCAGCGATCAGCGTTACAATGACCACCAGTGCGATCACGCTGAGCAGCAGGATGGCAAACGAGTTGTCGTAGTTGTTGACCTCGTTCTTTAAGGTAAGGGGGTTAAACTGCATCTCCATCTGCACCGTGCCCAGCGTGCCGAACTTTTTCAGCGCAGGAATGCCGGAAGTGCCCAGAAAATACAGTCCCAGCCCCTGCACCAGCGTTACCAGCAGTGCCTTGATAAGCTGGCCGTGGCCAATGTAGCCCAGACCCCAGACAAAGAGGGACAGCTTTGTAAAAATATCTCCGTGAACAAATGCGTGACCGAACTTCTGAAGGAAATTCGGCTCCCGGCCATCTGCCCGCAAGGGTGGTGTAAGGACCATTTCTGCCACAGAAGTCAACTCCTTTCTTGGTATGCAGAGGGGGTTATAGCAAACAGGATGTTAGGTTGACGCCGATTTCTTGTATTGCGATAAAAAGCGGGCACACCGCATTCTGCTGCGTGCCCGCCGGGAAAAACCGGAACTTACTGTGCCACAGGTGCGGTGATGCCGGCCACAGCGTCATCCACCAGCTGCTGCGTGGTCTTGCCCTGCGTGTCGCCGGAGGCGAGGATCTCGCCCAGACTTGCGGCGGAGCTCCAGTAGTTTGCGCCTACCCGCTGCAGGGTAGCGTAGGAGCTCTGCTCAGCCAGTGCGGCAATGGCGGGTGCAGACTGCACAGCCTCGGAAGCATTGGCATTGATGTTGGAGGGACCCAGCTTGCGGTCGTTGAAGCGCTTGTTCTGGTTGTCCTCGTTGGTGATGAAGTCGGCCAGCATCATAGCCACGCCCACGTTTGCGCTGTGGGGATTGACGCCCACCAGCTTGTAGCCGGAGAAGGAGCCCATCTGGACCTGCTCGCCGTTCAGGGTGTAGGTCGGCAGCTTGGTGGCGGCGTAGCCTTCGCCCCAAGCCTCCTCGGCGGTGCTGGCGTTCCAAGTACCGGAGATGGCGGCGCAGCAGCTGCCGTCCTTGATGGCAGAAACGATATCAGCATCCGCGCCGGACTTGAAGCCGGGGTTTGCGGCGATATCCAGAATGGCCTGCGTTACGTCTGCGCCGGGAGCCTCGTTCCAGTTGCAGACGGTGTTGATGCCGTCATCTGCCAGCGTAGCCACCAGACCGGCACCGGCGTAGAAGCTGTAAATGTACCATGCATCGTTCACGCTCATCATGAACTTTTTGCCGGCAGCTGCAGCCTTTTCCAGCATGGTGTCCACGCTCTGCACATCCTCGGCGCTCAGAACGCTTGCATCATAGTACAGGAAATAGCCATTGTCGGCGGTCATGGGGTAGGCGTAAAGTTTGTCGTTCATGGTGGCAGCGCCCACAGAGCCGGGCAGGTTGCGACTCTTCACGTCATCCGGGTTCAGCAGCACTTCCTGCAGCGCACCGGCATTCACCAGCTCGTTCAGCTGGTCATCGGCAAAGGCAAAAACGTCTGCGGCAGACTCCGGGTCAGCCAGAACGGTATCCTTTGCGCTGGACTCAGACTGCACGCCGATCTCGATGGTCACGTTGCCCTTGTCCGCATTCTGCTCGATAAAGGCATCTGCCATCTCGCGCAGCATGGTCTGATCCTCTTCGGCACCCCACATGGTCAGCTTCACATCACCCCAGCTCTCCGCAGCAGAGGCAGCCGTACTGGAAGCGGCAGCAGAGGAAGCGGTGCCAGAGGAAGAACCGCCGCAGGCGGTCAGCACACCGGCAGCAGCCACAGTGCCCATGGCTGCAAGGAAGTTACGGCGGGAAATCAGCTTTTTCATGATCCAGTTCTCCTTCGTTCTCAATCTGAAATCTTCGGGTGCTCTTTGTTGCGCTTATAAGTTGCGCACATCCAAGCGGCTGTTTTTCTGTACCCATAGGATACCGCATTCTTTTGCTCACGTCAATGGACGAAATTCACGGTATTGTTGAGTCGAAACTGGAAAAAGTGACGGTAAAATTAGGATACATGGGCAAAAGTGCGCAACTTTAGCGCAACCTTCGCCCATGCAAAGAGCAAAAATGCCCGCTCCGGGAAAGGAGCAGGCACAAAAAGCGCGTTATTTGATGCTGCGGGAGCGTTCCCTCCACTTGGTAGAGTCCCGCAAAATGACCTGATAACCTTCCAGCTGCCGCATGACGATCTCTTTTCCGGCCAGCCGGTCCAGCAGCATCCGGCAGGCGGTCTTGCCCAGCTGCTCGGCATCGTACTGCACCGCCGAAACAGACGGCGTGATGCTGGCCAGCATGGAGCTGTCGTACAGGCTGGCCACTCGCAGATCGTTGGGCACGAGGATATGCCGCGTCCGCAGCTCCCGCATGACCTCAAAGGCGACCTCATCATCGCCGCAAAGGATGCAATCTGCCTTCTGCTCCAGCGCAGCCTCCAGTGCATCGAGCGTCTGCCCGGCAGATTCCACACCGGAATGAACGAGCCGCTGGTCTACTGGCACACCAAATTCCGCGAATCCACGCAGATAACCGCGTATGCGGTCGGTGTTGACGGCGTAGATGGTACTGCCCACCAGCAGCGCGATCCGCTTGGCGCCCAGCTGCAAAAGGATGCGTGTCATCTCGCAGGCAGCCGCGACCTGATCGTTGTCTGCCTGCGGGATGGTCTTGTCCTCGCTGCGTCCGATGAGCACAAAAGGTGTCTCGTATTGCCGCAAAAGTTCGATGCAGGGATCATCCGCCATGGCGTAGGTCAGGATCACGCCGTCCACCTTGTGGTTGGCCAGCTGCCGCTGCAGCTGCGAATACTCGGTGTTGGAGGCGTAGCAAAGCATCAGGTCATAGCCGCGCTGGTCTGCCATGATGCAGATGCCGCCCATGCACTTGCGCAAAAAGGGCAGATCCAGCGTAATAAAGCGCTGTGGCACGATCATGGCAATGTTGTTGGTGCGCACCTTTTCGCCGCCCTGCGGGGCGGCAGGCTCGGTGCGAGTGCGTCCTAGATAGGCATATACCTTGGCGCGGGTCTCCTCACTGATGCGTCCCTTGCCGGAAAGTGCGCGTGATACCGTTGTTTTAGAAACACCAAGCGCATCGGCCACCTGCTCGATCGTCATTTTTTCGGTTTCCTTTGCAGCCACAGGATATCCTCTCCTTTTCACAGAACTGCGCAACAATGCGCCACCCCAGCATACCGGGGTAAGCCCGCTTTGTCAAGTATGAAAGCAAACAAAAAGCGTTCTGCTTTTTTGGCAGAACGCTGAAAGCTGGTATTTTTGTGCCTTACAGGACCTGCTCGCCGTTTTTCCAGACGGCCGTTCCGTAACGGTTCAGCGCAACACCGCCTACTTCGACCGGATGTTCATTGCAGTTCTGTACAAAGACGAACGTACCGCGCCGCGCGGCCAGAACGCCGTCCGGCAGAGCTTCCGGCCAGGCCGGGGTCAGGCCGACTTCCTTTACAGCAGCACGATAAAATGCGCGATAGAACGCTTCCTCGAACCGACTTGCCAGATAATAGGCACGGCCCTCCCCGTAGGAGTGGACAGCCACCGCCGGGCAGTTTGCATAATAGTCCTCGGCATAAACGCTCAGCGGTGCGGCAGGGTCGGTGTCGTTCAGACTTGCGACCTCGCATAGGACCGAAGCCTGCGTTTCCGGCAAAATGGAATCGTCCATCGGGGTGCAGCGGCAGGTTTCGCCGTCATACATTCCGTCGATCTCAGTGCGGCGCAGGCCCAGCAGGTCGGTCAAGCCGTAGGGCGTGTCACCCAGGCGGCACAAATCGCTTTCATCCACCACACCGGTCCAGTATGTAACCACGACCGTACCACCATTCCGGGCAAAATCACAGAGTTTTTGGGCAAAGGCATCGGTCAGCAAATAAACCATCGGAACAACGACCAAGCCATAACCCGTCAAATCGGATTCCTGATTCACGAACTCCACCGCAATGCCTTCCCGCGCAAGAGCATTGTAGTGCAGCTTCAGCTCGTCCCAGTAGCCCATCCCTGCATTGCGCGGGCCGCAGGAACCTTCCAATGCCCACTTGTTTTCCCAATCGTGGACGATCGCCGCCTGCTTCTCGCGGCAGACTGTTGCAATCTCCGAGAGCACTTCCAGCTTTTGGCCCACACCGACTGTTTCCCGGAAGGGACGGGCATCCTCCCGCCCATCATGGCCGACGACTGCACCATGGAACTTTTCTTCCGCGCCGCGGCTGGCTCGCCACTGGAAGTAAAGCACACTGTCCGAACCATGTGCAACCGTCTGCAGAGCCGCAAGCTCCGCAATGCCGGGGCGCTTCTGTTTGGAGATCGGCTGCCAGTTGGTAAAGCTGGGGCTGGATTCCATCAGCAGGAAGGGCCTGCCCTTCATGGAGTAATACAGGTCGTGCATCAGGGCCGTATCCAACGCTGTTTCTTCCACTGTTTCGCTGGGCTTGTGCCATGTGGGATAGTTGTCCCAGCTGGCAATGTCGATCTCCTTGGACATTTTGAAATAGTCGATGCCGTCAAACCGGTACATCATGTTTACCGTGAACTTTGCATCCGGTGCAAATTTTTTCACGGTATCACGCTCAAATTTCAAAAAATCAATGTGTCGATCACTGACAAAGCGCTTCCAGTCCAGCGCAAGGCCCTGCACGGCATTTTCCCCCTGCGGGGCAGGGCTTTCGATTTGTTCCCAAGCGGTATAGTCGTGACTCCAGAACCGGGCGTTCCACGCCTTGTTCAAGGCATCCAAAGAGCCATACCGTTCCTTGAGCCAGCAGCGGAACGCGGCCTGACACAGCTCGCAATGGCAGTCGCCGCTCATCTCGTTGGAGATATGCCAGAGCAGGACAGCCGGGTCATTGCCGAACCGCTGCGCCAGCATCTGGTCGATGATGCGGACTTTTTCCCGGTAAACCGGCGATGTATAGCAGTAATTCTGCCGCCGGTTGTACAGCTCCCGGACCCGGTCTGCCCGGACTCGGCGCACCTCGGGGTATTTGTGTGCCATCCAAGCGGGGCGGGCCGCACTGGGCGTTGCAAGGATCGTATGGATTCCATTGGCATACAGGTTATGGACGATGTCTGCCAGCCAATCCAGCTCAAATACCCCTTCCTGCGGTTCCAACGTGGACCATGAGAACACGCCCAGCGTCACAGTATTAACGTGTGCCTTTTTCATCAGTTCGATATCCTGCGCCAGAATATCGGGCCGGTCCAGCCACTGTTCCGGGTTGTAGTCTCCGCCATGAAGTAATCTGAGCTGCTGCATGATAGCGGCCTCCTTTGGTTGCGCAAATTGCGCAACATTTTTATCGGATAAAGTTGCGTTCGATACAGAGTATAGCAAGAACCTCCGCAAGATGCAATGCAGCTTTATGGAATTTCGTTGCAATAAGCTGAACGTTTGATGCAGCGCAAGAAACTATCCATGGATGCTTTGGAAGATTCCACAACGTTCATGGGGGATTTATAGGCAGGTTGTCAAAATGCAGAAATACATTGATTGAACGGGAAAGCGCTTGAACGCCGTGCTATAAGTCCTACTATCACTGCATTCCTGCAATAAAATTTGCAAAACCATCTTGAAGCTCGCCGCAAACCGTGATTCTCCGGGAGTTTGAGGATAAGCGCGAGGGCAGCAATACGGTTCTGGTTCTGAAAAAGACCAAAACAGCATCTTCCAACCGAACCATTTTCATGACGGCCGTGCTGAAAGAGGAATTGAAGCACTGGCTAAAGCGTTTGGAAATGGACGAAGCCGTTGACCCGGAACGCTATCGCAACAGCGGGATGCTCCTGCGCTTGCCCAATGGTCTGGCGGTGGAGCCGATCCTCATCCGCAAAAAGTTCATCAAGTGGCAGGACGAGCACCCGGAGTTCACCCGCATCGTGTTTCACGGCCTGCGGCATTCCAGTGCCACCTACCAACTGATGATCTCCGGCGGTGATGTGAAAGCCGTTCAGGGAACAACAGGTCATGCCAGCGCAAACCTGCTGGTCAACACCTATGCGCACATCCAGCAGGATTCCCGCAAAAAGCTGGGTAAAAGGTTCGAGGAAGGCTTCTACAAGCCGGGAGCAACACTTGTGCAGGCTGCCCCGGTTGAAGCAGAGCCGACCATCTCCGTGTCGGCACTGTTGGAGCTTCTGAAGGACGCAGACCCCTCTGTAAAAGCGCAGCTCCGCTTGGCTTTGCTGACCTGAATTGCAAAAAATAGCACGAATTGCAGAGTAATTCACGGACGTACTCCATCTGACACGAAAAATGCGGACCGTGCAAAAACCGTGCAGAAACCGTGCAAGTGGCGTACAAAAAGAAAATCCCACGAGGAATCTTACGATTCTTCGTGGGATTTTGGTGCGCTCGAGGGAACTCGAATCCCTGGCCCTCTGATTAAAAGTCAGATGCTCTACCGGCTGAGCTACGAGCGCATATTCTGCAGCAATACAATACTGCCGAATAATATTACCATAAATGCCGATAAAATGCAAGTGCCCGGCCGAAAATTCTTGCGTTGCACTTATGAAGTCCCCCGCGGGGACTTTAAGCGACCGAACGGTCTCGCCGCAGGCGAGATGGAGGGACTTTATCCCGACAAGTTCCTCTTTACAAAACCGGACAGAATCGTTACAATCAAAGCAAATCCGATTTGGGCTCTTTTCCGGGCAGGCAGTGCCTGACCCCGCCGCGATCCTTTCCCCCTGCAGGAGGTACTTTCTATGAAAAAGATCACTCGCCGTTCCGTTCTTCGTCTGTCCGGGCTGGCGGCCGCTTCGCTGGCGCTGACCAGCTGCCGGGCCGCCGGTTCTGCCGCCGTTGGCAGCCGCTTTTCCGACTGGCTGCGGCAGAAGCTCGCCAACAGCTCTTCCTCTGCATCCTCGGAGGCGGCAGCCTCCGGCGAGGCAGCGGCTTCCAGTGAGGCCGCCGCATCTTCCGCAGCAGCGGAGGAACCGGCCGCGTCCAGCTGGCTGCCTGCCTACGACGCCGACCCGCTGACCGGCGAGGCCAACCGCAGCAGCGGCCGCATCGTGGGCGTGATGGTCAACAACATCAGCTATTCCGAGCGGCAGAACGCCCGCCCTCAGCGGGGCCTTTCTTCTGCTGACCTGCTCATCGAGAGCAAGGTGGAGGGCGGCATCACTCGCTTCTGTGCCGTGTACCGCGACGCCGACAGCATCCCCGAGGTGGGGCCCATGCGCTCCGGCCGGGACCAGTTCCTGCAGCTGCTGATGCCCTGGCAGGCGCTGTACTACCACGACGGCGAAAGCGCCCCCTGCACCAAGTTCATCAGCGTCTACAACTACTCCGGTCTGAACATCGGCGGCAAGAGCTACTTCAACACGCCCACCCATCCCCATGTAGCCCACCGGGACAGCCGCGGCCGCAACGTTGCCTACGAACACACCGAGTTCACCTCCGGCAAGGAGATCCGGCAGGCCGCCGCCAATGCCGGCATCGGCCTGAGCCACGATTACGACACCACCTTCTTCCGCTTTGCGGACTACCGCACCGGGGCCGAGAATACCATGCGCGGCACCGCTTCCGGCCGGACGATACGCATCGTGCACTCCGACAACTACAAGACCAGCTTCAGCTACAGTGCACTGAGCCGCACCTACAAAATGCAGATGTACAGCCACGCCGCCGGCGGATTCGAGAACACCGTGGACGAACTGAACGGCAAGCAGCTGAGCTTCGACAACCTGCTCATCTGCTTTGCCCCCATCGCCGCCTACCCTGGCGACTCCGGCGACGTGCAGCAGGTGAGTTACATTTCCGGCGGCGAAGCCTACTTCTTCAGCCGGGGCGGGGTACAGGTGGGCCGCTGGGAGAAGGCCTCCCCGGAGCATCCGCTGAAGGTCTACGATGACGCCGGGGCCGAGCTACTCTTCAACCGCGGCAAGACCTACCTTGCCATTGTGGACGACGATGAGTGGTCCAATTTCAGCTATCAGTAAACGAGGGGAACGCCATGAAACGCATCTGGATCCAGCGCATCGGTGCGGCCGTGCTGTGCGCTGTGCTGCTGGCCGGCTGCATGCCGGGCGGCCCGGCAGCCGACAGCACGGCTTCTGCCGACCCCCTGACCGGGCAGGAGCAGCAATACCCGGGCCAGCGTCCGGCGGCAGTGGTCATCGACAACACCCCCGGCAGCACCACCCAGTGGGGCATCGGCAGCGCCTCTGTGGTGCTGGAGGCCGCAGCCCGTGCGGACACCGCCCCCAGCCTGTGCCTGGTCTATCCCTCCGTGTCGGCCATGCCGACGGTGGGGCCGGTCACGCTGGGGCAGGACCTGTTCTGGCGGCTGCTCAGCGGCCAGCAGGTGCTGCCCATCCAGCGCGGCTGCGACCTGTATACCCGCAATTTTCTGGACTACTGGAACCTGCGCGCGGTGGACGCGCTGGAAACAGGCCGCAACGCCTTCACCACCGGCAATACCGACTGGGCCAGCCCGCTGTGGTGCACCAACGGTCAATCTGTGGCCAAGGTGCTGGGCAGCCTGAGCCTCTCGTCCGCGCTGTCCGAGGACCCTGCGGAATCCGCAGACAGCACGCAGAAAGGGGACACCCCCGCCGTACCCACTGTCCCGGCCCTGCTGCCTCAGCAGACCGACGGCCACCTGCCGGATGCGGATGCCGCCGACGCAGTCCAGGCGGCAGTACAGTTCCCGTCCGGCAGCACCACCCGCTTTGCCTACGATACCGACACCGGCACCTACGGGATGCTGCACCATGACGGCTCCCCGCAGCTGGACGCCAACACCGGCATCCAGGCTGCCTTTGACAACCTTCTGGTGCTGTACAGTGCCTCCACCCCGCGGGACGATGGCCGCACCCTGGACTACGACCTGACCATGGGCGGCGGCCTGTGGCTCAACGGCGGCCACCTGTGGCACATCACCTGGACCCAGGGCACCGGCTCGACCTTTGCATTTTACGACGCCGACGGCCGCCCGCTGCGCATCCTGAGCGGCCGCAGCTACATTGCATGGCTTTCCAGCCTGACCGGTGAGGAAGTCACCGTGCAGGATTCCGCCGGGAACGACCTGCTGCAGCCCTGACACACAAAAAGCTCCTCGTGCAGATGCACGGGGAGCTTTTGCGTTTATTCGGTTTACAAATCCACCACGCTGCCCACCTCGGCAGGGGTGGCGGGCACCATGCCCAGTTCCGCTTCGTCCGCGCCGCGCTGCACCGTGAAGGTGACGCTGCGCCCGGCGGCAAAGTCCGGGGCATAGGTGAGCTCCAGCGTCTGCCAGTCCTCCGGCACGGCGCAGAAGCAGTGCAGCAGCGCACCGCGCCCGGCGGCCAGATTCAGGGTAAAAATCGAAGCATCCGCCGCGTTCTCACCGTACAGCGGGGCGGCAAAGCTGCCGCAGCGCACCACACGGCCGTTGCAGGCGGCCGTGACCCCGGTGCCCATGCTGTACAGGTCCTCCCGGGTGGACACCCGACGGCTCTGCAGGTAGCTTTCGCCCACCGGCAGCGCATGGCCGGACAGGTTCTCCACCGAGAGATACACCAGCACACCGCCCAGACCCGGAGCCGGGGCATAACCCAGCAGCTCCACTGCCGCCTTGCCGTCCAGCAGGGCAGGGTCGCCCGCAGCACGCAGCTCGGCCGCTGCTGCGGATACACCGGTGAGCAGGGCAGCCGCAAGGCTGACCGCACCGGAGCCGGCACATTTCAGGAATGACCGGCGGGAGATGGCTTGTGACATGGGAACTTCCTCCTTGGCGAAACGAAAAAGTGGTTCCTTTATACAATAAAGGATTGTGACCGTTCTGTCAAGCGGTTGCCCCGGATTGTAACCGATTCTTTGCGTTTATTCGTAGGCCTCGTTCTCTTCGGTCTCGGCCTGGCCGCGCAGGGTGTCGGCATAGCCGAAGGGCACGATGTCGATGGCCTCTACCAGCTTGTCCCGCATCCACAGCTGCACGTCAGTCTGCACGGTGTAGCCGCAGCCGGGGTCTGCCATCCACTGCTCGGGGCGGCGGCTGGGCAGAGCACGCTGGCTGAGCATGCTCATGATCACGCCGCCGTGGGTCACACAGGCGGCCTCGGTCACGTCCATGCGGATCATATACTCAAACAGCTTGAGCAGGCTTTCGGCGCAGCGGGCGTGGAACTGCTCGGTGGGCTCAGCCCCCTCCGGCACAAAGCCGGAACCCGGGGTGATCCACTTTTTAAAGTCCTCGTCGTGCACCAGTTCCTTCACGGGCTTGTTCTCGAATTTGCCAAAGCCCGCCTCCCGCAGATCGTGCACCGTAAAGGTGTGGGCCGCGTTGGGGAACAGGATGTTGGCCGTTTCCACCGCACGCAGCATGGGCGAGGAGAACACGGTGTCCACCTGGGGGTACTCAAAGCGTTCCTTCAGTTCGGCCAGCTGGGCACGGCCCTCGTCGCACAGCGGGATGTCGGTGCCGCTGCCGATGTACAGGCCCTGCAGGTTGCCGGCGGTCACGCCGTGACGGATGAGATGGAGCTTAAAGGTTTTCATGCAAAATACCTCGTATCGTTTGCAAAGATCCAAACCCCCGGAGCCGGTGCGCGGTGCACGGAAGATCAGTCGGCGTAGCGGTTGACCTCAACGGTGGCGGGGAAAACGTTCATGTCGATGCGGCAGTTGCTGCGCACGGTCACGCTGGTGAGTGCATTGCAGTCCTTGAAGGCGCCGGTCTTGATGTAACCCACGCTCTCCGGGATGGTGATGTCGGACAGGGCGGTGCAGCCGTTGAAGGCGGCAGTCTCAATGTACTCCACGCCATCGGCCAGAGTCACGGTGGTCAGGTTGGTGCAGCCCTTGAAGGAGCTGCCGCCCACGGTGGTCACACCGGCTTCCACGACCACAGCGGTGATCTGGTCGGCCTGATCCGCCCAGGGAGCGGGGGAGTTGCTGTTGTAGTCGGTCATACGGCCGGTGCCGCTGATGGTCAGGGTGCCGTCGGCCAGGGTCCAGGTCACGTTCTCGCCGCAGGAGTTGTCGCCGGCGGCAGCAGCGGATGCAGCGGTGGAAGCGGTGCTGGAAGCAGCAGAAGATGCGCTGCTGCCGCAGCCGGTCAGGGCGATGCAGCTCACAGCCAGAACAGCGGCAGCGGCCAGGCTGCACAGACGGGTGATGGTGTTGCGTTTCATTTGAGTAATCCTCTTTCCTATTCCTATTTTTATAGCCTCCCTGCCCACCACAAAGCTGTGCGCCGGGCAAGGACAGGTGCCAAAACAGCATTATAGCACAAAACCAGGAAAGATGGAAGTTCCAATTTGGAATTTTTGCATTTTGCGCCGGTTGCCGTTTCTTTTGGCCGGAACGGGAACCATTTTCTGGCAGAAAAGCGCGTCCTCTGCCAAAAATATTCCCGCCCGGCATCTTTGTGCCCCGGGCGTCCGCCACAAAATGTATGCTGTTATACCTGTAGTTTAACATAGATGTAGTGTACCCGGCAAGGCCTTTGACAGAAATGACGAAATTTGATGAAAAATATCGTCACTTTTCTTGCTTTACATTTCGTTTTCCGTTGTGTATAATCAACCTGCTGTAAACCAAAAATCAAGGATGTTCCCCAACCCGGGGTCATTGAGGAGTCAGAGACCATGGAATTCAATCGTATCATCAAACTGCTGCGCAAGGAGCGCGGCATCACCCAGAAGCAGGCGGCGGAAGATCTGGGTGTTTCGCAGGCCCTGCTGTCCCACTACGAAAAAGGCATCCGCGAGTGCGGGCTGGACTTTGTGGTGCGCGTGGCCGACTATTATAATGTTTCCTGCGACTATCTGCTGGGCCGCAGCGCCGAGCGCAACGGTATGATGCTCTCGGCCGAGGACCTGCCCAACCCCGACAAGATGAAGGACAACATCTACCACGGCAGCGTGCTGCCCACCATGAACAAAAAGCTGATCTCCAACAGCCTGAACGTGCTGTATGCCAAGATTGGCCAGTGCCACAGCAAGGCCCTGACCACCGAGGTGAGTGCCTACCTGATGATGGCCGTGGCCAAGATGTTCCGCCTGCTGTACTCGGCCGAGCCCCACAACGCGTCCAGCATGTTCAGCATCGGTGCCCACCGCTGGCGCGGCTATTCCGACGCCGTGATGCGCATGTCCGAGGCCAATGTGGAAGCCCTGCTGGCCGGGGAGGACCTGAAGGGTGCCGAGGGCGTAAAGGACCCCGCCTGCCTTGCCATGACCACCGAGAGCCTGACCCGCGAGTTCCCGCTGTACACCCCCAGCCTGCTGAATCTGGTCAAGACCAGCGAGACCCATGTCAAGGGCCTGACCCCCGAGGACTGAAATCCCGTCGTACCGGGGTGATATTCCTGTGAATTGTTCCCCAAAACGCTTGCATCTGTGCACCAAAAACGGTATAAACAGAGTAGAAGATTCTGGAAAGGACAACATTTCCACCGATCAAGAGGAGGACAATATCTATGTCGAACAAGATTTCCCGCCGTGCATTCCTGAAGTGTGCAGGTGTTTCCGCTGCAGCGGTCGGCTCTGCCAGCCTGCTGAGCGGCTGCAAGACCAATGGCAGAAACACCACCGTCAACGACGTGAAGGTGGGCGACACCGTCAAGAACTGGAACGGTCTGGGCGTGCAGCTGTCCAGCGTGTTCCACCTGACCCAGGACCCCGCACAGCCCGGCTATGAGTATCTGGGCGTGCGCGTGACCGTGCTGAACCGCAGCAAGACCGACTCCTACACCATCGGTGCACAGGGCGTGGATGCCATCAACGCCGCTTACCCGGTGCCCCCGCTGGAGAACGTGGACGCCAACTTCCAGGCCATGGCCGCTGCTACCACCGACTTTGTTGCCACCTGCGACGGTCAGGGTGCTGCCATCAGTGCCACGGTGTCCCTGTACAACTCCAACTCCCAGAGCTTCTCCGACAGCGAGAGCCTGCCCCCGCAGGGCTCCGGCTACATCGTGCTGATGCTGATGGTGCCCAAGAATTGGAAGGAGCTGCAGGTGACCTACATGCCCACCTTTGCCCCGGACAAGACCCTGACCTTTACCATGAAGGCCGCCGATGTGATCCGCGGATAATTGCATTCAATTTCGTCCATTTTGTACGATATGCCCACAGAATGTTCACAATTATTTTATAAAAAGCATTGACTTTTGCGGTCATTTCGCCTATTGTATAAGTAACTTCCATTGGCATAAACTGTATAATTTTACATTCCAGGAGGAGGAACAAAATCATGTCTACCGTTTTCTCCCGCCGCTCGTTTCTGAAATACACCGCCGTGGCCGCCGTGGCTGTGGCCGGTACCAGCCTGCTGGGCGGCTGCTCCGGTTCTGGCGCAGAAACTGCGATCCAGACCACCTATCCCAGTGATAATGTCGTGCTGAAGGTAAAGTCCACTCTGGAGACTTTGGAGTATGATCCCACCGACGGCCATGCGACCTTTACGATCCATATCGTCAACGGCCGCAAGAATCCCATCGTCGTGAGCCCCAATCGTTTTGCAGTCAAGGCCTACGATAAGAACAACAACTGCATCGCAAACATCTTTGTGGGTTCTACCCAGGGCAGCCTCAACGCCGCCCTGGTCCCTGGCTATACCAACCCCATCAGCCGCGGTAAGGAGTGCATCTGCACCGTTATGGCATCCGGCCTGCCTGTGATGAAGGCCGAGGATACCGAATGCCCCATCGCCTCCCTGCGTATCATCTACACCCCGGATACCGAGTACAACGAGTACACCGCAAACTGGATCATCTCCCCGGATACTGCGGTCCCTGCTTTGGGCTGACCCTTACACCATATTTTGTTGATAAACGGAGGAACGTATCATGTCTTACACTTTTTCCCGGCGTGATTTTCTGAAGTATTCTGCCATGACCGCTGTGGCTGTGGCCGGTGCCGGCCTGCTGACGGGCTGTGAGATCCAGGACCCCAACAACCCTGTTATCAAAAAGCTGGGTTACGGCACGACCCTGGGCACCACCGGCGGCCTGCTGAAGAGCGTGCACACGGAGGGCACTACCGGTGTCTTTACCTTCACGGTGAAGAACAACTCCGATGCTCCCCTTCTTATGGACCCCAAAGAGAGCTTCGTAGTAAAGGTCCTGGACAAAGACGGCAACAGCAAGTGGAGCAACTATTTCAACCTGTCCATCGAGGCTGTTCAGGGGGCGGACGGCAAGGTTCCTGATATTCTCCCCGAGCTCCCGGCCCGGACTGTAGGTGAGTACAAGGTCCATGTCCCCGACTATGCCGGGCATGCTCCCAACCCTGAGGAGACCCTGGAATTCACCTTTATTCCTCGCCCGGCCAAGTCTCCTGAACTCCGCATAACCTGGAAGATCCTCGGTGCAGACCTCGTCAAGTAATTCTCCAATCTTTACATTTCAGCCCGCACCCTTGGTGCGGGCTTTTTTGACCCTTTTGTTGGGCAGTTCGTCGCAAAGTGTCTATCGTTTTTTAGTGATTTTGTGTCTTGTGCACAGTTCCGTTTTCCGGTACAATAAAAGAACAAGCAACGGACAAAGCGCAGCGGCAGAGCCACTTGCCGCCGCGCTGTTATATTTTGCGGCGGGTGCGCCCGCCCGGCTGAAAAGGAGTGCTGTCTGTTATGATCAACATGGTCAAGCTGCCCACCAAGAAAAGTGACCTGTTCCTGCGCGTTGCCAAGGGACATTTTGCCACCAGCCACAGCCACATCAACTATTACATCGACGTCACCACCCAGAAGTCCCGCCTGTCGGAGGCCAAGGCCGTGGCCAAGGAGCTGGTGAGTGCCTACCAGCACAGCACCATCGTGGACACCGTGCTCTGTCTGGACGGCACCCAGGTCATCGGCACCTGTCTGGCCAATGAGCTGACCAAGGACGGCTTTGCCAACATGAACGCCCACCAGACCATCTATGTCATCACCCCGGAGTACACCACCGGCAGCCAGATCATCCTGCGCGACAATCTGGCCCCCATGGTCAAGGGCAAGCATGTGCTCATCCTGGCCGCTTCCATCACCACCGGCTACACCGTGCAGGCTGCTGTGGAAGCCGTGAACTACTACGGCGGCATGGTGGCAGGCCTTTCGGCCATTTTCGCCACCACCCACGAGTGCATGGGCTACCCGGTCACCTCCATCTTTGACCCTGCCAGCCTGCCGGACTACGCCAGCTATGACAGCCGTGACTGCCCCATGTGCAAGGCCGGCCAGCACATCGACGCACTGGTCAACAGCTTCGGCTATTCGGCCCTGTAAGGAAACCCCCAATACAAAAGCGTCTGCAGAAGCCTCTGCAGACGCTTTTTGTTTGCCCGGGGCACCGGGTCATTGTTTTTTGGGGAACACAAAGGGATTGCAGCGGTATACCGCCACCAGATACAGGGCCATAAAGCACCAGATCACCGGCTCGCACAGGATCACCGCATTGTAGGCAAAGTGCGGGATGAACACCAGCACGAACACCACCTTGCCCAGGAACTCGATGACACTGGAAAACAGCGGCAGCACCTTTTCGCCCAGGCTCTGCAGGGCATAGCGGGTGGACAGCAGCACCCCCAGCACCGCATAGAAGGGGGAGGTCCAGCGCAGATAGCGTGCGCCGTTTTCCAGCACGAGGGTCTCCGACGAGCCGGACACCATGCGCACCAGCCACTCGGCGCTCACCTGCATCAGCAGCACCGTCACCACCATGACCACCAGCGAATACAGGTAGATCTCCCGCATGCCCTTGCGGATGCGCTCCGGCTGGCCTGCGCCGTAATTCTGGGAAACGAAGGTGGACGCCGCATTCGCCATGGCGATGAGCGGCATATCCGTGAAGGCAAACAGCTTGCGGGCCGCCGTGTGTCCGGCGATGGTCAGGGTGCCCAGCCCGTTGATGCCGTACTGCAAGATCACCGAACCGGCAGACACGATGCTGCTCATCAGGCCCATGGAGATGCTCTGGCTGAACAGGTCCCAGTACAGCTTGCGGCCCACGTCCAGATGCTTCCGGCCCGGGATGAGGATGCGCACCCGCGCCATGACATAGAGGATGCACAGCACCACTGACACGCCCTGTGCGATCACGGTAGCCACAGCGGCACCGGCCACGCCCATGCCCATCCCGGCAATGAACCACAGGTCCAGCACCACGTTCAGCGCCGAGCTGAGCAGCAGGAACACCAGCGGCATCACACTGTTGCCGATGGCCCGCAGCAGGCCCGCGCACAGGTTGTAAGCAAACATGACGATGACGCCCAGATCAATGATGATGATGTACCGGTAGGCATCTTCCAGAATTTCGGCGGGGGTGTCCAGCAGCTCCAGCAGGGGCCGCAGGCCGAAAAAGCCTGCCGTGGTGATGGTCAGCGACGCCGCCAGTCCGATGACCAGCGACCCGGCCACCGTGCGCTTGAGCAGGTCCTCGTCCTGAGCGCCGTAGGCGCGCGCTGCCACGATGGCAAGGCCGTTGCCGATGCCAAGGCCGAAGCCCACCAGAAGCTCGTAGATGGCTCCGCAGGAGCCAATGGCAGCAAGGGCGGTGTCGCCCAGCACGTTGCCCACGATCATGGTGTCCACGGTGTTGTACAGCTGCTGGAACAGGTTGGAAATGAGAATGGGCAGCATGAACAGCACCAGACTCCTGAAGATGGGGCCGTGCATCAGGTCTACATTCATCTGGAAGAGGTTCTTCTTCCGGGACTGGGTCTGGGTCATAGGGTTCCTCCAACTTTATTTTTACCGCAAAACAAGGGGCCGCCCGGAAAGCAGTCCCTTGTTTTGTCGTTTTATGCAGTTGCTTTTTACGAAGAAGCTGCCCGCGGCGGCCCCTCTCGTGAAAAGGCAGTCAGAGCGGCCCGCAGGCCGCTCTGACTGCAAAATCAAAAACATTTTTCCGCTGAAAATTGCCAGAGCGCAAGCGGCGGCAATTCCAATCGTGCTCTTTACAGCTCCTGGGTCTCAAAGCCGTGGCCGGTGAGCACCTCCACGCTGGTAAAGCCTGCGGCCTTGATGGCGGCAGCGGCCTCGTCAAAGCCGTAGGTCAGGCTGGCAATGTCGTGGGAATCGGAGGTGATGATCACCTTGCCGCCCATCTTCTGCCACTCACCCAGCAGCCAGGGGCCAGGGTAGAAGTCCTTGCGGTAGCCGCGGTAAACGCCGCCGGTGCTCACTTCCAGCAGGCAGTCGTTGTCCTTTGCGGCCTGCAGGGCCTTGAGAGCAGCAGCCTTGTAGCGGGGCGACTCCTCGTCGAAGAACTCCCCCTTGGCGTTCAGCTTCTTGATCAGGTCGATGTGGGCCAGAATATCCGGCTTGAGGGCGGCCACCTTTTCCACCTCGGCAAAGTAGGCTTCCACAGCGGCCAGCGGGTCGGCGTCGAAGTCGTCGTTGATGCAGTCCCACAGGTCCTGCGGGCGGAAGTCGATCTCGTAATACTTGCCGGTGTTCTTGCCGTACAGGTGGTGTGCGCTGCCGATCCAGTAATCGTAACCGGTGCGCTTGTCCTCGCTGAGGATGTCCCACTCGATGCCGCACAGGATGTCCACCTTGCCCTTGTACTCGGCCTTGAGCTTGGCGATGGTGGCCTTGTACTGGGCGGTGCGGCTGGGGCTCATGCAGTATTCGCGGTCGCGCTGGGTGTAGCTATGGCCGGTGAAGCCCAGCGTGGTCAAGCCCTGCGCGCACGCAGCGCTTGCCATATCCTGCAAGGTATTTTTGCCATCGCACATGGTGGAGTGGCAATGGACACTGGACTTCTTATAATCTGCCATAATTGCTTCACTGCATCCTTTCCTGCTTGACCTTATGGTCAATGACGTGTCGTTTTTCCAGTTCACGGGTCACGTCCTCCACCGTGATGCCGGCGCTGACCATCAGCACCAGAACATGGTAGGCCAGATCACTGATCTCGTAAACGGTTTCTTCCTTGTCCTCTTTTTCGCCTGCAATGATGACCTCGGTGCACTCTTCGCCCACCTTTTTCAGGATCTTCTCCTTGCCCTTTTCAAACAGGTAGGTGGTGTAGCTGCCCTCTTTGGGGGAATCCTTGCGGCCTTTGATCAGTTCATACAGGCCCTGCCAGCTGAACTGTTTCAGCTCCGGGGAGACGTATACTTCGTTGAAGAAACAGCTCTCGGCCCCGGTGTGGCAGGCCGGGCCGGACTTGACCACTTCCACCACCAGTGCGTCCTTGTCGCAGTCGGCAGTGATGGACACCACCCGCTGCACGTTGCCGCTGGTCTCGCCCTTGCGCCAGATCTCCTGACGGCTGCGGCTCCAGAACACGGTGCGACCTTCGGCAATGGTGAGGGCCAGCGTCTCAGCGTTCATGTACGCGAGGGTAAGCACCTCTTTGGTGTAGTGATCCTGCACGATGGCAGGGATCAGGCCCTTTTCGTCAAATTTCAGCTCCATGGTCGTTTCTCCCTCCCCGGATGGGGATAGCTCTAGTTTAGCGTATTCGGCTTGCAAACGCAAGGGGTACGGCGTATTTTTACAGGCGCATTTCCACGCCATTCTCCGCCAGATATTCCTTCAGGTCCCGGATGGTCAGCAGCTTCTGGTGGAAGATGCCGGCCGCAAGGCCCGCGTCGATGCCCTTGTGGTGGAACAGCTCCCGGAAATCCTCTTTTTTTCCGGCACCGCCGCTGGCGATGATGGGCACGTCTACGCGGGCCGCCACAGCGTCCAGCAGTTCCAGATCAAAGCCATTGCGCACGCCGTCGGTGTCGATGCTGTTCAGGCAGATCTCCCCGGCACCGTGGTCCACGCACCAGCGGATCCAGTCCAGCGCATCCCGGCCGGTGTCCTCGCGGCCGCCCTTGGCGAATACCCGGAACCGGCCGTTCACCCGTTTGACATCCGCTGAGAGCACCACGCACTGGTTGCCGTAGCGCCGGGCCGCCGCCGGGATCAGGTCGGGGTCGCGCAGGGCACCGGAGTTGACGCTGACCTTGTCGGCACCGCATTTCAGCACCCGGTCAAAGTCCTCCAGCGTGTTGATGCCGCCGCCCACGGTGAGCGGGATGAACACCTCGCTGGCCACCCGGGTGAGGATGTCGGTGAAGAGGGTGCGGCCCTCAAAGCTGGCGGTGATGTCGTAGAACACCAGCTCGTCGGCCCCGGCCGCATTGTACATCCGGGCCATCTCCACGGGGTCGGCCACATCCCGGATGCCCTCAAAGTTCGTGCCCTTGACCACGCGCCCGCTGCGCACGTCCAGGCAGGGGATGATGCGTTTTGTGATCATATCGGTTTCCCCTCCGTTCAATCCTGTACCAGTTGTACGCAGCGTTCAAGGTCCAGTGCGCCGGTGTACAGGCTCTTGCCCAGAATCGCGGCTGCGGTGCCCATCTCTTTCAGTTCCAGAAGCTCCGCCTCGGACGAGATGCCGCCGCTGGCCGTAAAGGCCACGCCGGGCACCTCTGCTGCCAGCTGGCGGTACAGGGCCAGATTGGTGCCCTGCATGGCACCGTCGCAGGCGATATCGGTGTAGATGATGGCGGTGCACCCGGCGTCTGCCAGCCGCCTGCAGAAGTCCACGCCCGGCTCGGCGCTGACCTCTTTCCAGCCATGGATGGCCACATAGCCGTCCTTGGCATCCACGCCCACGGCGATCCTGTCGCCGTATTTTTGCAGCATCCGGGCGGTAAACGCAAAGTCCGTCACCGCCACGCTGCCCAGGATGCAGCGCCCCACGCCGAGGGAAAGATAGTTTTCAATGCGTTCCTCGGTGCGGATGCCTCCGCCCACCTCGATATACAGCCCGCCCTGTTTGGCCAGTGCGGCAATGGTGTCGTAATTGGAAAGGGTGCCGTCCTTCGCGCCGTCCAGATCGACGACGTGGAGGTTCTTTGCGCCTGCGGTCAAGAACTGCCGTGCCTGGGCACAGGGATCCTCGCCGTATACGGTCATGCGGCTGTAGTCGCCCTGGGTCAGGCGCACCACCTTGCCGCCGCGCAGATCAATGGCTGGAAACAGTTGCATCATATTCTCCTTATAACTCCGCAAACGCTTTCAGGATGCGCAGGCCGGTGTCGCCGCTCTTTTCCGGGTGGAACTGGGTGCCGTACACCTTGCCCGCCCGTACCGCGCCGGTGACCGGGATGGAATACTCGCTGGTCGCCAGTGTACTCTCGGTACAGTTCTTGCCGTAATAACTGTGCACATAATAGACGTATTCGCCCTCATGGATGTACTGGAACAGCGGGTCGTCTTTCACGATGTGCAGTGCGTTCCAGCCGATCTGCGGCACCTTCAGACTCTTGTCCGTCAGGTCCGGCTCCAGCGGGCACACCTCGCCTTGGATAAATCCCAGGCCCGCGTGCTCGCCGTACTCATAGCTTTTTTCAAACAGCAGCTGCATGCCCAGGCAGATGCCCAGCAGCGGCTTTTTTTCCGCCTCGGCCCGGATGACCGGCACAAGGCCGGTGGCCACCAGCTTGTCCATGGCGTCGCCAAAGGCACCCACGCCGGGCAGGATGAGCCGGTCGGCTTTGCGGATGGTATCGGGGTCGGCGGTGACCACCGTGTCCTGCCCCAGCTGTGCAAGGCTGGATTTCAGGCTGAACAGGTTGCCCACGCCGTAATCCATGATCGCGATCATACCAGCAGTCCTTTCGTGGAGGGGATCTCGTCCTTGTGGGCTTCGTCGATCTTCACCGCCGCACCCAGCGCATGTCCGGCCCCCTTGAAGCAGGCTTCGAGGATGTGGTGAGTATTTTCGCCCGCAAATTGTACAAAGTGGACGGTGGCGGGCACGCTGCGGGCAAAGCCCAGCCAGAATTCCTTGGCGCACTCCACGTCAAAATCGCCCACCTTCTCGGTGGTGCAGTGGATGTCCCAGTTCAGGGTGCAGCGGCCGGACAGGTCCACTGCGCACAGGATCAGCGCTTCATCCATGGGCAGGTGGAAGCTGCCGTAGCGCTGGATGCCGCGCATATCGCCCAGCGCCCGGGCAAACGCCTGCCCTAGCGCGATGCCCACATCCTCGGTGGTGTGGTGGTAGTCCACCTCCACGTCCCCGTGGCAGGTGAGCACCAGATCGAACCGGCCGTGCCGGGCAAACAGCTCCAGCATGTGGTTCAGGAAGCCGCACCCCGTGTCGATCTCGTAACGGCCGGAGCCGTCCAGATCCAGCGTCAGGTCGATCTGGGTCTCGTTGGTGTTGCGTTCCAGAGAGATCATCCGGTTTTCCATGGTTCATTCCTCCAGAATTTTGTCTAGTGTTTCCACAAGGGCCTGCATCTGCTCCGGCGTGCCGATGGTGATGCGCAGCCAGTTGGCGATGCGGGGTGCGTCAAAATGCCGCACCAGAATGCCGTTTTTCTTTAACTCTTTGTATAGTGTCCCGCCGTCTTTCCGGTCCGTACTTGCAAACAGGAAGTTGGACCGGCTGTCCAGCACTGCAAAGCCGCGGGCTTCCAGCTGCTGCTTCGTCCAGCTGCGGGTGTCCACGATGGCGGCACGGGTGCGGTCAAAGTAGGCCGTATCTTCCAGCGCGGCCTGCCCGGCTTTCAGGGTCAGGCGGTTGATGTTGTAGGGGTTCAGGCTGAACTTGACCCGGTTCAGGTCGGCAATGAGCTTTGCATTGCCCATGGCCAGACCCAGCCGGGCACCGGCCAGCTGGCGGGACTTGGAAAAGGTCTGCACCACCAGCAGGTTCTCGTACCGGTCGATGAGGGGCACGCAGCTCTCGCCGCCAAAGTCCACATAGGCCTCGTCCACGATGACTACGTTGTCGGGGTTGGCCTGCAGGATGCCCTCGATGGCGCTGCGCGGCAGGGCAAGGCCGGTGGGGGCGTTGGGGTTGGCGATGACGATGGTCTGGTGCAGGCCATCGTAGTCCTTCGGGTCCAGCGTGAAATCATCCTTCAGCGGGATGATGTGGCTGGGGATGTGCAGCAGCCCGCACCACACGCCGTAGCAGCCATAGGTGATGTCGGCATAGGCCAGCGGGTGCTGTTCGTCGCAGAAGGCCCGCAGCGCAAAGAACAGGTTCTCGTCGCTGCCGTTGCCGGGCATGATCTGATCCGGCTGCAGGCCAAAATGGGCCGCCGCACTGCGCAGCAAATCGGCACAGGCGGGGTCGGAGTAAAGGCGGAGCTTTTCCACTTCGGCTTCACTTACCGCCGCCACCACCGCCGGGGACGGCAGATAAGGGCTTTCGTTGGTGTTCAGTTTGATGTACTGCTGGTCCTGCGGCTGTTCGCCCGGCGTATAGGGGGTGACAGCGGACAGGGTGGGGGAAAGAAAACGGCTCATAATGGTTTCCTCAGGTCTATTCTGTTATGGCGAACGACCTCGCCTCTTTCACTTCTCGTACCGGATGGTCACGCTCTTTGCGTGGGCGTGCAGGCCCTCGCGCTCCGCAAAGTCGGCGATGCGGGGGGCCACTTCGCCCAGTGCCTCGCGGGTGTAGTAGATAAAGCTGGACTTCTTCACGAAGTCGTCCACGCCCAGCGGGCTGGAGAAGCGGGCCGTGCCGCTGGTGGGCAGGGTGTGGTTGGGGCCGGCAAAGTAATCGCCCAGTGCCTCCGGCACATTGCGGCCCAGGAAGATGCTGCCCGCGTTTTTGATCTCGTTCAGCACCCCGAAGGGGTCCTCCACGCACACTTCCAGATGCTCCGGGGCGATGATGTTGCAGGCTTCGATGGCCTTGTGCAGGTCGGTGCAGACGATGATCTTGCCGTTGTCATCCACGCTGGCGCGGGCGATGGCGGCGCGGGGCAGCTGGGGGATCTGCACTTCCAGCTCGGCCTGCACGGCCTTGGCGAGGTCGGCGCTGTCGGTGACCAGCACGGGGCTGGCCAGCTTGTCGTGCTCGGCCTGGCTCAGCAGGTCGGCGGCCACCCAGGCGGGGTTGCAGCCGCCGTCGGCCAGCACCAGAATCTCGCTGGGGCCTGCGATCATATCAATGCCCACCTTGCCGAACACCTTGCGCTTGGCGGTAGCCACATAGATGTTGCCGGGGCCCACGATCTTGTCCACGGCAGGGATGCTCTGGGTGCCGTAGGCCAGCGCCGCCACAGCCTGTGCGCCGCCGGTCTTGAAAATTTTGGTCACGCCTGCCGTGGCGGCGGCGGCCAGAATGACCGGGTTCACCTTGCCGTCCTTCCCGGCGGGGGTGGTCATGACGATCTCGGCCACGCCCGCCACCTTGGCGGGGATCACATCCATAAGCACGGTGGAGGGGTAAGCCGCCGTGCCGCCGGGCACATACACGCCCGCCTTTTCAATGGGGGTGTACTTCTGCCCCAGCACGATGCCGGGCTTGTCGTTCACCACAAAGTTCTTGTGCACCTGCTGGCGGTGGAAGTTCTCGATGTTGGCCGCCGCCTGCCGCAGAGTCTCGAGGAAATAGGGGTCCATGCCCGCAAAGGCCTCGTCGATCTCTTCCTGTGTGACCTGCAGGTTTTCAATGACAGCCCCGTCAAATTTCAGGGCGTAGTCCTTCAGGGCCTCGTCGCCCCGGGCACGCACATCGGCAATGATGCCGTCCACCACGTCCTCCACGTTCTTCTCGGCGCGGATGTCACGGTTCAGGATCTCTTCGGGCTTCAGCTCGTCGAAGTTGTACAGCTTGATCATCTTGCTTCCTCCTTGTTCTGCAGCTGCGCCCGCAGCTTTTCCAGCATGGTGTCCATTTCAGCGTGCTTGAACTGGTAGCTCGCCTTGTTGGCAATGAACCGGGCCGAGATGGGCAAAAATTCGGTGACCACCTTCAGGCCGTTCTCCCGCAGGGTGGTGCCGGTCTCCACGATATCCACAATGACATCCGACAGGCCCAGGATCGGGGCCAGCTCGATGGAGCCGTTCAGCTTGATGATGTCGATGTCCCGCCCCTGCGAGGCGTAGTAGGCTTTTGCAATGTTGACGAATTTGGTGGCTACCCGCACCGGTCGGCCGGGGTCGTCCTGATAATCGGCCGGGGCCGCCACGCACATGCGGCATTTGCCAAGGCCGGTGTCCAGCAGCTCGTACACGTCGGCTTCCGCCTCGGTGAGGATGTCCTTGCCCACGATGCCCACATCCGCCGCACCGTGTTCGACGTAGATGGCCACATCGCTGGGCTTGACGAGGAAGTAGCGGATGCCGGCCGCCGGGTTCTCCACCACCAGCTTGCGGGTGGCGTTGTAGTCCTCCGGGCAGCCGTAGCCGATGCCGACCAGCAGATCGTAGACCTTGTCGCCCAGACGGCCCTTGGGCAGGGCCACGTTCAGCATCACCTTGTCGGTGCTGTTCTTCTGCACCGGCGGCAGGGGAGCGCTCAGGCGGTCCAGCTCGTCCAGATAGACCGCAAAGCCAATGGCACCGGCCCCGGGGGTGAACTGCTGCATCAGTAGGTCGTACCGGCCGCCCTTGAGCAGGGGGCGGGGCAGGGCTTTGAGGTAGCCTTGAAAAACAAGGCCGTTGTAGTATTCCATCTCACCGGCCAGGGTCAGGTCCAGCCGGATGGCACCGCCCGCCTGTTCCAGCGGCCCGGCCAGACCCTGCAGCTCTGCCACTGCGGCCCGCATGGCCTCGTTGCGGCACAGGGCACCGGCACGGGGCAGGGTGTCAGCGTAGCCGCCGCAGAGGGTCAGCACCTGACACAGGGTGTCGGCGGCGTCCTCGTCCAGCCCGGCGGCGAGGGCAGCGACCCGCAGCTCGTGGGCGTTTTTCTGGCCCAGCTTGCGCAGCAGGCCCGCGCGGGCGTCCTCCGGCACCTGCAAAGCATCAAGCAGGCCGAACAGATAGCCCATGTGGCTCACTTCCAGCACCCAGTCGGTGCCCAGCTGCCCCAGCGACTGCGCCGCAAGACACACGGCCTGCTGCACTTCCGCTTCGCCCACACCGCCCAGAAATTCCAGACCCATCTGGCCGATCTCCTTGAAGGTGTGGCTCTCTGCCGAGGGGCGGTAGACGTTTTCGTGGTAGTAGTAGCGCAGCGTCTCGCCGGGGGCGGGCTGCGCCGTTTTGGCAATGGAGAGGGTCACGTCCGGCTTGAGAGCCAGCAGACGGCCGTCCAGGTCGGTGAAGGTGATGACCTGTTCCGACGAAAGAAAGCTGCGGTTGGCCTGATACAGGCTGTACTCCTCAAACCGGCCCATGTGGTACTTGCGGCACCCTGCGGCCTCGTACAGCGCCCGCAGTGCAAAGGAGGCACGCTCCTTGGGCTGCAGCGTCGAAAGATCAAATTCCATGTCGGTTCCCCCCTGTTCTTCTTACACCATCCTGCACCGGTCCTCCCGGCCGGTGGGTGCGGCACCTTCCGCACACAATGGGCACACCCGGGTGTGTTCTGTCTTCATTTTACTTTATCTTGATAAAGTTGTAAAGCAGGAAAGTGACAGTGTTTGCAGCTCCATCTTACATTTTTTCGGTGCGTTTGTACAGAAAGGCGAAAATGTTTCACCGCCGGGCCGCAAGAGTTGACGGCGGGCGAACACAAAAAAAGCCACCCGCAGTCTCCTGCGGATGGCTCAGTCAGCACATCTTAACCCAGCAGCTCCAGCACACCGGCCTTGGGGCGGGCACCCACGGCCTGACGCACCAGCTTGCCCTGCTCGAACACCAGCAGGGTGGGGATGCTCATCACCCCGAACTGTGCCGCCAGGTCCGGCTGCTCGTCCACATTCACCTTGCCCACCTTGACGTCGGTGCGCTCTTCGGCCACCTCATCCACGATGGGGCTGAGCATGCGGCAGGGGCCGCACCAGCTGGCCCAGAAATCCAGCAGCACCGGCTTGTCGCTATGCAGCACTTCCTGCGCAAAGTTTTCGGTCGTAATGGTCACAACTGCCATATTTTATCCCTCCGTAAAAGGTGTTTGTTTTTTCTGACAGCATCAGTATACCCCGGATGCCGCATGTTTTTCCGTGACCGGGTCACATAAAAAACGCGCCGCCGGGCACTCAGGCACGGCAGCGCGCTGCAAAATCGGTTTTACTTGTTCAGCATCTCATGTGCGGTCTTGCAGATGGTGGCAGCATCCAGGCCGTACTTTGCCAGCAGGTCCCATGCGGGGCCGGAGCAGCCGAACACATCCTGCACGCCCACGCGGCGCACGGGGGTGGGCAGCTTCTCGGACAGGACGGCGCACACGGCTTCGCCCAGACCGCCGATGACGTTGTGCTCCTCGGCGGTGATCACCTTGCCGCACTCTTTGGCCGCCTTCAGGACGATCTCCTCGTCCAGCGGCTTGATGGTGTGGATGTTGATGACGCGGGCATGGATGCCCTCAGCGGCCAGCTGCTCGGCAGCGATGCGGGCCTCGTTGACCATCAGGCCGGTGGCGATGATGGCAATGTCATTGCCCTCGGTGATCTGCTCGCCCTTGCCGATCTCAAAGTGGTAGTTGTCGGCATCGTGGAACACGGGCACCGCCAGACGGCCGAAGCGCAGGTAGACCGGGCCTTCCATGGCGTAGGCGGCACGCACAGCGGCGCGGGCCTCCACATCATCGGCGGGGCAGATGACGGTCATGCCGGGGATGCTGCGCATGAGGGCAAAGTCCTCGCAGCACTGATGGGATGCACCGTCCTCACCCACCGAGATGCCGCCGTGGGTGGCACCGATCTTCACGTTCAGGTGGGGGTAGCCGATGGAGTTGCGCACCTGCTCAAAGGCGCGGCCGGCGGCAAACATGGCAAAGGTGCTCGCGAAGGCAACGCGGCCGGTGGTTGCGATACCGGCGGCAACACCCATCAGGTTGCTCTCGGCAATGCCCACATCGAAAAAGCGGTCGGGGCGGGCTGCCTTGAACTTGCCGGTCTGCGTGGCGGCGGCCAGGTCGGCGTCGAGGACCACAAAGTCATCGTGCTCGTTGGCGAGCTCGACGAGGGCCTCGCCGTAGCTTACGCGCGTGGCGATTTTCTTGACATCTGCCATCCTAGAGCTCCTCTCCGGCGGCCGTGAGCTCTGCCATGGCCTGCTCAAACTGTTCATCGTTGGGGGCCTTACCGTGCCAACCCACCTGGTTCTCCATAAAGGAGACGCCCTTGCCCTTCGTGGTCTCAGCGATAATGGCGGTCGGCTGACCCTTGGTGGCGCGGGCCTCGGCAAAGGCGGCGCGGATCTGGTCGAAGTCGTTGCCGTCGGCGAGCTCCACCACGTGGAACTTGAACGCGCGGAACTTGTCGGCGAGCGGCATGGGGTCGTTGACCTCCTCGACGGGGCCGTCGATCTGCAGGCCGTTATGGTCGACGATCACGCAGAGGTTGTCGAGCTGCTGGTTGCCGGCAAACATGGCGGCCTCCCAGACCTGGCCCTCCTCGCTCTCGCCGTCGCCCAGCAGGGCGTAGGTGCGATAGTCGTCGCCCCAGTGCTTGGCGGCAACGGCCATGCCCACGGCGGCGGAAATGCCCTGGCCGAGCGAGCCGGTGGACATGTCGACGCCCGGGGTGTCGTTCATGTTGGGATGACCCTGCAGGTGGCTGCCGATATGGCGCAGCGTCTCGAGATCCTCCTTGGGGAAGAATCCGCGCTCGGCGAGCACGGCGTACAGACCAGGCGCGCAGTGACCCTTGGAAAGCACGAAGCGATCGCGGTCGGCCTTGCGGGGGTCGGCCGGGTCGACGTTCATTTCCTCAAAGTACAGATAGGTCATGATGTCGGCAGCGCCGAGCGAACCGCCCGGATGGCCGGACTTGGCAGCGTGCACGCCGGTGACGATGCCCTTCCTTACCTCGTTGGCAACCTTTTTGAGCTCTTCGTCGCTCATTGTGCCTTCCTTTCATCCTCATTAGACAAAATGCGCACGGCACCGAAGGTAATCCCAACACAGCCGCAATGCACGTACGTCATTCATTATGCTGGAAACTGATGGCTTTACCAGAGTTTTTATCATTATTTGAACAATTTAGCAGGCAGAACCGCTGATGAAACGGTTTATCAATGTGAACGTCTTTTGGATGGAACGCGGTCGCCCCTACGCGCTAATGTCCTTGAATCCCTCGCCGAAGGCTTCCGTAACGTCAGCGACCGTCACAATGGCGTGAGGATCGCGCTCGCGCACGATCGTCTTGAGGGTATTGAGCTCTCGACGGCTCACGATGACCATAATCACCGGCTTCTCGGCACCCGAATACATGCCAGTCGCCTTAAACTTGGTACAACCACGACCCAGGCCATACATGATATCGGCAGCGATATCAGGGAACTTGTCCGAGATGATGAGTCCCATACGGCGCTTGTTGCCACCATCGACCACGGCATCGATCACGTAGCCGCTAATGACCATCGAAAGGCCTGCATATAGTGCGTTTTCGATTGAAAAGACCGGAGCCGACAGCGCGCATACGGCAACATCGATCGCCATGACGGTCGAGCCCACCGGCAGTGAGGTGTTACGCGAGATGATTTGGCCAATCGTGTCCGAGCCGCCGGTGTTGGCGCCGGCGCGCAACACCATGCCGTAACCGATGCCCGTAATAATGCCGCCCCACATGGCAGGGAGCATCAGGTCCGCATCCGCCAGAGGTGCTACAAACGGGGCGAACAGATCGGTAAAGAAGCCCAGCAGCACAAAGCCCGTCGCGGTCTGCACCACGTAGAACATGCCGCCCTCGCGCATAACGACCAACAACAGCAAGGCGTTCATCACGATCGTCTGAATACCAACGGGAAGCGATAGGCCGCGCGATGCACCGACCGCCTGGATAATGGTGGCAAGGCCCGTAACGCCACCGGCAGCAAGGCCGTTGGGAATCAAAAACAGGTCGGTCGCAATAGCGGCCAGAGCGCACCCCAACATAATCTGGGGCAGGTCGTGAAAGAAGTTCATCGAAAGAATGCGCTTGATGTCCAGACGATATGCCATGCTGCCTCCCTCAAAAAAGCGCACCCAAACGGATGCGCTTCGAACTTCTTGCTGTATTCGATTCTACCGATTCGCCGGACAAAAACCACCCCTGCGCAGGGTTTATTCTGGATACAAACCCGTCCAACCGTTGGGCTTAGCATCGGCTTGAAGCTGCCCGATGTTTTAGACCTCCGAGCCTTCTGCATCGGCGTTGCCGGTGGCCCAACGATGGTAGCCAATAACAAACGGGTCCAGGTCGCCATCGTCAAGAACGGCCTCGACATTGCTGGTCTCCACGCCCGTGCGTAGGCCCTTGACCATCTGGTACGGGTAGAGCACGTAGCTGCGAATCTGGTTGCCAAAACCAATCGTGGTCTTGGGTCCGCGGATCTCATCCAGGGCCTCGGCACGCTTCTCGAGCTCAATCTCGTACAGGCGAGCCTTGAGGATCTGCATGCACGCGGCCTTGTTCTGGATCTGGCTGCGCTCGTTTT
>ENA-UESG01000540-UESG01000540.1-human-gut-metagenome-genome-assembly--contig:-NODE-540-length-35710-cov-4.565010_pt1 | contig 35710 bp, 27 predicted proteins | sample MGYA00243002_ERZ508003 | MGnify/ENA primary metagenome ERZ508003 (study PRJEB26167, sample SAMN06115514) | human gut metagenome | host: Homo sapiens | place: China:Shanxi | collected 2015-12-02... | reverse complement strand
TATTGTTGTTGCAATGTTAAAGTATACAATAATGGAACAAGTATCTACTAATGTTGTGATTAATGGTGAAGCCATTAATGCAGGATCAAGGCCTATCTTCTTAGCAAATAGTGGAAGAGTGCAGCCTATGATTTTTGAAAGAGTTACAGTTACTATTAATGACAGGGCAATTACTATTGCAAGTCCGGAATTGTGATATTCAATGAATATTCTAAGTCCGTTGGCTGTAGCAAGAACAATGCCTACAATAATAGATATCTGAAATTCCTTAAAAACTACACGGAAGAAGTCACCAAAATGTACTTCGTCCAAAGCAAGACCACGGATTATAAGTGTTGAGCTCTGTGAACCACAGTTTCCGCCTGTATCCATAAGCATTGGAATAAAGGAAACAAGAAGTGGAATTGCAGCAAAAGCATTTTCATATTTTGTAATAATGCTACCTGTTATAATTGATGAAAACATAAGTACAAGTAGCCATGGGATTCTTCTCTTGGCGTGAGCAAAGGAAGAGGTTTCAAAATATGTTTTCTCACTTGGAGCAACGGCAGCCATTTTTGTAATATCTTCTGTAGCTTCATCGATTACAACATCCATGGCATCGTCAACAGTAACTATGCCAACAAGTCTGTTGTCTGTGTCAATAACAGGAAGTGCAAGAAGGTCATATTTTCTAAAAAGTCCAGCAACTTCTTCCTGGTCAGTGTGAGTTGAAACAGAGATAAGTTCAGTTTCCATAATGTCTTTTATGAGAGTATTGTCATCTGAAGTCATTAAGTCTTTTGCAGAAACAATACCAATGAGTTTGCGCTGCCATGTTACGTAGCAGGTATAGATGGTTTCTTTATGAATACCTGTTTCTTTAATATGGTTCATTGCTTTTGCAACAGTCCATTCAGGACTTAAATCAACATATTCAGTTGTCATAATGCTGCCGGCACTATCGTCAGGATAGTTAAGCAGCTGATTAATAATGTTACGCTCGTTCTGTGGAGTAACATTTAATATACGTGTAACAAGGTTAGCAGGAAGTTCCTCTAACATATCAACCGTATCATCCATATAAAGGTTGTCTAACAGTTCACGTAATTCTTTTTCAGAAAAGATTTCCACAAGTGTAGACTGCATTGAGCTGTTCATATTAGAAAAAACTTCAGCAGCCTTATCTTTTGGAACAAGTCTGAAAACAATTGCTATTTCTTTGTCATCTAACTGTGAAAGCAGTGAGGCAATGTCTACTGCTTTCATTGTCATTAAATCTTCTTTTAATTCTTTGAAGCGACGTTCTGATAGAAGTCTGATAAATAATTCTTTTTTCATTTTCATAATACACATACCTCCGAATAATTAAATTTTTTAAATTAATATAACAATGGGCTCCAGAATCCATAACCTCACCTCCTTTCGTTGATTAAAATCACTACTTTAAGAATATAGGAAACATTACAAATGTAATCTTTTTTACAAAATTCAAACAAAATAAAAATCCTCCAAAGCCTGAGCAATGAAGGATATAAATCACAAATAAAATCACCGTTCAAGCTTTAGCATCATAGGGCGTATATTAATTGCATTAGGTTATGCCTTAACGACACATCCTGCTAACCAACTAATTGTGTCTCCACAATCTCGCGGCAGCAATCTTAGGTTTAAACCGAATCCCTATGGTAACCTCACCTACCGATAAAGTAGTTATATTTTCTTTTCGGACTCATAATACATTTAAAAAATAGAAAAGTCAACCCTTTTTTTGATAAAAATGTGAGAAAAAATATAATGTGAAGAATAAAATTTTAATATGCAGAAAAGTGGAAGCCATGCGCAGAAAAATTGTGGGCGGAGAGTAAGAAGAGCAGATAATAGCCCTTGACAAAATTTAACAAAAACACTAAACTAACATATGAATTTAATATATTCATTCGCTAGGGGTGCCTGAAGGCTGAGAGATTTTATCAACCCTTATTACTTGATACGGTTAATACCGTCGTAAGGAAGCAATATGTTGGTTAATTATCCTCTGGCGATTTGCGTATAATCTAAGGAGGATTTTTTTATGGAAAAAACAAAAACATCTACAACGATAGTTGAGTGTGCAATTTTAATTGCTATGGCATTTGCATTAAGTTTTATCAAGATTATTGATATGCCTTATGGCGGCTCAGTAACAGCAGCAAGCATGGTGCCTATTATTGTTGCAGGATACAGACATGGTTTAAAATGGGGACTTTTAACAGGCTTTACATATAGTATTTTGCAGTTGTTAATAGGACTTGCCAACGTTTCATATGCTACATCATGGGTTGCAGCAGTTGCGATTATTTTACTTGACTATGTTGGAGCTTTTACAGTTTTGGGACTTGTAGGAATTTTTAAGAAAAACAAGAATCAGACACCTGTTTTGGTAATCGGAGCAGCAGTTGTTTGTGTTTTAAGATACATCTGCCATGTAATTACAGGTTGTACTGTGTGGGCAGGAGTTTCAATTCCAACAGCAGATGGAATGGCATATTCATTAGTTTACAACGCAGCATATATGATACCTGAAACAGTAGTGACAGTATATGTGATTGCACTTATTTCAAATGCAGTGGATTTAAGAGTGGAAAAGCCGGTAACAAAGAAAAAATCAGAAAACGTTATGGCAATCTTAAATGGAGCATTGGTATTCGGCATTGCAGTTTTAATTGACTTCTTATATTTGTTCCAGCAGATACAGACAGAAGAAGGCTTTGATATTACATTAATTGTTAATTCAAACTGGGGACTTGTAGCAATTATCACAGTAGTAGGCGTGGTAGTTGGAGCTATAGTATATTTTGGAACAAAAATTGTAAGTAGAAAAAAAGCATTGGCTTAGAATTGAAGTGTAAAAGAACTAAAGCTGAAGTGTAGAAGTACTAAATTATGAAAGAACTAAGATTGAAGTACAATAGTATTGAATTATAAAAGAGCTAAAGTTGAAGCACAAGAGTATTGAATTATAAAAGAACTAAAGTTGAAATACAAGAGTATTGAATTATTAAAGCGCTAAAGTTGAAATACAAGAGTATTGAATTATTAAAGCGCTAAAGTTGAAATACAAGAGTATTGAATTATTAAGGCGCTATAAATGGAGATTAAGAAAGGCTTGTTGGGTAAAACTGACAAGCTTTTTTTTAACGGGAAAATCTTATTGATAGAAGATATCCAAATCCAATCGAGGTGTGAAAATGGAGAATTTCCTTAAAATAATAAGCTTTTAGGAAGAATTGTTTACAATTATACAAGCTTTTGTAGAAAGCGTTTAAGTAAAATTTCCAACATTATCACATTTTAATATTACAATATAGTATGTGATATAATATGAAACATAAATTAGATACCCGTACCCCAAAAAAAATGAAAAATGAAATGTTGGGGTACGTTTCTTACAAACTTAAACTTTATGTTGCATAAAATAAGCAGGGGTTTGAAAATATGTACCCCAAAAAACAAGAAAAAGTGTATAGAGGGGTACAGTCACATATTACATATACAGTATGTTGTGAGAATGAACGCGTTAATTTGCAAAACGTACCCCGATAATTAAAGAAATTTATATTTTGGGGTACATCACCACAACATTTAGGAAAAACAATAAAGTTGTGGTAATTAAAGAATAAGCTCATAGCTTGTGTGATAAATGAAAGCGAAAACAAACGAAAAAACACCACAACATTTAAGAAAAAACAATAATGTTGTGGTAAAATTATGAAAATACGTCAGAAATTTCAAAATGAAAACACCCTGAATAATATAGACAATCATCCAGGGTGCTACAATCAATCTTTTTAATAGTGATATACTTTTCTTTGCGTTATAAAGAATGTAGCTGTGAAGCATAGTGTAAGAAGTTCAGCCATTGCCACGGCAAACCATATTCCATTGATTCCAAAGATTGCAGGAAGTATAAGGATTGCTGCAATCTGGAAGATAAGTGTTCTAAGAAATGAAATGGTTGCTGAAATAAGTCCATTGCTTAGTGCAGTAAAGAAAGCTGAACCATAAATGTTAAAGCCGTTAATAAGGAATGTTACACAGTAAATTCTAAAGCCATGTCTTGTAAGCAGGAACAGGTCGTGGTCGTAACCTACGAAAATTGTTGCCAAAGGCGTTGAAATAACCTGAGCAAGAACAAACAGACCAACAGCCCAAATGCTTATAAGAGACAAACTTTTTTTTGACATGTTTTGTAATTCTTTATTATTTCCGGAACCGTAATTGTAGCTAATAATTGGCGCACTACCAATAGAGTAGCCGATGAATATGGCAACAAAAATAAAACTTACATACATAATTGTTCCGTAAGCGGCAACGCCGTCTTCTCCTGTAAACTTCAAAAGCTGAATGTTATAAAGTGAGTTAACAACTGAGCTTGAAAGGTTTGTCATAAGTTCGGAAGAACCGTTGGTGCAAGTCTTAAGAAGAATTGAACCATTAAATTTGGTTCGACCAAGTTTAAGCAGGCTTGAGTTTTCCCTTGAAAAATAAAATATAGGGAAAAGTCCGCCAATAAGCTCGCCACAAACAGTTGCAATTGCAGCTCCTGCAAGACCGAAACCAAGCACGGCAATAAAAAGATAGTCAAGAACCATATTTGTTACGCCGGCAGACACAATAACTGCAAGTCCTAATTTAGGCTTTGTGGCAGTTACAAAAAAGCTTTGGAAAACATTTTGAAGCATAAAAGCTGTCAAAGAAATAAAAGTAATACGTCCGTAAAGAACACAGTTTTCCAACAATTCACCTTCAGCGCCCAAAAGAATGCTGACAGGACGAACCAAAAACATTCCTAAAATGGAAAGGATTAGTCCACCAATAATAGTTGTGTAAACGATTAATGAAAAATATTCGTTGGCTTTTTCAGGTTTTTCTTCACCAAGAGTTTTTGCAACAATGGCGCTGCCACCGGTTCCCATCATAAATCCCAAAGCGGTAAGCCCCATAATAAAAGGCATAATAAGATTGATTGAAGCAAAAGCTGTTTTTCCAACAAAGTTAGAGACAAAAAGTCCATCTACCACACTATAGATAGACGTAAAAATCATCATAACAATAGATGGAAAAACAAACTTAAGAAGCTTTGTGTAAGTAAAATGTTGTGCTAATTTAGTATCCATAAAATCTCCATTCGTAAATTAAAGTTCCTTAAATTTATTTTTCAATGCATTATTATACTTCTCGTAAAGTTCAAGCATTAAACGGCATTCTTCATCGGTCATACATAGAAATGCTTCGTTTTCTTTTTTTATAATAGGATAAATTTTTTCATCCAAAAGCCGCCTGCCCTTATCTGTAAGAAAAATCTGCATAACCCTGCCTTTTCCCGGTTTAAAAGTTAAGTAGTTAAGACTTGCCATTTTTTTAATGGAAGAATTAACAGTCTGCTTTGAAAGGCATGAATATTTGCAAATATCACTCTGGGAACAACCATCTCCCAGGTCAACAATAGAATACAAAATGTCAAAGGCGCTGTCTGAAAGCCCCATTTTCAGAGTGGCTTCGTGATAAATTTCATTAAACTCTTTGTATATGTGGTTAAACATAGAAAGAGCAGGACTCATTTTATTTTCAAAAGATTTATTCATAATAAAAATAAGCGATGAAAAACATCGCAACCTCCTCGTGTTTATAGTCCGAAATCATACTTAAAAGAGTATAGTCCGAAATCGGACAAAAGTCAAACGATTTTTAAGAAAAAATAAAAATAAATTGCCTTTTTGTAGTTAAATACATATAATATAAGTACAAAGGGGTATAGCTTGCACAAATAAATTAAGAGAAAGGAATGAAAACATATTAAAGCAATACTTATCCCGTTAGGAACGTTAATATATGAACAAAGATTTTTTTTCAAAAGAGAGATTTAAATACATAATAATTTTGGCACTGTTCAATTATATTTTTCTTGGAACAGAATATTTATTTGATAATATTGTGGGAGACATAAAGCCACAGTCAGTTGTTACTGCGCAAAGCTACATTTTGGGTGCAAGTGTATTGGGCTTTTTATTTTTTGCCATTATAAAAAAATATATAAATAAAAAATTAAAATATGGCTTATTCTCAGCGTTTATCGTAGTGGAAACGTTGCTTTTTGCACTTATGGAGTATAGTGAAAGTTATGGATTTGTGGTAATCACAGGTTGCGTGATGTTTGCATTATTTGGAGTAATGGGCAGCGCAGTTTATTATATTGCATCGGTTTATTTAAAGAGTAACAGAAATGTTGCAAGCACAATAGGTTTGGCGTATGGTCTGGGAATAATGTTTCAGTTCGGTGACAATAATATTGTTGCTTCGAAAATTGCAAGATTGATAATTTTTGCGATTGTGCTTGTTGTATGGATTGCCATAATATTAAACTTATATTTAGAAGAAAATGCAGAATCCCAAAATGAAAAATCAAGAAAAGTGAAATATGAAAAGACAGAATCAAAAAATATTGAATGTAAAAACACAGCTTCAAAAAATGCAGAATATAAAAACAGCCGTATAACAGCAATTGTTCTTATAATTACAATAATGCTTATGGCATGTATTTTTTCAACCCTTGACAATATTGTCACATATTATCATTCAAAGGGAATAATGGATATTGGGCAGTATCCAAGACTGCTTTTGGCAATTAGCGGCGTTGTGGCAGGAGTTTTATTTGACTTAAAAGAAAGAAAACTAATGTGCCTAATAATGTATAGCGTAACGTTGCTATCAACAATATGTATGCTGGTAATAACAATGGGCGAGCCTTTTATAATCGGATTGGTTGTGTTTTATTTATCAGCAGGTTTCTTCTCTGTATTTTTCACTACAGCTTTTGTGAATTTATCATTTGAAATGAAAACCCCGGAACTTTGGGCAGGAATGGGAAGAGCGGCCAACAACCTTTGCGCGGCATTAATGGGAACGGTATTTTTCTCATTATTTAATTCAACAAATATGCTTAGCAACAGCATTGTCATAATTATTTTGTTTGTTTTTGTAAGCATTTTTATGGCAATTTATTATGGAAAAAATTCGAAAAAAAGTTACGTTGCGGAAAGTTTGGAGAGCGATGACAACAAAATGGAAAATTTTGTACAGCAGTTTTCTTTGTCAAAAAGAGAGTGCGAGGTGCTTGAGACTTTGCTTAAGTCGGACAAAAATGTAAAAGAGATTGCACAGGAACTTTATATTTCAAGAGCGGCTTTGTATAGGCACATATCAAATATGAACGAGAAGACTGACACAAAATCAAGAGAAGGTCTCATAAAATTCTATTATCAATGGGAAAAAAGTGGGAAAAATTAACTTTGAGACATATGTAAACTTAAAATAAAAGCCTAAATATGGCACATTATTCATAGATTCTATTGGAAAAGTTTGAAAGGAGTAATCTATGAAGAAATTTTTAAGTTTATTGTTAAGTATTGGATTGGTTATAGGAATGGTTCCTATGAATGTAATGGCACAAAACGGACCGTGCCAGGATGAGTACCCACCGGCGTATATTGAATTTTTTGACGGTGAGAATGGAACTTATATTTATTCTACTTTTTCTCAGGATCAGATTGGAAAAATTAAAGGTGTAAGTTACGACAAGGCAAGCAACACTCTTACATTAGATAATGTAAAAAGAGACGAAAAGTTAATTACGAATGTAATGGGCGACGATTTCAAGATTCTTTTAAAAGGTGATAATTCCCTTAAGTCGATTATTGTCTGGGGTGACGGTTATGGTGGAAATCTTACAATAACAGGCCATGGCAAACTTACTCTTAATAGTGAAAAAACAGAGAACATGGCAATAACCATTCAGGCTGAATATACTGAAGGCAAGGTTAAAATAGAGAAAAATGTTCAGATGGAGATGTATGCCAAAGAAGGTTATCCTATTATTGAAATTGTAGGTGCGAACAATTCTGATAAAGACAAAGCAGTTGTAATTGATGGCAAGGTAACACAAAATTATGAAGTGGAACAACATATTACCGAAGTGACAAATAATGTGTATGTTGTGGCAAAGGATTCAACAGCCAGATGTTATTTTACTAAGTTTGAAAAAAACGGCAAATATTATGGTGGACGCAGCAAATTTGATGATAATTTTAAACTCACAGGCCGTTACGATATGTTTGAAATAATTGAAGATGAAGAGTTGGGCTATGTTGCAAGGCAAATTGAAGACCAAAGTAATATTGTGCCTGAAGAAAATGGCTACACAATTGTAATGAAGGATGAGTATAACGAAGATAGTTTCGCGGACACGCTGGAACTTGACAAATGGAAGTATTCATATGAAATTTATACTTATGATGGAAAAGAGTATGGTGTGTTGGAAATGACTGTTACTTCAAATGGTGTAACAAGACATTTTTTCACTGTGGTTAAATTTATTGATTTTGAAGACTATGGAAAAATAGCAATTCCAATTGAAGGATGGGAAGAATTGGACGCATTGCCTGAGGGTTTTGTAAGAAAAACATCTGATCCTTACAATATTTATGGATATACAATAATGCAGCAGACATTAAATATAAATAGGGACAATAGTAACCCTGGCACAACAGAGCCTGGAACTACTGAACCGGGTGGAAACAATTCAGGAGTAACTAATCCTGGAACAAATAACTCTGGTGCAAATAATCCTGGAACAAATAACTCTGGTGCAAATAATTCTGGAACAAATAATTCAAGTACCATTAAACCGGGCGCAGAAAATAATTTGGTTCCGGGCAAGGCTAAAGCACCTGCTGTAAAGAAAGCAAAAAAGAAGTCTGTAAAATTAGTTTGGAGAAAAATAAAAAATGCTAAAAAGTATCAGGTTCAGTATTCTTTAAGCAAAAAGTTTAAGAAGGGTAAAAAATACGGAACAAAAACAGTAACAACAGCAAACATTAAAATTACAATTAAGAAATTGAATAAGAAGACATATTATGTTAGAATCCGTGGTATAAACGGAAAAAACATTGGAAAATGGTCTAAAGTAAAGAAAATTACAATGAAGAAATAATAATGAAAAATAGCAATGAGTAATAAAAGGTATTGGCAAAAAACAAAAGGTACTAAAAATTTTATGAAAATTGTTTGGAAAAGGCTGGAAGTTATGATTAGGTTTGCTACAGAAGAAGATGCAGAAGAGTTACTTAGAATTTATTCATATTATGTTGAAAATACGGCAATAACATTTGAGTATGATACGCCTGCGTTGGATGAATTTAAGTATCGTATTAGAACAATAAAGGCAATGTATCCATATTTGGTTTCAGAGGTTGACGGAAAAATAGTAGGCTACGCCTATGCCAACACATTTAAGGATAGGGCAGCCTATGATTGGGCAGTTGAAACAACAATCTATTTAAATAAGGATGCACGGGGAAAAGGCTATGGCAAGGAACTTTATGAAGCTTTGGAGAAAGCACTGAAAGCCCAGAACATAACAAATCTTTATGCCTGTATTGGGTATCCTGAAGTAGAAGACCAATATTTAACAAAGAATAGCGTTCAATACCATGAACATTTAGGCTATAGATTTATCGGCACATTCAAAAAATGTGGCTACAAATTTAACAGATGGTACGATATGGTATGGATGGAAAAAATGATAGGAGAGCATAGCAAGAACCAGAAAGAAGTGATTCTTTTTAGAGAGATAGAAAAGAATTATGAATTTTAACTGAATTTTGGTAAATTATGTTGTCTTTAAGAATATTTATAGGATTACAAAAAATTGAAAACAGTTTAATTGGTGGAGAGGGTGATTCGAACCCTCTCCTTTTTGAATAAAATTAATAGCGTTACCTATTCCCCACATTCAATCACTATAACTTCACAACTATCTAATTTAAGTGAAACTTCATTAATTTCCTTTCTTCCAACATTTGAAAGAACAACTTTTTTAACAGGAAACTTCAATTCTATAGTTTTAGCATCTTTTCCAAAGTTTGCAGCTACAAGGATGCGCTGGTTGTCTGACACTCGATAATAAGCCATTACATATTCAGTATCTTCATAGGCAGGTTCAAATACACCGTAAGTGAATACTTCTTTGTATTCAGGAGATTTACGCGTAGCCACTAACTTTCGGTAGTAATTTAAAACAGAGTCAGGGTCGTTTTCCTGATTTTGTACGTTAATGTCCTTATAGTTAGAATTAACTTTAAGCCAAGGAGTTCCTGTTGTAAAACCGGCATTATCAGAATCACTCCATTGTACAGGAGTTCTGGCATTGTCACGACTCATTTTGCTACATACAGCCAAAGCTTCTTTATCTGACAGACCGGCACTTATGGCGAGATTATACTGGTCAATTGTGTTAATGTCGTTATATTCTTTAACATCGTTCCAAACGGCATTCTGCATTCCGATTTCCTGTCCCTGATAAATAAAAGGAATTCCGCGAAGAAGTACGCTTACAGTTCCGAGCATCTTTGTTCCAAGAGGATTTCTTGCATATTCAGGCAAAAATCTTGAAACACCTCTAGGTTCATCATGGTTTTCAATAATATTAGCTTCAATACCACATTTTTGAACCTGAAGCTGTGAGTTTATAATGGTTTTACGCCAATCATTAAAATTAATATCAGGTGCATCGTACCAGCCATGGGCACCGTTGCTAAGGGTATGGGCACTAAAATCAAAAATAGTAGAGAAGTGTCCGTTTTCGCCGATAAATTGTGAAAGCTCATCTTTATGCATATTGAAAACCTCAGCAACGGTAAAGGCATCGTACTTTTCAAAAGTATTTTTCTTAAGGTCTTCTAAGTATTCACCAACACCTTCAACATTTTCAACCATTCGCCAACAACCGGCAAGACCGTCTGCACCGTCAGGTTCAAGATTAGGAAAGTCTAAATCTTTTTTGATGTTAATAATTGCATCAATTCTAAAACCGGCCAAACCTTTTTCAAGCCACCAGTTAATCATATCGTAAAGCTTCTTGCGTAATGTAGGATTTTCCCAATTTAGATCAGGCTGTTCTTTGGCAAACATATGGAAATAATATTTGTCAGTTCCGGGAACCGGTTCCCAACAATTGCCACCAAAATAAGAACGGTAATTGCTAGGTGGATTGCCGTCTTTGCCTTTTCTAAAATAAAAATAATCGGCGTATTCCCCATCAGGGTCAGCTAAAGCTTTTTGGAACCATTCGTGTTTATCTGAACAGTGATTAATAACCAAGTCCATAATAATATACATATTACGTTTTTTAGCTTCTGCCAGCAATTCGTCAAACTCTTCCATTGTACCAAATTCTTCAGCAATAGAATAATAGTCAGAAATATCATATCCCTGATCTACAAAAGGTGATTTGTAAATAGGAGAAAGCCAAATAATATCAACTCCTAAATCCTTTAAATAATCAAGCTTAGAAATAATACCTCTTAAATCTCCGATTCCATCTCCATTACTGTCTAGAAAACTTTTTGGATATATCTGATAAGCTACTTTGTCATGCCACCACTTTTTTTTCATTGCTTTTACCTCGTTATTGCCATATTAATTAAGGCAAACTCTTTCTTTTGTATTGATTATTTGATTACACGGATTATTCCATGCCTTGCAATCTTACAATTCTTTAATTATAGAATCATATTGTGAAACATTGCTTTGTGTATTATACTGCTATTATAAAATAAAAAAAACTATAGTTCTTGCATAATTTTTACAAAGTATAACACAATACTGCTTTTGGAGGAGAGATTTATGATAATGTTTAAAAATTAATCTCTGGCATCTTTTCTATATTTACCCGGTGTAATTCCGTATTTCTTTTTGAAACACCTGTTAAAATAGGACAAATTATCAAAACCGGTATTTATTGCAATATTAATTATGTCATCAGAAGTTGTGGTAAGAAGTTTTGCTGCAACTTCGAGTCTGTAATCGTTAAGATATTGTACAAAACTCATCCCCATAGTTTCTTTAAAGAACTTCATAAAATATGATTTACTATAGAAGCAATGACCGGCAATTTCTTCTATGGAGATATTATCCTGAAAATGTTCAGCAACATAAGAAAGAATCGTTTTTATTTTTTCAAGAGCTTTTTTGCTAATTGGTTTAATTTCATTTCGCCCACAATTGGATATCAGAAGGTAAAAAATCTGAAAAAGATAAGATTTAACAGCTAGCTGATATGCATAAGGACGTTTGTCACACAATTTATCTATTTCGTTAATTAAAGAATAGAGAGAGTCGTGAAAATCAAAGTTACTATTAATAACAGGATATATATTTAGATTTCCTGAAAGTAAAGGTTGAATAAACTTGTCATTGCATAAATCATAGCCTGAAGATTTAAGAAGACTTGATTTAAAAAGAATATTTTCATATTCCATAATACTATAATCTTTTTGGCTAATAGAATGAAGTTGTCCCGGAAAGACGAAAACAACATCACCGGCGTTAACAGTATACGTTACAAGATTAACATTAACTAACCCCTGTCCTTTTTTGATTACAATTAGTTCAACTTCGTTATGCCAGTGAAGATTAACTGATTTGAAATCTAGTGGAATAGAGCACAAATAAGTATTATAAGGAAAATCATTGGGCGTATGTTTTTTGTTTTCGTGGTAAATTTCGTATTGATTCTTCTCCATAAAGTACCTCCCAAAATCAAAAAAGATAGTATTGTGCAAAAAAACAAAACTATAATGCAATATTTTTAATGACAACAATATTATAATATAGTCACAAATATAAAACCACATTTTTTTAGGAGGTATTAAAATGAATCTTTCGGAAATTATTAAATCAGAGTATAATAAGTCAATTTCAGAATGTACAAACGAGGAAATTTACAATGCTTTACTTACTTTGGTAAAAACAATGGCAGAAGGAAAACAGCATAAAAATTCAAAGAAGAAATTATACTATATTTCAGCAGAATTTTTAATAGGAAAGCTTTTGTCTAATAACCTTATTAATCTTGGAATTTATGATGATATAAAAGAAGAACTTGCAAAAAATGGCAAGGATTTATGTGAAATAGAAGAATTTGAAAAGGAGCCATCTCTTGGAAACGGAGGACTTGGAAGACTTGCAGCTTGCTTTCTGGATTCTATTGCAACATTAGGACTTAATGGTGACGGAGTAGGATTAAACTATCATTTTGGATTATTCAGACAGGTATTTAAGAATAATGCACAGACTACAATTCCAGATCCATGGCTTACAGAAAAAAGTTGGCTTACAAAGACTGATGTAACATATACAGTTAAGTTTAGAGATATGAATGTTACTTCAAGAATGTATGATATTGATGTGACAGGTTATGACAGCACAACTAATAAACTTCACTTATTTGATATTGAAAGTGTAGATGAAAATATTGTAGAAGACGGAATTAATTTTAACAAAGAGGATATTGAAAAGAATCTTACACTATTCCTTTATCCTGACGACAGTGATGATGCAGGTAGAATTCTTAGAATTTATCAGCAGTATTTTATGGTATCAAGTGCAGCTCAATTAATTCTTGATGAAGCAGTAGAAAAAGGATGCAAGTTATATGACTTAGCTGATTATGCAGTTATACAGATTAATGATACACATCCAACAATGGTTATTCCTGAACTTATCCGTTTAATGGTAGAAAGAGGACTTGAAATGGATGATGCCATTGAAGCTGTAACAAGGGCATGTGCGTATACTAATCATACAATTTTAGCAGAAGCTTTAGAGAAGTGGCCTATATCATATCTTAAGAAGGCGGTGCCACAGCTTATTCCTATTATTGAAGTATTAGATGATAAAGTAAGAAGAAAGTATGATGATGGTTCAGTTTACATTATCGATAGAGAAGAAAGAGTACACATGGCTCACATTGACATTCATTATTCATCAAGTGTTAATGGCGTGGCGTCACTTCATACAGATATTCTTAAGAATGTAGAATTAAATAATTTTTATAAAATCTATCCTGAAAAGTTTAATAATAAGACTAATGGAATTACGTTTAGAAGATGGCTTATTCATAGCAATCCACAGCTTACAGAGCTTATTACATCACTTATTGGGGATGGATTTAAGAAAGATGCAACAGAATTAGAAAAACTTTTGGATTATAAAGACAATGAGGAAGTATTAAACAAGATTCTTAGTATTAAAAACACAAAGAAAGCAGAATTAAAGAATGCCTTAATGGAAAGACAGAATGTAGAAATTAATGAAAACTCTATTTTTGATATTCAAATTAAGAGACTTCACGAATATAAACGTCAGCAATTAAACGCATTATATATAATTCATAAATATTTAGAAATTAAAGCAGGCAAAAAGCCAACAACTCCAATAACAGTAATTTTTGGAGCAAAGGCAGCTCCTGCATACATTATTGCACAGGACATAATTCATCTTATACTTTGCCTTCAGGAATTAATAAATAATGACCCTGAGGTTAGTCCATATCTTAAAGTTGTAATGGTTGAAAACTATAATGTAACATGGGCTGAAAAGTTAATTCCTGCATGTGATATTTCAGAACAGATTTCACTTGCATCAAAAGAAGCAAGTGGTACAGGTAATATGAAATTTATGCTTAATGGAGCAGTAACTTTGGGTACTGAAGATGGTGCTAATGTAGAAATCCATGATCTTGTTGGAGATGACAATATTTACATTTTTGGTGATTTAAGTGAAACTGTTGTAGAAAGATATGCTAACGGAAGCTATTGTGCTGCAAAGTACTATAACAATAATCCGGTTATTAAAGAAGCAGTTGATTTTATAACAGGAAGCGAACTTATGTCCATAGGTGACAAGGAACGTCTTGAAAGACTTTCAAATGAACTTATTGGAAAAGACTGGTTTATGACATTCCCTGATTTTGATGCATATGTAAAAACAAGAGAGCAGGCCTATGCTGATTATGAAAATAGACATGATTGGGCTAAGAAGATGCTTGTAAATATTGCAAAAGCAGGATATTTCTCATCAGATAGAACAATTGAAGAATATAATAGAGATATTTGGAAATTGGAACAGTAGCATATTATGCTCAGATAATAAATAATTTTTAGCTTTAAAAGAGAAGTCGCACATATAAGTGTGTGGCTTCTTCTTTATTAAAACTGAATTAAACAAATCTAAAATATATGGAATTAAATACTTTTAAAATCGTATCTGAAAACTATAAAAATCAAGAAAAAACTCAAAAAAGATACCAATAAAACTAAAAAAAAACTCTCATATAATAGCATATTAACTAGAAAGAAAAATAACAAATATATTTCAAATGCATAAAAAATACATAAAAACGTTACTAATACTATACAATATGCACAAAAGAAAGGACTGAAAATTAGCTAAAAGGCCGAATTGCGAGAAAAAGGTGAAAATAGTATTGTAAACGTTTCCGAAAAGTGCTACTATCAGGACATAGGAAACGTTTCCAAATAAATTGTAAGTACCAACATTTATTTGAAAATGACGGATAACCTAAATACATATTTTAAATAAAAAGGAGAAATGAATATGCGTAAGAAATTATTAAGTGTAGCATTGTGTGCAACAATGGTAGCAGGGTTATTAGCAGGTTGCGGTAGCAGTTCAAAGAGCGACAAAGCAAGCTCAGATTCAAAGGGTTCAGTTTACTGGTTAAACTTTAAACCGGAAGCAGATGAAGCTTTACAGGGAATTGCAAAGACATACGAAAAAGAAAATGGAGTAAAAGTAAAAGTAGTTACAGCAGCTTCAGGAAACTACAATTCAACATTAACATCTGAGATGGGTAAATCAGCAGCTCCAACATTATTTGTTGTTGGTAACCAGGCAGCAGTTAAGACTTGGGATGATTATTGCATCGATCTTAAAGATACAGATGTTTACAAAGAATTAAGTACAGATGCATTTAACTTAAAAGATGAAAACGGCAAGGTTGCGTCAATGGGTTATTGTTATGAAAGTTACGGAATTATTGTAAATAAGAAATTACTTAAGAAAGCAGGATATGAAATTTCAGACATTAAGGATTTCGCTTCATTAAAGTCAGTTGCAGAAGATATCCACAAGAGAGCAGACAAGCTTGGATTTGATGCATTTACATCATCAGGTCTTGATGATGCTTCAGCTTGGAGATTTACAGGTCACTTAGCTAACATGGCTTTATTCTATGAAGGAAGAGATGACGGATGGAAGGAAGCCCCTGCAGAAATTAAGGGAACATATTTAGAGAACTTTAAGAATGTTTGGGATTTATACATCAACAACAGCAAATATGACAAGAATACTTTAGCAACAGGTGGTTACGATGCTGAAGCCGAATTCAAGAAGGGCGAAGCAGTATTCTACCAGAATGGTACATGGGAATATGATGCTTTGAAAAAGTCAATTTCAGACGATGATATGCAGATGATTCCAATTTACTGTGGAGTTGAAGGTGAAGAAAAAGCAGGTCTTTGTTCAGGAACAGAAAACTGTTGGGCAGTTAATGCTAAGGCTTCAAAAGCAGATCAGAAGGCAACACTTGAATTTATGAAATGGTTAGTAACATCAAAAGAAGGAACAAAAGTTATGGCAGAACAGTTTGGTGCAATCCCTTATAAGAAGGCAGCAGACAGCGGTAACGTATTCTTAAAGAATGCTAACGATTTACTTGAAGCAGGAAATTACAATGTAGACTGGGCATTTAACTACACACCTAACGTAGATGAATGGAGAGCAAGTCTTGTAGCAGCAATGAACAAATATGATGCAGGCGGATCATGGGATGATGTTAAGACAGCATTCGTTCAGGGCTGGGCTACTCAGTACAAAGCAGCTAACAAGTAATAAGGTTTTAGATTGATAAATATAAAATCATAATTAAATTATTAACACATTGTGGGGCAGGCAGTGTCTGCCCCTTTATTAAAAAATAGAAAAATTTTGAAAATTCTATTTTGAATAAGAATTAGGAGGAGATTGAAGTGAAAGGAAAAAAGAAAAAACATAATGGTGGAACATCTGTAAATTCTAAACTTCTTCGCAAACCTATTCAAAGATGCTTTCTTCTATTTTTAGCACCTACATTTTTAGCATTTTGCATTGGATTTATATATCCTTTCTTGAGAGGTATTTATTTATCATTTTGTAAATTTGTTACAATAGGTGATGCTTCTTTTGTAGGTTTTAGAAATTATATGGATGCATTTAATGATGCGTCATTTATACATGCATTTTGGTATACAGCTTTGTATGCAATAGTATCCCTATTTATAATAAATGTGTTAGCTTTCTTAATAGCATATTTATTAACATTGGGGATTAAGGGAGCAAACTTATTCAGAACAGCATTTTTTATGCCTAACCTTATAGGTGGTATTGTTCTTGGTTATATTTGGAGTATGATTTTCAATGGCGTTTTAGGAAAAATTAATACTTCAATTCTTATGGAAACAAGATATGGCTTCTGGGGATTAATTATTCTTATGTGCTGGCAACAGATAGGATATATGATGATTATATATATTGCAGGTTTGCAGGCAGTTCCGGGAGAATTAATTGAAGCAGCAAAATGCATGTATAAATGACGCATCAATTACAATTTGTTTATTCTTAACAATAACAAATGGATTTAAACTTTTTGATCAGAACTTAGCTTTAACAAACGGACAGCCGTTTGAACAGTTAAAGGATGGTTCAGTTATAAAGACAACAGAAATGTTGGCACTTAACATTTACAACACATTTTACGGACAGTCTCTTACAGGTAAGGGAGTTGCCCAGGCGAAAGCCGTTATATTCTTTATCTTAGTTGCAGGTATATCAATTATCCAGCTTAAGGCAACAAGATCTAAGGAGGTGCAGCAGTAATGAACAATGAGAAGACAGTGAATTCAACAATTAAAGATTCTACAGTGAAAGCTACACCGAAAAAGAAAAAAATGAAAGAGACAAGTGAAATTCCATTAAAACATGGAAAAATGTTGACTACAATAATGACAATTGTAACTTTAGCTTATGTTAGTCCTATATTTATTGTGTTAATGAACTCTTTCAAAGCTAACACCTTTGTAAAAACAGACACATTTGCATGGCCTACTGGTGAGGCGTTAGTAGGTTGGGCAAACTATATCAAAGGTTTTACATTTGGAAATTATCCGTTTTTTAAATCGGTATTATATAGTTTTGTAATTACAGTTTTATCAACAGCGTTGATTTTGATTTGTACATCAATGGCAGCATGGTACATAGCAAGAGTTGACAGCATGGTTTGTAAGATAGTATATTACTTGTTTGTATTTTCAATGGTAGTACCATTCCAGATGGTAATGTTCACATTGTCAAATACAGCAGATTCATTGGGACTTAATACACCTTGGACTATTCCGATTATATATTTAGGATTTGGTGCAGGTATGGCAGTATTTATGTTCACAGGATTTATTAAAGGTTTACCACTTGAGATTGAAGAAGCAGCAGCAATTGATGGATGTGGACCAATCAGAACATTCTTTATTGTTATTATTCCAATGTTAAAACCAACATTAATATCTGTAGGTATTCTTGAAATTATGTGGATATGGAACGATTACTTACTTCCATATTTGGTTCTTGATCTTGATAAGTACAGAACTATTCCAATTCATATTCAGTACTTACAGGGAAGCTACGGTTCAGTAGATTTAGGTGCAATAATGGCACTTATCATTTTAAGTATTATACCTGTAATATTCTTCTACTTAACATGTCAGAAGCATATTATTAAGGGTGTAGCTGCAGGAGCAGTAAAAGGTTAAGTAACATATGAGGAGAAGCTATGAGGGCTAGTGGAATTTTATTACCAATTTCAAGTTTGCCGGGAAAATATGGCATTGGAAGTTTTTCAAAGGAAGCATATAAGTTTGTGGATTTTTTGAAAAATTCCAATCAAAAATATTGGCAGATACTACCTATAGGACCAACAAGTTATGGAGATTCACCATATCAGTCATTTTCTACATACGCAGGAAATCCTTACTTTATCAGTTTAGAAGATCTAATAGATCAGGGATTATTAACAGAAGAAGAATGTAAAAAGGTAAAGTTTGGCAACAGGGCTGACACAGTTGACTATGAAAAATTGTATAACGGCAGATTTAAACTTTTAAAGAAAGCGTACAAGAAAAGTAACATTGGTGAAAAAGAGGAGTTCAAAAAGTTTAAAGATGAGAACTGCTATTGGTTAAATGATTATGCAATGTTCATGGCTATAAAGGAAAGATTTGAAGGCAGAAGCTTTGATAATTGGGCAGAAGATATAAAGCTTAGATGGAAATATTCTATGGAATATTACAAAAAAGAGCTAAGCGAAGAAATTGAATTTTATGAATTTGTCCAATATGAATTTTATAGGCAGTGGTATAAATTAAAAAAATATGCCAACGACAATGGTATAAAAATTATTGGAGATATTCCAATATATGTGGCTTATGATAGTGCAGATGTTTGGTCACATCCTAAGTTATTCCAAATGGATAATGTGGGAAAGCCTACAGCTGTTGCAGGTTGTCCACCGGATGGATTTTCTGCAACAGGACAGCTTTGGGGAAATCCCTTATACAAGTGGGAATATCATAAGCAGACTAATTATGATTGGTGGATAAAGCGAATAGAAAGAAGTGTTCAGTTATATGATGTTGTACGAATAGATCATTTTAGAGGGTTTGATGAATATTATTCAATACCTGCAGGTGATAAGGATGCAACGAACGGACATTGGGAGAAAGGACCTGGAATAGATTTATTTAATGCTATAAAATATTGCTTAGGTAATGTTAATATTATAGCTGAGGATTTGGGATACATAACTGATTCAGTAAGACAGCTGGTTAATGATTCGGGATTTCCGAATATGAAGGTTTTGGAATTTGCTTTTGACAGCAGGGATTCATCCGGACCGAGAGATTATTTACCATACAATTATGACAAAAACTGTGTAGTGTATACAGGAACTCATGATAACGAAACGTTAAAGGGATGGTTAGACAGTATTAAATCGGAAGAAATAGAGATGATTCAAAAATACATAGGAAGAAAAGTAGAAGACAAGTCAGAATTAGTTGATGAAGTTATTCGCATGGCTCAGGCATCTACTGCCAATACATGTATTATTCCTATGCAGGATTATTTACATCTTGATAACAAGGCAAGAATGAATACACCATCAACGTTGGGAGGTAACTGGTGCTGGCGTGCAAAATCCACACAAATTACAAAGAAATTATCCAATACAATAAAAGAATTAACAGTTATTTATGGTAGAGGATAAAATAATAAAAAGCTGCGAAAATTAATTTTCGCAGCTTTTTGCATAAATAACATGTATATGATAGAATACCAGATTGTGGAATTAAAAAATATATAATTATATATAACGAAAGGGGAAAGACGTGGCAAATTTAACTACTAAAGACATAGCGAAAATATGCGGAGTTGGAATTAGCACTGTTTCTCGAGCAATTAATGATGATCCAGGCATTAATCAGAATACCAGAAAAAGAATTCTTAAGGTTATAAAAGAATATAATTATGTTCCTAACAATAGTGCAAGAAATTTGAAAATGACAGAATCTAATACGATAGCACTGTTAATAAAAGGTATTGATAACCAGTTCTTTCAGGGAATGTTAAAAATATTTGAGGAAGAACTTAAAAAACATGAATATACATTTTTGCTTCATGCAGTAGGTGAGGACCAGGATGATGTAAGTGTAGCAGTACAGCTTGCAAAGGAGAAACGATTAAAGGGCTTAATTTTTCTTGGTGGACAGATGGATTATCTTGACACAAGGCTTGAAGAAATAGGAGTACCATATGTACTGTGTACTGTAGCTGTTAATATGACAGCACCAAAAAGAAAGTGTTCATCAGTTTCTATTGATGATAAAAAGGAAAGCTACAGAGCAGTAGATTATCTTTGCAAAAAAGGTCATAAGAAGATAGCTATGATTTCAGGTAAAAGTAGTGATCAGGCAGTAGGTGGTCTTCGATTAAAGGGGTACAGGGAAGCTTTGGAAGATAATGGCATTAAAGTGAATGAAAATCTTGTAAGATATATGAAAGATGATATTCCTGAATATTCAGTGGCAAACGGTTATGAAGTAACAAAAGAATTATTGCAGTCAAAAGAAGAGTTTACTGCACTTTATGCTATTTCTGATTTAACAGCTTTTGGTGCATATAAGGCTATTTCAGAGGCAGGTAAGAAAATACCAGATGATTATTCAGTGTTAGGGTTCGATGGAATTGAAATGTCAAAATATTTTCAGCCATCACTTTCCACAATGAAGCAACCATGTGAACAGATGGTAAAATCATCAATAGAACTGTTAATGGATATCATAAATGGAAAAGATGAAAAGAAGCAGTTGATTTTCCAAGCTGAACTTTTGGAGAGAGATTCTGTAAAAGAAATATAAAAATGATTAAAGATCGTATTTGCGTCTTGTATAAAATGATTAATAATTGTACTTTTGTCTTGTATAAAATGATTAATAATTGTACTTGTGTCTTGTTATCAGAAGAAAAAAATAGACTTGGAGATATTAAATTAAGTATAAGAGCAGTTTAGAGAGGGAAAAACAGTGTTTGGAATAGACAGTAAATTTTATGAAGTGGTATCAAGAATAGCGGATTTGGTAGTTTTAAATTTGTTATTTGTTTTATGCTCATTGCCTATAATTACTATAGGTGCTTCAACTACAGCACTTTACGGGGTGACCAAGAAGATGGCAGAAAACAGAGAAGGATATATTTTCAGAAACTATTTCAGACTGTTTAAAGAGAATTTTAAACAGTCAACAATTATGTGGATTATATTATTATTGTTTGCATTAATACCAACAATTGATTTGTACATAATTAATAGTTTTGAAAAAACAATAGTAACAACAGCGCTAAAAGGTTTAATGCTTGCAGCAGCGCTTGCTATTTTGTTTGTGTTTTTATATGCAATGGCACTTCAAAGTACATTTGAAAATACCATCAAAAACACACTGAAAAACGCTTTCCTTATGGGAATAGGACATTTCCCATGGACACTGTTAATAGTATTTATAACATTGTTGCCTCTTATATTGCTTGTGCTATTAGGTAGATCCGCAGGAAGCGTTGTTTATGTAATGCTGTTTGTGGGATTCGCAGTGCTTGCCTATTTAAATTCATATATATTCAATAACATCTTTAAGAGGTATATGTGATTTGATTATATTTCTAAGAAGCATATTTAAGCATGTTTTAAAATGTATATGTAAAACAGAATATTTATAACCCAAGTATAGAAGGTTAGCCGGATACTAGGAGAGATGCCAAGGAGTGGTGTCTCTCTTTTTTGTGTAATCGAATTTTTTGAGGGGTTGCCAATCTATTTGAGTGTGAATTACGTGTCGTATAATGAAAGTCTAATGTGACACGTAATTCTAAGAAAAATTCATTAAATTTAAAGTTCAATTACGTGTCATATAATGAAAGTCTAATGTGACACGTAATTCTAAGAAAAATTCATTAAATTTAAAGTTCAATTACGTGTCATACAATAAAAGTCTAATGTGACACGTAATTCTAAGAAAAATTCATTAAATTTAAAGTTCAATTACGTGTCATACAATAAAAGTTCAATCTGACAAGTAATTTGAAGAAGAATTGTTTATTTCCAGCGCAAAATTACGTGTCGTAGAACAAAAATGCTGTCACACACGTATTGAACAAGATCAATTACGGAAGCCACAGAAATTTCGCTCTCAGATTCCGTAATTGGCGACGGCAGAACAAGAATAATTCAAAAAACATCTTGCTTTTTCATAAAAATTAGTTTAATATAATTATGGTTAGCTATAGCTAACTAACTTCAACGAATAAATCATTTGGACTCTTTAGAAATATCTAAGTACCGAAAGATTAGCTACCTTTCGGTATAGAAGTCCAAAAGCAGAGAGGAGCATACTATAATGAATTATTTGGAAATTGAAAAGGTTATTGGAAGAGAAATTTTAGATTCAAGAGGAAATCCAACCGTAGAAGCTGAAGTATATTTGGCAGATGGAACTATTGGAAGAGGAACTGCACCTAGTGGAGCATCTACAGGTGAGTTTGAGGCTTTAGAGCTTAGAGATGGCGATAAGAACAGATACTTAGGTAAGGGCGTTCAGAAAGCTGTAGAAAATATTAATACAATTATAAATGATACTCTTATTGGAATGGATGCATCAGATATTTATGCAGTAGATAAGGCTATGATTGATGCAGATGGAACTAAGGGAAAGACAAAACTTGGAGCAAATGCTATTCTTGCAGTATCAATTGCATCAGCAAGAGCAGCAGCAACATCATTAGACATTCCTCTTTATAGATTTTTAGGTGGAATTTCAGGAAACAGATTACCTGTTCCAATGATGAATATTGTAAATGGTGGTTGCCATGCTTTATCATCAGGATTAGATGTACAGGAATTTATGATTATGCCTGTAGGAGCACCTTCATTTAAAGAATGCTTAAGATGGTGTGCAGAAGTATTCCACGCTTTGGCAGGAATTTTAAAAGAAAGAGGATTAGCTACATCAGTTGGTGATGAAGGTGGTTTTGCACCTGCACTTAAGTCTGATGAAGAAGCTATTGAAACAATTCTTGAAGCTGTAAAGAAAGCTGGATATGAACCTGGCAAAGACTTTAAGATTGCAATGGATGCAGCATCTTCAGAATGGAAGAGCGAAAAAGGTAAAGGATACTACAAGCTTCCAAAGGCAGGAACAGAGTATTCAGCTGAAGAGCTTATTGAACATTGGGCAAAATTATGCGAAAAATATCCTATCATTTCTATTGAAGACGGTCTTGATGAAGAAGATTGGGAAGGATGGAAGAAACTTACAGACAGACTTGGTGACAAGGTTCAGCTAGTAGGTGATGACTTATTTGTTACTAATACAGAAAGACTTGCAAAAGGTATTGAAATGGGTGCAGGTAATGCAATCCTTATCAAATTAAACCAGATTGGTTCTGTTTCAGAAACATTAGAAGCAATAAAGATGGCTCACAAGGCAGGATACACAGCTATTTCATCACATCGCTCAGGTGAAACAGCAGACACAACAATTGCTGACCTTGCAGTAGCACTTAACACTTGCCAGATTAAGACAGGTGCACCAAGCAGAAGTGAACGTGTGGCTAAGTACAACCAGCTTCTTAGAATTGAAGAAGAATTAGGCGATAGTGCAGTTTATCCTGGAATAAAAGCATTTAACGTAAAATAATATAATAATATTACAGTGTCAAAAGGTCTTTTCCACCTGTGCTTGCACAAAGGTGGAAAAATGACCTTGGGACACGCCCACAATATGAGCAAAAAAGTGGAGCGTAAGCTTCACGATATGCGAATATTGTGGTAGGATTGTGGGAGTGCGAAGCACGTAACAATCCGGTAATAAATAATTTAAAGAAAAATAAAAACTAAGTAAACATATACGAAAAAAGGCATTGGAACTGACTTTTAAAGCCGTTACCGGTGCCGTTTTTGTGGAATACAAGATAATTGACACATTCATATAAATGTGTTAAGGTTTGACGTAGATATAAGAACATATAAATATGTATGTTTGCAATAGAAAAAAGGGAATGAGGTTCTCCCACGATTTAATCGAAACCGCTTATAACAAGCTGATGACTTCTGTGCAATACACAGGGGAAGTCAGCTTTTTACGCGTTATGAGTTTTTTGCAAGTTATATATCGTCAGAGAGAAAACGACTACAAACGATAGGCAGATTTTTGAAATTTTGCGAGCATAGTGTACAGCGATAAACTTACTGTTTGAGCCGAAGGCGAGTTTAAGTTTTCGCTGTACGATAGACGGCGGAGCAAAATAAGAAAATCAACGTGTTTGAAGGCGTTTTCTCTCTGACTATATGAAAATAGGAGGAAAAAATGAGAAACAGCGATAAAATTACGCTTGTTATTAAGTACATAGCAATGGCAGTGATTATTGGTATTATAGTTGGAATAGTGGATACAATTTTTGGCAGAGGATTACTTGCCATTTCAGATTTTAGGACAGCTAATTACAAATATCTGATACCTTTTTTGCCAATAGCAGGTTTGTTTATTGTTTGGATGTATTCATATTTTAGCAAGGTTAGTCTAAAGGGAATGACTTTGGTTTTTGAGGCAGGACAGAATAAAAGGAATTCAATCCCTATGGCTTTGGTGCCGCTTGTAATGATAGGAACATGGATTACACATTTGTTTGGCGGAAGTGCAGGAAGAGAAGGTGTGGCGGTTCAGATAGGTGCAACATTGTCGCATTATATGGGAAGAAAGTTAAAAACTCCTGATAATAGCAGGATTATGTTAATAACCGGTATGGCAGCAGGTTTTGGTGGATTATTTCAGACACCGTTGGCGGCAACTTTCTTTGCAATGGAAGTAATTGTGGCAGGTTACATGGATTATCAGGCATTGCTCCCGGCAATAACGGCAGCTTTTGTGGCATCCTTTACATCACATACATTGGGGCTTGAAAAGTTTGTAGTGGAATTAAATGAAACAATTAACATATCTGATGTAAAAACAGTAATTGGCATTATAATTTTAGGTTTGGCTTTTGGAATTGTGGGAAGAATTTTTTCTTATTTACTTCAATTACTGAAAAAAATAATGGCTGAAAAAATTGTAAATCCATACGTAAGAATAGGTTTGGTTTCTATACCATTGGCAATAATTTTATTATTACTTTGGCATGGCAGATATAGCGGACTTGGTACAAACCTGATTTCAAACGCATTTGGAAATGGAGAAATTTTTCAGGTGGATTGGTTCCTTAAATTGTTGCTTACAGTTTTAACTTTATCAATAGGATTTCAGGGAGGAGAGGTTACACCATTATTTTCAATAGGGGCTTCTCTGGGAATAATACTTGGCAGCTTTCTTGGAATTTCTCCCATGTTATGTGCAGCACTTGGTTATGCGGCAGTTTTTGGCAGTGCCACTAATACATTAATGGCACCGATTATGCTTGGAATAGAGGTTTTTGGCGGAAACAATATGCTTGCATTTGTGGTAGTATGCAGTCTTGCTTACGTTGTAAATGGCAATAGATCCATATATGGAGCACAGGAAAATATTGAAAAAATTATTAGCAGATAGTTTCATAACAATGTTATATAACACTGCAATCCTTGACTATGTATATGACAACTTTGAAGAATTATCGTAGATTTTCACAGCCTACTTCTGTACAATAAAAAAGTGTGAAATCAAAAAAAAATAAATATAAATAAAATATAAATACAAGAAAAAAACAACATATATAAAATAACAAATAGATATTACCCAGGAGGACACTATGAGAAGAAGCGATAGAGAAATAAAAGATTTTGATGAAATAATTGAAGTAATAAATAAATGTGACGTTTGCCGATTGGCGATTAATGATGGAGATTATCCATACATTGTGCCAATGAATTTTGGGCTTAATATAGAAGATGGTAAGGTTGTTCTTTATTTTCACTGCGCAAGCGAGGGAAAGAAGCTTGAATTACTTAGAAAAAATAACAAGGTAGCTTTCGAAATGGACTGTGGACATGAATTTATTTTAAATGATGAAAAGATGAGTTGCACTATGGCATACGAAAGTGTAATGGGATGCGGTCAGATTCAGTTTGTTGAAGATGAAGATAAGTTTGTGGCACTTAAGATAATTATGAAGCAGTATCATTCAGAAGATTTTGAATTTGGGACAAAAGTAATTCCGGTAACAACAGTATTTAAAATGGTTGCAGAGGAAATGACAGGAAAAAGAAGAAAGAACAATACCAAAAGAAATAATAAAAAGCAAGATTAGAAAGCAATAATAAAAAGCAAGATTAAAAAGTAATATTAAAAACAAGACTAAAAAGTATAACAGTAATGACAAGTTTAGAAAATCAATCCAAAGAAAGAGGAACACAATGAACATTCTATCATTAGAAAACATAACACATTCATATACAGAAAGAAAATTATTTGACGAGGCAAGTTTTTACCTTCACGAAGGGGAGAAGGTAGGAATTATAGGAATTAATGGGACAGGGAAGTCCACTTTGCTTAAGATTATGGCAGGTCTTGAAATCCCGGATGAAGGGCAGGTAATTAAGGCAGCCAATATGATGATTCATTATTTGCCACAGAATCCTATTTTTAATGAAGAAGACACGGTGCTTGAAAGTGTTCAGAACATGATTCACCATCATGCCAATGAAGATGAATTGGTTAAGGCTAAAGCGATGATGACAAGACTTGGAATTACTGATTTTGAGCAGAAAACTTCAGAACTTTCAGGTGGACAGAGAAAGAGACTGGCGTTGGTTTCTGTTTTGATTACACCTTGTGATATTTTGATTTTGGACGAGCCTACTAACCATTTGGATAGCGAAATGGCAGAATGGCTTGAAAATCAGTTGCGCGGTTTTAGGGGGGCGCTTGTTATGGTTACTCATGACAGATATTTTCTAGACAGCGTAACTAACAGGATTATCGAGCTTGATAAAGGAAAAATCTATAGTTACAACGAAAAATACTCAGGATTTTTGGAGAGAAAAGCTGAGCGTGAGGCAAGTGCCAAGGCAAGCGAGAGAAAGCGTCAGAGCATTCTTCGAAAAGAAATTGAATGGATGCAGCGTGGGGCAAGAGCAAGGTCTACTAAGCAGAAAGCACACATTCAAAGATATGAAAATCTAAAGAACCAAAAAGGGATTGTTCAGGACGAAAAAATTGAGTTAAGTAGCATTAAGTCAAGAATGGGCAAGACGACTATTGAACTTGAAAATATTTCAAAGGCATATGACTGCAAAGTTTTGATAAATGATTTTTCTTATAATTTTTTAAAGGGCGACCGAGTAGGTTTTGTGGGCAAAAATGGTTGTGGAAAAACTACCTTAATGAAGATTATTGATGGAAGAATTGAGCCTGACAGCGGTAGTGTAAACATTGGACAGACTATCAAAATAGGTTATTATACACAGGAGCTTGAAAATAACAAAGAGGCAGGAATTGCTTATATGAATCCTGATGATAGGGTTATTGATTATATAAAAAATACTGCCGAGTTTGTAAGAACAGAGGAAGGGCTTGTGTCAGCCTCGGTTATGCTTGAAAGATTTCTTTTTGAACCGTCACAGCAGTATAGTAAGATTGAAAAATTGTCAGGTGGGGAAAAACGTCGCTTAAATCTTTTGCGTGTGCTTATGGAAGCCCCAAATGTGCTTATACTTGATGAGCCAACTAACGATTTGGACATTGAAACAATGACAATTCTTGAAGATTATTTGGATAGTTTTGATGGAATTGTAATTACCGTATCCCACGACAGATATTTTCTAGACAGAGTTGTCAGAAGAATTTTTTCCTTTGAGGAAAATGGGGGAATCGACCAGCACGAAGGTGGTTACACAGATTACATAAATCGAAAGAAGGAAAAGGGACTGCTTGAAGAAAATGCTTTGTTAAAAACAAAAAGTAGCAGTGCAGGAAAGTCAGATTCAGACAAAACCGAAAAAGAGGAATACAAAATAAGAAACAAAAAGCTTAAGTTTTCTTACAATGAACAAAGAGAATACGAGACAATTGAGGACGATATTGCAAAATTAGAAGAGAAGATTGAAAAGCTTGACGGTGAAATAGTCAAGAATGCAACTAATTCAGTTAAGCTTAGGGAACTTATGGAAAGTAAGGAAGAAACGGAAACACTTCTTATGGAAAAAATGGACCGTTGGGAGTATTTGGAAGATTTGGCAAAGAAAATTGAGGAACAATAAAGATAATATCTGAGTTTATCCTAGCAATTCCTACCACAGTGGTATTATTATAAAAATCTACTAATCTGGTAGAAAAAATCAAAATCAGGGTTGACATCCAAACCATAAGATGTTACTCTAAAGGAGTAAATTAAATAATTTTAAATAGTATGTAACTTTAAGTAGGCATTAACTATACACACATCTCAAAGGGGGTCGTGTATCTGTTATACCTACTTTTTTTGTGTTTAAAAGAGCTGCAACTTATAACAAAAATAGTCGTAAATGTATGATACATGCCCAAATGAACCAAAATATTATTAGTGTTTGAAAGGAGAAAAAATGAAAGACAAAATTTTTGGTGTTTTACAACGTGTAGGAAGATCATTTATGCTTCCAATAGCTATCCTTCCTGTAGCAGGTTTGTTACTTGGACTTGGTAGCTCATTTACAAATGAAACAATGCTTAAAGCATACGGATTATTAGGTATTATGGGACCTGGAACAGTATTTAATGCAATATTTCAGGTAATGAGTGATGCGGGAAATATAGTTTTTACTAACTTGCCGATTATTTTTGCAATGGGTGTTGCAATAGGTATGGCAAAAAAAGAAAAGGAAGTTGCAGCACTTGCAGCAGCTATAGCTTTCTTCATTATGCACGCATCAATTGGTGCCATGATTACAATTAACGGTGGCGCAGAAAAAATGCTTGAAGGTGCCACAACAGATGTTGTAGGTATTACTTCATTACAGATGGGTGTGTTTGGTGGTATTATTGTTGGTCTTGGTGTTGCAGCACTTCATAACAAATTTTACAAAATCGAATTGCCACAGGTATTATCATTCTTTGGCGGAACAAGATTTGTTCCAATTATTTGTTCATTAGTTTTCACATTAGTTGGTATTTTAATGTTCTTTATCTGGCCGGTTATCCAGAGCGGAATTTACTCTGTTGGAGATTTAGTACTTAATTCAGGTTACGCAGGAACATGGGTATACGGATTTATGGAAAGACTTCTTATTCCATTTGGTCTTCATCACGTATTTTATCTTCCATTCTGGCAGACAGGCGTTGGCGGAACAATGGAAGTTGGAGGTCAGTTAATTGAAGGTGCACAGAATATTTTCTTTGCACAGCTTGCAGATCCATCAGTTACAAAATTTGCAGTTTCAGCAACAAGATTTATGTCAGGTAAGTTCCCACTTATGATTTTCGGACTTCCTGGAGCAGCACTTGCAATGTATAGAACAGCAAAGCCTGAAAAGAAGAAAGCAGTAGCAGGTCTTCTTTTGTCAGCAGCTTTAACATCAATGATTACAGGTATTACAGAACCATTGGAATTTACATTCCTTTTTGTTGCACCATTACTTTATGGTATTCACTGCGTATTTGCAGGACTTGCATATATGTTAATGCATGTATTTAAAGTAGGTGTAGGTATGACATTCTCAGGCGGTCTTATTGATATGTTCCTGTTTGGAATAATGCAGGGAAATGGAAAGACTAACTGGATTTGGATTGTTATTGTAGGTATTGTTTACTTTATCGTATATTATTTCTTATTTAGCTTCTTAATTAAAAAATTAGATTTGAAGACACCTGGTAGGGATGACAGTGAGGAAGTCAAACTTTATAGAAGAAGCGATGTTGAAGCTAAGAAAAATGGCAAGTCAGAAAACGAAGAAAATAGTGATGTTGACGAATTATCAGAAATGATTACTAACGGCTTAGGCGGAAAGAAAAATATTTCTGATGTTGACTGCTGTGCAACAAGACTTAGATGTACAGTTTTTAAAGCTGAATTGGTTAATGACGGAATGCTTAAGGCAACAGGAGCGTCAGGTGTAGTACACAAGGGTAACGGTGTTCAGGTGATTTATGGACCAAAAGTAACAGTAATTAAGTCTAACTTAGAAGATTATCTGGAAACAGCTCCAAATATAGAGTATAATGGTAGCAATAGTCAGTCAGACGAAGTTGAAAACAAGACTGAGGATGGAAATAATCAGAAGGAGCAAGAGACAAAAATAGTAAAATCAATTATTATCTCAAGCCCTATTACAGGTATAGCCGCAGATTTAGGTACAGCGCCGGATGAAGCTTTTGCAAGCAGAATGATGGGAGACGGTGCAGTTGTAACTCCAACAGATTCAGTTGTTAAGGCACCTGCTGATGGTGAAATTGTATTTGTTTTTGATACTAAGCACGCAGTAGGATTTACAACAGAAGATGGTATTAGTATGATTATCCATGTTGGTATTGACACAGTAAAACTTAACGGCGAAGGCTTTGATGTAATGGTAGAAGCAGGACAGAAAGTTAAAAAGGGTGATCCTATTATGAAACTTGATTTGGATTATTTATCTGCCAATGCACCATCATTGGCATCACCTGTAATGTGTACAGAGCTTAGCGACAATCAAAAAATCAGATTACTTAAGGAAGGCGATATACAGGCAGGGGAATCACTTTTTGCTATTGATATTTACGAATAATGTCACAGAGTAATTAGGATATGTATAGAGTAAAAAAAGCGTTAAACCACAATGCGGTTGTGGCAATTGATGCAGAAAAATGTCAGGAATTTTTGATTTTGGGAAAAGGCATCGGGTTCGGTAAGAAAGTTACTGAGTATGTTGAACCAAGAGCAGAAGACACTGTATATTCAATGAAAGAATGTACGGAAAGAGGAGAGGCAGAAGACATTGTTAATGAAGTTTCTCCAGTTTGTTTAGAGATTGCAGATGCAGTTTTAAATAAGGCGGAAGAAGAATTTGGAAATATTGATAGAAGAATACTTTTTCCATTGGCAGACCATATTGAGTTTGCAGTCAAAAGAATAAAGAACAATGAGCAAATAAGCAATCCGTTAACACCGGATATAAGAGTTCTTTTTCATTCAGAATACAAAGTGGCAGAGGAAATAAAACCGCTGCTTTTCGAAAAGATGGGTGTTGAAATAGATGAACATGAGGTGGGATATATTGCACTTCACATTCATTCAGCCATTGATACAGAGAACGTATCCCAGTCAATGATAATAGCTCAGGGCGTGCGTGAATGTATTTCAATGGTAGAATCTGAAACAGGAAGAAAAATAAATGTTTTATCTATTTCATACAACCGTCTAATGAATCACATTAAATATATGATAGCAAGAGCCCTTAAAGGTGAAAAAATCAAGCTTAATCTGAACGACTATATGGAAAACAAATTTCCACAGGAATTTCAGATGGCAATCACCATATGTGACAATATAGGCCATTTGCTTAAGTTGTCCTTTGATGAGTCGGAGATAGGATATCTTGCAATGCACATCCAAAGGGTAACAAGCGGAGAGCTTGATTAAAAGTTGTGAAAGAAAAATAAAGAGAGTAAAACTAGTCAGATTAACCATAGTTGATTTGACTAGTTTTTTTGTGGGTGTGGAAGTGGTTTGTTTTGCAATTGCGGGAAAAGATTGTTTGTTTTGTCTTGATTCGCAGCCGATTACGTGTCGTAGAGCGAAAACGCTGTGGCACACGTAAAATATTGAAATATTTGTCTTGATTCGCAGCCGATTACGTGTCGTAGAGCAAAAATGTTGTGGCACACGTAAAATATTGAAATATTTGTCTTGATTCGCAACCGATTACGTGTCGTAGAGCGAAAACGCTGTGTGACAAGTAATTTATTGAAATTAAGCTTGTATTTTTGCATGGAATTACGTGTCAGCGAACGAAAATGTTATATGACACGTAATTCTCCAAAAGTTCATTGATATTTTATGAATAATTACGTGTCAGCGAAAGAAAATAGTGTATGATACGTAATGCTCCCAATTAAGCCTGTCCACAGAGCAAAAAAATCAAGTCTACCGCATTAGAAAATCATAACAAATAATCTAAAACCCTCATATGGTTATGAAGATAAAGAATAAATTATATGAATCTATGTTAAAAGTCATAACACGCTTATGAAAATATTAAGGAAGTTATGATTTTGACATAAATCCACTTGACTTCTAACTACCACGGGACTATACTACATTATATCAGTAATGTAGTATAGTTGATTAAAGATATTATACAAGGAGGTACATCATTGAAAATTGATGAAAACAGTATGATTCCAATCTATGTGCAAATTGCTGATTCCATTGAAGATGACATACTATCAGGAAAATTGAAGGAGAACGATACATGTTACTCACAATTAGTTTTGGCGAAGGAGCTTAAAGTCAATCCGGCTACTGCGGCGAAAGGAATTAATCTTTTGGTTAGCAGAGGGATTCTTATAAAGCACAGAGGCCAGGCAATGACAGTTGCAGGCGATGCCATAAGTATGATTTCAGAAAGGAAGAGGCATAGTGAAGTGGAACAGATAGCAGAACAATTAATTAAACTAAGTAAGAAATTATCAATTACAAAAGAGGAGTTACTTAAACTAATAGCAGAACAATACGATAAGAAGTAAATAAGACCAAAAAGCTAAACATAAAGTTAAACAATCAAAAAAATTAAATACTAAGCTAAAAAGAAAAACAGACACATAATTAAATACAAAGCTAAGTACAAAAGCCAGAAAAAACAAACAAAAAAGAAGTAATTCACAACAAGTAGTAGTAACAACAATTTTAGTCAGGAGGGAAGTGCAGTAATGCATAATGAAAACATGGAAGAGATTAAAAGCATAAGCATGCAGAATGTAACTTTCTCATACAAGGGAAAGAAAAGATATGTTTTTGAAGATTTTTCTGTAGATATTGAGCCAAATCACATTACGGGAATAATTGGTAGAAACGGACAGGGAAAAACAACATTAATGAAGTTAATAGCCGGCAAGTTTGAACCGGATGAAGGAATAATTGAAATAGGTGGAAAGAATCCGGCAACTGATATAGGGACAGCTAAGCGTATTGTTTATGTGGCAGGGGTAATGAGTTACAGTGAAATGAAGTTAAAAAAGATAATCGAAGAGTATAGGTTGATGTATGAAAAATTTGATGAAGAGTTTGCTCATAAGTTAATGGAATTATTTGGTTTAAATAAAAAAGCAAAAATTAAAAATTTGTCAAAAGGTCAGGAAACAATTTTTAATTTTTGTTGTGGAATGGCAACAAGAGCAGACATAACAATACTTGATGAGCCGGTTTCGGGAGTTGATGCAATAAGCAGAAACAAAATATATGAAATTATTTTAAGAGACTACATAGAACATCCAAGAACAATATTAATTTCAAGTCATATGTTAGGTGAAATGGAAAAGATTTTGTCACATATGATAATGATAGGAAACAACGATGTACTTTTTGCAGGAGACATTGAAGAACTGAAAGACAGCGTTTACAGGGTAGACGGCGAACTTGCAAATATTGAAAAATATTGTGAAGAAAAGAAAGTTTTATATAAGAAAAATCAGACATTGGGAGCTATGGCAGTTATCGAAGACAGACTTAACAAAGAGGAAGCAGAGAAAGCCGATGAATTGGAACTTGCCACAAGCAAGCTTTCAGGGGAAGAAATTTATATGTATAAGACAGATTTGAAAAACGCAAATCAGATGGAGGCATTATGGGAAAAGAAGAACTAAATAATATTAAAAAAATGTATTTGCTAAGAATGCACACAAATAAAAAATATGCAATAATAGTATTTTGGGTTGCCATTGTATTTGCATTAGTAGATATATTGTCAATGGTTATAAATTTTTCAACAGAAGATGTATTTTATCTGAATCTTAACCGCAATAGCGTTGCATTGTTTTGGATAGTAATTTTGGTATTGGTTATCACATCCTTTAATATTGGTGAATACAAAAACAATTATATGGTATTTCCACAGAACAGTGTTACAAGATATGTATCAGCATATTTGGCCGATGTAACAACCTTTGGAATTGCGTCATTGTTTCAGGTAATGAACCAGTTGATTTTGTTTGGTGCGGTATCACTAGTTTCATTATTTAATAAAAACATAAAACTAATAAATGTTTTTTCAATGAAAACTGTTTTTGCTGAGCTTGTATATTTATTGGGATGTTTTTTACTTATTACAGCAATTATCAAATTATTTGCAGTTATTTATAGAAAAAGCATGGCAGTATTTGGCGTTATTACAATTGCACTAATTGTAGGAGCTTTAAGCTATAGGAATATTTTGCAGAACATTGTAGCTTATGCCAAGGAAAATAACAAATTATTCCTATATGAAAAAGCTATAGATTTAGTTTCAGCTATAGCTGGATTTTATAAAAGAGAATATAATATGGGATTATTTTTCTTAAAAATCGTAGTGACTCTTGTAATAGCATTCTTCATAGGATTTATTATTGAAAAGAAAATCCGTGATAGCAAGTCATTGACTTTTGGCGGAAATCAAAGAGCAATATTAATAAGAATAATGGCAGTTTGCGGTTTTACAATGGCAATAGCAGGGGTTACTATGTATTCTGGCAGTAACGTAATATCTAAAACAGCTACTGAAAAGAAAACATATCCGTTACAAATAAAAGAAGGTGACAAGTACCCGCAGACAATTTCAACTTCTTATGATATGAGTGCAGTTGGAGTAGGAAACATTGATATAAGTAAAAGCAAAAATCCAAGAATTGTAATTGAAAGGATGGAATTAGATTCAAAGAGCAAAAATAAATATATTAAAGATGTGTTTAAGGATTGCCAGATAAGTGCAGAAGTTAAAGATGGAAAAATTCAAGTTACAAGCAGTGCAAAAGATAACAAATTTGTTTACATATCAAATATGTATCAGGAAAATAACCACGTAAGAAGATTTTTAAACAAAGATCAGACAGCGGATTCAATTATGGGTACGGATATTGAAAACATGGCTAACAGTTATATGACAGAATATTTTGTTACGCTGTATGTTCCAAAGGCAAACATAGTCAAAGATGATGAAGACTACAATATGAAATTGTTTGTTAATGGAAGAGATATGAGTGATAACTTGGGATATTTTGATGAAGAATAAAAGCAAATATAA
>ENA-UESG01000539-UESG01000539.1-human-gut-metagenome-genome-assembly--contig:-NODE-539-length-35724-cov-35.279771_pt1 | contig 35724 bp, 23 predicted proteins | sample MGYA00243002_ERZ508003 | MGnify/ENA primary metagenome ERZ508003 (study PRJEB26167, sample SAMN06115514) | human gut metagenome | host: Homo sapiens | place: China:Shanxi | collected 2015-12-02... | reverse complement strand
AGTCTGCGGCGAACTCTGTCACTCGTGACATCTGTGATAAACGCATAGGAAAGAAAGGATAATATTACACTAAAATCCTTCTTTCACGATCCGTTTGATCGGGAGGAAGAATCGTTCGATCAGGCGTAATTCTTCCGTTACGATCTCCGCGGAGGCTTGCGTCTCGGGCGAGACGGGCAGGTCGATACCGTAATTGGTTCTCAGGCCCTCTGGAAAATCGATATCCGCCGTATAGTACTCGTCGGTGGGGACCAATGAGATATTCGATACCACGCCATTTACCACTCCAAACTCCTGATCCGGGAAATTGGAGAAACGGACGATCGCCCGCTGGCCTCTCCGGACTTTTCCCGAGCGTGCTATCGGTATGCGCACCTTCCCCACCAGCCGGCCCTCGCCTTGCGGCACGACGGTGAAAGCCACCTCTCCGGATGGGATATACTGGTTCTCATTCCAGTACTTAGTGAAAGTTACGACACCCCCTACCGGGGCGATGAGGCAATAACGTAACCTCCACTCGTTCATGCTGTTCAGCAATTGTTCCCGGGCGGTCTGTAATTCCTGCCGTAGCGTAAATTCTTTCTCGCTCCGCTCCAGCGTCAGATCCAGCAAGGATTGCTCTTGCTCCCCGATCTGTATCCGGAGATTCTCGGCCGAGGCTGCCGCCCCTTCCAGCGAATAACGGCTTTGCAGCAGGGAAGCCCGTGCGGTCTCATGCTCGTAGGAGGAAATCACGGACCGGCTATACAATAATGAATCCCGTGCGTATTGCCGCCTTGTCAAGGCGAATTGCTCCGAGAGGGTCTTCCGCTGCCGTTCGGTCTCGTTATAGTAAGCCTTATACAACGCTATCTGTTTGCGGATGGAGGTCATTTTTTGCGGATAATAATCGATCTCCCTGTAATTGATGCAGGCATGGAGCGCCGAGAGTAGTCCCGAGTAAGCCGCTTGCATATCACCCAGCGATAGCTCCTTGTACTTTGATAATGCCTTGTCCAAGCTATCCACGTCGCTTCCGGATCGTTCCAACGCCTTATCCAGATAGATGGCATCGTCCGTGTCGGCGTGATTCTCTATGACCGCCAGCCAATCCCCCTGCCTTACCGGGCGATTATCCCTGACGAGCAGCTCCTGTATCTTTCCCGCTGCCCGTGTCACTACCGCCGTCGCGGGATGTTGCCCCGTCAATGTCATGTCTGCCGTGATCACGTCAGGATATTTGAAGAAACAGCTTCCCACCAGCAATGTCACGACCACGAGGAATAACAGCGTTATCCCCCACCGTACGATCCAGGCCGGCACTTGCCCCATCACCTCCTGTACCTCCTCGCTCCTCAGTTCCATGTCCTTATTTCTCTTCTCCAACTAATTTTCAACTTTCAATTCTCAATTCCCAAGCTCCAACTGGTTCTTCACCAACTTATAATAAGTCCCCCGCAAGGCCGTGAGCTCCTGATGCGTCCCTTCCTCCACGACGCGTCCCTTGTCCAGCACCACGATCTTGTCCGCGTCACGTACCGTGCTTAGCCGATGCGCCACGACCACCACCGTCCGTCCTTTGTAGAAGGCGTGCAACTGCTCCATGATCTCCCGCTCGTTGTTTGCGTCCAAGGCGTTCGTGGCCTCGTCCAGGAAGATGAAGTCGGGATTCTTGTACACCGCCCGGGCGATCAGGATCCGTTGCCTCTGCCCTTGGCTTACTCCATTGCCCTCCATGCCGATCTTCGTATTATAGCCCAGCGGGAGCGAATCGATGAAATCCCGGATATTCGCCACCGTCACGGCATGCAGCAGGCGTTCCTTGTCCACCACCTCTTCGCCGGGGGCGATGTTGTTGGCGATCGTATCCGAGAAGATAAAACCATCCTGCATAACCGAACCGGTCTTGCTACGCCATACGTGCGGGTTTAGGTTCCTGAGGGAGGTATCGCCGATCCTCACGTCCCCCTTGTTGGGGTTGTAAAAACCGAGCAGAAGTTTTACTATAGTTGTCTTCCCGCTCCCGCTGGCCCCTACGATGGCGGTCACCCTGTTATGGGGTATCGTCAGGTTGATATCCTCCAGCACGTAATCCCTGTCCGCCCCGTCATAGCTGAAGCTGAGATTTTCCAGCCGCAGCGTCCTGTCATCGGGGAGAACATTCAGCCTTATCCCGCCTACCTGTTCCTCGTCCTCCTTCCCGTGTATCTCGCCGAGCCGCTCCAAACTGATCTTCGCATCCTGCAAGGACCGTGAGAAATCGATCAATTGCTCGATAGGCGAAGAGAGCTGCCCCACGATGTAGGTCACCGACATCATCATACCCAGCGTCATATCCCCTTGCACGACGGCCCGTGCGGCGATGAAGGAGATGAGTATGTTCGTGGTCTGGTTGAAAAAGACCGCCCCGAGTTGCTGATATTGTTGTAACGCCAATCCCTTGATCCCTATCTTGAAAAGTTTTACCTGTATCCGTTCCCATTTCCAGCGCATCTTGGTCTCGCAATTATTGAGCTTGATCTCCTGCATTCCGGTGATAAGCTGGAATAGGTTGCTCTGCTCCCCGGCCGCCTGCGAGAAACGCTTTACGTCCAGCTCCCTCCTCCATCTCATGAAGGCGAGTACCCACGCCACGTATAACCCGTTACCTACCAAGAAGAGTCCCAGTATCGTCCAGTCGTAATAGGCCAGTACGAACCCGAACACGATGAAGTTAACGAAAGAGAAGAGCGTATTGATGGATGTCCCCGTCATGAAAGCCTCGATGCGGTCATGGTCTCCGATGCGCTGCATGATATCGCCCACCATCTTGGTATCGAAGAAATGCAGGGGCAGGCGCATCAGCTTGGCGAGGAAATCGGAGATCAAGGCGATATTGATCCTCGTGTTTACGTGCAGCAATATCCAGCTCCGTATGAAGTCCACGGATAGCTTGGCGATAAAGATCACCAATTGCGATATAAGGATCAAGGTTATGAAACCTAGGTTGTTGTCCCGTATACCGGTATCTACCAAGCTCTGCGTGAGGAAAGGCAGGATGAGTTGCAGTACGCTGGCTGTCACCATGCCCAGCACGAGCTGTGCCATCTCCCGCCTGTAGGGCGATATATATCGGAAAAAGAATCCGAGGTTACGTTTCCTGTCTCTCCCCTCGTCCTCCATCCCGTAGAACTCCGGCCCCGGTTCCAGCAAGAGCGCCGTCCCGGTATCCTGCCCGTCCACCTTGGTACTGACCCAGCACCGCTTGAACTCCTCCCTCGTATAGGTGATAAGTCCCGCCGCCGGGTCCGCTATGTAGAACTTCCCTTTCTTTATCTTGTAGCAAACCACGAAATGCCATTGGTTCCAGTGCAGTATGCAGGGTAGGGGACATTCCTTTTCCAATTCCTCCACCGTGATCCGCACGCCCTGTGTTCGGAACCCGATCGCTTCCGCCGCCTCGCTGATACCCAGCATGGAGACCCCTTCCCGTGTGATGAAGGCTTTCTCCCGTAAGTTCTGGATCGAGTACACACGGCCATAGAACTTGGCGATCATACGGAGGCAGCTAGGACCACAGTCCATAGAATCCAATTGCTGATAATGTGGAAACGATCTTAGCATAAATTAAAACATTAGGATATAGACATGATTTAGTTCTTATTTCTTATGTTTTATCAGCATAATCACCGGATTGGACTCTTCATCCAATGTCGTTGCGATCTCTTTCAGTTTGCCTTTCAGTTGCCCTTTCCCGTAAGCCTCGGCAAGTTCGTGGGCTTGCAATGACTGTCCGATTACGAATTCCGGATCTAAAGGTCTCGACGTCATATCCACTTCTCTTTTGCTGGTATAATCACCATTGTATATTTTAGGTATGAATAAAGAATTTTCCAGTCTATCGTACATCAAACCGGAAATTGGAAACCCTCTCCCTGTTTCAAAATTAAATTCCGCTTTCAACAGGCTCATGAAATAATAACGGTCGGTAAAAACGGTTGGTATAAGAAATACTTCAGGAGGATCCATGGAGTGTATGGAGGGGGTTCTTACGATAAGGGGGATTGTCGTATTAGCATCCGGCAAATAGTGGTATATGGTATCGGATGATGTCTCCATAAGTACCCAATTGGTATGATCTGGAACTATTTGATACATGGCGGTTGGAACTGGAGCGGCCCAGTTCTCCCAGTTTTCCCCGTCTCTTGCGACCGGGCTTTTAACTTCATCAAAAGGAATTGATATTTTCCGGGTGATACTTCCATCCTGTTTGGAAAAGATTAAATAATATGGAGGTATGGCGTTTGACGGGTTTTCCAGACTATTATCCGGTACATAAGAGATCAAATTTTCCCGGTCGTAATTAAATGTATTTACATGAGATTCCGTACCTGCGGCTTTGAAACTCCTTTTAAAATTTCCGTCTAGATCATATACTGAGATTTTACTTCCGGTATAGGCTATGACAAATATTTCCTTGTTTGCTTCATCCAGAACAATCTCCGTAATACCTATATATTCCTCGCCACCTTGCCCTTTCCTGTTTATCTTCTTCAAGGCTTTGCCGGTTTTTCTGTCAAAAACAAACAAATTCCCGTCGTTGGCCCAGTTGGTTATTAATATAACTTCTGCACCAATGGCCATTACTTTGCCTTGGGTAACAAACTCATCATTTGTTTCCAACGGGATGTATTCCACATCCATGAAATCCTGTAGTGTCAATTCCTTTTCAGGATAATTCTTTGTAACATCAACTGTGATGAGTTCATTTGTTGATTGTTTATCTTTTCCACATCCCGCTAACGCAAAGAGGAGGATCGCTGAAATTGTGATTATCCATTTCATTATTCTTACGATTTAAGGTTAAACACTTAGGGCGATACGTTCGCTCAATTATGCCTAGTCACAAAAATAGGTTATTTTTTCTCGTGATCCCTTCTTTTTGTTCAAAACTTATAGCGATGAATGGAATTCTATCCATTATTTACATAATTTCGGCACAGTCTTAGCAATGGATGTTGTTCACCCTCGCTATCTTGTGGGTCACTTATCGAAAGATCGAATAGTTCGCTTATTTCAGGGTCGTTGATTCCCGGATCATCCTTTTCGGACTCCAGATGCCAGCTGACCCATGTTTGTCCTTCCAGCTTATCCAGATCATTCTCTAGCTCATAATGTAATGTGGGAAGGTGAAAAACGACTATAGTCGCTTGTTGGAAATATTTCCTGTCGGTGGTTATCACCCAATCAACGGGTATATCCTCTATTTTCAACTGTAGATCTTCCCCATTTATCGTGTTGAATACGAGCATCACTTTTTTACCAGCCTTTATTTGGCAATCTACGCCTGCTACCCAATCGGACACACGCCAATCCGTATATTCTTTCAGCCCGGCTTCTGCCTTGTAGTAATAATTTCTGCATCTTTGTATAGATTCCGGAATCATTTGCCCGCAATTCCTCCAAAATCGATCCAGATAATGTTTGTGTACCATGTATGAGGAATCTTTTATGTTGGGAAGTAGTGTGAAAGCCATGGAATAAAGCCTGAGGATGTTTACATACCACCAGCTTCTCAAGTCAACGCTCGTCTTAGAGGAAACAAATTGATCAGAGAATTTAATCAATCCCTCAGTAACTTGAAATAATGATTTCAGCCTTCGGGCTAGGCTTGTCGTATGCATGACCGATTCTTCGTTCTGGCGGTAATAATAAAACTCAATATTGGTGATAACCATCCTCTCCGCTTGGCAAAGGACGATGGGACACCATAATTCATCCTCATGCATGATGCCTTCCTCAAAACGAGCCTGTATTTTATGCAGATATTTCCTATTGTATATGTATCTGACGGGTGTAGGCAAATAGAAACACGTTTTGACTAATTCTATGAAACCTTCTTTACCGGAAAGCAATTCTTTTATAGATCCGTTGGAAATACATTTAAAAGGTTTATCCATACTTCCGTCTTGATGGCATAGCCACATATTTCCCATCACGACATCGGCATGATGTTTCACGGCCTCATCATATAAAAGAGATAATGATTCATCTTTAATCCAGTCATCACTATCCAAAAAAGCGATGTACTCTCCCGTGGCAATATCCAAACCAACGTTGCGGGCTGCGGATGCTCCCCCGTTCTCTTGATGAATCACTTTGATACGATCCTCTTTCTTGGCGTATTCATCAGCAATTTCCCCTGACAAATCAGTCGAGCCGTCATTAACCAAGATAATCTCCATGCGTAGATCACCTTGATTCATCAACGAGTCGATACAAACCGTCAAATATTTTTCCACGTTATATATCGGGATAATGATCGATATGTCGATTTGATTGGGCGTATTCATATAATAGTATCAGGCTAGTTGTTTATTACTTGCATTCTTGGAATAAGGATTTATAAAATGCGATCATGTTTTTCCCGAATACTTCCGAGGAATATTTCTCCAAATACCGTTTGCGACCGTTCTTCCCGAGTCGTTTCGCTTCTTCCGGGTTCTGTAATAGGTAGACGATCTTCTGTGCTAACAGGGAGGTGTCGATCTCTACACTATCAGGAGATACTATTAATGGTACTTTCAATCCGCAAGATTCGTCTACTACCTCGTTCAATCCGGATGTGGCGGTTGCGGCGATGGGTAATTCATGCATCATCATTTCGACAGGTACATAACCAAAAGGCTCGAATAGGGAAGGTACGACACCGACATCAGCTAAACGGTATAACTCAAAAAGCGAGGTTTGATCAACGAAACCAGTGAAAGTTATTTTGGAGAAGATAGGATTGGCTTCGGAGAAAGAATTTTGATAATCGCCATCACCAACTATCCATAAACGGCAATTGGGGCTTTCTTGTAAAATTAATTGAAAGGCTCGAATCAAGAAATGAGTTCCCTTGATTTTTTCTAACCGTCCGACAAAAATAATCATTTGTTCTTCTGGGTACAAGTGCCATTTTTTTCGTAATCTCTTCTGGTCAACTTCTTCTTTTATCTTGTCGCTCATTCCGTTTGGAATAATTATTATACGATTTATATCTACTCCATAATCGTGATACAATAATTCTTGCATATAGTTTGACAGGCTGATCACTTGATCCATTCTTTCATAACATGTCCTTTCCTCCTCGAATGATTTTTGGATTAGATCTTCCAATTCATTTGTTTCTTTTTTTCGTAAGATAATTCGAAGTTTTTCTAAGTTATCATGAATAACTGAACTCCATTCAGAAAAATGAGTGACAGTAATCACTTTGCAATCAAATGCAATTTTTAGTTCTAATGCAAGTGATTTATCTCTGTATGAATTTAAATGAAAAACTAGATTTTTTTGGTCTTGAATATAATTTCTGAGTAGATAGACAATATTCCGAGAGTAAACTTTTCGTTGTTCTTGATCTAGAAGATTCCATTCTTTTGAGATCGGCTCTGGGAAATACCAGTATGAAACATCTTTCACTTCCTTTTTTTCGATTTGAAGTTGGTCACACAATATGTGAACTACATGAATGTGGATACTACTACTTTTACTTCGCAAGGCGGTAATCAATTCACGAATATAGGTACCTACTCCGTATAAGCCACCTCGACTTTTGTTCGAGAAAATATATAGATTAATCATTTTTATGGTATGTTGATAGAATACTTACAACTTATATTATAAAAGCTGTTGCCACGAAGTCTCAATTGCTCCAAGGGCAGTCAATCTATACATGCCCTCACCTGCATAACCACCAGATAAGCCCATATTCTCCAATGTTAAACTAGGTTTAAGCTTCGGAAATATTCTGTTCGACTCTAATTCTCCAGTATGTGCACGCAAAAAAAGATATGTGTCTTGTTGTTCATTTGCTGATAGATCATTTCTATTACTTTTGATACTCTCTGTGATAAAAGATAAACATTCGTTGCTCATTTGGCTTTTGGTACGATGAAGCCAATACCATCCATATCCAATCAATCCTTCATCACGACTGTAATTAGGGAAAGGGTCGTGAATGACAGCTCGGTACATCCGCTTATCGAAATCCTCAAATAAATCTTCCTCAATCTCAATAAGATTATTGTAGGATAGATAGTTGATCCCTACCCCAATACCAGCTATGCCTTTCTCATAATCTGGACGATAATTTGCATGGAGCTGTTCTTGGATTGCCATGATCAAATCCCATGCATATTCTTCGAATAATGTTTTTCCTGTATAACGAGCATAATGGAAGAAGAAAATAGCTATTCCTAACTTGCCATGTAGTAATCCTGGGCATTTTGTTAATGTCCCATTTAAAAGAAGCCAGTCTGCAATTTTTGTTAGTTCCATAATAATTACTCTAGGCAGTTACTTCCTTTGTTTATATTTTGCTATCATGATAACAGGGTTATCTTCTTCATCAAGATGGGAGGCGATCTTTTTTAAAGGACCACGTAGTTTACCTTCCTTGTAGGCATCGACCAATTCGTGGGCAGGTAGGGATTTAGAGAAAACAGCTCCTTCGTTATTGAAAAAGGATAACGTAGAAATTTCAAACATGATCTTTACTGAAACTTTCTCTAAGTAATCACTATTATAGAGAGTAATTTCGTGAATTTTATTTGTTTCTTTGTCGTACATTAAATCAGTTCTTTCCAGATCTGTGTCTGTTTTGAAATCAAAATCCTTCTTTACAGTTTGCATAAAGCAATAGCGATCCGTTAGGACATTAGGGAAAAGAAATATTTCGGGATCCATGGATTGAACTGACGGTATTCTTACAATGAATGGCTTCAATTTCATGTCTGGAGAAGACCTGTATATCGTATCAGCGGATAGATCGGTAAGTAACCAACCGTCTTTATGTGGAATTAGTTGTCTGTTGCGGACGCTCCAATCACGAGGTTTTCCATCTACTTGTTTTATTATTAACTCGGTTTTTAATTGATCGTATGGGATTGCCAACTCTTCGATACTCCCATCTTGTTTAGATACCAACATAAAGAAATTTCGTTTGGTCTCTTCCTTATCAAAACTTAAATAACCGTCATGGCAAATGAGTCGGTCTTTGTCGAAAATACCTATTTCATCATAAAAATAATTCTCTCGTTGTTTAAAGCTTCGTTTAAAGTTTCCTTCCAAATCATATACGATTATTTTACCCGAATAATGATTATTGATGAATATTTCTTGTCTTTCCTCATCGAGAACAATTTCTAAGATGTTAGTATATTCTTCGCTACCTTGTCCGATTCGATTTATTTTGCGGATTCCTTTTCCTGTTGTCCGGTCGAACAAAAAGATATTTCCATCTGTCCTTCCATTATTTTTCGTGATGATGAGTTTTTCTCCAATCGCACGGACGTTCCCTGTAGTCATGAATTCATCCGTAGTCTCTAACTGTATATATTCTATGTCAAAGATGTCTTGTAGAGCTAATTCTTTCTGCGGATACTCCTTCATTACATCTATAAAAATGTAGTTATTACTTTCTGATGTTTTATTCTTACATCCAGTAAAAATAATTATAAAGATGATTGTTAATGATAAATGATATTTATTCATAATAAATGTATTGTTTCTTTAGTTGTATATTACATAAATTTGATTTTCCAATCTCTAGTTCATAATCAGAGGGCGAAGGGCATAACCATTGATAGATGCATTGATTACAAGGTGTTTGATTTCGTATCCGTAACCAAGATAGACCTTCATTTATCTCTTTTTGTATCAACCAATAGATGCTATGTTTATAAATATTTCCTAAAACTGGATGATGTTTATTTGCGTATACATCACCATTTGATTGAATTATAATCTTTCCGAAATCATTTATGTTTAAAACCTGTTTTTTGAAAATATCTTTCATTGTTATCGGAGTAGATAATATGTCGTTCTTTGTTAAGAAAACATTTTCTTTGAAAAAATCAATATTCCCTTTTGTGTATACGGGTAGAAAATGATATTTGTTAATTTGATATTGTTGTATAAGACGCTCGGATTGTTCAATATTATTAGTCTCATTTATCTCAAAAATTAGCCTATATGGGAGTCGTTGTTGATTTAATTTATTTATAGCTTGATCCCATAAATACTTGTCTAATGGAAAGTCTATGAAAATTTTGTAATGGAAATTATTTGGAAAAATGCAATTGGATGTAAATATGTTTTTATACTTGCATAAGATATTTTTATCTGAATCTATTTGATTTAAATATAAAAATAGATCTTCTATGCTTGGTTTTTTATTACTGTCTATTTTAAAATTTAAATGTATATTATTAGGCAGGGTTTTAATGAATGAAATCAATCCATTAATATCCGTATATTGATCTATCTCAAAAGTAACATCAAATAGAAGTTGCAAGATATTATCTACCCTAAGAAATCCATCCTTTAACCTTTTTCGATTAAGAAAATCGACATAAGGTAGAATTTGAATAGGTTTTCTTTTAGATAGATTTACGTTAATTATATCTCCCATGAATTTCTCTCTTACATTATAAATGAATTCATTAATATCCTTTTTATTGTATTGTTCATTACTTAATATACATATACCACCATTTTCTTCCTTTAATAGTTCTTGTAAAAATATTTTTACTTCATGACTTTCTGTCTCTATTACTGATCTATCTAGTGTGTTATATAATAAAATTTGATCTTCTATGATGTGTGAATATACATACGGCTCTAATACGAACCAATAATTATTTGCTTTATCCATATTATTAATCGATTAAAGAATTTTCAATCATTTTAAATAAGTCGGTTGGATATTTTTCTAAAAAAGAAAAAATACGATTTGTTTTATTTTCGAATGTTTTTTCATCGGAGAAAGATGGGCAAATAAAATTCTCTGATCCTAGTTTATCAAGATGTTCTAAAGACAATAAACAAACAGGGCAAGCCTTTGCTTCATAACATTGATTGCAAATGTTTTTTATGTGTCTGTAGTAAAAATTATACTTTTCTGATATTTTGTGAATGTCTATATTTACATTATCATCTACCATTCCTAAAGAATGATTATGACTAACTTTTTCACAAGGTAACAGCTGATTTTGAGTATTCAGAAAAAGTTTTCTTCTAAATGGAGGGCATGTCCCTGTGGGTACTGTTTTTACTTTATCATACAATAAAGAGAGTACATTAGAATAATATGAATTAATCGAATAGTTCATTAAAAATTTATAGGTTTCTTCATATATACCTAATTTCTCATGTGTAATAGAACATAATTCTGATCCTGAATTTAAATATTTTTCTTCACTTTCTCTCCTTGAATGAAACATTTTTTTTAAACAGTCTTTTTTAGATGGATTCACATAACCTGTATTTAACGGAGAAATAATAGGTATTTTATGATATCTTGTATAAATAAATTCATAAATCTCTTGGACAGAATTTTTATCGTGTAAAACAGAGTTGAAATTTATTTTATCATTAAAGTAATTTGGATATTTTGCTTTTATCATATCTATATTGGCTATTACTTGCTGAAAAGAAGATGTATTATCTTTTGTGACTCGATAGCTTTGAGCGAGTTCATTTCCATCTAGACTAATTAATAATTGAATGTTATTTTCTGCTAAAAAATCAATATGTTTGTGTATTAAAGTGGCGTTGGTTGTCATGTTGAAATGAATATCTAATTTTTTATCTTTGTTTAAATGATTAGATTCTTCAATGATTGATTTAATAAAAGAAATGTTTAATAAAGGCTCTCCACCAAAAAAGCTAATAGACAATATAGAATTTGATGGTTTTAGATTAAATATATATTTCAATAGTTTTAGGGCCTTGTCGATTTCTATATTCTTTTTTCCTTTTTTATTAAAGGTATATAAATCTCCTAATGAACAATATGTACATTGTAAATTACAAAAATCTGTAGTTTCAAATACAATTTGTCTACTTTGGATAATTCCCTCCCGTATGATAGATTCATCAATCGATGCTTCAAATTCTGTCAACTTTGAAGATTTGAAAAAACCATTATTTTTAAGATATTGGTATTTTTTTAAATAGTATGGATCTGCATCTTCTGTTTTGTTTTTTAAAATATTTTTTAACTTAGGGTGTAGTAAAAAAAAATATCCTGTTTCATTGTCGTATAAATAAAAATTTTCTCCTTTGCTCAAGGATGTTGTTGATTTTGTCATAAAGTGTTATTTTAAGAGGATAATTGTTCTATTTGTAAAAATGAAAGTATGATAATTCTTTTCTCAAATACTTTTAAGGAGCATATGCGTGAACAGATGAACTGCCTACATGTGAATTGGGAGAACAACCATCCATACAACTACATCCTCCTTTCAATACCTTCATTTCACGTTTTTCCAACTCATTTTCGCTAAGCTTGTTCAATTTAAGCTTTCCAAGCACATTCTTTTTTTGTTCGTCTTTCATAATATTGCAATATTTTATAATTAAATATACTATATCTTACCACAGATTGGTAGGATTTACAGTTCGTAATTTGATTAAAGATTTAGAATAATCTAATTGTTACAAATATAATTTACGAACTGTGCGCAGTCAATAGTATAGATTGTTCTTTTATTAATGTATATATAAATTTATTTTCTTATTAGTATGCCTTTTCCTATCCAATATCGGATACTACTTTCTGGTATATCTTCCAATCGTGCTATGGCCCGAATTCCTTCATGTGAGTTCAATAGTTGTTGTATACGCTGTAATTTATTGTTTGATAGGGAAACTTTTCTTTTTGCGGATGGAGTAGGACTTGAATGTAAAGAGTATAAACCATAATGGTCAACAAATTCTATCGCTTCACGCATAGAGTGAACTCCTAATTTTTGGAATAAATTATTCGTTTGATTTTGTATAGTATTTCTCCCTTTATATAAAAGAGCTGCTATCTCTCTACTGTTTTTACCCTGTTTTGCTAGTAACAGAATAGTTTTCTCGCATTCTGAGATATATGTTTGTTGTGTTTGCTCCCAGCGCCTAGTTTTGATATTGTATGCTTTATATACCTTTCCTTCTGTATTGTGCAAACAGAGATTTCCTGATTTATTAAAAGTTGAACATTCTATGGTACAAGCCATGTAAAGAAATCTGTCATTTATATATATAGGTTTTATCTGTTGGTATACCATTAGAGGTAAAGGTTTTGATACGGAACGATATTTGTGAAGTAAACGGAATGTACATGAGAAGTAATTTGTTTCATTTTGATTTTCTTTAAGATATTGTAGAACTATTTCAAATATTCTTGTCCATAAAGGTAAATCTTCTGGATGGACTATTTGAGAATGGAGATTGCGCCCTAGCTTCATCGCTTCTTCTACAGAGTAACCGCATAGAAAAAGATCATGTGGTTTAATATAGCAAAATTGCTTTTGAACCACGTCAAATACATAAAAGCTATCAGTGGTAAGTGAAGAAAACACTTTACAATATTGAATAAATGCAGACTCTTGATCATTAGTGGTATCTGTTATTTTCCCGGCATATTGGGGAAAAAAATCTTCAAAGGTATTCATAATCATATTATTTTTAGGTTAATTCTTTAGTTTACTCGTGCCAACTACCGAAGAAATAATGTATCGCAAATGATTTTTCAACTTTGCTCTCAATAGTCATAGATGTTTCCTCTTTCATGATTTTTCTTATATCTGAATGAGTTATAGGAGCGATGAGTTCTGCCGGAATTAACGTAATCCGTTCCTGATATTTACTATTATCATATATCCGAGTTGTTAGAAATGGGCCTGTGGTGTTAAGTATTAATTCTACTGAATCAGTGTATGTTCCGGCTTTTGTGTTATCATAAAAAACTGCATCGATCAACTCTTTGAAATAAGAATGCTCCGGAACTGTCGCCATAAAAGCATTTCCAACAATGTAAGGTACATGGATACGGAAAGCGTGAGCTTCCGGTTCCAATCCCATGGCACATTCTGTATTACATAATATAGGAGTGATATTTTCCGTACATTCATAATCCATGTCTACATATAGACCACCAAACTTATAAAGTATTAAATACCGGATTGCGTCCCAACGCTGTACATTATGTGGAAAAGCATTATAGGCCGGAATAAATTCCGGATAATAGGTCTTCAAAAATGTCTCAATATCATTTTTATTCCAAAACCGATACTCCCAATCGGGATTTAGCTCTTTCCATGATTGAGAAATCTCGACTAAAGAAGGAGGTGGTCCCGCTAAATCCTCATAGATCTGATGAATGATCTGTGGAATTTTAGGATGTATATGATTATTTCGGATTGTGGCGACAAAGTGCTCTTTTAAGTAAGAGTATTCTTTAGGCATATACAGATCCTCGAAAGATGTATTATATTCTTTGGTTTGTGAATATAAATCTGCTTCTATGTCCGGACAGATGAAAGAAGGATAAACAATATGGTCGATTTCTTCGTTTCTGATGTTTGTAAAAGGATGATTCTTTATGGCAAGGGGCGTTTTGTCATTATATGCGATCTTTGTTATTAAATTTTTGTTTGGAATGATCGATAATCGATTATTGATAAGGTTCGTGTATGCGTATTTTACCTCCCAAAAATGTTCATTACTGTGATTTGCTATATTAAAAAGCCTGTTCCAGCGATATTGAGATGGAGCGTGAGAAGGTAAATTTGATAAGTAATCCAGTTGGTTAAAAAGATCGTACTTGTTTTCGTTAAGGCAGTGCTCTTGCCAAACTCGTCTCCAACCAGCCCATCCGGATACGTGGGTTAGGTTAGAATAATAGTAAGTTCCGTCTCCCCTGTTTTTACCGAATTGATAATTACTTCCGGATATATGTCCGATGCGTTCGTCGTTTCTGAATTTTTTCAGTAATGTCGTACAATAACCAAAGAATGAAAGAGAGGGTACACAGTCATCTTCTAGTATGATTCCTTCGGGCTCTTGCTCGAAGAACCAAGAAATCGAATGAAAACAGTGTTTGTCGTATCCTTGATTTTTTTCCTGATATAGTTTAAATACTTGGCATTCCCAATCAATGTGGGAAACAATGGACGTTGTTTCCTTGCATATTTTACGCTGTGTGTCATTAGTTGATTCATCTACTGCTATATACAGTCTTCTCGGTTTCACCACTTTGATACGATCAAATACTTGCTTTATATTTGATCGATTAAAGGCTATAAGGAGAATCGCTATTTTGGGGTCGTAGATTATCATAATATGTATTAGTTCTTGATTAATGACAAACTTAGTATTTTTGTTAGGTTACGCTTAGAATTCCTAATAACATAGTTCAATGCAAGCATACAGGAAAAACGTATCATTGGGGGCACTGTACAGTGATTATCACGTTTAACGATCTTCTTTGGTTAATAGTGATAGATCAACATAATACTGTTTAATCCTGAAGCTTGCATATGATAAAGAATAATACCTAATTATTTTGTATGATGAATTCTCCCATAAGCTGCCCTAGGCGATGTTCTAACACTACATAAAAGCATCCTGTGCCAGCCTGATCTAAAGAGATGGATACACATTCACCTGCTTCGCCAGAGACTACTTCGTTATATAGGATAGCTCCTTGTTCATTTACAACTTGGACAGTCAAATCATCTAGAGCATCTATAAAATGTATGCTCAATAGATTTCCGTCGATGGATACTGTTGGAGGAGCAGGAGTGACAGAGCGATAATAATCGTCATGCCATTCGCCTTTGGTCGGTACATTATCTCCATAAACAGATAGTGGCGAAAAGAGGCCAAATAGCATTAATAAGGTTAATAATTTTGTTTTCATAATATTTTGTTTTTCTTTTTGCAAAAGAAAAGCTTTATTCTCTAATAACAATGAACATGGATGAACAATTGGCATTTTCGTTTTTGTTCATTTTCTAACACTGATTATAGGTCATTGATATATAGATCGAAATCGGAGGCTTTTCCTGTTTTGCCGCTCATCTTCAGATAAAGTCTTTTCCGTAAGACTGATATATTACTATGGTTTAATAACATAGAAAGACGTGAGGGTTTCACATGGATTCTCACTAAATAGCATAACCGTTCCATCTGTATCGGTATTTTAGGGTAAGCTTCTTGAAGTTTTTGTGCAAAAGACGGATAAATAGCGTTTATAAGATGAAACAACTCTTCCCAATCCTCGGTAGATGGTTTCCAATCCTCGTTTTCATGAAAGTTTTTATATACAGATGAATTCTTCAAATTCTGTAATGATTCAATCTGATGCTCTTTTTGGGCATATAATACTTGGTTCTTTTGTTCGAACTCCTGCCGTAGCTCTTTCTTGAGTTCTTCCTGTTCTCGATCTTTCTCTTGTAAAGATTTGTTTAATGTCTCTATGATTTGTTCATTATGCTCTATCTGTTTTTCATATGCTAGGACTGTTTTATCATAAGAGAAAATCTTTTCCCGGTTTTCTTCTTGGATTTTCAATAAGTCTTTTTGTCTTTTCTTGTACTTAAACAAAAGATAAGTGGTTGGTAGAATTATGCAGAGAGCAATAAGACTGATTACGGCCATCCGTAGGTTCGCATAGGCCGTTCTTACTCGTTCCTCCGCTAAGGATTTTTGTTTATCCTGTTCATCGTAAAGAACTTGTCTGCCTCTAATCGTATTCGTGACTTCTATCTGGTCGAGTGTATCACGCATCATTTCATATCGTTGACTCAACTCCGCATAAAGGATCCATTGTTTTGTCGATAGGGCTATTTTGGATAGATGATAAACAGCCCCTGCTCTCGTGTCCAATCGCACCGCTTTTTCCAAGCATTGTTCTAAATAAATCTTTGCTGAATCTAATTGGCCGCAATGATAATAATATTTGCCTAGTGTCAAATAGAACGGATAAATGTTATTTCCCAATGCCTGCTTGTTTGCCATGACCTCACGAAGTAGACACTCCGCTTCCGGGTAGGTCTTTGTTTCTATATACAGACTCGATAATTCTGAATAAACAGAGAGTACCTTCCTGCTCTCCATCAAATCGATAGTTTTAGAATAACAGGCGATAGCGCTATCTTTTTGATGGAGTATCTTATAAATACGTCCCAGATCTCGAAGTGCATAAACTTGACCGATAGAATCCGATATTACCTTGAAATGCATGACCGCCTTTTGCTGATAAAGCAAGGCTCGTTCATATACATCTTGTTGGGTATAAAGCATTCCTATACCGTTATTAATCCTCCCCAGTAATGCATGGTCTTCAATCTGCTCCTCATTCTGTAAGGCATTTAAGAAACACTCTTGCGCTTTCAATGGATGATTTAGGTTTTGATTGATCCGTCCCTTATAGAACCAAGCTTTCGCTTTCCGTTCCAGATCGTCTGTTTCCTCATAATAATCCGTCGCGATCGTGATCAGCGAGTCGGTTTCATGCTTAACAAAAGTTTTGTCTTGTGCTTCTGTTAACAGCAAATAATAATGTGCCTTATCTTTTCGGGATAGGTTTTCTTTGTTCTCTATTTGCTCAAGGAGCATTAAGGCGCTATCCGGATGTTGGGGCATAAGGTTCTCTACTTCCCGGAAGTCTATGGTTTGATGGCCCATTCCGTCGCAAGAGATCCATATGATAGGTATTAGAATTAACAGGAAAACAATGTTTTTCTTCATCTGCGTATTATTTGTTGGCGATAAAGATAATACAAAAAGGCGAGGATATTCCGGCTGGAAAGTCCGACTTTTTTGAACGGTTTTTATTTCTGTCGTAAATGCGTTGAATAACAGACTGTTGTGCTAGATGTAGACCATCTGCTTATGGCTTGTCAAATGAATAACTTACGGCTTGTCAAGTGAATAACTTACGAGTAGGGGTAGCCGTAAGCTTACGAGTTGGGAAGTGATTAGTTATTCACTTGAGAAGCCTTTTTGGGGAGAAGATATACTTCGATGCCACTTGAAGTATATCTTCTCCGGGCATAGGATATATACTGCATCGGCAAAGTAAGTATATCTGGATAAAAACATGACTTTTTCACCCAACCAGCCACTTCTCGATATTGCGAGTCTCGGAAGAGAAGTTCACGCCGATCTTGAAGACTTCCCGGTCGTCTCCGGCGAAGGGTAGGGCGTAGCCTTTCTCCTCGATCTGCCGCAGGGCCTCCTCGGCGGTTCCGTTGAGCTTGAACTCCATGATATAGATGTATTGGTTGGTTTGCAAGACGAGGTCTATACGCCCGTTCGAGGTATGGTACTCCACTTGCGTGTACAGGCCGACCAGCTTGAAGACGATGAAGAGTACGTTCCGGTAATGCAGCTCCGTGTCTCGCTCCGGCTTTTGCCCGGCGATCACCTCGTAAGGGGTATCGGCGAAGAAGCTTTGTAGGCGGCGGAAGAAAGCGTCGTAATTGCCGGAACGTATCTCCCGAACGAACTGTCCGATCTCGAAGGGGGTCTTAGAGGCTTGTATGCTCGTATAGAAAGGAAGTAGGTATTTGACGAAACCTTCTTCCACCTCCTTGTTCGGGAAACCCAGTCGATAAATGCCAAACTCAGGATCATAGCCCTTGATGGTAAGATACCCGCTTTGGTAGATGACGGGTATGGGATTGTTCGAGGCGGAGTCGATGCTGTTGAGCACGTCGGCATCGGTCTCCGTGTTGGCCATCTCGTATAGGTCGTAATGGGTGTGCTTGAGCAGCTCCACGAGGTAGGAGGGTGTCCCGGTCTCGAACCAGTAGTCTCCGAATTCCATCTTGGCGAAGGTATTCAATAGGCTGAATGGATTGTATATACCCTCGGATTTGGCGGTGAAATGGTATCCGTCATAGCGTTGCTTGAGTTTTAGGCAGGTTTCCTTGTAGGTAGTCATCTGGGTATCAGCTAGTTCCTTCACTTCGTCATCCAGATAGGCATGTATCTCTTTTTCTGTGATGCCGCATATCTCGACGTACCGATTATCCATCGACAGGTCCATGAGGTTATTTAGGTCGCTGAACACGCTTACCTTGCCGAACTTGGTCACACCTGTGAGCAGGGCGAAGCGGATGGCCCTATCCATGGTCTTCAATACGCCGTAGAAGGGTTTGAGCATGTTCCGGAGCCGGTTTTGCATCTCCTCGTCGTGCAAGTTCTGTAGCAAGGGTTTGTCGTACTCGTCTATCAGGATCACGGCCCTTTGTCCGGTTTTGCGGTAGGCCCGGTCGATGATTCCGGCGAAACGGAGGGGCAGGGTCACTTCCGAGGGCCGTGTCCCATATTCGTCTTCGTACCGGGACAGGATGTCGTTTAATATCTTGTATAAGCTATCCGGAGAGTCGTATTGGGAGATATTCAGGTCAAAATGGAGGATCGGGTATTCTTTCCAGTCCTCTTCCAGTTTCTCCATGGCCAGTCCCTCGAACAGCTCCTTCTTTCCTTGGAAATAGGCCTCCAGCGTGGACAGCAACAGGCTTTTCCCGAAGCGCCGGGGGCGGCTGAGGAAGTAATACTGTCCGGTAGTGACCAATTGATAGACCAAGGCTGTCTTGTCAATATAGAGATAGCCGTCCTTGCGAATCTTCTCGAAGTTCTGTATGCCGATGGGATAAATTGTCTGGCTCATGGCTTTGTGTATTTATGTGACCTATCTACAAAGGTAACTCTTTCTTCCAAAAGGGCAAGTAACGGCGCTTTTTTCTGTACGGTACGATCAGTGGATGGCGCGTGCCGTGAGCGTTTTGCCTTTCCACAGCTATCGCGTGGGCTCAACCAGCCACTTCTCGATATTGCGAGTCTCGGAAGAGAAATTCACGCCGATCTTGAAGACCTCCCGGTCGTCTCCGGCGAAGGGTAGGGCGTAGCCTTTCTCCTCGATCTGCCGCAGGGCCTCCTCGGCGGTTCCGTTGAGCTTGAACTCCATGATATAGATGTATTGGTTGGTTTGCAAGACGAGGTCTATACGCCCGTTCGAGGTATGGTACTCCACTTGCGTGTACAGGCCGACCAGCTTGAAGACGATGAAGAGTACGTTCCGGTAATGCAGCTCCGTGTCTCGCTCCGGCTTTTGCCCGGCGATCACCTCGTAAGGGGTATCGGCGAAGAAGCTTTGTAGGCGGCGGAAGAAAGCGTCGTAATTGCCGGAACGTATCTCCCGAACGAACTGTCCGATCTCGAAGGGGGTCTTAGAGGCTTGTATGCTCGTATAGAAAGGAAGTAGGTATTTGACGAAACCTTCTTCCACCTCCTTGTTCGGGAAACCCAGTCGATAAATGCCAAACTCAGGATCATAGCCCTTGATGGTCAGATACCCGCTTTGGTAGATGACGGGTATGGGATTGTTCGAGGCGGAGTCGATGCTGTTCAGCACATCGGCGTCGGTCTCCGTGTTGGCCATCTCGTAGAGGTCGTAATGGGTGTGCTTGAGCAGCTCCACGAGGTAGGAGGGTGTTCCGGTCTCGAACCAGTAGTCTCCGAATTCCATCTTAGCGAAGGTATTCAATAGGCTGAATGGATTGTATATACCCTCGGACTTGGCGGTGAAATGGTATCCGTCATAGCGTTGCTTGAGTTTTAGGCAGGTTTCCTCGTAGGTCGTCATTTGGGTATCAGCCAGTTCCTTCACTTCGTCTTCCAGATAGGCATGTATCTCTTTTTCTGTGATGCCGCATATCTCGACGTACCGATTATCCATCGACAGGTCCATGAGGTTGTTGAGGTCGCTGAATACGCTTACCTTGCCGAACTTGGTCACGCCGGTCAGGAACGCTAGGCGGATATATCCGTCCATGCTCTTCAGAACGCCGTAAAACGCTTTCAGTATAGAGCGGTAGGTCTCCTGTAACTCCGGATTCCCGATCGCCTGTAGCAAAGGCTTGTCATACTCGTCTACCAGTATGACCACTCTCCGTCCTGTTCTCTCATAGGCACGGCGTATCACGCCGGTGAAACGATCGGATGGTGTTATATCTCTCTCGTCTTTCCCCCACAGGTCTTCCCAAAGGTTCAGATAACGTCGTAATATACTCTCTAATGCCCCAGGGTCAGAATATCTCTCCGCGTTTAAATCCAAATGTAAGATGGGGTATCTTATCCAGTCTTTTTCCAATTTCTCCATTGCCAGTCCCTCGAACAGCTCCTTCTTTCCTTGGAAGTAGGCCTCCAGCGTGGACAGCAGCAAGCTTTTCCCGAAGCGTCGGGGGCGGCTGAGGAAATAATATCGTCCGGTTGTTACTAATTGGTAGATTAGGGCGGTCTTATCAATATAGAGATAACCATCTTTGCGAAGGCTCTCGAAGTTCTGTATGCCGATGGGATAAATTGTCTGGTTCATATCGTCCTATATTTTATGCGACTTATAAGCAAAGTTACATAAAATATAGGAGAGGAACCGTATCTTTAGAAGTAAATTTTCAACAATAATATCTTACTATGAAGTCGATTTATAACTCACTGATAGTAAGATGGATAAATGTGCTTGTCGGATTTCCGTAAAAACACGTACATGTTTTCACGGATTCACGTACGTGTTTTTGGGAATTCACGTACGTGTTTTCCGAAAAACATGTACGAATAAAAAACAAGTCTGGAAAAATAGACAATAAGTAAGAAGTTTTTACTCCTTATACTTGGCCACCATAATCACGGGATTGGATTCCTCATTCAATCCCGCTGCGATCTCATTCAAGCGGCCTTTCAGCTTACCTTTCCCGTAGGCTTCCACCAACTCATTGGCTTCTAGTTTCTTTATGAAAGCGATCCCATCGTTATTGATGATCTTTAGTATTCCATGTTCGTACCACATATTAACGGGTGTCTGATCTACGAAATCGTTATTATATACGACACACTCAAAGATAGCGTCCTCTTGTTTATCATATACCAAGTCGGTTCTGGGGAATCCGGTTTCTTTCTCAAAATCCCATTGTTTCTTTGTTGTTTGCATGAAATAATACCGGTCGGTAAGAATACTTGGATAAAGAAATACTTCCGGGGCCATAGAGCGGATAGGTGGAGTCCTTACGATAAAAACGGTGATATCTTATGCTCATAAGGGAGTTCGATTTCCTTGACAATGCTTCCGTCTTGTTTGGACAGGAGCCAAAATGCGCTTTTTCTCAGATTTTTATAATTGCCAATCTCATCGTAGCAGATTAAGTTGTCTTGATCGAAATTGTATATCTTCCCGCTATTGAAATTAAAATCTTTATCGTACTTTAAAGTTCGCTTAAAGTTTCCGGACAGGTCGTATACGATAAACTGGCTCGAATAGTAGTTGTTGATAAACAGCTCACCTTTCTCCTCATCGAGGGCAATAGACCCGATATTCGTGTATTCTTGGCTACCTTGGCCGCTGCGGTTGATTTTTCTCTGGCCTTTTCCGGTCCGGTCGAAGATAAATATATCTCCGTCTTGTCCGTTCTTGTTTCTAAGGATTATGAGATTTTTGCCGATGGCTTGCATGCTGGCTGAGGTTATGAATTCCTCATTCGTTTCTAATGGGATGTATTCCACATCCAAAAAGTCTTGAAGAATCAGTTCCTTCTTCGGATAATTTGCCGTGATATCCACGGTTAAAAAGTCGTTAGCCGGTTGCTTACCACTTTCGCATCCCGTTATCAGGAACAGGATCATCGCAGAGATTGTGAGTATAAGTTTCATGGTAGTATGTTTTTAAAGGTGTCCCTTTAGCAAACATATGCTTTTCTCACTGTTAGAAAAATATTTTATACATCTATTTTCGTGAATGTGTTGTTTAACATTATCTTTGCAAGTCAATGAACGTGAATATGGAAGATGATTTTGATATAAGGGATGCCCGGATGCCGGAAAACGAACGAGAGTACGAGAACGTGCTTCGGCCGCTTTCGCTCCGTGACTTCAGCGGGCAGGCGAAGGTGGTGGAGAACCTGAAGGTGTTCGTCATGGCTGCCCGCATGCGTAAGGAGGCGCTGGATCATGTGCTTTTGCATGGACCTCCCGGGTTGGGAAAGACGACGTTGTCGAATATTATAGCGAACGAGTTGGGGGTTGGTTTCAAGGTCACGTCGGGGCCTGTGCTGGATAAGCCGGGAGATCTGGCCGGGGTATTGACCTCGCTGGAGAAGAACGACGTGCTTTTTATCGATGAGATTCACCGGTTGAGCCCGATCGTGGAGGAATACCTATATTCCGCTATGGAGGATTACCGGATCGATATCGTGATCGATAAGGGACCAAGCGCTCGCTCGATACAGATTGATTTGGCTCCGTTTACATTGATTGGCGCTACGACCCGTAGCGGCTTGCTGACTAGTCCGTTGCGTGCCCGTTTCGGTATCAATATGCACTTGGAGTATTATGATATGGAGACGCTGACGAAGATCGTGCTCCGTAGTGCTAATATCTTGAATGTAAAATGTGAGTTGAACGCCGCTAGGGAGATCGCTTCCCGTAGCCGGGGTACGCCTCGTATCGCCAACGCTTTATTGCGCCGTGTGCGTGATTTCGCTCAAGTGAAGGGGAACGGAGATATCGATAAGGCGATCGCTTGCTTCTCTCTGGAGGCGTTGAATATAGACCGGTATGGCTTGGATCAGATCGATAATAAGTTGCTGACGACGATCATTGATAAATTCCAGGGAGGCCCGGTCGGATTAACGACGATCGCCACGGCTTTGGGCGAGGACCCCGGAACGCTAGAAGAAGTGTACGAGCCTTTCTTGATCAAAGAGGGCTTTATCAAACGCACGCCCCGTGGCCGTGAGGTCACCGATTTAGCTTATACCCATCTGGGACGTAGCCGGGTGGGGGAACAAGGTTTTTTATTTGATTAGACAGATACGATATGGCAGGAGGAATGAAGCGGCTCGCTAAAGAGACAGCCGTTTATGGATTGAGTAGTATAGTGGGGCGTTTCTTGAATTGGATGTTGGTGCCGATGTACACACGTGTGTTGGCCGGAACAGGGGATTATGGGATCGTGACGAATTTATATGGTTGGACAGCCCTGTTGCTGGTCTTGCTTACTTATGGCATGGAGACGGGGTTCTTCCGTTTCATCAATAAGAAAGAGGAGCAAGAGCCGATGCGGGTGTACGCTTCCGTGCTGTATTGCCTGCTGGGAAGTTCGGCGCTGTTTAGCGTAGCGGTTTTCGCCTTGTTACCATCTATTAGTGCCGGCTTGGGATATGGTGACCATCCGGAGTATATCGGGATGATGGCGGGTATCGTGGCGGTAGACGCTTTTTGTTGCATTCCGTTCGCTTATCTTCGGTATAAGGGAAAAGCATGGCGTTTCGCCGGGATTAAGTTGCTGAGTATTTTCTTGAATATTATCTTGAATATATTCTTCTTGATCACTTGTCCGTGGTTGCATACGCACTATCCGGAGGCGATAAGCTGGTTCTATCGTCCGGATTATGGGGTAGGCTATGTATTCGTGGCGAACGTGTTTACGACACTGATAACCTTATTGCTTTTGATCCCGGATATCTTGCCGGGCATACGGGCGAAAGTAGACGGAACGGTATTGAAACAAATCTTGCGTTATTCCTTCCCGATCCTGATTCTAGGTATTGCCGGTATCTTTAACCAGACGGCAGATAAGATCCTGTTTCCATTCTTGTTTGATGATAAGGAGTACGCGAATGAGCAATTGGGTATATACGGCGCATGCTTCAAGATCGCCGTGGTGATGGTGATGTTCACGCAGGCTTTCCGGTATGCCTATGAGCCGTTTATTTTCGCTAAAAACAAGAGCGATGATAATAAGAAAGCCTACTCGGAAGCGATGAAATATTTCATCATATTCGCCTTGTTTATCTTCCTCGGGGTAATGTTCTATATCGATATCTTGAAGTACTTTGTCGGGCCGGCCTATTATCCCGGATTACGGGTGGTGCCGATCGTGATGCTGGGCGAGTTGTTCTTCGGTATTTATTTCAACCTCTCCTTATGGTATAAGCTGATCGACCAGACACGATGGGGCGCCTATTTCTCCACGATCGGATGTGTGGCCACGGTCTCTATCATCTTGCTGTTCGGTCCCTCGTACGGTTATATGGCTTGTGCGTGGGCATCGTTCTTTTGTAATTTATTGATGATGCTTTTATCCTATTTTGTAGGACAAAAGAAATTCCCGATCGAGTACGACTTGAAATCCGCCTTTCTTTATTTCGGGGTGGCGGCGGTGTTATACGTGGCAGGCATGGCACTGCCGATACAGTCTGAATGGCTCCGGTTGGGATACCGCACGATCTTATTAGGCGTATTCATCGCATTTATGGTTAAAAGGGATTTACCTTTACGAGAACTCCCATATGTAGGACGTTTCTTCCGTTAGTCGGTAGGTTCGGAGGGCTTGGACGGCGTGGCGATTGGCATCGTGATAACGAAGCGTGAGCCTTTCGTATAAGACGGATCTGTCTTTATCTTACCGTTTAGCCGGTTAACGATCAAGCGACATAGGTAAAGCCCTAGGCCAGAGCCGGGAATGAAATCGTTGGTCTTCGTGAAACGCTCGAATATCCATTCCTGTTTGTCTTGAGGGATGCCGCAACCCGTATCTGTTACCGACAGGGTCACTAGATTGGCTCCGCTATCCAGATGGTATGAAAGCGTGATGCTTCCTTTCTCCGTGAATTTATTTGCGTTTGCCAGCAGATGCGAGATGATCAAACTGAAATAAGCGCGGTTGGTCAAGATCATATCATTCTCCTTATCGCCTTCCACTACATAGTTGATCTCCGGCTTCTCTTGATATTTCTTTACCTGTTGCATCTCATGTAAACAAAGCTCATGGATACGTGTGGGAACAAGAGGAAGGGAATCATTGCCGCTATCAAGCTGGGCGATCTCAAGGAGATTGTTCAGCATGGAAGTCAAGTGGTAACAGTTTTCATAGATAATACGGCTGAAAGCCTGTTTCTCGTCCATGGAGATATCGTCGTTGGTGATGAGTTCCGAGAAACCGTTGATTGCGTTTAAGGGAGTCCGTATCTCATGCGACATATTCCGGATGAAGGCGGTCTTCATCTCCTCGCTTTCTTGTGCTTTCTGGTTCGCTATCAAGACCAGCTCGTTAGACTTCTGCAATGCCCGATAGAGGGATCTCATTTTGCCTAGCCGGAAAAAGATATAGAACACGGCGCATAAAGCTAGAAGCAATAAGGATATATACAGGTAATTCTCTTTCTTGCTTTTCTGTAATTCCAATTCCAATGATCTTTTTTCGATCACCAACTCGTTCGCCCCTTTCTCGATCTCCAGATTTTCCATTTTCTTCCTGAGTTCTTGCATACGTAAGGTGTCTAGCAATACAGCGTATTCCTTGGATGTCTCATAGGCTTCCTTGTACATCCGGAGGCTGTCGTAAGCGGCAGCTTTCGCGGACACATAGGCGATTACATGTTCCTTGTAAAGCGGTATCTGTTTGGAGAAATTGATCAAAGAGTCACTGAACTCAATGAATTTCTTATAGTCCTTAATACCTAGGTAATAATTCGATGAGGTGTAGTAGAGCTCATACTCCGGGGCGGCGCTAGCTGATTCCGGATAAGCCTTCAGCAGATTCATGAACTTACGGTAATAAGAGGTCGCCAAATCCTTTCCAATAGCCTCGGCGCTAATGGCAAGGTTTGAATAAGCGCTTAATAATTGACGTTTGTTGACTGCGTAAGGACGTTTCCTCATCTCCGGGATGTTAGAGTAACCTAAGATCGTATTTAGGTAACGGGTAGCATATTGTCCTCGTTCTTGAGGGTTACTCGCATAAGCGCATAGCATGAAATAGGTGTTAGGCAAGAAATTGTACGCATATCGTAGGGGCAGTTTTTCCGCCTCGGCCAGAACATTGTCGAAATATTCTCTTCCTTGCTTAAAGTCCTCCTTAAGCATATTTTCTTCCATAATGCTGTTGCTGACAGCCATACCAAGTATATAATTGCAGGCTATTCTCTCGTAGGGAGACAATTTATCAGGTTCTTCCAGCTTGAATAGGCAATTCATGAGGACTTTCTTTCTCGGTTCACCGGATGTGTAGAATATGACGCGCGTATCTTGTATCATTTTCATGAACGACACGAGGCTGGCTCTGGCTTCTCCTTTTAGCTCCTGCTCGGCCTTGGCGATGTAGATATTTGCGCTATCGGTTTGGTCCGTGTTGATATAACGTCGGAGAATCTCGGTCAACGCCGCTTCCTTATAGTAATTGTCATTCGCTTTTAAGGCCTCCTGATAGAGTTGTTTAGCGTTTACTAATATGTCATCGTTTCGTGAGATATCCATTAAATTGGTAAGGATTTCCAGTCTAGAGCGTTCGGAGGTTGCTTTTTGCAAGGCGCTTTTAAGCGAGTCTGGCGTTGTCGTTTGAGATGAAACGACAAAGGACGTAAACAATAAGCATAAAAGCATTAGATATCGTTTCATACAAATAGGATCTCTTGTTGTTGTATTGTAAATGCAAATATACGTAATCTCACCATAAAAAAGCTATTAAATAGTTAGAAAAACAAACAATTGGAATATCTTTGCATAAATATGGGACAAGATTAATACCGCATGGAAAAAGGATTGCTACATAAACAGATTATGGATTTTTTCGTCCGTAATTTTGATGTCCGGCAGGAAAAGGAAGATGAGCTGGAGACGATAGAATCCATTAAAAAGGGGATAGAGTTTAAGGGGACGAACTTATGGGTACTTATTTTCGCTACGTTTGTCGCTTCTCTCGGGTTAAATACAAACTCTACGGCCGTGATCATTGGCGCGATGTTGATCTCGCCGCTGATGGGACCGATCATGGGATTCGGCTTGGGATTGGGTATCTCTGATTTCGAGTTGATCAAGCGGTCGTTCCGTAATTTTGCCACGGCTACGGTCTTCAGCGTAATAACGTCTACCTTGTATTTTCTTATATCACCGATCAGTGAGGCCCAAAGCGAGTTGCTTGCCCGTACACAGCCCACGGTATACGACGTGTTGATCGCTTTCTTTGGCGGTCTGGCGGGAATTGTCGCTAGCTCTACGAAAAGCAAGGGAAACGTGATCCCGGGTGTGGCTATCGCCACGGCGTTGATGCCTCCGCTTTGTACGGCTGGATTCGGTTTGGCGAGTGGTAATTTATATTACTTTTTCGGCGCTTTCTATCTGTATTTTATCAATACGGTATTTATTAGCTTGGCTACTTATGTGGTGGTACGTTTATTGAAGTATCCGAAGAAAGTATTCCTGGATAAACAACGGGAAAAGATCGTGACCCGCTATGTCGGTATTATCGTATTCTTTACGATCGTACCCAGTCTTTTCTTGAGTTATAACTTAATCCGTAGCAGTTATTTTAATGAGAGGGTACGAACGTTTGTCACCGAAGAACTGAGTTTCCCGAATACGCAAATATTGAGTAAGGTGATTACGGATACAAGCGAGAAGAAAGAGGTAAAAGTGGTGTTGATCGGACAAACCGTACCGGACGAGATGATCGCGAACGCAAAAGCCAAGATGCCAAAATACGGATTGAAAAATGTCCATTTGATCGTACAGCAGGGCTTTGGCCAGGAAGCGACGGATATCAACGAGCTGAAGAGCCTGTTGATGCAGGATTTGTATAAGAATAGCGAAGAGGTGCTGCGTGTGCAAACCATCCAGATCGATTCTTTAAAACGGCAGGTTGACAAATACCAGAGTTATGGGCGTCTGACATCCGAGTTGATCCCGGAAATGAAAGTGTTGTTTCCCTTTGTGGTAGAGGCTTCTTGCTCGCATACCTATATCGTGAATACGGAGACGGCGAAACCAGATACGGTCATGCTGGTTTATCTGAAGAGTAAGACGAAGGTGAAAGAGGTTGAGCGTAAAAAGATTACAGAATGGTTGTCGGCCCGTGTCGAGGTAAAAAACATTAAGTTACTAATCGAATAATTTAGACTAATAAGAGAAGAATGAAGTTGATGAAAAGAGTGTGGGCGGCTTTGTTGCTTTTAGCCGCTTCCGGCCAGTTATATGCCGATGAGGGCATGTGGGTGCTGAAGGAATTGAATAAGCAGAATTTGGCGAGAATGGCCGAGTTGGGTTTTACCCCATCCTATGATCAGTTGTATAGTGAGACGGATCCTTGCGTGGCGAACGCCGTGGTAATCTTCGGTGGCGGATGCACGGGTATTACGGTTTCGGACGAGGGCTTGATCTTTACGAACCACCATTGTGGTTTCGGTTCTATCCAGCAATTGAGCAGCGTGGAACATGATTATTTGAAGGATGGTTTTGTATCCCAAAGCAAGCAAGAGGAGTTGCCGGTCCCGGGTTTGTCGGTACGTTATCTGAAAGAGACGGTAGACGTCAGCGATCGTATTAACAGCCAGATCGCCGGTATAGAGGACGAGTTCCAGCGTTTATCCGCCGCCGATTCTATCGGTCGTGTGATTTGTGACTCTGTGGGTAATAGTGAGTTCCAGGCAGCCGACGTGGTTCCTTTCTATAACAATAACAAGTATTTCTTGGTCGTATATGACGTATTTCGTGACGTGCGCATGGTGTTCGCTCCGCCTAGCTCTATCGGTAAGTTCGGTGGGGATACGGACAACTGGATGTGGCCCCGCCATACCGGTGATTTTTCCGTGTTCCGTGTGTACGCCAACGCGGATAATAAACCGGCGGAATACAACGCGGATAATAAGCCTTATACCCCGAGATATGTAGCGGAGGTGTCTATGCAAGGTTATCAAGATAAGGATTATGCCATGACAATCGGTTTTCCGGGAAGCACGGATCGTTATTTGTGTTCTTGGGGCGTGCAACAGCGTATCGAGAATAGTAATAAGCCCCGTATCGAGGTGCGTGGCATCAAGCAGGGCATCTGGAAAGAGGCTATGTCGGCTAGCGACGCCGTACGTATCAAATATGCCTCCAAATATGCGGGAAGCTCCAATTATTGGAAGAACTCGATCGGTATGAATAAAGGATTGGCGAATCTAAACGTGATCGAACGTAAACGTGCGGAAGAGACGGCTTTTGCTGATTGGGTAGCGAAAGATCAAGCCCGGGGCGCTAAATATGGCGAGGTCTTGAATTTGTTGGAAAAAGGATATACCTCGACCAATAAGTATAGGGAGGCGTTGACCTATTTGAATGAGGCGTTTTCCAGTGGAGCGGAGATTATTCGTTTGGCTCGTATGGTGCAATCGGTGGATATAAACGGAGCTACTCCGGAAGAGATTACTGTCTTTTTAGAGGATCGTATCCAACCGTTCTTCAAGGATTACGAGCCGTCTTTGGATCAGAAGGTATTGGCCGCGATGATGAAGATCGCGAAAGAACGTGTATCTTCGGAGTTCTTGCCGGATATTTATACGAGCGTTGATAAGAAGTATAAAGGAAATTATGAGAAATATGCGGCGGATGTATTTAAGAAGACTTCCTTATTGTCGTACGACAAGATCGCCGAGATGTTGAGAAATCCGAAGCAATATGAGAAATTGAGAAAAGATCCGGCGGCGGAACTGAGCTTGTCCGTATTGGTGTCTATCTTCCAGTTACAGCAGTTGATGGGCGATGCGGAGTATGATATCGCTAAGGGAGAACGTTTGTATTTCGCGGGCTTGAAGGAGATGTATCCGGAGAAAGCTTTGTCTTCCGACGCTAATTTCACGATGCGTTTAAGCTATGGTTCTATCGGAGGGTATCGTCCTTATGATGCCGCATGGTACAATTATTACTCAACGGATAAAGGTATCCTAGAGAAAGAGGACCCGACGAGCGATGAGTTCTGGGTACAACCGGAGATACTGGATCTGGTTCGTAGCCGTGATTTCGGACCTTACGCGAATGAAAAAGGGGAATTGCAGCTGTGCTTCCTCTCGAACAATGATATCACTGGTGGTAATTCCGGTAGCCCGGTATTCGATAAAAACGCCCGTTTGATCGGACTTGCTTTCGACGGTAACTGGGAGGCGATGAGTGGTGATATCGCTTTTGAACCGGATTTGCAACGTTGCATCGGCGTAGATATCCGCTATGTCCTTTTCATGATCGATAAATGGGGTAAATGCCCAAGGTTGATTGAGGAGTTGAAGCTGGTTCGATGAGAGAAAAAAGAGATGGGCATCCATGATTTCCGCGGATGCCCATTCTAAGGAGCTAATAATGCCCATTGTAAGGTGCTTTGAATGCCTATTCTAACAACCTTACGATGGGCATTGTAATATCCTATACGATAGGAAAGTTCTAAATGCCTAATTTAGACTTGATTGCCTTTGGTATCGCATCCTTATGTACCATGATATAGATCGTCTTGGCACGGACAAAACTATCGGACATGTTCAAGTAACCTCCGAAAGTATTACGCTCGGTTCCCCAAGAGTTCTTCGTGATATAATATTTCGTACCGTTTTGATCCTTGGCGATGCCGGTAAGGTGCATCAAATGATCGTCGGTCGTGACGAATGTCTCGAAGCCTTCTTGACGGACTTCCGGAGTAACGTTTACTTCCGGGAAAGGTTTCTCGAATTTGTAGACTTCTTCCAGACGTTCCTTCTCGTCCATTTTCTCAAAGCGGGCACGGTCGGTAGTAGAGTAATCATCTACTTTCTTCACCTCCGGGTTGATAGCTACACCGTTCTTGAAAGAGAAACCTTTCTCGCTCACGTCGCCATCCCAACATACCGTGTAACCATTATTTAAAGCATAATCCGCGACTTGCATCATCTCATCCAACGGGAGGTTATACATTTGCGCATGTTCCCAGTTATCGGGAACCTCTACCTCGAATTTCTGGTAATACGGATGATGCGTGAAGCTTGTCAGCTCGATATAATCGTCCATATTCAACCCTAGGGAGGCGGCGAATGTCTTCGGGGTATATTCCTTGCCTTGATAAGTGAATTTCTCCGGAAGCTTGCCTAGGTAGGTATCGAATAGGTTATCGATTAGTTTGTAATATTCCGGGCTGCGTTTCTTCATGTCCACAGCTGTCGTTGCGATCGCCTTGATGTATTTTACCATCTCGGCATGATTGTGCCGGTCGGAATCGTAGTTGATACCCGAGTACACCTCTTCCGGAACGATACCTACTTGGTTGAAAGCGTTCATGAAGGTGTGGGAGAGACTTCCTTGACCGATATTACCTCTACCTTGGCGGACATAATTATCCTGCAACTGGTTCATGTATTTCTGGCGGACGATAAACATCTCAGAGAGATCGTACGTCCCTTTTCCCATACGGAGTAATTCCGACTCCATGAAAGAGGTCGTGGCGAAGCACCAACAGGTTCCCGTGGATGCTTGATTCTTGACTGGCGTGGCGGGTACCTTTACTACATCCGTAAATTGGTAGCCTTGAGCGAATGTGCTCAAGGAACCTAACGCTAAGGCGCATGATAGAATGAATGTTCTCATTGTATATGAATTTAAGTTTATATTATTATTGTAGAGACGGGGCGTGCCTCGTCTCTACTATCGGATGTGGTGATTAGAAGCCTCTTTCGAATTGGGTCCAGAATGAGTCTCCCATTTCTCTCCAGCGTAGCATCGTGGCTCCGGCGAAATCGGCGGTATATCCGGTTAGGTATTCTTTTGCGGCCTCCTCACCTTGTTGGGTAAGAATCTCTTTGTAACGGCTCTCTACGAAAGGAAGTTCTGTCTGCCCTTTCTCCGTAAAATGGGCGATAGATGCTTTCATACGATCTTTAGTCGCTCCCCAACGTACGGTAGCGAGTTTATTGGCACGACGGAAAGCCCATACGGCGGCATCTTCCCGGTAACGGTGCTGTCCGCAAACCTTGAAGCAAGCCGGGAGATCTTTCGTCCCACAGAAGATGGGGATGCGGGGGCTTTGTCCGGGATTATCATAGGCCATCCAAACCACGCCGCCTACCGCATTGGGTAACCAGTCACGTAACTGGATCACGGTAGAGTAGGAGCATTGTGGTACGGCAACCAAACGGTAGCTTTTTACGGCGTCCGGTTTTAACCCATTCAACATGTTCACCATATCCCGAGTCATCCAAGGATTGGCTACCGGACTGATAACCGTATCGGTCTCGTTACTATCTTTTTTCTTTACGGCTACTTTCAAGTTCTGGGTCATATCGTATTCCGTACCCTCGTACGTTTCGGAGAGGAGAGCCATCACATCCGTTACGGATACTTGCCGGTCCGGCTTTACGCTGATGGGAAGTTCTTCCGCGTCATACGATAAACGTAAGGAAGGCGCTAATTTATTCAATATAAAGAACTCACGGATACTGAAGGATTTCATCTCACCGGAATAATTTCCGCCTCCATACGCTTCCCAGAAGCGGAACGGTTTCTTTCCGTCCCAGAAGCCCATGCGCTTGGCTACCTCGAATACGTTGGCGGAAGCCATGCAATTGTCCGTATCTTTCGGATCGACCTTAGAGATACGCGGGATATTCGCCGATACGCCTACATGATCGTCGGGGATACGGATCGCCGCCCATACGCCACCGATCTTATCCGGACCCTCGCCGAAGACCTCGAAATGCCATACCTCTTTCGGATCCGCTATCGTAAGGCACTCGCCCCAGTCGCCATATCCGTATTTCTCGATCAACTCGCCCATCACACGGATGGCATCACGGGCGGTCGTGCAACGTTGTAAGACGATTCGCTGAAGTTCCTCGATCATGAACATTCCTTTCTTGTTGACAAGGGCTTTCCGGCCGGTGATTGTTGTTTCTCCGATGCCTAGTTGCTTCTCGTTCAGGCAAGGATAGGCCGTGTTGAGGAATTGATACGTAGACCGCGCTTCGGGCAGTGTTCCTTTCGCGATCATCCCCCGGGTTCCCTCGGCATATTCGGTATGCATACGTCCGGTATAGACCGTGGTTGTCGTATCGTGATCGTACGAGGCGGAAGGTACGATATCCATCCAAGTGCGGTAATTGCTATCGCAGGTGTGGCTAGTTATCACGGAGCCATCCGCCGAGGCTTTTTTGCCGACCATGATACTCGTACAACTCTCCGGGTTCAAGATCGGCTCCGGATACTGGATTTGTTGCGCCACCGAAACGGATAGGCTGGCGCAAAGCATAAGAACATAGGTAAAAAGTTTCTTCATCTTTCTTGTGTTATTTAGATGTTTGTATCAATTAAATTTGTAGGCCGCTTTTCGTACGTCTTTTACGGATTTGAATGGCTTATTGGGTTTTAGATGCTTGGCGAGGAACTGGTAGATGCCGAGTCGTATCTCGGAAGCTTGTTTCGTGTCGGTCCGGTCGAAGCTATGGGCACCGGGAGCACGGTCGAATATTTTGTAGTCGAACTTCTTTCCTTCGGCCTTGAGAGCACGTATCATATGCTCTACTTCCACTACGTTCACGTCATCATCGCTAGTATTGGTATGGATGAGCAGGGGATCTTGTAGTTTTTCCGCGTGCCAGACCGGTGAGCGGCGTTTGTATTCCGCCATATCCTCCCGGGGAGTCTTCCCGATATGGCCCTCGTCGGAGAAGATTTTCCGATAATCATCGGTGGAATATCCCATGCGCATGATCACGTCGCTTACCGGTACTCCGGCGAAACCGCATTTATATTTACCGGGGTAGGTGAAGAGGTTCATCAGTGTGATCATTCCCCCGTGGCTCCATCCCATGATACCGATACGATTGGCATCTACGATATCGAAATTCTCTACCATATAATTACGACTAACGTAGACATCCTCGTTTTCCAATCCTCCGTAATCGATATTATCGTAAGTAGCCTTGCCATACCCCGTGCTACCCCGGTATTCAGCGGAGACCACGATGTATTCCTGGGCGATCAGTTCCCGGACGATATGGGCGTAATACGTGTTGAAATCCGCATGTACACCACTATGCGGGAGAACGATCAAAGGATATTTCTTGTCGGGATCCACACTTTTAGGGATGAAGATATAAGTCCAGAATTTCAGTTCGTTTCCGGCGCTCATCCCGGTAGGATTCGTTTCTTTCCAGCGGGCGGGGCCGCAAAGGTAGACTTTGTCGATATGGGCGATGTCGCCCACTTTCTCGTACCATAGGAGGTCATCTACCTTCTTTACGACTTGGTCAAAATCATGTTGGTAGTTTTGCGCTATGGCATAGTTTGCTCCGAATATAAAGAAGAGGCAAAAGCAGGAAAGATGTTTAAGCAGTGTCTTCATGTGACTTATCTTTGAATTTGTGATTGACTGTGATTTTCCGGCTGTAAATATACAATAAAAGAAGCGTGATCCGTAATAAACGAACCACGCTTCTTTGATAAATTATGTATAAGTTGTATGTTACTTGCGTTTCTTCCTGCTACGAGGAGTGTCCTCATAGAATTTGCGCTTCGGTTTGTCGTCACTACGGCTGGAACGTCTGCCGCCACGGTCTCCACGGTCACTTTCCCGGCGGCTGTCTCTGCCTCCTCTACCGCTATCCCGTCTGTCTCGGAAGCCATTGCCTCCACGACTGCCTCCACGAGGACTACGTCCACCTTTTCCTCCCTCGCCTTTCGCTTGCGCCGGTTCCACGGAGATACGTCGTCCGTCTACCTCGAAGCCGTTCATCGAGTCCATGACACGGTTGGCTTCTCCCTCTTCTACCTCGAAGAATGAGAAATTATCACGTAAGTCGATACGACCGATACGAACCTTGCCCGGTACGCACTTGTTGACTAACTCAATAAGTTGAGGAGGCGTAAGCTCGTCTGTCTTTCCGAAGTTGATAAAGAAACGGGTGTAACCTTCTTCCGCTTCGCCTCTGCCACCCCGTTTACCTCTCTCTCGGGGAGCGTTCTCGTCTACAACCTCGATATCATCGTTATCTTTATAATAGTCGATCATCCGGTTGAACTCCAAGGATACGACACGTTTGATGATATCTTCCTTATCCAGCCATTCCAATTTACGATAGATAGAAGGCATCAAACTAGCGATTTCCTCCTCGTTCA